>ENA-OQAL01000038-OQAL01000038.1-human-gut-metagenome-genome-assembly--contig:-NODE-38-length-29724-cov-3.387607_pt1 | contig 29724 bp, 33 predicted proteins | sample MGYA00242491_ERZ504519 | MGnify/ENA primary metagenome ERZ504519 (study PRJEB26092, sample SAMD00036260) | human gut metagenome | host: Homo sapiens | study: EMG produced TPA metagenomics assembly of... | reverse complement strand
ATGTTATCACGGCGCGAAAAGACGTCAGCCAGTCCAAGGTGGGCGACACCATCACTTCCGCGCTCAAGCCTGCGGCCGATCCGCTCGAAGGCTATCGTGACCCGCAGCCCATGGTCTACGCTGGCCTGTTCCCAATCGACAACGCGCAGTATCCGGAACTTCGTGAGGCGCTCGACAAGCTCAAGCTCAACGACGCGGCTTTGATCTACGAGCCGGAAACGTCCGTGGCGTTGGGCTTCGGTTTCCGCTGCGGCTTCCTTGGCCTGCTGCATATGGAAATCGTGACCGAACGACTGAGCCGCGAATTCGATCTCGACTTGATCTCCACCGCACCGAACGTGCCATACGAGGTCACCGCGGAAGACAATTCCGTGCATCGTGTGACCAATCCGAGCGAATTCCCCGACGGCAAGATCAAGCAGATCGTCGAACCGGTGGTTGCCGCCGACATCATCACTCCGAAGGAATTCATCGGCGCGGTTATGGACTTGTGCCAGGACCATCGTGGACAGATGGGCACTATGGAATATATTTCCGCCGACCGTGTGGAAATGCATTATCGCATTCCGTTGGCCGAAATCGTGTTCGACTTCTTCGACCAGTTGAAGAGCCGCACCAAGGGCTATGCGTCGCTCGACTACCATGAGGACGGCGAACAGTCCGCCGATCTGGTGAAGGTCGATATTCTCATCCAGGGTGAGAAGGTCGATGCGTTCAGCGCCATCGTGCATAAGGATAAGGCGTATTCCTACGGCGTGATGATGACGAAGAAGTTGCGTGAGCTCATTCCTCGCCAGCAGTTCGAAATTCCGATTCAGCCGCCATCGGCTCCCGCATTATCGCACGTGAGAACATTCGCGCACTGCGCAAGGACGTGCTCGCCAAGTGTTATGGCGGCGATATTTCCCGTAAGCGCAAGCTGCTCGAAAAGCAGAAGGCCGGCAAGAAGCGTATGAAGATGCTCGGCCATGTCGAGGTGCCGCAGGAGGCGTTCATCGCCGCATTGTCGACCGGAGACGCAGGCAACGACCGCGACACCAAAGACAAGATTCGCGCCGCCCAGAAAACCGAAGGCTGATGTTCGAAGCCTACATTCATGTGCCGTTCTGCATACGGCGCTGTGGGTACTGTGATTTCAACACGTATACCGCTGTCGACATGGGAGCGGGCGCTTCGCGTGGCAATTACGCCAATATGGTGATTCGCGAGATGTCAATCGTCCATGATTGGCAGATCGCGCATGGCGTTAACGAACCGGAAGCGGCCACCGTCTTTTTCGGCGGTGGCACTCCCACGATTCTGAAAGCCTCGGATCTGGTCGCCATGTTGAATGCCGTGCGTGACACGTGGGGCATTGCCGACAATGCGGAAATCACCACCGAAGCGAATCCGGACACGGTGAACGCCGATTACGTGAAGGAACTCGCGGACGGCGGATTCAACCGCATCTCTTTCGGCATGCAGTCGGCTGTGCCAAGCGTGCTGAAAACATTGGATCGTACGCATACCCCGGCCAATGTGGCGGCGGGAATCGCAGCGGCAAATGCTGCCGGCATGCGTTCCAGCGTGGATTTGATTTACGGTGCGCCGGGGGAGAGTCTCGACGATTGGCGTGTTTCCGTACGGACGGCGATCGACTTGGGTGTTGACCATATTTCGGCATATGCGTTGACCGTCGCACCGAACACGAAAATGGGACGTCAGATTGCTGTTGGAACCTTGCCTACGCCTGATGATGACGATGAGGCGACCAAGTATGAGATTGCCGACGATCTACTGAGCGCAGCCGGTCTTGAATGGTATGAGATCAGCAATTGGGCACGTCCTGGTTATGAATCGCAACATAATCTTGGCTATTGGCGCAATGTTGATTGGGCGGGGCTCGGTCCCGGCGCACACAGCCATTACGGCAATGTGATGGATGTTGAACAGTCCACGTCGGCTGAAACATCTGAAACGGTCAAATCGTCGGGCTTGCGCAGCTGGGATATTGCGCATCCTCGCATGTGGGGGCAGGCTATCAACGATGATAATGTGCCATGGTCGGGAAGCGAACGAATCTCCAACGAGGAGAACCTCGAAGAAATCATCATGCTTGGTCTGCGCATACGTGAGGGTCTGGATTTGAGTCGCCTTGGAAACATGGTTGATATGGCTCGCATCCAGCCCATGGAAGACGAAGGCCTTATCGTTATCCGTGACGGACGTGTGATTCCAACCCGAACCGGACGCTTGCTCAACGACACCGTCATCGAGCGTTTCTTCGACGCCTGCTCGTTGTAATGCCGATAATCCTCTGACGAATTGGTTTTAGATGATCCATCTTGGTATGGGTGGATACAGTGTGCAGATTGAAACGGGCCTCGGATGCAGGTTGTTGCATTCCAGGCCCGATGGCATAGAGCCTAGAACGAGGCTGTCACCGGATGTTCGTAATCAGCGCATCGTGAGTCCGCCATCGACATGCAACGTCTGACCGGTGACGAAACGAGCGTCCTCGCCAACCAGCATCGCCACACCGCCCGCAATATCATCAGCCGTGGCAAGCCTGCCCAAAGGCGTCTGCGCGATGATGCGCTCGCGGACGTCTTCGGTGGTGGCGCGGCTCGAATCCGTGCCCACGGTCAAACCGGCCGCGATGGCGTTCACCGTGACGCCCCACGCTCCGGCCTCCTGCGCCAGCGAGCGCGTGAATCCGATGAGTGCTCCTTTGGCTGCGATGTAGTCGTGGTAGGGGACGATCGGGCTGTCTACGAGGTTGCTGGAGATGTTGACGATGCGTCCCCATGATTGCGTCGCATGTAGGGCAGCGCGGTCGTGCAGGTGTTGTAGGTGCCTTTGAGACATCCTTCGAGTTGGGTCGCGTAGTCGTTCCAGCTGGTGTTGCTGAAGGTGTTGCGGTTGCGTGGGTCGAACGAGTAGTGGCTGAGCGCGTTGTTGATGAGGATGTCGATGCCGCCGAAGGTGTTGGCTGTGGTTTGTGCGAGTTCGTTGACTTGGGTTTCGTCGGTCACGTCGGCTTTGCATGTGATGACGCGTCCTTGTGCGTCCGCTTCGTTTTCGATGTGTTGCTTGGTGTGTTGGGCGCGTTCGTCGTTGCTAGGTAGTCGATGGTCACGTTGGCGCCGAGTTGTGCGAGTCTGAGTGCGATTGCGGCGCCGATGCCTCGGCTTGCGCCGGTGATGATGGCGGTTTTGCCGGTGAGTGTCCGGTGTTCGGTTGCTGGTTCACGTAAGGTCCTTTGGGATTATTCGTAGTCGATGTCGAAGGTGTCGGCGTAACGGTCGGTGTTGCGTTCGATGTCGACGGCTCTGACGAGGTCGAGGATGTTGAATCCGCCGTCGTGGTGCCATCCGGATTTCGCGCGGTTCATTTCTCCGACGGGGCAGATGCGGTCGATGCCGTATTCGCCCACTTGTTGCGCGAGTGCGAACAGTCTGGATGAGCTTGTGGCGATCGCACAGGTTTGCAGCCACTCGCGGTAGGGTTTCAGTGTGGGCAGCGCGTGTTTGAGTTGGTCCACGGCGACGATGTTAATGGTGCGGTTGAGCGGTGTCCCCAACGAGGGGAGACTGCTGGTATTGGGGTAGTAGAGCACGGTCCAGTCGGTGCCTTGCGGCGATTCGATGACGAACGGTGCCTGTGGGTCGGCCTGTGCGGCGCTGTCTGGAGTCATGGACGTCATGAACAGCGCTTGCATCTCGGTTTGAGAGCGTGCCCTGCGGATGGCGAGGGATTCCGTGTCGGAAGGGGTTGATCGTGGATATTTGCGTTGTTGCGAGTCGAGTTCGCTGGCGAGCAGTTCCGCCGTCTGAGCGGGGGAGATGGCTCCGCCGCGTTCCACGAAGATGGTTTGCGGCGCCAGGCAGCTTTGCTGGTCGTAGGTGGCCACGTCCACGGCCATACGGTGCACGGTTTGCACGTGAGTGTCCGCGCGTAGCGCTTCACGTCCGATGAGTGAGAAGCCGATGCGTGCGCCATAGCTGAGGAACGGTTTGCCCGCGCTCACGCGTGGACGGATCGCCTCGGTGGTGTGCGACGAACCGTAGGCGATCACGGCGTTCGCTTCGCCGATCGCCACGTCTTCAAGCTCTACCGTGCCGCCGCGCCACGGCACTATGGCCAATACGTCGGCGAGATCCGGGTTGATCTGTGTCAGAGAACGAGCGAACAGTACGGGCATCAGTGGTTCGTCGAACGATGATTTGCCGATGATCGCGCTTTTCGTCAGCAGACTCATGGTCATGCTCCATACGGGAATGCCGGGAACATTGCTGGAAAACACGTGGAATGTCAAGTCCGGCCCGTACAGGCGCGTGTATCCGCCGGACTTGTTCGGTCGGTATTCGTCCAGCATGCGCGGGCTTGGCAGTTCGTCATCAAGAAAACGCAATAGTTCGCGTCTGCGGAACATGCGCATGTAACGTTTCAGTTCGATACGCGTCATCGTCGCGTCATAGCCGGTGATGGAGGAAATCAGAGACTCCGCTATCTGGCGACCCTCATAATCGGGATTCGTCCACAATTCCACCGCCTCGCCGATGATGTCGACGATGTGTTCGACGGAATATGCTGCCAATGTCTGCGATCGATTGCAACGCGTTGTCTCGCACAAATCTTGGACAGTCTCAGGCGTGAGTACCGGATAACGCAACGTGACCTCACCGCGGTCGGTGAGAACGCCGCGTGTTTCGAAATCCTCAAATACGAAGCCGCGCGGCGCATGGAAAAATGTCGATGACGCTCATGCGTTTGCCGCCATCACCTCGTCGACGGCGATGGAGCAGCCGCGTGCCTCCGCACCCTTCGCACGACCGTTGAGCTCGTAACCGGAATCGGTGCGCACGCCAAGATCTTCGGTCAGAATCGCCAGACAGGAATTCCAATTCGCCAAATCGTAATGCGCGATCACCCCCTGCTCGCCATCGGCGACAGGCGTGAGCGTCGCCGGATCGAGGAACACGGAACGAACCCACGACGGCGTCGCCTTCAGATAATTCGACGAACCATCCGTATAGTACGACAGCAGATTCTGATCGTAAATCTGCGAACTCAACTCCGTCATACCGTACATGTTCACGCAATGCGTGCGTGCGACGCCAAACACCTCAAGGAACTTCGCATACAAATCATCGACGGTCATATTGGTTTTTCGTGCTCTTGAAACCACCGGTATCGAAAACACGCGAATCCTTCGCCAACGCATAGGTTTTGCCCCGCTCGGCAAGATAGTCAAGCAGATACAGATACGCGGACGAAGCGCCCATCAGCATCACCGGCTCGCCGTCCGCCACCGACTGATCAAGGAACTTTTCCACACCAGCGAAGTCCAAACCATCCTCATGGAAGAAGAAGCCGCTGCCCTCGCTGCCGCACTGCTCCACCGCACGCGTCAGATAACGGGCCAACGAACCATTATGATTCATCTCCCAGGCAGGGGAGAGCACCGCGATACGCATGCGCTCACGGTCAGGCATGATGAAATGACGGAACGGGCCGATCATCGACGCATCCCACACCTCAAGATCAGGATGATAGTTGCGTCCACGCTGACCCGGATGCGTAGTGCCGCTGGTCATGAACACTGCCTCGCAATCATCTTCAGGCACCGAAGTGAGCGTCAGCATCTTGAACCCATCCACCGGCATCGGCGGAATATCCATCCAATCCGACAACATCTGCGGAGTCACCCTACGAGACATGCAATACGCGCGATACTGCATGTTATGGGCAAACTGGAAAGCGAAAATCTTATGTGCGAGCGCGTCGAACGCCTCATCCGGAGCGACCTCGCAACCATACTTTTCGATGAACTCAAGCACGTTTGCCTTGACTTCCTGCGCGTCGGCACCCAACGACATTGATGTCATATGCGGTATTCCTTTCTATAAACGATACTGATATTCGAAAGCAAATCAGATCTGCGACGGAACTTCAGCTTCGCTGTTTCCTTTACGACGATTGATCAGATTCGGCAGGTCGATCAGCAGTGCCTTGAGAATCACCACACAGAACGCCCCAACCAGAATCGAATTGGAGAAGAACACGTGAGCGCCGCCCTCCAAGCCGCTCAACGCGCTCGGCAGCGCGATGCCCAACAGCAGGGACAATCCAATGACCGCCTGGGAACGGTCGTTCGACTCCACCTTGCGCAGCGTATTGAAGCCCGTGCTGATCAGGCTTGCCGCGGCCGGCAGGAAAATGCCGCCGATCACAGGGGAAGGAATCAACGACAATACCGCTCCGGCCTTCGGAATGAAACCAAGAACCACAAATACCACGCCGGCGATGATCACCGGCACACGGGTACGGGTCTTGCCCTCATCCGTGACCTTAAGCAACGCGACATTCTGCGGATACGCGGTAGTGGGTGAAACCGCCGATCAGCGAAGAAATCGCGGAACCGGCAGCCTCGCCGGCCAACCATAACGAACCTGACGATCCTCAAGCTTGACGCCTGGATCTCACTGGCCGCCCTGGATACACGCCAAGCGCCTCCATAATCGCAACCATATATGCGATGAAGAACGGCACAAACACCGCCGCATCAAAGTCAAAACCGCCATACGGCATAATCTGAGGAAGACCAAACCAAGGCTTCGACGCGACACCGGAAAAAATCAGCCATGCCAAATACCATCGAAAGCGCAGTGCCGGCAACCAGAGCAATCAGATAGGAAAGCGCCCTGGCCATACCCTTGCCGAACTGGGAAAGCGCCACCACCAGCACGCAAGTCACGATAGACACGGCCAACGTCTTCGGATCGGCAAAACCATCATCGCCGGGAGCGCCACCAAGAAACTCGCTCAACGTGAAACTCGACAGCGAAACGCCAACCAGAAAAATAATCACGCCCGACACCATCGGCGCGAACAGAAAACGCATCTTCTCAATCACACGGGTCAGACACAGCACCAAGAAAATCAGCGAACTGACAAAAATCGACGTACCAGCGGCAGCCAACGAACCAGCAGTGCCCGCAGCGATCATCAACGCATCGAACGCGGCGGACGGACCCTGCACAATCGGCAAACGCACCAACCTCGTGGCCTGAATCAATGTGACCAAACCAGACACAATGAAAATGGCATTCACCATATTTGACGACAACGCCAACGGCAAGCCAATGGCACCAGCCACAAACACCGGATCAAGCCACACATTGGACACCAACACATGCTGCAAACCCAGCAGCACATTCTTCGGAGTCAACTTCTTCGAACCCGAACCAAGCTGCTCAGGCACCTGCGACGCATCAGACACGCCAAATCCCTTCTCTTTCCACGAAACACACGGCCAAACACCAGCCGTCAGCACAGAGAAGACGCGCACGCGCACCGTTCGTAACATCCCTACGCAGGCACTACCCTGTTCAGGTCATAAGGGTCCGGGCAAACGCCCATCTCAGCCACATCGGCTCCCCTGTACTCTTCGGACAACCACCAGCATAACGACACGCATCGATACCGGCAACCACCACAACCCAACACATATCCTCCACATTTTCCCAAGAAAAACAGTCTTGACTTTTCCGAGTATTCGTTATATGGACACGCGAAACGTATTTGATACAGGGGCGCGGTATTCTAAACCACGCATTAAAGAACCGCAAGACTTTTTCTTGCCCAAAAACATTGAAGGTGGTTTCGGTGACTTTCCACGCCCCGTTAGATCTGACGATCCATGATTCCCAAGGTATGTACGATCCTGGAGCCGAGCATGATGCTTGCGGCGTGGGTATGGTCACCACCCTCAACAAGCGTCCGGAACGCAAGATCGTCGATGACGCCATCGAGGTGCTGGTCAATCTGAACCATCGTGGCGCCGTGGGCGCCGAGGAGAACACGGGCGACGGCGCAGGCATTCTCATGAGTATGCCCGACGAATTCATGCGTGCCACGGCCGGTGTGGAGCTTCCTGAAGAAGGTCATTACGCCGCGGGCATCGCCTTCTTGGATCGCGACATCGCCACTTCCGGCCAGCAGGAGCAGGCCATTTCCAAGATCGTGCGCGAAGAGGGCCTCGAAGTGCTCGCATGGCGCGTCGTACCCACCAATCCGGACGGACTCGGCCTGCAGGCCCTGGCCAGCATGCCGGCGTCAAGACGCTGATCGTGGCCGATCCGGAAGGCAAGCTCGGTGGCATCGAACTCGACCGCAAGACCTTCCGCATCCGTAAGCGCGTGGAACACGAGGTAGGCATCTACTTCGCGTCCCTGTCCGCCCGCACCATCACCTACAAGGGCATGCTCACCACCATGCAGCTCAAGCCCTTCTTCCTTGACCTGTCCGACGAACGCATGAAGGCGAAAATCGCCATCGTCCATTCCCGCTTCTCCACCAACACGTTCCCAAGCTGGCCGCTGGCACAGCCGTTCCGCCAGCTGGCGCACAACGGCGAGATCAACACCATCCAAGGCAACCGCAACTGGCTGTCCGCACGTGAAGGCCGACTGAGTTCCGAACTGCTCGGCGAATTCAAGCCGCTGCTGCCGATCGCCACCCCCGGCTATTCCGATTCCGGCACTTTCGACGAATGCCTCGAACTGCTGCACTCGCCGGCGTTCCATGCCGCACGCATCTCCATGATGCTGCCGCCGGCATGGGGAGAACAACGACCAGCTCGATCCGGACGCAAGGCTTCTACGAATACAACAACACGCTGATCGAACCATGGGATGGCCCGGCGCACATCATCTTCACCGACGGCACCCAGGTTGGTGCTCTGCTTGACCGTAACGGCTTCCGCCCGGGACGTTGGCAGGTCACCGACAATGGTTATGTCGTACTCGCGTCCGAAACCGGTGTGCTGCCGGAAGTCGCCGAGGAGCATATCGTCACCAAGGGCCGTCTGGAACCGGGCAAGATGTTCCTCGTCGACACCGACGAGGGTCGCATCATCCCCGACGAGGAAATCAAGAAGACTCTTGCCAGCCAGCACCCCTACCGCAAGTGGGTGGAAGGCAACTCCGTGGAATTGAGTCAGCTGCCCAAGCGCGAGCACGTCAACCACTCCGGTCAGTCCGTGCAGCGTCGTCAGCGCGCCTTCGGCTACACCGAGGAAGATCTGAAGCTGCTGCTCGCCCCAATGGCCAACACCGGCAAGGAGCCGCTCGGCTCCATGGGCAACGATACGCCGCTCGCCGCGCTGTCCAAGCACAGCCGCATGCTGTTCGATTACTTCACCCAGAAGTTCGCGCAAGTCACCAACCCGCCGCTCGACTGGGAACGTGAGAAGATCGTGACCAGCCTCGAATCCGCCATCGGTCCCGAGCCGAACCTGCTGGCCGATTCCGAACTGCACGCCAAGAAGATCCTCATCCCGCTGCCGGTGCTCAACTCCGACGAGATGGCACAGCTCAAGCGCCTCGACCGCGCCAAGATTCTCGGTGGCTATTACAAGCCATTCATCGTCAAGGGCCTTTACCAGGTGGCCGGCGGCGGACAGGCACTGAAGGACCGTCTTGACGAGATCTTCCAGGAGATCGACGAGGCGATTGAGAACGGCGCCAACTTCCTGGTGCTGTCCGACCGCGATTCCAACTATGCGTGGGGTCCGATTCCATCGTTGCTGCTCACTTCCGCAGTGCAGCACCATCTGCTGCGCCGCCACACGCGTACGCAGATCTCCATGGTGGTCGAAGCCGGCGATGTACGCGAAATCCACCATGTGGCACTGCTGATCGCCTATGGCGCTGCCGCGGTGAACCCGTATCTGGCATTCGAATCCGTCGAAGACCTCTCCCGCAAGGGCTACCTCAAGGTCGACGCGGAAACCGCCGTGAAGAACCTGACCCGCGCACTGTCCACCGGCGTGCTCAAGATCATGGCCAAGATGGGTGTCTCCACCATCATGAGCTACCGTGGCGCGCAGCTGTTCGAAGCGGTCGGCCTCAACAAGGACGTCATCGACGAGTACTTCACCGGCACCACGTCCCGCGTGGGCGGCGTCGGCCTCGACGAACTCGCCGAGGAAGTCGCCAGCCGCCATCGCGTGGCCTATCCGACCCAATGGACCGCCCGCCCGCACCGCAACCTGCGTACCGGCGGCGACTACAAGTGGCGTCGTACCGGCGAGGACCATCTGAACGATCCGGAAGCCATCTTCCTGCTGCAGCAGTCCACCCAGCGCGGCGACTACAACCTGTTCAAGAAGTACTCGAACCACATCAACGACACCTCCAACCGTCTGATGACGCTGCGTGGCCTGATGAAGTTCAAGTCCACCCGCAAGCCGATCGACATTTCCGAAGTCGAGCCGGCCAGCGAAATCGTCAAGCGTTTCTCCACCGGCGCCATGAGCTACGGCTCCATCTCCCAGGAGGCGCATGAGACGCTCGCCATCGCCATGAACACGATCGGCGCACGCTCCAACTCCGGTGAAGGCGGCGAATCCGAGGATCGTATCAACGATCCGCTGCGCTACAGCAAGATCAAGCAGATCGCTTCGGCACGCTTCGGTGTGACCAGCGACTATCTGGTGCATGCCACCGACCTGCAGATCAAGCTCGCCCAAGCGCGAAGCCGGGCGAGGGCGGCCACCTGCCGGGAGCCAAGGTTCCGCCGTGGATCGCCAAGGTACGTCACGCCACCCCGGGCGTGGAGCTCATCTCCCCACCGCCGCACCACGACATCTACTCCATCGAGGATCTGAAGCAGCTGATCAACGATGCGAAGATGGCCAATCCGAAGGCCCGCATCCACGCAAGCTCGTCTCCGAATTCGGCGTCGGCACCATCGCTGCCGGCGTGGCCAAGTGCCATGCCGATGTGGTGCTGATTTCCGGCTATGACGGCGGCACCGGCGCGGCTCCGCTCAACGCCATCAAGCATGCCGGCACCCCGTGGGAGATCGGCCTGTCCGAAACCCAGCAAACGCTGGTTCTGAACGGCCTGCGTTCCCGCATCACCGTGCAGTGCGACGGCGAGCTCAAGACCGGTCGCGACGTGGTGATCGCCGCGCTGCTTGGCGCCGAGGAATTCGGCTTCGCCACCGCCGCGCTGATCGTCGAAGGCTGCGTCATGATGCGCGCCTGCCAGAAGAACACCTGCCCGCAGGGCATCGCCACCCAGGATCCGGAGCTCCGCGCACGCTTCAAGGGCAAGCCGGAACATGTCGTCAACTTCTTCATGTTCATCGCCGAGGAAGTCCGCGAACTGCTCGCGCAGCTCGGCTTCCGCACGCTGGAAGAGGCCGTCGGCCATGTCGAATGCCTCGACCAGGACGAAGCCATCAAGCGTTGGAAATCCGACGGCATCGACCTGAGCAACGTGCTCATGCAGCCGGGCCCGGTTCCGGGAACCATCCTGCACAAGACGATCGATCAGAACCACGAGCTCGACAAGGCGCTCGACAACAAGCTCATCGAGCTTGCCCAGCCCGCCCTTGACAAGAAGGAGCCCGTGCGTATCGAAATGCCGATCCGCAACGTGTACCGTACGCTCGGCACCATGCTCGGCTATGAGATCACCAAGCGCTACGGCGAGGAAGGTCTGCCGGACGACACCATCGACATGACGTTCCATGGTGCCGGCGGCCAGTCCATCGGCGCGTTCATTCCGCGTGGCGAAACCATCCGCGTCTACGGCGAAGTCAACGACTACGCGGGCAAGGGCCTGTCCGGCGGCCGCATGGTGGTCCGTCCAGAGGACGGCATCACCTTCGATCCGCACGAGAACGTGATCGCAGGCAATGTCACCGGCTTCGGCGCGACTTCCGGCCAAATGTTCGTGGCCGGCCGCGCAGGCGAACGTTTCGCCGTACGTAACGGCGGCGCCACCTTCGTGGTGGAAGGCGTGGGCGACCACGGCTGCGAATACATGACCGGCGGTACGGTCGTGATTCTCGGCTCCACCGGCCGTAACCTCGGCGCGGGCTTCTCCGGCGGCAACGTGTACGTGCTCGACCTCGACATGAAGCAGGTCAACCCGGCGGCCGCCACCAACGGCGCGCTGCTGTTCGAGCCGCTTGACGCCGATGCCGACAAGCTGGTGCATGGTCTCGTCAAGCAGCATGCCGAAGAGACCGGCTCCGCCTTCGCGAAGGCCCTGCTTGACGACTGGGAAAACAGCGCCAAGCGATTCACCCACATCGTTCCGAAGCACTTCCTCGCCATGCAGAAGGCGATGAAGGAAGCCGAGGAGAAGAACATCGATTTCAATACGCCCGGCGTCTGGGAACAGGTGTACGAGCAGGTTATGGAAGGAGCGCGCTGACATGGGAGATCCTCGTGGATTCCTGAAGGTCCGTACCCGTCGCGAACTGGCCGAACGCCCCGTTGAAGAGCGAATCAAGGACTGGTTCGACGTTCACACCGAATCCGGCCTGCAGTCCTGGACCACCGAGCAGGCGGCCCGCTGCATGGATTGCGGAACCCCGTTCTGCATGAGCGGATGCCCGCTCGGCAACATCATTCCGGAGTTCAACGATCTGGTCCGTCAGGAGAAGTGGGAGGACGCGTACAACCGTCTGTCCGAAACCAACAACTTCCCCGAAGTGACCGGTCGCATCTGCCCGGCATTGTGCGAAGCCGCCTGCGTGCTTGGCATCCATCAGCCGGCCACGATGATTCAGAACGACGAACGCACCATCATCGATCAGGCATGGAGCCTTGACTACGTCAAGCCTCTGCCGCCGCAGCGTCTGACCGACCAGACCGTTGCCGTGGTCGGTTCCGGCCCATCCGGTCTCGCCTGCGCCCAGCAGCTCACCCGTGCCGGCCACACCGTGGTCGTATACGAGCGTGATGACGCCATCGGTGGTCTGATGCGTTACGGCATTCCGAACTTCAAACTCGACAAGCGCCTCATCGACCGCCGAGTCGAGCAGATGGAAGCCGAAGGCACCGTGTTCCGCACCGGCGTGGAAATCGGCAAGGACATCTCCTGGGATGACCTGCGTTCCCGCTACGACGCAGTGGTGGTTGCCATCGGCTCCACCGTGCCGCGTGACATGAAGATTCCAGGCCGCGGGCTCAAGGGTATCCATTTCGCCATGGAGTTCCTGCCGGACGCCACACGTCGCGTGTACGGTGTCAAGCCGGTCAACGACATCACCGCCGAAGGCAAGTATGTGGTGATCATCGGCGGCGGCGACACCGGTTCCGACTGCCTCGGCACATCCCTGCGCCAAGGCGCTAAGGACGTCACCGTGCTGCAGATCATGCCGCAGGAACCGAAGGAGCGTCCGGCCAACCAGCCATGGCCGACCTTCGCCCGCCTGTACAAGGAAACCTCCTCCATGAAGGAAGGTTTCGAAACGCAGCGCGCCGAATACGTGTACAACACCGACTCGGTCAACTTCGAGGGCTCCGACGAGGACAAGGCCAAGGTGAAGGTGGAGAACTCCACCGCCACCGAAGGCTTCGTCGCCGACGAGAACGGACATGTCACCGGTCTGAAGGTCGTCAACGTCGCTCCAGGGGAGAACGGGCCGTTCACCCGCCAGCCAGGCACCGAACGAGTGATTCCCGCCGATCTGGTGCTCATCTCCGTGGGCTTCCTGCACCCTGACACACCACGCTGGTGGATCAGCTGCCGGTCGACCTTGACGGTCGAGGCAATGTGGCGCGTAACGACAAGTTCGCCACCTCCCAGGACGCGTCTTCGCCTGCGGTGACGCCGGACGTGGCCAGAGCCTCGTCGTGTGGGCCATCTCCGAAGGTCGCTCCTGCGCTGCCGCGGTCGACGAGTACCTTACCGGCTCCACCGAACTGCCGGCACCGATCGTCGCTTCCAAGCGTCCGATGATGCTGCCGCGATAGACAACACTGTTGTAAGGGTATGAACGAGGTGGCCCGGCTCGCGAATAGTGAGCCGGGCTACCTGTTTTTCACCCGAAATGCGGTAAAGTAATCCCAGCACCATGCAACAAAGGAGTGACTAATGCCAAATCGCGCAGAACGACGTGCCCAGGCCAAGCGCAATCGCAGGGGAGTGCCACAGCAATACGACCAAACCCAAGGCCGCGCACGTTCCGGCATGTTGGACGAGTATCAGCTGCAGGAAAAGTCACGTCGTCTGCAGGACGGCACCGATGGGCCATGGAAGCCGAGTGCCAGTACGATCACGGAAACGGAAAACGTGCTGAACACCAATCCTGATTACAAGAATCCGAAGATGTTCAAGGCACCCCATTCCGTCCGCCAATGGTTCCGTGTGGCCAGCTGGGTGCTGATTGCGCTGTCGGCCATCGCCTTCCTCGTGGTCATGTGGCTGCCGTCGCATCCGATGTGGCTCATCTCCACAGTCGCCATCGTCTTCGCAATCGGTGTGCTGAGCCTGTTCTTCACGGCCGGCAACCCGAAGCACAATCCGAATCTCGACCAAAACGGAACAGCCGTCTGATCACAAAAACGATGGAAAGCGGTGAGACAACCAGAAGCATTTGTCTCACCGCTTTTTCTATCGGATTTTAGGTATGCGCTACTTGACTTCGACTAACCGTAAAGGGTATGCGAGAATGCTGTTTCATCGTTTTTCAGAAAAAGAATGGAACTTTCTGAAAAACGATGAAACAATAAGTGTTTTTCGTGTCTGATGTTTTACAGTAGAACAGGAAACGCTGGAAGACTCGAGGAGGAGATTACAGACATGAAGGTTGACATTCTATCGCGTGAATACCCGCCCAAGGTGTATGGCGGCGCGGGGGTGCATGCCGAAGAGCTTTCCAAGGTGCTGGCGGAACGTGTCGATGTGACGGTCCGCGCATTCGACGGGCCGCGCGCGGCCGCCGACATTCCCACGATTCCCGGAACCGACCCGAAAGGGTCGCTCACGGTCGTCGGCTACGACGTGCCGAAAGAGCTTGAGGATGCGAACGGTGCGCTGAAGACGTTTGGCGTCGATTTGCAAATCGCCAACGACGTTGATGCCGACATCATCCATGCGCATACATGGTACGCATGCCTTGCCGGCTATCTCGCCAAAATGCTGCATGACACCCCATTGGTCATCACCGCGCACTCGCTTGAACCGTTCCGTCCATGGAAACGTGAGCAGTTGGGCGGCGGCTACAATCTGAGCTCCTGGGCTGAGAAAGACGCCTACGAGCATGCCGACCGCGTGATCGCCGTATCCGCGGGCATGCGTGAGGATATCCTCACCGCCTATCCGAACCTTGACCCGGACAAGGTGGTCGTAGTGCATAACGGCATCACCATGAGCCAGTTTGAAACCCCGGCGGATGACGATCCGGGCTGGAAGGTGTTCGAACGTTACAACATCGACCGCAGCAAACCGACCTTGCTGTTCGTCGGACGCATCACCCGTCAAAAGGGTCTGCCGTACCTGCTTCAGGCACTGCACTTCGTGGACCCGAACATCCAGGTCGTTCTGTGCGCCGGCGCTCCCGACACGCCGGAAATCATGGAAGAGGTCAAGACCGCCTTCGCCAAGCTCGACGAGGAACGCGGCAACATCATCTGGATTGAGGAGATGCTGCCGAAGCCGGAACTCAACGCACTCGAACATGGCTGTGACGCATTCATCTGCCCATCCATCTACGAGCCGCTCGGCATCGTGAATCTGGAAGCCATGGCATGCGGTCTGCCGGTGGTCGCCTCTGCGACCGGTGGCATTCCGGAAGTCGTCGTCGACGGCGAGACCGGATATCTGGTGCCGGTCGACCAACTGCATGACGGCACTGGCACCCCCACCAACCCTGACAAATTCGTGCACGATATGGCCGACGCCATCAACCGCATCATGGCTGACCCTGAAAAGGCGAAGCGGATGGGACAGGCCGGTTACGAGCGTGCCCGCGACCACTTCAGCTGGGAGTCCATCGCAGACAAGACCGTCAAAGTCTACGAGGACGTGCTTGCCGAACGGAAGTAGAACCGAACCTGTCTGATCGCGGATAACCGATCCGGCTGATCGATAGCCAGAATATTCCTGAAATGCCTCCTGCCGACGCACTATGCTGGCAGGAGGCATCATCGCATCCAAGTGGTTTGTGAAAATGGAGGGGACCATGAACGAACAGAGCATCGCGTTGAAACTGGACGATGTGGAATTCCGTCGCCGCAGGCGCGTAATTCTCACCAAAGTCAATCTGGAAGTCAAAAAAGGCGAGAAATGGGTGCTGTTCGGTCCCAACGGCATCGGCAAATCCACGTTGGTGCAGATGATGAGCACCCGTGGATTCCCATCCGAAGGCACAGTCGACATTCTGGGAAACCGTCTGGGCAAAGTGAACGTGTTCTCCTACCGCAACCGCATCGGTTTGAGCTCGGCCGAACTCGGACGTGCGTTCCCGCCGCAGGAAGATCCTCTTGACGCCATCGTGACGGCGCTGACCGCAACCACCGGCCGTTGGCGCGACACCTATACTGACGAGGATTACGCCAAAGCCCGCTCATTGATGCGTGAATTCGGCATCGAATACTTGGAAGGCAAGATGATGTTCAAGCTTTCCGAAGGCGAACGCACTCGCGTGCTTATCTGCCGTGCGTTGATGGCGGATCCCGATTTGCTGATTCTTGACGAGCCGACCACGGGTCTTGATTTGGGTGGGCGTGAGATTGCTTTGCGTGCGTTGAGTCGTGTTGGTGCGGAGCAGTCTGACCGCGCCGTGATTCTGGTGACGCACCGTCTTGAGGAGATTCCGCAGGGCTTCGACCATGTGGCGATCATGGGACGTATCACCGGCAACGAGGCGGATGCGTATGCCGATAACGTCGCCGGCAATGATCCGGCGCCGGGCACTATCGTATATACGGGTGATTTGGAGCATGGTTTTACTTCTGAACGGTTGAGCCAGGTGTTTGGATTGGATTTGAAGGTCACGCATGCGAATGGTCGTTGGAACGCGTACGCGGTGTGATGTTGACGTCGCCGTCACATTGCCGTCGCTTCGTGCCGTCTGCCGGTATGACGGCGGATACGGTAGCATAGGTTCGTTGCTGTCTGTGGAATGCGGTCTGCAATCGTAAGCCATAGTCGTGAAATCGCATACTGAACGAACGTACGAAGGAGCGTAAACCATGCGTCGAGGGCCGCTTGCCGCCGGTGAAAAAGTGCAGTTCACGGACCGCAGGTCGAATAAAATCACCGATCAGCTGGTGCCGGGTGGTGTGACGCAGACCTCGCATGGCATCATCCTGCATGATGATGTGATTGGCCAGACGGAAGGATCCGTTGTCGTGACGGTGAGTGCGAAACGTGAGGCTCAGGTCAACCAGACGCATCCGGAACGCGACGCGAACAAGCCGTGGAAGGGGACGCGTGCCATCGGTGGTTGGGAGTTCGCCGTCATGCGTCCGCGTTTGGCTGACTATGTGCTGTCCATGCCGCGTGCGCGCAGATCATGTATCCGAAGGACATCGCGCAGGTCATTCAGCTCGGTGATATTCGTTCCGGTATGAACGTGCTGGAATCCGGAGCCGGTTCGGGCGCGATGAGCATCAATCTGCTGGATGCCGTGGGGGAGGGCGGAAGCCTCACCACCATCGAGATGCGTTCGGAATTCGCGCGCGTCGCCGAAGCCAACGCGACGGTTTACTTTGGCAACGTCCCGCATGGTGGGATTTGAGGACCGGCGATTTCGATTCGGTCGCGGCTGGTTTGCCGGAACACTCCTTCGACCGCATCATGCTTGACATGCTTGACCCGTGGAACCGTCTCGAACAGGCGTATCGCGTGATCGCGCCTGGCGGCGTGCTCGTCGCGTACGTCACCACCACCACGCAGTTGAGCCGTCTTGCCGAAGCGTTGCGCGAGGTCGGCTGCTGGACCGAGCCGGACATTCAGGAGACTTTGGAACGTAATTGGAAGGCGCAAGGACTGGCCATCCGTCCCGATCACCAGATGATTGGACACACCGGTTTCCTCATGGTTTCTCGCGCGATGGCTCCGGGCTTCCAGGCGTTGCGTAAACGCGACCGTGCCACGAAGGACACGACGACCGACATCGATTCGTTGACGCTCGAGGAGCGTGCCGAACAGCTTGAGGATCTGGAATTGCGTGACATTTCCGATCGCAAGCTGCGCAAGGTGCTGCGTGACCTCGACGCACAGGTCGAAGCCATAAAGGAGTAGATTTAGAGCGTTTCATGCCATGTCCCAGCGGAAAATCTGAGACAATGGACATTAGACATTTGAAATGCGGCGCTGGAACCGGATCGGAGCGTGCGATTATGGGAACGAGCCTGAAGAAGGTCGCCAAAAAGACCAAGGAATACAAGTATGTGCTGCTGGCGATGCGCCACGCCAAAACCGAGCCGTTCGGCGGCAACGGCAGCGACGTGGGACGTGAGCTCACCGACAAAGGACGTAAGCAGGCCAAAACCGTGGCCAAAGGATTGGCGGCGTTCAAAATGGTGCCCACTCGCATCGCATGCTCCAGCGCCACCCGCGCCCGTCAGACCTGCGATCGCATGCTCAAGGTGTTCGGCGACGATCCGAAAGTCGACTACCGGCAAAGCCTGTACGAAGGCGGCGTGCAATCCGTGTTCGACGAGCTCGCGCAAACCAAGGAAAAGCATCGCACGCTGCTCGTGCTTGGCCACGAACCGACCATTTCGATCGCCTGCCAATGGCTGGCCAGCACCGAATCCGATCCGACGTTGCTTGACCTGCTGAATCTCGGCATGTCCCCGGCCTCGATCGCCGTATTCGGCTCGAACGAGCCATTCAACCAGTGGCAGCTGCACAGCGGCGAACTCATCGCGCTGCTTACCGCCAAAGACTTCGAGTAGGGCTTGCGTGTTCCGGGCTGATTCGGAACGATGAGCATTCCGCAGAGTGCTGTGATTTGACTTCAAGCGGCTTCAAGGCTGTATGGTGCTTTCTGAACCGATGTTCAGAATGATGGATAGGAGAGCCCATATGAACAATCCCAGTGCGTTCCCTCTTGGGGAACCAAATGACGGTTTCGCCCAGTATTTCGACGGACAGAGCTGGCTTGCGCCGGTACTTGACGCGCCTGAAGTGTCAATCCACAATGTGACGTTCGAACCTGGATGCCGGAACCACTGGCATATCCACCATCACGCGGCCCAAATTCTCATTGCGGTCGGAGGGCGTGGCTACTACCAGCTTGAGGGCGAAGAGCCGAAGGAGCTTGAACCGGGACAGGCCGTCCGTGTTCCGCCGGACGTTAAGCATTGGCACGCGCCGCCCCTCACGAAGCTTTCAGCCATTTGGCGTTCATGATTGCGGATGGCACGGGCGACGTGACGAATGAATGGCTGGAACCCGTAGACCCCGACGCATACGAGACATTGCGTTAAATCCGCTTGCCGGGCTGTTCTGCATTATTGATCCATAAACATATAAATGTATGAATATAGACGGCATACGGACTGCGTTATAAGGACAGTTTATAACGACACTCAAATTTTCTTGATGTCTTATAGCTGGCGGTTTTGTGATAGCTTGAGCGGGTTGCATTGTTCATATCAGATGGAGGATTCATGTCCGCTCTTACTTCCGTCTCCGGTTTCCCGCGCATCGGCCAGAACCGTGAGCTGAAGAAAATCATCGAAGCGTATTGGAAGGGCAACACCACCCTCGATGAGGTGCGTGCCACAGCCAAGGAACTGCGCGCCAAGCATTGGAAGCTGCAGCAGCCGCCGGCATCAACCTGATTCCGAGCAACGACTTCAGCTATTACGACCAGATGCTCGACACTGCCATCCTGCTCAACGTCATTCCGCAGCGCTACCAGCGTCTCGCCTTCGAGAACCCGGAAGAGACCCTCTTCGCAATGGGCCGCGGCTATCAGGGCGAGAAGGGCGACGTGACCGCCCTGCCGATGAAGAAGTGGTTCACCACCAACTACCACTACCTCGTGCCGGAAATCGACTCCGCCACCGACATCAAGCTCAACAGCACCAAGCCGTTCGACGAATTCAACGAGGCGAAGGCGCTCGGCATCACCACCAAGCCGGTGCTCATCGGCCCGTACACCTTCCTCAAGCTCGCCCGCAATCCGCAGGCCGAAGAACTCGAATACGACAAGGGCCTGGTCAACGCGGTCGCCGCCGTCTACGCCGAGGTCGTGGCCAAGTTCGCCGAGCTGGGCGCCGAATGGATCCAGATCGACGAACCGTACCTCGTGCTCGACAAGGAGCCGGGCGACGTCGAACTGTTCAAGAGCCTGTACACCAAGATCCTGCCCGCACGCGACGGCAAGATCAAGGTGCTGCTCAACACCTACTTCGGTCACATCGCCGACGTGTATGAGACAGTCAACCTGCTCGCCTTCGACGGCATCGGACTCGACCTCAACGAAGGCAAGGACGAGAATCTCGCCGCCGTTGAAAAGTTCGGCGTCGCAGAGAGCACCACCATCTTCGCCGGTGTGGTCAACGGCCGCAACATCTGGCGTAACGATTACGCCGTCAGCCTTGGACTCGTCGACGCGCTGAAGAAGGTCACCGACAACGTGGCCGTCTCCACCGCAAGCTCCCTGCTGCATGTGCCGTTCAGCACCGAAGGTGAAGACGGTCTCGCCGATGATGTGCGCAGCTTTTCGCCTTCGCCGTTGAAAAGCTCGGCGAACTGCACGACCTCGCGGTTCTCGCCGACGCCAGCGAGGAAGACAAGAAGCATCCGGGGCATTGGCAGCCAACCAGGCGCTCTTCGACGGTACCCGCGTCGCCGCCGACAAGAACGTGGCGGAACGTCTCGCAGCCCTGACCGACTCGGACTTCGTGCGCCAGCCGGCACGTGCCGAACGTCAGAAGGCACAGCGGGAGGCGTTGAACCTGCCATTGCTGCCGACCACCACCATCGGATCCTTCCCGCAAACCAAGGAAGTGCGCGCCGAACGCGCCAGACTGCGCAAGGGCGAAATCACCAAGACTGAATACGACGAATACATGAAGGCGCAGATCGACGCCTGCATCAAGCATCAGGAGCAGATCGGCCTTGACGTGCTCGTGCACGGCGAATTCGAGCGTAACGATATGGTCGAATACTTCGGCCAGAACCTCAACGGCTTCCTGTTCACCAAGAACGCTTGGGTGCAGTCCTACGGCACCCGTTGTGTGAAGCCTCCGATCGTATGGGGCGACGTGTCCCGCGCAACCCGATCACCGTGGAATGGAGCGCCTACGCACAGTCCCGTACCAGCCATGTGATGAAGGGCATGCTCACCGGCCCGGTCACTATTCTCAACTGGTCCTGGCCACGCGAGGACATCACCCACGAGCAGCAGACCCAGCAGCTGGCCCTCGCCATCCGCGACGAAGTGCTCGACCTCGAAGCCGCAGGCATCAAGGTCATCCAGATCGACGAGGCCGCCCTGCGTGAAAAGCTGCCGCTCAGGAAGACCGACTGGCACAAGAAGTACCTCGACTGGGCCATTCCGGCATTCCGACTGGTGCACTCCGCGGTCAAGCCGACCACGCAGATCCACACCCACATGTGCTACTCGGAGTTCAACGACATCATCACCGACATCGACGCCATGGACGCCGACGTGATCTCCTTCGAAGCCTCCCGCGGCGATCTCGTGGTGCTCGACGCCATTCACGACGCCAACTTCGAAACCGAAGCCGGACCGGGCGTCTACGATATCCACTCGCCGCGCATCCCGTCTGAAGCCGAAATCGAGGAACGCATCTACGAAATCCTCAAGAAGATGGACGTCGAAAAGGTGTGGATCAACCCCGACTGCGGTTTGAAGACCCGCGGCAACGCCGAAACCTGGCCAAGCCTCGAAAACCTCGTGGCCGCAGCCCAGGCTGTGCGTGCCAAGCTGACCAAATAAGGCGAAACGTAGGAACAAGACGACAGCCATGCATTCGCCAATGTTCTCGCTCGAGGTGTTCCCTCCGAAGCGAACCTCCCCTGTAGGCACCATCTACGACACGTTGGATGGCCTGCAGGGGTTGGACCCCGATTTCATTTCCGTCACCTACGGCACCGGCAAATCATCCGACCGTACATTGACCGCGCGCATCGCCCACACGGTAAGCGAATACGGCATCCCCAGCGTGGCCCATCTGACCGCGCAGTATCTGAACAAGGATGACGTCGACCAGGCACTCGACATGTTCGAACAGGCCAAGGTCTCCGGCGTGCTCGCCTTGCGTGGCGACCGCATCGACGGTGCCGAACCGGCAGGAGTATTCGAACATGCCAGCGATCTGGCCGTATACATCCGCCAGCAACGTCCGGACATGAAAATCTACGGCGCCTGCTACCCGGAAAAGCACCCACAGTCGGCAACGCTGGAAGAGGACATCGACAATCTCAAAAAGAAAGTCGATGCCGGCGTGACGCATCTGATCTCACAACTGTTCTACGACAACGAGGACTTCCTGAGATTCCTCGACAAAGCGAGGGCTGCGGGAATCGACGTGCCGATCGAAGCGGGCATCATGCCGGTCATGAACGCGAAATCGGTGCTGAACATGTCGAACAAATGCCAGTCGAAAGTTCCTGAAAAACTCGGCATCATGCTCGATAAATGGGGAGGTGACAAGGCTCTGCTCAAAGAAGCGGGCATCGCCTACGCATCCGAGCAGATCTGCGAACTGGTGGCGCGGGGCGTCGACGGCGTGCACCTGTACACGATGAACCATCCGTGTGTCAGCCGACGCATTTGGTCCAACGTCAAACCATTCTTCGTCTGATTTCAGGCGATGCAACAAACATCAAGGGTGGTTGCGGGTATTTCGCAACCGCCCTTGGTTTTATCAGCGGTTACTATAGAAACCATGACTTCCATGCAACACAAGTTCGGGGCGCTTGATCTGATTCGAGCAGGGCTGCAAGATCTCGACAGGGCTCGCACGTTGTTCGACGAGCTGCACAATGACGGCATCGATGGCGACAGGATGCGGCTGCTACTAGCCACGCTGGAAAAAGCGTGCGATCCCGACATCGCACTCAGCAACCTGGTGGACATCATCAAAGTGATGCAAAGTCAAGGCAAGGATTTCACCAACATCATCGCCGATGAAAACTCTTTCGTGCGACTGATCACCGTGCTCGGCGTCACCCGTCACGTCCGGCGTAACGTGCAGCCGCTGTTCTGAGGATTATCCGCCTGTTCTCCGCGCTGCGATTGTGTTCCGCCGGGATGGTGGAACGTCATATACGTGACGCCGAGGGAGGCCTGTTGCATCGGATATTACGCAAGATCATTCTATCCGACGTCACGGTTGGGACTTCTACTTTTTCTTGGTACTCCTCGCACTCTTCAACGGTGTCTTCGGCTTGGCGGGCTCGAACCACGGGAAGCGGTGAAGTACCCAGCGGTGCAGCGGCGGGGTCTTGGCGACGGCCCAACCCGCAATCATTGCGAAAATCGCCACCCACGAGGCGAGATTCTGCTTGGCGAAGATCAGCCAGGATGGTTAGTCCCAGGCGATGATGCCGAGGAATTGCGAATATTTGTTCTGCGATTCGGTGGTCTTGTCCGTCTTCATCGGCACGAAACCGAAGAACAGGCCAATCGCCACGGATACGATGGCGACGGCGACGCAGATGATGATGTCCTGAGTGCTCATGAACGTTCCCTTCCCGGAACAGGCGATGAAGATATGCGATTGTATCAGTTTACCGCAGCGCATCGGCGCGCGCCGATGCGCCCCTTCTATTCGAGATTCATAGCGGCGCTGATCGTGCGGTCGATGAGCTTGCGCTGATGAACCATGTTGGCGTATTTCGGGTTCTCCGTTATCCCCTCGCTCTCACGTCCGGCGTCAACGCCAGCGATTTGCGCGATGATCTCCTCGTAGGAGGTCTCGGCGGTGCGATACACGCCGCGGATACGTCCTTGGCGGATGACCACGATGCGATCCGACACCGCGAACACGTTCGGCAGGTCATGACAGACCATCACTACCGACCGGCCATCGGAACGTATCCGTTTGATGTAGGACAGCACCTCCGCGGCCTGCATCACCGACAGCGAGGCGGTCGGCTCGTCGAGCAGGATGAGCTGCGGGTCGTTGAGTAGCGTGCGGGCGATGGCCACGGTCTGACGCTGCCCCACCGACAGCGAGGTGATGGGGACCCCACACGGATCGCGGAGCTCAGCGTTCCGAGCACGGAACGGGCTCGCGTGTTCATCATATCGTCGTCACGAACCCAGCCCGACTGCATCTCCTTGCCGAGGAAAAGATTGGAAGCCACATCGAGGTTGTCGCAGAGTTCCTGACCTTGGAAGACGGAAGCGATGCCCATGCGGTCCGCCTCCCGGATCGAGGGGATCGTCACCTGTTCGCCGTTGAGGTAGATATGCCCGAATCCGGGTTGCAGAAAACCGGAGATTACCTTCATCAGTGTGGACTTGCCGGCGCGTTGTCGCCCACGATGGCGATGACCTCTTTGCGGTCGATGGTCAGATTCACCGATTTCAGCGCCTCGACGAATCCGAATCTGACGCAGATGTCCTCCAGCCGCAGCAACGGAGGTGTACTTGCGTTCCTCATGTCATCCCTCTTTCCTTGACCCTTTCCTCATGGGTGTTTCGTCTATGCTGCGATGCTGTTGCGAATCGCATGTCCGATGGCGGCGAGCGCGCCGCCCAGCGCGCAGTTGTCGCTCGGGTGAGGGGAGCTCAGCACCGTGATTGGCATGACCGCGTCGGGGAACAGCAGCCGCTGCAGCGCTTCATTGAACGGTTGAGTAAACACCTCGCCGGCCATGGCGAGTTTGCCTCCGACCACGACGACCTCCGGGTCGATGCTGATGCACAAGTCGGCGGCCACTTGCCCGATGCGCACCGCCGTGTCAGCGATGATGCGGCGGCATCCGGGGTCGCCGTTGTTCGCCTGTGCCACGAGGTCGTCCATCGTCATGTTGCCGTGCGTGACGCTGAGCAGTTGCACCAGCCGGTTCTCAGCGACAATGGTGTTGAGGCATCCGCGATTGCCGCAGGAGCAGATCGCACCGAGCGGATCGACTTGGATATGGCCGATCTCGCCGGCCAGGCCGGTCACCCCGTGCATGATCTCCCCGCCGGCAACGATGCCCGCGCCTACGTTGTCATTGGTGGAGATATAGACGAAGTCGCGTTTGCCGATTGCTGCGCCCATGCGTGATTCGCAGTAGGCGGCGTAGTTTGCGTCGTTGTCGACATATACGGGGGTGTTGAATGTGGCGCTTAGCGGAGAGACGATGTCGAAGCCATCCCACCCGGGCATGACGCCGGGGATGGCGATCATGTGGTCGCCGATGGCGACTGGTGCGGCCAAGGCCACGCCGATGCCGGCGATCTCCCCGGGATCAGCGTCGATGTTGGTCATGGTCTCGTTGATGAGCTGTATCGCGCGTTCCAGTGTGGTGTCGGCCTTGTGACCGAGGGGAAGCGGCAGCATATGCTCCGCGATGATTGATTCGCGAAATCGACGACGGCCAGTTTCAGTTCGCGTTGCGCGATCCACAGGCCGATGCCGAGACCCTGATTGTGGGCGAGTCTGACCAAGGTAGCCCTGCGGCCGTTGCGTATGGTGCTTTTCGTCTCCAGCTGTCCCTCGTCGACGAGTTGGTGGACGAGTGTGGAGCCGTTGCGGTGGAGAGGCTGGTGACCTCCGCGAGTTCGACCTGCGTCATAGCGCCGAATTTGTGGATGCTGGACAGCAGGTTGGCACGGTTTGCCTCGCGCAGAGAGGTTTGTGAGCCGAAAAGTCGTGTTGCCATGGATATCCAGTGTAGCCCGACGCGGTGGTCGCCGGGGCCGTGTGCGCTCTTCCTGCGGCGTGTCGCGTCGAAAGGTGCACAATACAGCTCTTATGTTCGATAACTGAATTTAAATAACGTTTAAGAACAAATATAAGTTTGACAACTTAACTCAAGAGTGTATGCTATGAGATGAACCGGAACGGTTCGGATCACAAACGGAACAATGGTCGTTCCGTCACCCTCAAAGATGAAGGAGAATACATGCAGTTCACCAAGAAGATCGTCGCCGTCGTGGCGGGCGTGGCGATGTGCGCGGGTCTCACGGCCTGTGGCGGTAGTCGAACCGGACAGTCCGGCGACGGCGACAAGATCGAGAAAGGCGCAACCATCGGCATTTCGATGCCGACCAAATCCGAGGAGCGCTGGAACAAGGATGGCAACAACCTCAAGGCCAATCTTGAGAAGCGAGGGTACAAGGTCATCCTGTCGTTCGCGGATGACAAGCCCGCCCAACAGAACGCCGACATCGAGAACATGGTCAACAACGACGCGAAGATCGTCGTGGTCGCCTCCAAGGACGGCACCGCGGTCGGTCCAGCCGTCGAGAAGGCCCGTGACGCTGGCGCGAAGGTCATCGCCTACGACCGTCTGATCATGAACACCGACGCGGTCGACTACTACGCCACGTTCCAGCTGGAGCAGACTGGTGTACTCGAGGCCACCTGGCTGATCGACAAACTCGGGTTGGAGGACGGCGCCACCGGCCCGTTCAACATCGAGCTGTTCGCGGGCTCCCCGGACGACAATAATTCCAAATACTTCTTCAAGGGTGCATGGGATCTGCTCCAGCCCTACTTCGAGAAGGGAATCCTCGTCAACCCATCCAACCACGGCGGCGGCGTGAAGGCCTCCGACAAGGCCGAGGACATCTGGCAGAAGATCGGCGTGCAGTCTTGGAAGGCCGAGCAGGCCCAGAAGGACATGGAATCCATCCTCGACTCCACTTACGCGCACGGCGAGAAACTCGACGCGGTGCTCAGCCCCTACGACGGCATCACCCAAGGCGTGGCCAACGCCATCGAGTCCAAGCGCCCGGATATGAAGCCCGGCACCGACAGCTGGCCGTACATCACCGGCCAGGACGCGATGGAGATCTCTATCGCCAACATCGCTAACGGCAAGCAGGGCGAGACTGTGTTCAAGGACGTGAACAAGCTCGCGAACGCCGTCGAGGAGATGATCATCGAGATCGCCGAGGGCAAGGAGGTGTCCGGCATCAACGGCAAGTTCAATAACGGCAACTTGGACGTGCCGTCCAAGCTGCTTGACCCGCAGCATCACCATCGACAACCTCTCCGATTTGGTGAAGGCGAACTACGTGACCCAGAGCCGCTTCAACGAACTGACTAAGGGCACGCTGCTCGAGGATCAGATCAAGTGACGCGACGGTTCGACGGATGGGGCACACGGCCGTCGTGGCGTGCGCCCCATCCCCTCGCAACACAATATGAGGAGTGATGAAATGTCCCAAACAGACACCATTCTGATGATGGAGAACATCACCAAGACGTTCGGACCGGTCAAGGCCCTGACCGACGTGAATCTGGAGGTGGGCCGTGGCGAGATCCACGCCATCTGCGGCGAGAACGGCGCGGGCAAATCGACGTTGATGAACGTGCTTTCCGGTGTGTATCCATACGGCAGCTACAGCGGAAGGATCGTCTTCGACGGCAAGGAATGCAGATTCCGCACGATCAATGACTCCGAGGCCGATGGCATCGTGATCATCCATCAGGAGCTGGCGCTGAGCCCGTTCCTGTCCATCGCCGAGAACATCTTCATGGGCAACGAGCGGGCCAGGGCCGGGCGTCGTCGACTGGGACCGGACCCGCGCCGAGGCCAGAAAGCTGTTGGATCGCGTGGGCCTCCCGGAGGATCCGGACACCAGGATCATGGACATCGGTGTCGGCAAGCAGCAGCTCGTCGAAATCGCCAAGGCTCTGAGCAAGGACGTGAAACTGCTCATCCTCGACGAGCCCACCGCGGCCCTGAACGACGAGGACTCCGCCCATCTGCTCGGTCTGGTGCGCCAGCTGCGCGACGAGCAGGGCGTGACTAGCATCATTATCACGCACAAGCTCAACGAGGTCGCCGCCATCGCCGATAACGTCACCATTATTCGTGACGGCTCCACCGTCGGACAGATGTACGTGACGCCGGAGACACCACTCGATCAGGACGAGCTGATCCGCAAGATGGTCGGTCGCCCGCTGCACAACTTGTATCCGGATCATCCCTCTAACAAGCCGGGCGAGGAATATCTGCGCATCGAGGATTGGACCGTGCATCATCCGCTCGACGTCGAGCGCGTGATCGTGGACCACGCGAACATCACGTGCGCGCCGGCGAGATCGTCGGGCTCGCGGGGCTGATGGGTGCGGCCGCACCGAGTTGGCTATGAGCGTGTTCGGACGGTCCTATGGCTCGAACATCTCAGGCAACGTGTACGTCAAAGGCAGGAAGGTCAACCTGCCGAGCGTGCAGGCCGCCATCGACGCCGGAATCGCCTACGCTACCGAAGATCGCAAGGTATACGGCCTAAACCTGTTGCAGAACATCCGTGAGAACGCCTCGCTCGCCTCGCTGAAGAAGATGAGCCGGCACGGTGTGATGGACGATAACATCGAACGCAAGGAGGTGGAAGAGTACCGCAAGGACTTCCACATCAAATGTCATGACATCGATGTGAACGTCGGCACGCTTTCCGGCGGCAACCAGCAGAAGGTCGTACTCGCCAAATGGGTGATCTCCAGCCGGACATCCTCATCCTCGACGAACCGACCCGAGGCATCGACGTCGGCGCCAAATACGAGATCTACGAGATTATCGACCAGCTGGCCGACGCCGGTAAGGCCGTCATTGTGATCTCCTCCGAGCTGCCGGAACTCATCGGCATCTGCGACCGCATCTACACCGTAAGTACGCGTCGTCACCGACAACGTCGAGAAGAATGGATTCACTCAGGAATACTTGATGAAGGGAATGACCAAGGAAAGGAAGGTGGACGCCCGATGAGCGCCGCAACCGCAACATCTGCACAGAAGAAAGAGAAGGTCAGCCTGCTGGCCACTATCGGCAACAACGCCCGCCAATACGGCATCGTCGGCGCATTGCTCGTGATCGTCATCGCCTTCGAGATCCTCACTGGAGGTGTGCTGCTCAAGCCGAACAGCTTCGTGTCGCTAATCCAGCAGAACGCCTATGTGATTATCCTCGCCATCGGCATGGTGATGGTCATCATCGCCACCCACATCGACTTGTCTGTCGGTTCGTTGGTCGCCTTCATCGGCGGCGTCTGTGCCCTGCTGATGGAGCGCGCAGGCATGAACTGGATGCTTGCTATCCTCCTCTCCCTCATCGTCGGTCTCATCGTTGGCGTCTGGCAGGGATTCTGGGTGGCCTACGTGGGTATCCCGGGCTTCATCACTACCTTGGCCGGTATGCTGATGTTCCGAGGCTCGCCACCGTGATTGTCGGCGAATCCGTGCCGATCACCTCCAATGCCTTCCGTGGCATCGCCCGTGACTATCTGCCGAACATCTTGGGGTTCTGGGGGCCGTTCGATGGTCTGACCCTTGTCGTCGGCGTGCTGTGCATCGTCGGCTACGCCTTCTCCCAGCTGCGCAAGCGCAAGCGCGTCGAGAAGGTCGGATTGGTGCCCGAACCGATGAACTTGACTATCCTCAAGATCGTCCTCGCGGCCGTGGTCATTGCGTTCGTCACCTATCTGCTGGCCTCTTCGGGCAACGCGGAACAGGGCGGCATCCCGATTATGCTCGTCATCGTCGGCGTGCTCGTGCTCGCCTACAACTTCATCCTGACCCCGGACCGTGTTCGGTCGTCACGTCTCGCCGTCGGCGGCAATCGCAAGGAGCCATCCTCTCCGGTATCAACACCAAGCGCGTCGACTTCCTGCTGTTTCGTCCATATGGGCTTCCTCTCCGCTGTCGCCGCGGTCTGCATGCTGTCCCGTCTGGCCTCCGCGACCGCACAGGCCGGCATGGAGTTCGAAATGGACGCCATCGCTGCCTGCTTCATCGGCGGTACGGCCGTCACCGGCGGTATCGGCACGATTCCGGGG
>ENA-OQAL01000037-OQAL01000037.1-human-gut-metagenome-genome-assembly--contig:-NODE-37-length-29977-cov-5.540503_pt1 | contig 29977 bp, 33 predicted proteins | sample MGYA00242491_ERZ504519 | MGnify/ENA primary metagenome ERZ504519 (study PRJEB26092, sample SAMD00036260) | human gut metagenome | host: Homo sapiens | study: EMG produced TPA metagenomics assembly of... | reverse complement strand
TGCAGGCCGCGTTCTCCATGAATATCGGGTCTGTCCGTATGACGGAGCGTCATCTGAAAACGACCCGCCGACCGAGGGCAGATCGCCGAGGCGGTCGCGGATATCGACGCGCATATCGACGAGGCGTTCAAGACCGTTCCCGCCGGCAAGACCCACACCATCATCGGCGTGTCCGGAACGGTCACCACCATGACCGCATTGGCTATGGGATTGACGGAATACGACCACACCGCCGTGGACGGCGCACGCTGCACGCTGGAAGATGCCTATGCCGTTGACAACCGGTTCCTGCACATGCCTCGTGAGGAGCGTCTGACCTACAAGACCATTCATCCCGGACGCGTCGATGTGGTCGGCGGCGGCGCATTGGTGTGGAACCGTGTGCTTGCCAAGGTGTCTGAAGCCGCATATGAGGATCATGGCCAGCGCATCGACTCCTTCATGGCCAGCGAGCATGGTCTGTTGGACGGCATCGTGCTGGATTACGGCAAGAGATTGCTTGCTGCGCGCTGACGTGGCATAATAGCTTGGCGTCGGCTTTTTCTTCTGGCCGGCGCAAAGCCTCCATGGCGAAATCGGTATACGCAGTCGACTTAAAATCGACCTCTTCGGATTGCGGGTTCGAGTCCCGCTGGAGGCACTTTTGGAAACCGCCAGAGATGGCGGTTTTCCTTTATTCTCCAACGGTTTTGGCATCATCGCGATTCACTGCGATTCAACCCTTTTCCACGGTGGGTTATGGAAAAATGTGGGCAATGTGTAGGCAAAATGTGGCATATCGTTCCCGAAACATTCCGTAGGTACACTGTCGGACATTACAAACCGTATGACACCGACTGAAACGGATGACGCATGACTTCGAAAGACATCAAGCCTGTAATCGAACAGCCCGCCACTGAAATCCCCCTGATGCTTGCGCAGGCGATTATCGTTGCCGGCGTGCTCGCTATCGGCGAAATCGCATGTTCTCCGCTGTACTTTACCTTGATGGACCATTCGTTGGCACTCGTTCCGTGGGCATTGGAAGCCGCATTCCTTGCCGTGGCGTTCACCTTCGTCGTGGGCTTCGCATTGTTGTGGTGCGCCGAATCGTTCACTTTCAAACTCAAGGAACGATTCCGCCCGTTCGGCTATGCGGCGGTAGGATTGATTGGATACGGCGTATGGAGCTGCTGGTGTTCACCGCCACCATCAATTCGATACTCGCCAAAGTCGGGGAAAGCGTTCTTACCAACGGCCAGGTCGGCGCGATCGCGCTGAACGGAGCAGCCTTGGGCTTCGTCGCTTTCCTTTTCGCAAAACTGCTCGACGTCAAACTCGGCAATCGCAAAACCGTTGCGATAATTCTGCTTATCGCGGAAATCGTCATTGCCATCATCGGCCTACTCATCATGATTCGCATGTTCAGCGTGCTTTACGCGGCGTGACGGCGAAGACGCGGAAAAGAGAGCGCAATATACATGTTCAGCATTCTGGAGATGTTCACCATCGGCGTCGGCCCCAGCTCGTCGCACACCGTAGGACCGATGGTCGCGGCCAGCAGATTCGCTGCCTCCCTTGAACGTGACGGCATACTGAACCGGGTCGGCCGCGTGCGAACGGTACTGTATGGTTCGCTCGCCCTGACCGGTCTTGGGCACGGTACCGATCGCGCCACGGTGGCGGGCTTGGAAGGCAACGTACCGAAAACCGTCGATACCGATCACATGAGCAATATCCGTATGGAATGCGAGGCAGGCGGCGAGCTGATGCTCAACGGCACGCATCGCATCGATTTCGATTACGGACGCGATGTGGTGATGGATGTATGGCACCGCATGGCGGCCCATCCCAACGGCATGCGATTCCAAGCCTTCGACCGGCAGAACAATCTCATCGACGAACAGGTCTGGTATTCCATTGGCGGTGGATTCGTCAGACAAGGCGACGCCGACGACCTGATGATCGGCATCCATGAGAAACCCCCTGCGGGAACGGCCTTCGCCGATCAGACCGACGATTCCTCAACCGATATCGATATGGACATGCCCTATCCGTTCACCACATGCGACGAACTGATCTCGCTGTGCGATGAACATCACATGAGTGTGGCCGATGTGGTGTGGGCCAATGAGACGGCCATGCGGTCCGCCGTGCAGGTGCGCAGCGATTTGGACACTGTATGGCATGTGATGCGCCGCTGCGTGCAGCACGGTTGCAATACCAACCAAACCGTTCTGCCTGGCGGCCTTGACGTGCCCCGCAGGGCGCCAAAAATGTATGCAAGGCTCGCATCCAACAGCGACGTGCTCAAACGGGACGGCAGGCGCTCCGACGCTGTACTCGAATCATCGGACGCCGCATGGGTCGACCTGTTCGCATTGGCGGTTTCCGAGGAGAACGCGGCAGGCGGACGCATCGTCACCGCGCCTACCAACGGTGCGGCTGGCGTCATTCCGGCGGTGCTCCACTATTATTGGCATTTCGTGGATCATGCGGATGAGGATGGTGTGGTGACGTTCCTGCTGACCGCAGGGGCGATTGGATACTTGTTCAAACGCAACGCGTCCATTTCCGGTGCCGAAGTCGGATGTCAAGGCGAGGTCGGCACAGCCTGTTCCATGGCCGCGGCGGGGCTGTGCGCCGTGATGGGCGGCACGCCTCACCAAGTGGAGAATGCCGCGGAAATCGGTATCGAGCACAATCTGGGACTGACCTGCGATCCGGTCGGTGGTCTGGTGCAGATTCCCTGCATCGAACGCAACGCCATGGCGGCCAATACCGCCATCAACGCGGTCCGTATGGCCATGCTGGGCGACGGCACGCATATCGTGAGTCTTGACCAAGCCATCAAAACCATGAAGGACACCGGCGAGGACATGATGGCCAAGTACAAGGAGACGTCGAAAGGCGGTCTTGCGGTCAATGTTGTTGAATGCTAGCGATGGATGGTGCTAATCTTGGTGACACTGTGTTTTTTCAAGGAGGTTCACCATGCATCTGAAATGCCTGTTGTCAATGCCGAATTCGGCGATCGGCCGACCATCGAATTCCCGACTGAGATCGCTCCCGCCGGCCTGAAGGTCGTGGAGCTCTTTGAAGGCAATGGCCCGATGGTCCGCCGTGGAGACACCGTCACCGTCAACTACCATGGTGTGGTCTGGGGCAAGGACACCCCGTTCGACTCCAGCTTCGACCGTCACCAGCCGGCCACGTTCGGCATCGGTGTGGGACAGGTCATCAAGGGCTGGGATCAGACCGTTCCGGGACACAACGTCGGTTCCCGCCTGGTGGTGTCCATTCCGCCGGAGTACGGTTATGGCTCCCGTGGCGTTCCGCAGGCCGGCATCGGCGGCGAGGACACGCTGGTGTTCGTGATCGACATCATCTCCACCCGCTGATTGACGGGTATCATTCTTCCAAGGTCAAGGAGGATAACATGGCCGAAGAAAAGACGATCCTGCTGACGCAGGAGGCGTACGACAAGATGAAAGAAGAACTCGCCTGGCGTGAGGGCGAGTACCGTGACGAGATTCTGTCCAAGGTCTCCGCGGCGCGTGCCGAAGGCGATTTGAGCGAGAACGGCGGCTATCAGGCTGCCCGTGAGGCGCAGCGCGTGAATCAGGGACGCATCGACGAACTGACCGTCAAACTGCGCAATGCGAAGATTCTGACTGCGCCCAAGGCCGGTGAGGTCGGTGACGGATCCCTAGTGACCCTTGAAGTCAACGGACGTGAAATGGTGTACGTGCTTGGCACGCGAGACCTGTCCATCGCCACGGATTACAGCATCATCAGTCCTGAATCGCCGATTGGCGCCGCCATCAATGGCGCTCATGCCGGAGATACGGTGACCTATACCGCTCCGAACGGCCGTGAGATTTCCGTGACCATCAAGGAAGCCAAGCCGCTCGCCTGACATACGTGTGACGAAAACAACAGCCCGTTCCTCCATCGCATTCGTACGATGAGGGGACGGGCTTATTTTGTTTTGTCCATGTGGGGTTGATTACGCCTTAGGGCCACAATTGCACGATCACCATGTAGATGGCCACCATGTGGCAGGCGTATCCCGCCACGGTTCCGGTATGGAAGATCTCATGGAAGCCGAACACCTTCGGCCAGGGGTCGGGCTTGCGCAGCGCATACACGATGCTCCGGCGATATAGCAGGCGCCGCCGGCACACAGCAGTATCACCACGGTAGGTCCGGCATAGGGGGACATCCAGAACAATCCCATGAACGCGACGCCGGACACGCCGAAAATAATATAGACAAGAACATAAAGCCAGCGAGGCGCGCTGATCCAGATGACATGGATGATGAGCGCCACCGTGGTGCAGATCCACATGCCCGCGATGATGGAATCACGCCAGAATGGCGTGAGCGCGAAGGAAACGGGCGTATAAGTGCCGGCGATCAGCAAAAAGATGTTCATATGGTCGATGCGACGGAGCACATCGGTAACCCGTGGTGACCAATCTCCCAGATGATAACAGGCGGAATTGCCGAACAGTACCAGCGAGCAGGTCATGAACACGGCGCACGCCCATTTGAGCCCGGTGCCATGAGCGAGGCAGATCAGCACGATGCCCGCGGCAAGAGCCAGGGGAGTGGCGATGGCGTGGATCCAGCCACGCAGGAGCGGCTTTGGCCTGCCATGCACGTCGAGTCTGATTTTGCGTTCGATTTCGGCGGGGACGATGCCTTCGATTTTTGCGGCATGGGCTTCGCCTTTGGCGATGGCACGTTTGGCTTTTGCATCCGCCTTGCGTCGAATGTTCTCGGCCTTATTGTGCGCCTTCACGCGAATGGTCTCAGCTTTCGCCTGCAGGGCCTGCTCGCGTGCTTCGGCGATGACCGCGCGTTTCGCCTCGATTTCTGCGTTTGTAGGTTTCGCCATCGGATGCCTCCACTATAAGTTACGGAACCGTAACCTACGTTAGCGTAACCGTCGGATATGTCAATCGGCGTTTCCGCATTATACGTGGGCATATGGTATGCAACCTCGCCATTGATGCGTATTATGGTTGCATGGCTGATTTCTCACATATCCTGATGACCCGTCCGGATTTCGGTGACGACGATCGTGAATGGTTGCACCAGTTGGTGGCCGATTGGCAGGTGATTGCCGATTTGAGTTTCGCCGACTTGCTGCTAATCCTGCAGAACGGCGAGGGCAAGTACATCATTGCCGAGCAATGCCGTCCGTCCACGGTGATGAGTCTGAGAGCCGAGGATGTGGTCGGCAACGTCGTCCCGGAATCCCTGTGCGCCGAGCTTGACGCGGCCATGGACTCCGAATCGGTGTTCCGCTCCTCGAAACTGCGTACGGTCGGCAAGGCCAAGGTCTGCAACGTGTACGCCCCGGTGCGTCATAATGGCAAGACGCTTGGCTTGGTGGTCCGCGAGACCAACATGGCCACACGCGAATCGAACGGCCGTTATGAGTCCGAAAGCATCAGCGCCGGCAAACAGCTGTATGAGATGATTCCGCGCGGCCAGTTCCCGTACCGTAACCCGGTTATGAACCAGCGCCATAACGCACGTGTGGCGGATGGCTTCATCGTGCTCACCGTCGACGGCATCGTCCGATACGCGTCTCCGAACGCCATCAGCTGTTTCCGTCGTTTGGGATCGGTCAGCACCATGCAGGGGGAGTATCTGAGCGAGATCGGCACCAAACTGCTGCATGAGAACGATCCGGTGCTGGAAACGCTGCCATTGGTACTGAGCGGCAAAGCCGCGGTGGATTCCGAATTGGACGCCAACAAAGCCGCGGTGTCCATGCGCTCTCTGCCGTTGATGGACGCCAATGGTCGCGTGGGTGGTATCGTGCTGTGCCGTGACGTCAGCGAATTGCGCCGCCGCGAGAAGGAATTGCAGACCAAGGACGCCACCATTTCCGAGATTCACCATCGTGTGAAGAACAATCTTCAGGCGGTATCCGCGTTGCTGCGCTTGCAGGCGCGCAAGACCAAGTCCGAAGAGGTCAAAAAGGAGCTCAAGGAAGCACAACGCCGCGTGCAGACCATCGCCATGGTGCATGAGGGATTGAGCCAGACCGCCGATGAGATCGTCGACTATGACAAGGTCATTTCCAACCTGCTTAAGATGGCCGTCGATTTGGCTACGATGCGCGACCAGCACATCGATGTCGATTTCGTAGGCAAATTCGGCATGATGCCGGCACAGGATGCCACGCCGCTATCGTTGGTGCTTACCGAACTGATCACCAATTCGGTGGAACACGGTTTCGAAGGACGTAAGGAAGGACATATCACGATTTCCGTGGGCCGCGGTGGCAATAACCTCAACGTGGTGGTGGAGGATGATGGCACCGGCTTGGCGGATGAGGAGCATGATGGCATGGCTCGCTCTTCCGGATCAGGGCTTGGAACACAGATCATCAACACGTTCGTCACCAATGATTTTGGCGGAACGGTGCATTGGGAGCCACGTCGCGGTGGTGGTACCCGTGTGGTGCTCGACATGAAACTGCGTGCCGCGCAAGATAACTGACCTCTAGAACTGGAATGGCATATGGAAGGGCCGGTCGGATTCCATCGAATCGACCGGCCCTTCCATACTGCCTGAAAAGAATCAGACCTGCATCTGCATGGCCTGCGAGCGACGTGCACGCATCGCGCGCCGCTTGAGCGCGCGCCGCTCGTCTTCGCTCAGACCGCCCCAAAACGCCGTAGTCCTGATTGGTGTCGAGCGCGCATTTCAGACACGCGTCAATCACCTTGCAGGTACGGCAAACGGCCTTGGCTTCTTCGATTTGCTGATAGGCGGCACCGGTGTTGCCGACCGGGAAAAACAGTTCCGGATCCTTATCCCGGCACGCGCTGGCTCGCCAATCGAAAGCACTGCTCATGTAATCGCCTTCCTCTTGCCATAAGTGGCGTTCTATCCGTTATTTAGATAACCACGAATCGGATGATTTTTCAAGACTTTTTCGCAAAAGAAGCCAAGTTTTTTTAGAATCCTTGGAATTCCGCGCATTGCACGGGACATGCCCGTGCTTGTTGGATGAAGACCCCACGCCCGGCAATGGCATAGTCATCGACGCGAAACCGTCGAGAACCGCGCTGGGAATCCCCATCATCACATCGGTGGCTCTCTCTCCGCAAGGAAACGCAACACGTGTGAGGCAACGTTCAAGTAGGGTGCTTTGCGGCTTTTCCACAGCTGCGATTACCGTGACGGACGGATCGGCGAGTGCGGTCTTGAGCTTATCGGCTTCGGGCATGGCTGCGAAAGGGGAGAGCAATTCGTCGGCGTCATCCACGAACCATATGGTGCGTTCGTGCTGCGGCGATGTTCTGCCGTCGTCGGTGGTCCATTCGCTGTTCGTCTTGCGTGTGAACCGGATGGTGCAGCGACCGGATTCATAGAGACGGCTGGCGCAGCAGAGCAGCAGATTGGTTTTGCCGCTTCCGCATGCGCCAATCACGGCGATGTTGCCGTGTCCTACGTCAAGGAATGCGGTGGAGATGAGTACACCGTCGTCGCTCAAAGCAAAAGGCACATGGTGCCATGCCTCTCGCTGTGGCGCCGTCAAATCGTCTTTGCCTGCATGTGGTGCGAGCGGCGCGGAGAACAAAGGGGAGGGATTGGTGGTGCCGCTGAATGCCGATGCGGTGTTGATGGCATGCACCAAGGAATCAATGTCATGGACCGCGCTGCAGCGGAAAGGAACAGTGCGTTGGCCGTCATGACAGTAAGCGGCACCGGGGAAGGCCGGTGGAATCAAAGCTGCATCCTTGGTGCCGATCAGTTCATTCGATTGCATTTGGTCGGTGACGCGTAGGCAGATGCTCAGCGATATGTTGGCCTTCATATCGGCATGGACCTGACCCATGGGATTTTGCGTGCATACGATGAGATGCATACCCAAAGAGCGTCCGAGCGACGCCAATCGATTGAGTCGCTGCATATAGTCGGGTAGACGGTCGCGCAATGCATGGAATTCGTCAATGACCACCACGAGCCGTGCAGGGGGATGGGAAAGCTGGTCGAATCTGGAAACGCGTTCGGCACTTACCAAGGCCTCCCTGCGTGCCAATTCTTGTTCTATGGCGTTCAGCGCACGGACGGCATGGGCGAGGTCAAGATCGCAGACGTTGCCCACGGTATGCGGCAGACGCTCCAAAGCGTTGAAGGTCGATCCTCCTTTGAAATCCAGAAAGACGAAATGGAGGGTTTGAGGACTATGCCGAATCGCCAATGCCATGCACCAACTGATCAGCAGTTCGGATTTCCCCGAGCCTGTGGTCCCCGCGACCATGGCATGTGTCCGGATGATGCCAGATCTATATGGAATATGCCATGTTCTGACATGCCGATGCCGTTCGTTGGGGAACGGACAAGCCAATTACGCACGATGGTGCGCCATATGAGCGGGTCGTTGTCCAGGCCATGCAGATGCTCAAAACTTATGGACGGCATGTCGGCGAAAAGCTGAGCATGGTCGATTTTGTTTCCGTTATGATGCGTTGGAACCGGCGAATCGCTTCCAGTAATGGTGTTGCTGTTCGTTTCTTCATGCCTGACGCGCATGATCATGGTGATGAGCATCAATGCGCTGCCGAGCAGACTCGGAGCGAGCATCGCCGCATAGAGCCAATGACGTTGCATACACATGACAATCAGCATGATGAGCTGCGCCAGCAAAGGCGCGCTCCAACTCAATACAGTGAGATGTTGTTCGCTTATACGGTGAGGGGCCTTTTTTGTTCATACGGCCAGCATGGGCAAGAGCGGCGGCATGCCGCAAGCCAATATGAGGGTTGTGGTCGGAGAATGTGGGTTATCCACATCCTCCGGCGTGTCGTCAGTTTTGCTGTTCGGCCAGCGTGCCCACGGTTCCTGCGGAATGCGTGCCGTGTGAGAGTTCGGAGAAAAGCTGGATGTTCTTCGCGTCATCCAGCAGAACGCACGATCCGACCCCATCGACGTAATAGTCCGGATCGGTCCAATACACGCTTCCCGAAATGCCATCCTTGCCTGAGGCGCTTTTGAAAGCCAACGCCATCCGAAGCAGAGAGGAAGTCGATGCTTTCTCATCCACGGTTACGGAGCTCACGCCGCTGCGCGACTTTTTGGTCTTGTTGAAATTCGTGAGCGTCTTTTTTGGAAGCGCCCTTCTTGACGATGGCGTTGATCACCTGGCGCTGACGTGCGGCACGGCCGAAATCGCCTTGCACATCGGCATATCGCATACGGGAGAACGCCAAAGCGGTGTTGCCGTCCACGGTGTGGCATCCGGCGGTCCAGTTCATACCCGAATAAGGGTCATTCACATTCTGGTCGTAGCATAGGTCCACGCCTCCCAAGGCATCGACCACTTTGACGAGTCCGCCGAAGCGGACCATTGCCACATGGTTGATTTTCTGGCCGGTGATGTCCTCCACCTCGTTGACCAACTGTTTGCGGCTGTACAGCTGCGCCACGGCGTTGATCTTCATATAGCTCCCATCGATTTCCACCAGGGAATCGCGAGGAATGGAAATCAGCGAGGACGATCCTGTCTTCGGCTTGGTGAGTACAAGAATGGTGTCGGTTCTGAAACCTTCGACGTCGCCGGCGTCTCCGATGGTGCCCTCACGTTCGTCGGAGCCAAGAATAAGCCAGCTTCGCCGGCGGTGTCCGCTTTGGATGTCAGCCAGGTCTGTTTGTTGAGCTGGTCATCGACCCAGTTCCAAGCGGAGAATACCCCTATTCCCAGTGCGAGAATCAGTACAAGGAAAATGGAAAGGACGATACGTCCGACGCGAGGTCTTCTTTTTGGCACGGAAGCCGTCGCTGGAGAGGATGGAACAGATCGGAGCGCCGTGGAGACGGAGGATGACCCCCGGAACTGCTGCGTTGGATTGGCCGTGCGGGTATGTTCTGGAGCGAAGGACACCGGAGATGATGAAGGGTTTCTTCTTGTCTCGCTCGTTGCCCGTGCCGCAGGCTGGAAGCTTTGCGGAACCGAGGAAGAAGGACGCGCCGTGCGTTTGGCCGGTTTTACGGATGATGCATGGTCGGAACGTTTCGCCGGTGCGAAACTCGCTGGCTGGCTCGGTGCGCTTTGCGAGCGGGAGGAATCCGTGGACGGCATGGTTTTTTGCGTCCTGATGACGGAATGAAACTTGGTGGCACGCTCGTAGGCTCTTTTGCTCCTTTGCCTTCACTCATGGTTCCTCCAAAAAGATTCGTCCCTGCGTCATACGTTGAAAGGGGACGTGATTGCGTGGTCTACGTCAGTTCTTTGCCGGAACGGCACATACGGTCGCATTAAGGTATCGATCCGCAAGGCCGATGTACTGGCCCGTGGTCGCGTCATGAATGGAGCCGTCATCCGGGTCGACGGTGCCGCCAGTGCTTGGATCGACCAACGTGCGTCGGATTTGGTGATCAGTCCCGTGACGGGATCGGGAGTCTCGGCAGTGGTGTCCGACTGGTTGCTGTCGGTCGTGCCGGAATCGTCGGAGCTGGCTGAATTATCTGAACTGGTGTCGGAGGAGTCGCCCGAGTTTGAATCGGCGGTATCGAAAATCGGCTTGCCCGCTCGCATCTTCTCCCAGAGATTGTCGGCTTCGTCGGTCCAGACGGAACGGTTGGGGTCGGACGGTGCTGGGACCACGGGGACGGTCTGGGTCTGCAGGTTGGTCATGGTGAAATTCTTCAGGCTCATGGCAAGTCCCGCCAAAGCCGCGGTATCAGCCATGCCTTGGGATATGTTGAGCGATTTCAGCGCGGATTTCGCCAGCTGGTACAGCTGCGCGGTATCAGTGAACAGATTCTTGCTGAGCGCCTCGCTCATCAGCTGCTTGATGAGATACTGCTGACGTGTGGTACGCGAGGTGTCGGATCCGTCTCCTATGCCGTGACGGATCCGGGCGTACTGCGTCGCCGCAACGCCGTCAAGATGGTGCATGCCCTTGTCGAGATTGAGTCCGGTGTACGGGTCGTTGACGTTCTGCGGAATGCACAGGTCCACGCCGCCGACTGAATCAATCATCTTGACCAGGCCGGCGAAGTCCACGACGATGAAGTTCTGAATATTCAACCCGGTGAGACTGTTCACGGCGTTCAGCGTGCAGCTGGCCGCCGAGGAGAGATCTCCGCCGGTTTTGTAGGCACCTGCGAAGATGGAATTGAACATGACGTTATACTGTGCGGGAATCGTGCCCTTCGACGTTTCGCACTGAGGCACGTCCACCAGGGAATCTCGTGGAATGGAGACCAGGTTGATTTCCTTGCGGTCGGCGGAGATCTGCACAATCATGGCGGTGTCGGCCTGATGGTTGCCGATGACGTCATCGAAACTGCCTCCGATGGCTTGGTTCTCCGCGCCGTCACGGGAATCCTGTCCGATCAGCACGAACTCGATCGGCTTGCCGGAGTTCGGATCGATGATGGATGCGTCCGTATTCAGGGAACCCTGGCCGATCACGCCGACCGAATTGTTCTTGATGATGCCATTGACGTCCATCCAAGTAGCGGCAGCTGCAGTGCCGACGAACACCAGAGTCGCGGCGATTGCCGCGGCGACTGCGGTCCTGACGTGATGCTGCACGCGATATCCCAGGCTGTGACGTGGTTTCGCATCCTGAAGACCATTGATGTTAGGAAGCTTATTGCCGGTTGATGACGTTGCCACGGTGTTGCCTTCCTGATTGAGATGCGCGTTTGACGCAATGCTTTTAGAACCTACCACTATCCAAATGGGCAATTATAGGGTTAATGGCCGATTTTCACCGATTCTGCGACTGTAGACCCCAGATTGGGCTGAACTTTAGCATGGATTTTCTGAAATATAGGCATTGACACGGGGAAACTTGACAAAATTACATTGCGTGTGTGTAATTTGAAGCGGTGTGAAAGTATGCGCATAAAAGGTGCGCACACAATTATGGGAGGACTCATGTGGGGCGTGACTGATGAGTCTTCTGAGAATCCGCTTGCTGAACTGTGGGGTTTGTTCAAGCGGGATGATGACGTGTCTTGGCAGCACAAAGCGCTGTGCTCGCAGACCGATCCCGAAGCATTCTTCCCGGAAAAAGGCGGTTCCACCAGGGATGCGAAGAGGGTTTGCGCCCAGTGTGAAGTCCGTGAACAGTGTCTGAAATGGGCCATCGACCATGATGAGCGTTTCGGCATCTGGGGCGGTATGAGCGAGCGTGAGCGTCGTCGCTACAAAAAAGAGCACAAGGAACGGGCTTGAAGGCATGGTGCGTCCCGTGCGTACACTTAAATTATGAATTCTAACGCCAGCAGCGATATCCAGACAATCGTGACCGATGTGCTGAACAGCAGACCGTATACGCATCGGCAGGACGTCGATATGTCCGTGGCTGCGGTGATCACCGCGCAGCATGACCTTCGATTCCTCGCTTCTACCGTTGGAGCGGTGCTTGCGCAGCGCATGCTTCCAGGAATGATCGTTATCGCCGATTGCACGGGGCAGATCGAGCAGCCCATGCAGATGACCTTCGAAGTCATTCACTCATCACAGGATGTGCTTACGGAAGTGCCGGAAGCCAAAACGGTGAGGGTCATTCTGGTGGGAGTGAAGCAGGCGGCGTCCTTCATGGACGCTGTAACGCGTGCGATGGATCAGATCGGCATTGATGCCGGCATCCGCGCGTTGTGGACCTTGCATGACGATTCGCGGCCGGCGGATGACCGGTGCTTCGAGACATTGCTGGATGCGTGGAGAAACACGCCGACAGCCGCGCTGCTCGGTGCCAAGCAGTTGGATTGGCAGGCGAAGAACCTGCACAATGTGGGTTTGTATGCCGGGCACCATGATGTCGTTTCCTTGGTGGTCGACGGCGAGCCTGACCAGGAGCAATATGACGGGCGTCAGGATGTGCTGTCGGTCTCCCTATCGGGCGCGTTGGTGCCGTTGGCTACGTTGCGTGCGTTCGAAGGGGCTGACCCCTGGTTCGGCACCTTCGCGGAATCCACGGACCTGTGCCGCCGCATATGTCTTGGCGGTGGGCGTGTCGTAGTGGTTCCCCAGGCTCGCATCGCCCACAGAAGAGCCCGATTCGAAGGAATCCGTTCCAAGAACGGCGCCCTGTGGAAGACGAGGACGGTCGCATCGATCCGTATCTTGCCGTACGCGAGGCGAATGCCAAATACGCGTACACTGACATGCACCGTTCATGGTGGCCGTTGCTTTGGCTGTGGTCCATCATCCAGTCGTTGGGATTGGCCGTGCTTTGCTTGGCGCGCAAACAGCCGTATCATGCATGCTGCGAGCTGGCGATGCCGTGGCGTGCGCTGCTGCGTCTGCGGGGTGCTTGGCGCGCCCATGCGCGGTTGCGCAGGCAAAGCAAGGTCACGCTTAAATCGCTATCCACGCTGTCTGCGAATCATCGGCAGGTCAGGGAATGGCTCGACCGTCGCCGTGCGTTGCACGACCAGAGGGATGTCGTGCTGCTCAGTCCTCTTGAGAAGGACCATCTGCGTAAACGGTTGCTGCGTAGATGGGGATTGGCCTTCGGCGCGGCGCTGATTGCCGGCATATGGATAGTCGTGCTGTATTGGGACGTGCTTCGTTCCGTATGTTCGGGTGCGTCGATGTATTCCGCACAGCTGTTGCCCACGGGCGCGAGCTTCACCCAGTTGCTTCATACCGCGACCACGTCATGGTCGTATGCCTCAGGCACGGGCATCAGTGCGCCTAACGCGCCATGGCTGTTGGTGCTTGCGCTGGCGTCGGTGCTCACTGGTGGACATGTTGCCGGAGCTGTCGGACTGATGTTCTTCCTTGCAGCCCCGCTCATGGTGTTTTCCTTCTGGGCGCTGGCCGGCATCTTCACCCGCTCGGATGCGGTGCGCTGCGTGGTCGCGTTGGCGTGGTTCGCGTTGGCGTTGTCCATGGGACTTTATGATGACGCGGATGTCACGATGCTGACGGTCATGGTGTTTCTTCCGGCCGCTTTCGCCTTCTCGTTCCGTGCGGTCGGCATGTATCGGACGGAGGATCTGGTCAATCCCCACGCGTCGGTCCAGGCGGCGGCGGTTGCGGCGCTGTGTTTCATTCCGGTCGTCGCCGCGCAGCCGCAGTTGTTGCTGCCGCTGATGCTCACCTTCCTGGGATTCCTGCTGTTCGTCCGCTCCCATAAGCCCGCGTTGCTGCTGATTCCGCTTCCGGCGGCGTTCGTATGCGCGCCGACGTTGGTCAATGCCGTTCGTTTCGCTTCCGACGGTACATGGCGTCAGCTGTTCGGCAGCGTCATGCTGCCCTCCTCCACGCATGATGGCAAACCGGTCGTCGCGAATCTGTCCGATCTGTTGCTGCGGGTGTTCGGCATCGGCGCCGACGGTGGCGCATGGCGGTATGTGGCGGTTTCCATGCTGGCGTTGATCGTATTGCTGGCCGCGGTGTCATTGGTGTTGCCTTTCGTGCTGCGCGTGTCCCGTATGATGTGGATCGCCGTGTTCGCGGGATTGGCGACGGCCTTGCTGTCCGTGGCGATTGCGGTGGCCGTCGATGTGGATGGTCCGGTCTCCGGTTCCATGCTTCCGGGAACCACATATGCGATGATGGGCTTGCTCGCCTGCATCTGCATGATGTCGGGCGGCGCGGTTCGACGTTTCGTCATGCTGAGACAGCATGAGAAGACCGGCGCCGTCGAAATCGAAGGACGCGGCTCGAAGGCAGTGTCGATTGCCTCGCATGTGGGTCGTGCCGTATTGGTTTGCCTGCTGGCCGTCTCCGTCGTGGCCTGTGCGGGATTCAACTATGTCGAATGCGATCACAGCCAGGTAAAGACCAGCGATGCTGGACTGCCGATGGTGGCGACCGATTTCCTTGGGCAGGATGATGCACGTCGCGTGCTTGCCTTGCGTGCCGATAGCGCCGAATCGGTCAGCTACAGTGTGATGCGTACCGGTCGTGGCGACTTGATTGACAGCTCTCCCGCGCAACGCGTCGAAGTGGTTTCGGGACGTTCCGACGGGTCCAGCAGAACCATTGCGCAGGATTGCGCCCAGTTGCTGGCCAATGCCGATTCCGATGCCATCAACGAGCTTGGCAAGTTGGGTTTCGGCGGCATTTACGTTATCAAGCAGAACGGCGACAAAGCGCAGCGAGAGGCCTCGAACCAGCTCAATTCGAACATTGGAGCCTCCGACGGGACACAGAATGTCGTCAGTCTGGATAATGGCACGTATTATCGTTTGACGGTTCAGGATCTATCCAAGCAGCATATCGATCGAAGCGGGCTTGATAAGGCCGGCTCAAGTGTGTGGCGTCGTTCATGGCTGTGGTGCATGGGCGTCGTTCTTGTAGCGTATTGCCTGGTGGCGCTTCCGCGCATTCGTCGTCAGGGTCTGGAGGAAGCATGAGCAGACATTCTCGTCCCAATACGCCTTTGCGTATTGCGCTTGCCGTAATCTCGGTGTTGCTCATCGTGGTCCTGATGGCCGTGACGCTCATATACCGGCCATCATGGCTGCATGTGGACACGCCCACGGTGGAACGCTCCTCGGTGGGTCGTACCGTCAGCCCCCGGCAGCGGCAGACGTACTGCCCGTCTCGCATGACCATTGCCGATACCGATGCCTATGGAGATAGCGAATACCAGGCATCCAACGGCAATATCGCGTCTTCCGCGAGATACGCCGCCTTCGGTTCGGTGTTCCATTCATCCGTCGCCTCGATGGGAGCCGACATGACGGCATCCGTGTCGATGCTGGACAAAAAAGACGACTCGTCCGATGACATCTTTGTGGCTTCCGGCAATGTCGATGACGGCTCCCGATTGCAAGACACGCGTCTGCTGACGGCTTCGAACGGTACCGGCGCGGTTTCCTCAGTGATGTCATGGGCCACGGACGGTGATTTGAAGGGCGTATCAGCAGCCTCCTGCGTCGTGCCGGCGCTGAAACAGGCGTTCCTGCTTTCCGGTACGAAGACCGGCTTGACGCAACAGCTTGTTGTGGCCAATCCCTCCGCCAAGGACACATCGGTGACCATCAGAATCTGGGGCTCCGACAAATCCGGCGCGCTGGCGCTCTCCACCGGATCGACGCTGACCGTGGCCTCAGGCAAAGAAACGGTACTGAATCTTTCCGCAGCTGCTTCCGGCCAAGACGCGCTGTATGCCACGGTGACTGGAACTGACACTCCTGTGGCCGCAATCGTCCGCACCGTCTCCATGGACGGATTGACCCCAAGGGGATCGGATTATGCGCTTCCGAATAACGCTTTCGCGAAATCTCTGGCCCTCTACGGCTTGAATGGCGGAGATCATGCGACACTGTACCTGTATACGTCCCGCAAAACGGATGTCACCGTATCCTGGATCGACTCCAAGGGGGCACAGCAGACCAATCAGCAGGAGCTGAAGGCGAACCGCGCGTCCGCCATCGATCTTGGAGACGTTCCAAAATCCGCTACTGGCATCGCCATAGCCGCTTCCGAACCGGTGTCTGCCACGGCGAAGATTTCAGACGATGGCCCCGATGGACAATCCGATTTCGCCCTAGTCAATGCGTCCGCTCCGGCGAAGATCTCCGCCATCGCGGTTCCTGACCAATCCACCGCGACGGTAGGCTTCGTCAACACCGCGGATGAGGATCGGACAGCGATCATGACGGCTTACGACACGGACGGCAAACAAGTGGACAGGCGTGAAATCGCCATCCGTCCCTCGGCTTCGACGTCGGTGCGCATCGCCGATATTAATGATGGCGATGTCGCCGCCATCCGTTTGAAGGATCCCGCCCAAGCCGTGGTCTGGAATCTTCGTGTCGGACAGAAAGATGTGTCCGGTGCGAAACTCGCCGGACTTGCCATCATCGGCGCCGTCGATTTGAAGGAGGCCAGAGAGCAGGTCTGGGCGAATCAGGATATGACTGTTGTCCGTTGAAAGTCACATGCCCCAATCAGGATCTATTTCTTCCGGACGGCGTCCGTAGATTTCCGCCAGACGTGAGACCACCTCGTCCCTGATTGCGAATTGCAGGTCCATACGGTTACGGGCATGCGATTGCAGCGGCATACGGTACAGCACGATACGGGGTGGAATGCCGTGCCCGGCGGGAAATGACTGCGATCCAAGATGCGGAACGTCCTCCCAAGGCGCGGGATCGGATGGCGGAACATCCTCCACAGCGAATTGGACCGGAGCTATGAGCTCAGGCCATGCCCCGTTGAGTCTGCGGATTTGCGCCACCAGCATATCGTCGAACATACCGCTTCTGGTACGGTACCGGGGCAGTCTGGTACCAAACATGGGCGTACGCGTGCCACGTCCATGGCGGTTGCGGTATATCGGGGTCTCCCAAGGCATCTGTTGCATGGTTTCTACCTTATCAGGGCTTATTCGAAACATGCGATACCATGGTATGGGCTGCTCGACAAGGGGAGAAATGATCATGGCGGATATTTCCGTACCTTATTGGAACATCGTTGATGTCAACATGCTGTGCGAAGGCGCGCGGCTGATTGGGTTTGACCTCGACAACACGTTGGCGCGGTCCAAGAAACCTATGAAAGCGGACATGGCCGAATGCTTCTCTGCATTGACATCATTGATTGACGTCGCGGTGATCACCGGCGGCAAATACTCGTTGCTGCAAAGTCAGGTGGTGGACAGGCTGTCCGACCATGCCGACAAGTCGAAACTTCACCTCATGCCGACCAGCGGAACCCGCTACTACCGGTGGGACGGGCAACGGTGGGGGAAAGTGTTCTCCCACGATCTAAGCGACGAGGACCGTGCAAGGCGAAGGAATCGCTGGAACGGAATGCTCGTGAGCAAGGCATTTGGGCCACTCATGTCTGGGGCGAGCGCATCGAGGACAGAGGCAGTCAGATCACCTTTTCCGCATTGGGGCAGCTTGCCCCCGTCGAGGCCAAGGAGGCTTGGGACCCCACCAACGAGAAGAAGAACCGATTGGCCTGTGCGGTTGCTGCCGAACTACCGAATCTTGAAGTAAGACCTGGAGGCTCCAGCAGTGTTGATATCTCGCAGCGTGGCGTCGATAAGTCGTTCGCCGTCCGTGAACTCGCGGATATTCTCGATATCGAGGTCGGCCAGATCGTGTTCATCGGAGACCGGATGGAACCCGACGGCAATGATTATCCCGCGGCGAAGGCCGGCACAAGGGCTGTCAAAGTGAACGGTCCCGCGGATACCGTGAATTATGCGGCGAGATCATTGCCAGATTGTCCCGATGACGGAGCCGGCGTGAATCTGATGGCGGGTTCATTCGCGCATATGGCGAATCTGTTGTTCCCACGAGGCTGTGCGGGATGCGACAAGCCTGATGACGTGTTGTGCGATGCCTGTCTTGCGTCATTCGACTGCGAACTGTCCCAACCATTGGAAACGGCTGAGATGGGTCGATGGTTCGCGTGCGGATGGTATCGGGGTGCCGCCAGACAGTCGATTCTGGCATGGAAAGACCACGGAGACGAGGAATGCGACCGTCCGTTCTCGGATGCGTTGTGCAGGCTTGCGGAACGCGCCGGTGTGATTGACGCCATGGATGGCGTTCGTGAGATCTGCGATACCATACTGGTCGTTCCCGCGTCGTCGTCGATTGCTTCCATGCGTCAGCGCGGACGACGGCACATGATGCCGCTGGCAAAACGGTTGTCGGCGTTTCTACGGTGCCGGACAGGTTTCCGCGTACAGGTATGCGATGCGTTGACGAACAAAGGAATCAAAGGCAAATCCGTTGAGACCAAGGGCACGGAACAGAGGGCGCAACGCCTTAAGGGGCATGTCATGGTTCGTCCGGGCGTCACCCTTCAAAACAAGGCGGTGATTCTGGTGGATGACATCGTCACCTCTGGAGCCACCATGCGTCGTTGTGTTGACGCTCTAACTTCACAGGGAGCTTTGGTCATTACCGTGCTGGCGTTGGCACACACTCCGGCCGGCAGACCTTTGACGGCGTAAATCGTCACTCGTCATCGGAAATGTGATATTTCGGCAAAGTGATTTCGAATCGGCGCCGCGCGGATCATCCACCACTCGTACCGTGCCGCCATGCAACTGCGCCGCCCATCGGGCGATTGACAGTCCAAGACCGGTTCCTCCCGATTCGGTACCTGGTCCCGTCTTGCCTTTGACGAATCGACGGAAGATATCGGACCGCGCTTCTTGGGGAATCTGCGAGCCGAAGTTGACGACATTCGTCACAATCGTGCCGAAATCCTTGTTTTCATGCGCTTCGATGAGCACCGCGGTATTGTCTGCGGAGTGTTTGAGCGCATTGGCGATGATATTGGTGAACAACTGGCGCAGACGATCCTGATCGCCTTCCATTTCGATGTCGTCGGGCACGTGGATTTCGATATTGTGGGCATGCCCGGCATCGGCGATTTCCAACGGTTCCACGGTTTCGTCGATGAAATCCGCGAAATTGAATTTATCGATCTGCAGGCTCGCCGCACCGGCTTCCATGCGGGACAAATCAAGCAGAAACGCGATCAGATCCGACAAACGGTGCGTTTGGTTGAGAATGCTTTCCAGATTCGATGGGGTCGGTTCCACAACGCCGTCGGCCATGTTCTCGACCATGGCCTGCAACGCGGATACAGGCGTACGCAGCTCGTGGCTCACATTGGCTACCATGTCCCGTCTCATCTGGTCGGCATGCTGCAGTTCCTCCGCCATCTCATTGAAAGACAAAGCCAGCTGTCCGACTTCGTCGCGGCTGTTGGCATCGACATGCACCCGGACGGTGTAGTCGCCGTCCGCCATAGCTTCCGCGGCATCCCGCATCTCGCGCAGGGGAGAGGTGAGTCCTCTAGAGAAGAAATAGGTGATGCCCAAAGCCACGGCAAGGGTGATCGGCATGGCTATCCACAGGCTCAATCCGACTTTGAGCAGGAACCAAGCCATGATGAATGCGATGATGGTGGAAATGGTGATCAGCACGCTCAATTCCATTTTGAGCGAAGAGAACAAACCAATAGGGCGTTCGGTATCCAACGGATTGACCGACGCCCTGGTTTTGAATCAGTGGTACGCATACCACCAAATCTTAGCGCATCATACTATTCTTCCGGCGGTTCGAACGCGTAGCCTACGCCATGCACGGTTCGAATGGTCTTCGAACCCAGCTTGTGACGTAGCGCCTTGACATGCGAATCCACAGTACGGGTGCCGGACGCATCCACCCAATCCCACACTTCCTCGAGCAGCTTCTCGCGAGTGAGCACGGACTTCGGCTTGCGGGCCAAAGTGGCCAGCAAATCAAATTCCGTTGGGGTCAAATGCACCTGCTCCCCATTGACGGTGACGATACGCTGGGCCGGATCGATGACCAGAGAGCCGAAATCAAGCAGTTTCTCGTTTTCGGAGTTCTTGGCGATGACCTTCGCCCTGTCCACACGACGAAGTAGCGCCTTGCACCGGGCGATGAGCTCGCGCATGGAGAACGGCTTGGTCATGTAATCGTCGGCTCCGGCACCAAGACCGATGACCTTGTCGGCCTCGTCGTCTCGCGCCGTCAGAATCAGCACAGGCACAGGACGTTCAGCCACGATGCGCTTGGTGGCCTCAAGACCATCCATCACGGGCAGCATGATATCCATGATGACCAGATCCGGACGGAGTGTGGAAGCGGCCTGGACGGCGCTGGCGCCGTCGGAAGCCACGCGCGCGGTCCAACCCTCCGCAGTGATGCGCTGCGCGATGGCGGTGGCCAAGGTCGGTTCATCTTCGACCACCAGAACGGTACGTGGAATTACTGTGGATTGTGCTGATGAATTGAGCATAGCGTTCCGCCTTTCTCAGAGTTCCGGCTTCAAGAATACTGCTCCCAGTGCCGGAACGGTGATTTTCGCGGACCAATCACGGGAATGATACTCACCCTTGACCGCCTTGAAGGTGCCGTTGTGAATATCGGAACCGCCGTACTTCTTATCGTCCGTGGTCAGCACTTCGGTCCACTTGCCGCCCTTGGTGAGCGGAACCTGGTAATCCTCCCATGCCTCGCCCGAGAAGTTCACGACAACGACCATCTGCTCGCCATCCTTGCCGATACGCACGAAGCTGAGCGTGTTATGGTCGGCGTCATCGCTGGTCAGCCATTGGAATCCGGCAGGATCGAAGTCCTGGCTCCACAATGCGGGAGACGCCTTGTACAGGGTGTTCAGGTCGGCGACGAGCTTCTGTACGCCACGGTGGTCAGGCCAATTGAGAGCATCCCAATCCACCGAACCGTCATGATCCCATTCGCCGTACTGCGCCACCTCATTGCCCATGAAGGAGAGCTTTTTGCCCGGATGGGCCCACTGGTAGGCGAACAGCGCGCGCACGCCGGCATAGCGCTGCCAGTCATCGCCCGGCATCTTGCCGAACAGCGAGCCCTTGCCGTACACGACCTCGTCGTGGCTGATCGGCAGCACATAATGCTCCGAGTATGCGTACACCATGGAGAAGGTGATCTCGTTGTGGTGCCACTTACGGTTGATCGGCTCCTCGTGCAGATACTGCAGGGTGTCGTGCATCCAACCCATGTTCCACTTGAGGCCGAAGCCCAAACCGCCGGCATCGGTCGGTGCGGTGATGCCGGGATACGCGGTGGATTCCTCGGCGATCATCATGATGCCCGGATTGTTCTTGTACGCGGTCGCCGTGGCTTCCTTGAGGAAGTCGATGGCCTCGAGGTTCTCTCGTCCACCGTAGATGTTCGGATGCCACTGGCCCGGCTTGCGGCTGTAATCCAAGTACAGCATCGAGGAGACCGCGTCCACGCGCAGCGCGTCGATATGGTACTCGTCCAGCCAGAAGCAGGCGTTGGCCACCAGGAAGTTGCGCACTTCGCGGCGTCCGAAATTGAACACGTAGGTGCCCCAATCCGGATGCTCGCCACGGGTCGGGTCCGGATCCTCGTACAGAGGCGTGCCATCGAATCTGCCAAGGGCGAACGCGTCCTTCGGGAAATGCGCCGGAACCCAGTCCATGATTACGCCGATGCCGGCCTCGTGCATCTTCTCGACGAGATACTTGAAGTCGTCAGGGCCGCCAAGGCGCGAATCAATCGCGTAATAGCCGGTTACCTGATAACCCCACGAGCCGGAGAAGGGATGCTCGGCCAGCGGCATGAATTCCACATGGGTGAAACCTTCCTTCTGGACGTAGGGGACCAGCTTGTCGGCCAGTTCGCGATAGTTCTTCACATCCTTGCGCCAGCTAGAGGCATGGACCTCGTAGATGCTGACCGGACCGTTGTGCGGGTCGGTCTTGGCTCGCTGGTCCATCCAGTTCTCGTCATGCCACGCATGGACGGAGTCGACGACGATGGAACCGGTGCGCGGCGGAATCTCATGCGAACGCTCCATCGGATCGGCCTTCATGACCCATTCGTTGTTGGCGTTGAGGATCTCATACTTGTAAATCGTTCCCGCTTCGACACCAGGAATGAATAGCTCCCAGACTCCAGAGGAGCCCAGTTCACGCATGGCGTGGGTGCGTCCGTTCCAGCCGTTGAAATCTCCCACCACACGTACCGCATGGGCATTCGGAGCCCACACGGTGAATGCGGTGCCCACCAGCTGTTCGCCCTTGACGCCGTCATTGGAGCCCAACGGATCGTCATAGCGCAGCACGCGCGCTCCCAAAGCCTCCCAAAGGCGCTCATGGCGTCCCTCGCCAAACAGGTACATGTCCAAATCGCCGATGGTGGGCAGATAACGGTACGGGTCGTCGGACACCACGGTGGAACCGTCTTCATATTCGGTGCTGATGCGATAATCGGGCACGTCGAAGCCGTCATCGGTCTTGATGGCCGGAATGAGTGCCATGAAAACGCCATTGTGTTCATGCACCGCCTGAGTTCGGGCATTTTCGGTGATGATCGTCACGGATTTCGCCAACGGACGAAGCACGCGGATCGTGACGACATCCTCATGCTCGTCGGGACCGAGATGCCCGCCGAGCACCTCGTGTGGATTGTAGAACGTACCGTTGCTTACTGCATCCAGGTCGCCCTGTGCAACAGGAACGGCAACGCTATCTTCTTTGATCTTGGATTCTGTAGCCATGGGAAAAGTGTAAGCATGAAATGCTTGAAAATTGGCCCGTGTCGCGTCTTTTTGGTTTTTGGCGGATTTTTAGGCAAGTCCAACCCTGATGGCACAATAATTCGGGTTTTGTGTAAGCTTTTCACGGAGGATTCATGGGTTACAAGGTCGGCGACATGGTCGTCTATCCGCGTCACGGCGCAGCAAGGTGGAGGCCATCACCGAGCGAACGGTCAAGGGTGTGACCCGAGAATATCTGCAGCTGTCGGTGCTGTCGTCCGACGGGCTGGTCATCAATGTTCCGGTGGAGAACGCCAAGAAAGTGGGTGTCCGAGACATCGTCGGCGCCAAGGAGGTCGCGAAGGTCTTCGAGATTCTGCGTACTCCGATCATCGAAAAGGAAATGAACTGGTCCCGCCGGTACAAGCTGAACGTTGAGAAGATCGCCACCGGCGATGTGAATAAAATCGCCGAAGTCGTGCGAGACCTCGCCCAGCGTGATGTCGACGAGCATGGGCTGTCCGCCGGTGAGAAGCGCATGCTCACCAAGGCTCGCAGCATCCTGACTTCCGAGATCGCGTTGTCGGAGCATCTTGATGAGAATGAGGCCCAGCGTCTGCTTGACGTGAACCTTGGTTATGAACCGCCGCGCCCTGGCGACGAGGATCATCACACCGAAGCTCCTGAAGAGGCGGCCATGGACACTTTGGCGCGCGTCGAGGCGGAGAACAAGAAGTCCAAGAAGAAGTAAGGGAATTTCCATGCGTATCGGTCAGGGATTTGACGCCCATCGATTCGCGTCCCATGATGCAGGCAAGCCGTTATGGCTTGCCTGTTTGCGTTGGGATGGTGACGGCATCGAAGGTGATTCGGACGGTGATGTCGCAGCCCATGCGTTGATTGACGCGTTGCTTTCCGCAGCCGGATTGGGTGATATAGGCATGCTTTTCGGTGTCGGTTCCGATTCCGCCGGTGCCGGCAAGCACGGCGACGAGATGCTCCGCGCGACGGTTGCGTATTTGCGTGCGCATGGCATGAGGCCGGTGAGCGCAAGCGTGGTCGTCGTGGCCAATCGTCCGAAAATCGGCAAGCGTCGTGACGAGGCGCAACAGGCGTTGAGCCATGCCATCGGCTGTGAAGTGTCGCTGACGGCCACCACTACCGACGGCATGGGATTCACCGGTTCGGGCGAGGGCATCGCGGCCATCGCCAGCGCCTTGGTGGAACCGATCGGCTGATACTTTCGCTACTTGCGGCGTGCCGATTCGATTATTTTGGCGACAATCCAGAACAGTGTGGAAATCGTCACGATGATGAAGCTTGGGGGAGCGGGGAACATGGCGGAAACCAACAGTCCACCCCAAATGGAGATCAAACAGATCACGGTGGAGACGACCATCGCGGCGAATGGGGACCGTGAGATGATGTTCGCAGTCGCGGCGGGCGTGACCACAAGAGCGAATATCAGCAATGTGCCCACGGCGGGCACCGCGATGGTGATCACACCGGCCATAATGGCCATGAAGCAGATGTTCATGAGATTCACCGGCACGCCTTTTGCCTGCGCCACCTGTTCATCAAGCGAGCTGAACAGCAGCGGTCGATAGATAACGGCCAAAACGGCCAGCAACAACACGTCGAAAACCGCAAACCCGACGATCTGCCCGTCCGTGATCGTCAGGATGGAGCCGAAAAGAATCGATTGCATCTGCTGCGAGGCGGAACTGGACAAGCGTGCGAAAAACAGACCCATGCCTGTGGCGAACGCCAATACGGTTCCTGTGGCGATTTCGCGTTGCGATGCCTTTTTGCCCAATGCGCCGATCACCAATGCTCCGCCGAGAGCGAACACGCCGAGACCGGCACTCGACCGGCAGACCCAACAGCACGGCTCCGGTCGCTCCTGGCAGTCCGATGTGCGCCAGCGCATGCGCGGCGAACGTGGAATGACGGGCGATGGTGAAGTAACCCATCACTCCAGCGGCCAAGGCGATGCACAGGCCGGCGAGGAAAGCGTTTGTCATGAATGGCGCGGTCAGCGTGCCCATCCAATCCGGATCGAAGGAGAAAGCGGTTTCGTTCATGATCATGCCTCCTGCGAAATGCGGTTGTGTTGGTGGAATCTTGCGATTTCCTCCGGCGCGTGGGCGTCGACGTCAATGTCATCAGGCTCATCCTCGCTTGGAGTGACGAACATATCTCCTTGGGGAGTGGTGACCACCTGCACCGTGGTGCCATATAGATGGGTGAGCAGCTTCGAATCCAGCACCTCGTTCATCTTCGCATAATGCGGATGCCCGTCGAGCAGATATACGGCACCGGTGAGAATCGGCAGAAGCATGTTCAAATCGTGCGCCACTACTTGAATGGACATGCCGAGTTCTCGGTTGAGTTTGGCGAGCACGTGCACCGTGGCACGTTGGCTGGCCAGATCAAGATTGGCGAGCGGTTCATCCAACATGAGCAGTTGGGGGTCCGACACCAGCGCCTGCGCGATGGCGACGCGTTGCCGCAGGCTCCCGAGAGCTCCGACAGCCGGTATCTCGCCTTGTCCTGCATGTCGACGAATTCCAGCGCATTGCGTACTTTGTCTTTTTGCAGGCGGGTGATGGGATGAATGCCGAACCTTGCCCCGGTCAGGCCAAGCAGCACCGACTGTTCGGCGGTGATGTTCGATTCGATGTCGGATGCGTAGCTCTGCGGCACATACCCTATACGGTGATTCATGCGCCGGCCGGCTTGCCGAGTACGGTTATGCCGCCGTGGGCGATGGGAATCAATCCGAGTTCGGCCTTCATCATGGTGGTTTTCCCGGTTCCGTTGGTGCCGACGATGGCTGTCACCGAGCCTTGCGGGATACGGAAGGTGCCATGCTGCCAGATGATGTGTCCGCCGCGTGAGACCCCTGCGTCGTCGAATTCGATACAGAATGATGCCTTGTCGTGCATGGCTCGCTCCCTTGAATAAGTCAACGATAGTATTCTCACAAACGGTGTTGACAATCATTCTCAATAAGAAGCATGCATGGACGATGAAAAGTCTCATGATGAATCCGCCTGGATCGTAACTGTTGCTGGGAAAAAGAATTCGCCGATGTCGGGGAATTGCTCGACATCGGCGAATCGGGGGAGGGAGGATGACCGTGGCTTTATTTACCGGGGTCCGTCTGCCCTGTGTTGTCCGGCGTTGCGGCGTCGGAATCGGAGTCGGGATTGTCGTTCGACGGCTGCTCGCCATTCGATTCAGAGGGAGAGACGTCCGAATCTGATGATGTCGCATCATCTTTGGAGGAAACCGCCTCATTCATTTGCTTGATGAGCTGCGCGATCCATGAAATCAGGCTTTTGCTGTCGGCCGGCATCTGTTCCGTGACGTCGATGACCGGCACATCGGATTTGTGTGCGGTGCCGGTCAGAATATTTGTGGCATCATCCGCCTTCTGAACATTGTTGATCAGCATATCCACTTGATGCCCCTCCAGAATCTTCTGGAAGTCCTGGAGTTCCTTGGACGAGGGTTGCGAGCCTTCCGAGATGGACTGCGTGTAGCTTTCGGGAGTCTTATCGGATAGGCCCATGTCGCTGAGCAGATAATATGCGACCGGCTCGGTGGCTGCGTAGGAGACGTTCCTATGTGTATCGGAGAACTCTTTCATGCTTCTCTCGATTACTGTCTCGCGTCTGTTCCACGCCTTGAGTTTGTTTGTGAAGTATTTCTTTTGCTTGGGCATGATGCGGCTGTAGGTGTCGGCAAGCTCCTTCGCCATGGCGTTGCGTGCGTCGCTGGAGAACCAGAGATGGGGATTGTCTCCCTCAACGGCTCCGACCATTTGCGCGGCCGAAACGGAAACGGTGTCTCTTTCCAGGTTTTTTGTGGCCCAGGAGTCGTATCCCGCTCCGTTGGACACGACGACCTGTGCCTTCTGCAGGGTGTCGACAGCAGTGGTCTTCGGTTCGAACGTGTGGGCGTCCTCTGTTGTGGAGGACAGAATCGAGGTGACTTTGACGTGCACGCCGCCGATCTGCTCCGCCAAAGCCCCCCACTGGTTGACCGACGCCACCACGTTGATCGGGGTGGTCTGCTCCTTTGGTGTGTCGGGTGCCGTTGGTTGATCGGGCTCCGAAGAAGCGCCAAAGCAGGAAGCGGTGCCCAGCACCGTGCACAATGTGATTCCCGCGGCAAGGATGCGGAAAAATGGACGCTGGTGAGAGCGCATGTCGATTGCCTTCCTCTTGGGTCGTCCGTCGTTTCGGTCGCGTCCATCTCATATAGCACATGCGCGACTTACGACTGAAACCAAGATAGCCTACGATACTTGCAAATGCCAATACGACAAGCGACTTAGCGAGGAAGTGGACCACATGGGAACAAGGATTGATGGCAAAAAGGTGGCGGCACGGACCAAGGCGGACCTCGCCAAACGCGTGGAACTGCTGAAGGCGAGGGGAATCCAACCTGGGTTGGGTACCATTTTGGTCGGATCAGACCCCGCTCCGTGAAATATGTCGCCGGCAAACATGCCGATTGCGCCGAAATCGGCGTGAATTCCATCAAGCGCGAGCTGCCTGAGAATGCGACGTTCGATCAGGTCGCCGATGCGGTCCGCCAGCTCAATGCGGATCCCGCCTGTACCGGATATATCGTGCAGTTGCCCTTGCCAAGGGGAATCGACGAGAACGCCATCATCGATCTGATCGATCCCAAGAAGGACGCCGACGGGATGCATCCGTATAATCTCGGCGAACTTGTGCTGCATGCCCGAGGAGACATTGCCACGCCGTTGCATGCACGCCTCGCGGCGTGATCGAGCTGTTGCGCGCCTACGACATCGATTTGGATGGCAAGGAGGTGTGCGTGCTGGGCCGTGGCATCACCATCGGCCGTACCATTGGTCTGTTGTTGACTCGTAAGGCGGTCAACGCCACTGTCACGCTGTGCCATACGGGAACCAAGGATGTGCGTGAACACATGCGACGGGCCGATGTGATCGTCGCAGCCATGGGAGTGGCTGGTTTCGTCAAACCGGAAGACATCAAGGAAGGGTCGATTCTCGTCGACGTCGGAGTATCCCGCGTGTTCGACGAGGAATCCGGCCGATACAAGGTCAAGGGTGATGTCGATAAAGCCTGTTACGAGAAGGCTTTGGCATATACGCCGAATCCTGGAGGCGTAGGGCCGATGACGCGTGCCATGCTGTTGCAGAATGTCGTGGAGATGGCCGAACGTCAGTTGTGAGTTTCGCGATAGTGCTTTCGGGCGTGTCGTGACATGCGACACGCCCGATTTTTGTGCATGGCTTCTTGTAGACTTTCGCCTTGTGTGTATTTGCGCACACGTATAACTGAAGAACGATTTTATCCATCCACTATTTTGTAAGAAACCACATTAATGGCAGAGAACAATAACGAAGTCGCCAAGGTCGCCATCAACGACATCGGCACCGAAGAGGACTTCATCAAGGCAGTCGATTCCACCATCAAGAACTTCGATGATGGTGATCTGGTCGAAGGTACCGTCGTCAAGGTCGATCATGACGAGGTCCTGCTCGACATCGGCTACAAGACCGAGGGTGTCATCCCCTCCCGCGAGCTTTCCATCAAGAAGGACGTTGATCCTGACGAAGTCGTCGAGGTCGGCGACACCATTGAGGCCCTTGTCGTCACCAAGGAAGACAAGGAAGGCCGTCTGATTCTGTCCAAGAAGCGTGCACAGTACGAGCGCGCTTGGGGCGACATCGAGAAGATCAAGGAAGCCGATGGCGTTGTCGAAGGCACTGTCATCGAAGCTGTCAAGGGTGGCCTCATCGTCGACATCGGTCTGCGTGGCTTCCTGCCGGCATCTCTCGTCGAGATGCGTCGTGTCCGCGATCTGTCCCCGTACATCGGCCAGAAGATCAAGGCCAAGATCCTCGAGCTCGACAAGAACCGCAACAACGTGGTCCTCTCCCGTCGCCAGTACCTCGAGGAGACCCAGTCCGAAGTGCGCGAGACCTTCCTGTCCCAGCTTAAGAAGGGCCAGATCCGTGAAGGCGTCGTGTCCTCCATCGTCAACTTCGGCGCGTTCGTCGATCTGGGCGGTGTTGACGGCCTGATCCACGTTTCCGAGCTGTCTTGGAAGCACATCGATCACCCGTCCGAGGTTGTCAAGGTCGGAGACAAGGTCACCGTCGAGGTGCTTGACGTTGATCTCGATCGTGAGCGCATCTCCCTGTCCCTCAAGGCCACCCAGGAAGATCCGTGGCAGCGCTTCGCCCGCACCCACGTTCCTGGCCAGATCGTCAAGGGCAAGGTCACCAAGATCGTTCAGTTCGGTGTCTTCATCTCCGTCGAAGACGGCATCGAAGGCCTCGTGCATATCTCCGAGCTGGCCAACCGCCATGTGGAGAACCCGGAGACCGTCGTCAAGCCGGGCGAGGAAGTCTTCGTCAAGGTGATTGACGTCGATCTCGACCGTCGCCGCATCTCCCTGTCCCTCAAGCAGGCCAACGACTCCGTTGATCCGGCTTCCGAGGACTTCGATCCGGCTCTGTACGGCATGCCGGCAGAGTACGACGAGCAGGGCAACTACAAGTATCCGGAAGGCTTCGACCCGGCAACCAACGAGTGGATCGCTGGTTACGAGAAGCAGCGTGAGGAGTGGGAGTCCCAGTACGCCACCGCTCACGATCTGTGGGAGCAGCATAAGGAATTTGTGGCCAAGGAGCTCGAGAACGCTGAAGCTTCCGCCGCTGAAGATGGCCAGGCTCCGAAGGAAGAGAAGGTCGAAGAGGTGTCTTCCAACTACTCCTCCGAGAACACTTCCGCCGGCACCCTCGCCGACTCCGACCAGCTCGCCGCTCTGCGCGACCAGCTGCTCGGCAAGTGATTGTATCCTGAGCTAGGATCCAATCCAGCTCAGGCTAGATTTTAGAAAAGAACCCGTTCCTGATTCAGGTTCGGGGTCTTTCGTTATGTGCATGGCAAGCGCGCATGCGAAGCGCATTACAATGGCGGTTGTGGT
>ENA-OQAL01000036-OQAL01000036.1-human-gut-metagenome-genome-assembly--contig:-NODE-36-length-30439-cov-3.980008_pt1 | contig 30439 bp, 37 predicted proteins | sample MGYA00242491_ERZ504519 | MGnify/ENA primary metagenome ERZ504519 (study PRJEB26092, sample SAMD00036260) | human gut metagenome | host: Homo sapiens | study: EMG produced TPA metagenomics assembly of... | reverse complement strand
TCAACCGGAGATAAAGCTAGATGTGGTTGCTCCTGGTGTTGATGTGTTGTCTACACTGCCTAATAACGAAACCGGCCTTAAGATGGTACATCAATGGCCTGTCCACATGTAGCAGGTTTGGCGGCTCTCAATTCTTGAACGAAATCCCCATCTTACCGTAACACAAGTTAATGACATCATAGAAACAATACAAAGAAAGTTGGGCCAAATAAATATAATGAGACACGTAAAACGGTACTTGGAATAGTTATTATGGTTATGGTCTCATCAATGCAGAACAAGCACTAATCAATACCCCAAGATAAACAATGCGAAGAATTAACAGCGATTTATGAATGTGTTCAGAACATATACAAATAAATATAAATCCATTGCGTTACTCGTTCTCATATTGCTAACGAGTAACACAATGGATGCTCAGACAATATATGATAAGAATCGTGCGATGTTTACTTATAGAATAAAAGGGGATGATTGGCAATCACATCCTTTGAGGGAGTAGTTTCAACCGTACCCCCTGAAATATCATTGGATAACTCTTGTTTGTCACATTATGGGTGCGGTTGAAACGCCCCATCCGATCACTATTCTGTAGTTTTTAATGTAATCGAAAGTTAAATACGTTAAATCTCACGCTTTTCGTATATACACAGAATCCATATTGCCACTTTTCTACCGTTTAGAGCGTATAACATTGATAATCAACTAATAATAGATACAGTTTTTGGAAGCCTTATTTTTCATCTGTTTTACCAGACTCATCTGTCTCGGAATACTGCGTAGGCAATACGCCGAACTGCTCCTTAAAGCACTTGGTAAAATAGCTGGAAGAGCTGAATCCTACCCGGTCGGCCACTTCCGACACGTTCAATTTTCCGTCCTGAAGAAGCTGCGCAGCCCGCTTCAAACGAATGGTACGGATAAATTCCGTCGGAGTCTGTCCGGTAATAGCCTGCAACTTGCGGTAAAGATTCATGCGGCTCATTCCCATATCGGCACTGAGCTGTTCTACATTATATTCCGAATTATCAATATGTTCTTCTATCAATTTCAGAGCCTTCTGAAGCAACTGCTCATCAATTGAAGTAATTGTTATGCGACTGGGATTGACACGCAGCGTCTTGCGGAATTCTTTCTTCCGGCCCTCCTGCTGCTCGATAAGCTGCTTGATACGCACCAGTAGCACATCAAAGCTGAAAGGTTTGGATATATAGGAATCTGCCCCAACCGCATAACCGCTGATTTTTGCCTCGTCTCCACTACGGGCTGTCAACAAGATAACCGGGATATGCGATGTCTGTACGTTGTGCTTGATACGGCGGCACAGCTCCAGCCCGTCCACTTTCGGCATCATTATATCACTGATAATCAAGTCCGGATTCTGTTCGACAGCAAGTTTTTCCCCTTCTTCCCCGTCTGGTGCATCAATTACCTGATACGTTTCTGAAAGCTGCTCCTTGAGGAAATGACGGAAATCCTGATTATCTTCCACTATCAAAAGTTTTTTCCGGTCATCGGAAGTATCCGAAGCTAAAGTTGTTTCTTCTGACATCTTCAAATCCATCGGAATTCGTACAATAAAGGACGTTCCTTTTCCCAGCTGACTTTCTACACGAATCGTTCCCTCATGTAACTCTACATATTCCTTCACCAAATGCAACCCAATTCCACTTCCAACCTTGCTGTCGTCCGGATGCTGTACTTGATAAAAGCGCTCAAAAATATGCTTCAATGCCTCATCTGATATGCCAATTCCTGTATCTGAAACTGTTATATTGGCAAAAGAATGCCCTTCAACTTCCTCTGCTGACAAAGAAAGCACTACACGCCCTCCTCCGGCGTAAACTTGAATGCATTTGAAAGCAAGTTATTTAAAATGCGATGCAATTTTTCATGGTCAAAATTCATATACCAATGAGCAGCTGAAAGCTCCAGACGAAAATCCAACTGCTTTTCCTTGGCAAAGGGTTGAAAATTAGCATACAATGCTGACACAAACTCTTCCAAATCGCCAGCGGTAAGATGAAGTTTTTCCATTTTCATTTCCATCTTACGAAAATCGAGCAACTGATTGACAAGGGTATATAGCTCTTGTGCATTCTTATAGACCGTATCAAGCTGACGAAGTACTTGCTCATCTGTCACCTTCTTCCGAAGTACTTCCAATGGAGTAAGTATCAAAGTAAGCGGAGTTCGAAGCTCATGGCTGATGTTAGTAAAAAGCGGAACTTCAACTGATTCAGCTCCTCCTTTTGCTGGGCTGCCTGCTGTTCTTTCAATCGAATCAGTTTCTGATTATTTTTCCGATACACATACCTCACTCCTAGAATGACTACCCCTATCAGGCATAAAAAGTAAAGTACAAAGCCCAACCCGTAGCCCAAAATGGCGGAAGAATTGTCACTTGAAAAATGGATTCCGGGCTCCATACATGATCGTTTCCGGCACTCATCACATGAAACGTGTATTCACCCGGCAACAAATTATTATACACTACGCTTCCCTGCCCCTTATCGGAAACTATTTCATTCCACTTTTTATCAGCTCCCTCTAAACGATAACGGAAATAAGTCTGCGAAGGGTTTACAAAATTCAAACTGGAAAAGTCAAAGGTCAAGAAATTTTCATCATAATTCAGTGTTACCGACCGTACCTTGTCGATTGACTGAGTAAACAAAACCCTTCCATGATATTCTTCTCCACACGAAACCGATTCGTTGAACAAACGGAATCCGGTAAACAAAGGAGAAATAACACAAGGAGTAAACACCACATTTTCAGGAGAAAACAAATAAAATCCATCCATCCTTCCAAACAAAGTTCTCCTTTTCGGGTCCGCATGGAACAAAACTCATACAAGTCATCCCATTCACGACTGTGATTCCGGTCCAAACAAACTACTGTATATTCATTCTGTCCACCTTCTTTTGCTACACTTACCTTATATAATGCATTGATTGTGGTAATCCAGACCTCATTATTATAATCTTCCTGCATTGCCTGAATGGTCAGATTTTCAAACCCATGTTCTTCCCCCAACACATCAATCTTCCAGTCTGGAGAAAGTACCTTTATTCCATACTGGGTACCCATCCACAGCAATCCCCGGCTGTCGTTCAGCATGCAATTGTATTTCTCACCTGCTAAAATCTGAAACGGATCATTGCCTTTTATATGTCCAGGAATGTAAAGACTATCTTTCTTTATGTCATAAAATAAATTCCATTGTCTGCTCCTACCACCAAGCGCCCGGAAGCATCAAAAGACATCGTATTGGCTATCTTAAATCGAGACAATTCAGGGTATTTGTCAACCAGCAGTTCCAACTTGCCTGACCGGATATCAAACCTCCCAACTCCACCGTTTACACTCACCCACAGATTACCCTCTATGTCTTCGGTCAGCGTACGAATATTATTCAAGTCCATCCCTTCACGAACAGGGAATAGATAATGTGAAATTTTACCTTTATCTATACAATAAAGTCCGTCCATATAAGTACCAAACCACATTCTTCCTTTCAAGTCCTTATAGGCAGTTCGAAACAATCCGCTGCTCAACTCCTTAAACGGACAACTTACCGATGTCCGGTCGGCCGACAAACGATAAAGTCCTGCAGATGTACCTAAAAAGATAGAAGAATCATCGGCTTCCAACATACATAACACATCATCACTACCCCAATCGCCTGCAATATTCTTTTATTGTATAAAGTAAAGTTACTCATGCTGGAATGGTAATAGGCTAATCCTCTGTTAAACAAACCAGCCCATACGGTTCCGCTCTTTTTATCTACATAAATACTATGTACGTTCGTATACCCTCTTCCTCCTAAGGTAGCGTGAAAGGGGGCAGCCGAAAAAACGAGAAATTATATTTATCTATTAGGAATATACCACGACTAGATGTCCCAACCCAGGCATTACCCGACTTTTCTACATCACATGAAGTAATTTCCCCAAAAGGAGAAGGAAGCTCTATTTCTTTCCAGGCATGGATGGCATTCATATAAAAAAATAACCCCTTCATTCCACGCAATCCAGAAGTCACCGCTGTCCAGTATCCGGATTACTACCTGCTGGTCGGCCTTCAAACGATTCTGCAGGAAAGTTTCCTGTCGGATAAATTTCTTCTGATTCCGGTCATAGGCACGCAGCAAACCGCTTTCATGCAGCATCCAGCTCACATTACCGTATGACTCCACTGCCATCAGCGTACCATTTCCATTCAGGAAATGCCGGTCTTCTCCTATGGTCTGCAACTGATGGTTCTTTGTATCATAAAGAAGTACACGCTGAGAAGCTGTCACCAGCCAGACATGAAGACTGGAATCAATGAACACATTTGAAATCTTTTCTTTTACGCCCCATCCGGCTAAAGCGTATCCGGCTGAATAAATTCGCCTTATCCAAATCAAAGATTTTCAAGTTTCCTTTTTCTTTCAGCCAAATTCTTCCGTCGGCATCCAGATACTGAAGAGGAATGACTGATTCCTGGTCAATACCATATACCGGGGCTTTCCACAACGGATAGTTGGTGAAATTCTTCCCGTCGTAAAAACTCAATAAGGAAGTCGTACGTACTCCCAAACGCCCGTCAGGAATTCCAAATACATTTTTCACATAATTGTCGGGAAGTCCGTCACGAATACCTATATGACGGAACGGGAAAGTATTCACAGCTTGTATTCCTAAACATAGGAATATACATATTACAGCTAAAACCAGTCTTTTCATGTCGATGTACTTCTATATTACAAATGTATAAAGCTATATACGAACCAGAAAAGATTTTTACGTGAGATTTCTGCATTTTTCCGCAAAAAATAACCGTCGCCCGATTTTCTGCTTCGGACGACGGTTATACTTTATAACAAACGACACAGATTAATAGCTGTGCTCATCTTCTTTGATTTCTTCCATGGTCAACGGCTTACGGTCGATGGCACGCCATGCATAAATAATGTAGGCCAGCACAAAGGGAACTAAAATAGATACATAAGCCATGGTTTTCAGGGTAAACTGACTGGAACAGCTGTTGGCAATGGTCAGTGAGCTCTGTAAATCGGCCGTAGATGGATAATAAGCAGTATGATTATAACCTACGACCAACAGCAAGGCCAGTACCGTCAGTACCGTACCCACACCGGCAAACCAGATACCGCGGGTATAGGTCTTGCAGAAAATGCTTTTTCCCAAGCCATACAACACCCCGACTACTCCTAACAGGAACAACACCAACAGATAAGGCATGACCATAAAATTGTGGAAATATTTGAAGGGTTCCATCACAATCTGCCCCGTTTCGGGATTAACGGCAAACCCGTCTTTCAGTAAGGTGCGAATCACAAATGCCAGGAAGAATACAAGGAAGGGTACCGCATCGGCTATCAACTGACGACGGAAACGGGCATTCAACGCTTCATGACGGATGTTGTTAATGAAATAGAGGTTTCCTAACAAACGGGCAAGGAAGAGCACCGCAAATCCTAAAATGAGGTTCCACGGGTCAGCAAACGCATCCAACCCATGCCATCCGTTACCCCAATGGCTGATGACCGGCATCATTTCGTCGGTAAGGTTTCCTTTGCTCACCACAAAGTTGGAGCCGTTGAAGAAGGTCGCGACAGCCGCTCCCAACAATAACGGACCCACAATGCCATTCAGCACCAGAAAGAACTGATAGGTACGCTTGCCCAACCAGTTGCCAAGCTTCGACTGAAATTCGTAGGACACAGCCTGAAGCACAAAGCTGAAGAGAATAATCATCCACAACCAGTAAGCTCCTCCGAAGCTGGTGCTATAGAACAAAGGGAAAGAAGCAAAGAAGGCTCCTCCGAAAGTGACCAGAGTGGTAAAGGTAAATTCCCATTTACGTCCGGTGGAATTGACCAGCAACGTACGTTCTTCTTCGGTACGTCCCAAGCAATAGAGCAAGGAGTTTCCTCCCTGTACGAACAGCAAAAAGACCAGCAAGGCTCCTAATAAGGAAACCAGAAACCACCAGTAATGCTGCAAGAATATATAAGTTGAATCCATATTTTTCGGTTTTAAAATGATGTATCGGTTAGTTTATTTTTCGTCCGGACCTTTACGGATGGCTTTTACCATAATACCGATTTCGGCAATAAGCAGCACGGTAAACATGATAAGGAAAATGAAGAAAGTGGTTTGCACGGAGCCTGTTTCCAGTTTTGACACCGCCGCATTGACGGGCAGCAAATCCTGAATCGTCCAAGGCTGACGTCCCATCTCGGCCACAATCCATCCTGCCTGGCTGGCAATGTAAGCCAATGGAATGCTCCACAAGGAAATCCAGTGCAGCCAGTTGAGTTCTGCCAGCCGCTTTTTCCATACGAGGAATAAAATAACCAAGAAGAACAGTATGAAATACATACCTAACCCTACCATCACGCGGAAAGACCAGAAAAGCAGACCTACATGAGGTACAAGGTCTTCTTTGTTCTGAATGTATCCGTAGCCGAAATAAGGCATGTATTCTTTCAAGGCACTGCGTGCAATCTGCATGGAAGCCTCATCGCCTTCTTCTTTTGCCCGACGGAAATCGGCCAGTGCGGTAATAGCTTTCTTACCATTCACCATCTTTTCATCTGCCGAAAGAGCCGTTGAGCCATCAGGTAATGTATAGCCTCCTTCCAGCAGGTTGTTGATACCCGGCACATATCCTGCCGTGCTATGCGTAGCAAGGAAAGAAAGCATTTCGGGTATCTTGATGGAACCTACCACCGTCAGAGGTTCATGCGTACCTCCTTCATAAAGTGCCTCCATAGCCGCCAATTTCATAGGTTGTACCTGGGCCACCTGATATGCGGACTTATCACCTGTGCCGGCAGTTACTAAGGCAGCAAACAATCCGACTGCCGCTGCCACCTTCATGCTGGCAAGTGCAAATTCTTTTTTCGCGTTTACGAATCAGGTACCAGGCACTGACTCCGATGACGAAAGCGGCTCCGAGCATCCAGCTGCTTAATACGGTATGGAAAAATTTCACCACTGCCACTGGCGAGAAGGCCACAGCCATGAAATCAACCATTTCGTTTCGCATGGTTTCCGGATTAAACTCCATCCCCACCGGATACTGCATCCAGGAATTAGCCACCAGAATCCACCAGGCAGAAATCGTGGCTCCCAAACCGGTAAGCCAGGTAGAAGCCAGATGAAAACCTTTACTCACCTTGTGCCATCCAAAAAACATGACAGCCACAAAAGTAGCTCCATGAAGAAGGCTAAAATACCTTCTATGGCCAGTGGAGCACCGAATATGTCACCTACAAACCAGGAATAGTTACTCCAGTTCGTACCAAACTGAAACTCCAGAATCAAACCGGTTGCCACTCCAATGGCAAAGTTTATTCCAAACAGTTTCATCCAAAACTTTGCCGTACGCTTCCAGAATTCATTTCCTGTACGTACATACAATGTCTCCATTGTAGCCATAATCACAGCCAGCCCTAAAGTCAGCGGCACAAACAGCCAATGGTAAATGGCGGTCAAGGCAAATTGTGCCCTCGACCAGTCAATCATTGAAGTGTCGATTGTTTCAAGCATAAGAAATTACTTTATCAGTTACTAATATAAATAAGGTATAGTTATTCTGCCATCCGGTTTGTCAGCTCCAGGCCCACATAGTCCTGCTTCTCGGTTTCCGTCTTTCCTTTCAGGAGGAAGGGAAGAAAAAACAGTTTCAACACAAAAAACATGACAAAAAGCTTTATCAGGATAATCGCCCAAAGGACACGTCCCCAAGTCATCTCCCGAAAACCATCACGATAAAAATAAAAAACACGAATGAGATTCTTTTTAATCATAGTCTATTTTTATAATGATTACAAAGTAAATACTTTATCGGGAAAAAACAAGGGTTTATCGAGATATTCTGTGGGTAAATCTATCTATTTTGCCTCTTTTTTATTATGAAATACATTTGCAATGTAAAAATTAAACGAAATATGAAAAAAGAGAACTCATTTTCTTCGCCGCGCTCGCGACTTTCCTGTCGGCAAATGCACAGGAAAAACAAATCTGGTCGCTTGAAGATTGCATAAACTATGCGCTGGAGAAAAATATCCAGTTACAGCAGAACAAGATTTCCTTACAGGAAAGCGAAGTGGATGTAAAGACAGCAAAGGCTGCACTCTTTCCAAGCCTCTCGTTCAACACCGGACACAACATTGTGAATCGTCCTTATCAGGAAAACAGCGCCACAGTCAGTGGTACTGAAATCATCAGCAGTAACAATAAAACTACCTATAACGGCAGCTACAGTTTATCTGCACAATGGACATTATGGAACGGCGGACAGCGCCTGAACAACATCAAACAGCAAAAGAAGAATCAGGAAATAGCGGAACTGACCGTAGCCGAAACGGAAAATACGCTCAAGGAAGAGATTACCAAACTTTTCCTGCAGATTCTGTATGCAGATGAATCGGTAAACATTAATAAAGGTACGCTGGAAGTAAGTAAAGCTACCTATGAACGCGCGAAAGAACTTTTTAATCAGGGTAGTATTTCGAAAGCAGATTTGGCCCAACTGGAAGCACAAGTCGGTAATGACCAGTACCAGCTGGTAACCTCCGAAAGCTCACTGAGAAACTATAAACTTCAACTGAAGCAAATGCTGGAACTGGACGGAAACATGGAAATGGAGCTGGAACTTCCGGTACTTGACGATGAAAAAGTGATGCAGCTGCTCCCCAATCAAGACGAGGTTTACCAAACGGCACTGGCCAACCGTCCGGAAATACAAAGCAGCAAACTGAGTATTGACAATTCCAAGTTGGCTATTTCTGCGGCTAAAAGCGGGTATTATCCAAGTATCAGCCTATCGGCATCTACTTCCAGCATGACCAACAATGCAAGCCAGAACAACTGGGCACAACAGATGAAATACGGATGGAACAACATGATTGGTCTGACAGTAAGTGTACCTATCTTTAATAACCGACAGACCAAAAGTGCGGTAGAAAAAGCTCAGTTCCAATACAACTCTTCACTGCTGAACTTGCAGGACAAGCAAAAAGGGCTTTACACCGAGATTGAAACACTCTGGCTGGATGCGCTCAATGCACAGCAACAATATGCAGCAGCTGAAGTGAAACTGAAAAGCAGCCAGACCAGTTTTGATATGGTCAATGAACAGTTCAGACTGGGTATGAAAATACGGTTGAACTGCTGACCGAGAAAAATAACTTGCTCAGTGCACAGCAACAACGGGTTCAGGCTAAGTATATGGCTATTTTGAATCGTACATTACTCGATTTTTATGCAGGAAAAGACATTGAATTATAATCACCAAACAATATGAACAAGAAAAAAATAATTTTGGCAGCCGGTGTCGTACTCGTGCTGGCTGTAGCAGGATTCTGGATTTTCGGAAAGAAGAATGCACAGGGCAAGGTAGACTTCGTGACTGAAAAAGTTACACGAGGAAATATCAGCAATTCCATTACAGCTACAGGAACCATTGAACCGGTCACTGAAGTAGAGGTCGGTACTCAGGTTTCAGGTATCATTGACAAGATATATATTGACTATAACTCCGTAGTAAAGCAGGGTGAAGTGATAGCCGAGATGGATAAGGTAACGCTGCTCAGCGATTTACAATCAGCGCAAGCTACATACAACGGCGCAAAGGCCGAATACGACTACCAGAAGAAACTATACACGAGAAACAAAGCACTACACGAGAAACAGCTGATCAGCGAAACAGACTACGAACAAAGTGTGTACGACTATGAACGTGCTAAAAGTACATACGAACAGACGCAAGCAGCCTTAGCCAAAGCGGAACGGAATCTTTCATACGCCACTATCACTTCTCCGATTAATGGTATCGTAACGAGCAAGGACGTGGAAGAAGGACAGACCGTGGCTTCCGGTTTTGAGACTCCGACACTGTTCACCATTGCGGCCGACTTGACAAAGATGCAGGTAGTAGCCGATGTGGATGAAGCTGACATTGCCGGAATAAAAGACAGTGCCCGAGTAACCTTTACCGTAGATGCCTATCCTGATGACATATTCGAAGGAAGGTATACCAAATTCGCTTGGGTAGTGTAAACAGCAGCAGTTCAAGCAGTACCAGCACAAGCAGCGAAACAGTTGTCACTTACGAAGTGGTAATTACTGCCGACAACCCGGATTTGAAACTGAAACCCCGGCTGACTGCAACGTGACCATCTACACCGACACCCGTGACAACGTGATAACGGTACCCAACAAGGCACTGCGTTTTACACCGGAAAAACAGTTGGTGGGCAACAAGACTATTACAGACTGCGAAGGTACACACAAGGTATGGACTATGGACGCCAACGGATTCACGGCACATCCTGTAAAAATCGGTCTGAGCGACGGAAGTCATACTGAAATTCTGGAAGGACTGAACGAAGGTACTCCTATCGTAACAGAAACCGTACTGAAAGGCTTCGAAAACAATGCTGATGAAATGGCTGGCAGTGAAAGAAGCCCGTTCATGCCAGGCCCTCCGGGAGGTGACAAGAAAAACAGAAATAAGGAGATACTCTTATGAAAAAGACTGTCATAGAATTGCAAAATATCAAACGGAATTTCCAGGTGGGAGACGAAACAGTCCATGCCTTGCGCGGAGTTTCATTCAGCATACAGGAAGGAGAATTCGTCACCATCATGGGAACATCCGGTTCAGGAAAATCTACTTTACTGAACACCTTGGGATGCCTGGATACACCCACCAGCGGAGAGTATCTGCTCGACGGAGTATCCGTACGCACCATGAGCAAGCCGCAAAGGGCAGTATTGCGTAACCGGAAAATCGGATTTGTATTCCAGAACTACAACCTGCTGCCGAAAACTACAGCCGTAGAAAATGTGGAACTTCCTCTGATGTACAACAGCTCAGTCAGTGCAGCCGAACGTCGTCGGCGTGCCATTGAGGCCTTAACAGCTGTAGGGCTGGCTGACCGCTTGGAACATAAATCCAACCAGATGTCAGGAGGACAGATGCAGCGTGTGGCCATCGCCCGCGCACTGGTCAACAATCCGGCGGTAATCCTGGCAGACGAGGCTACCGGTAACCTGGATACACGTACTTCATTTGAGATTCTGGTTCTTTTCCAGAAACTGCATCAGGAAGGACGTACCATCATCTTCGTGACACACAATCCGGAACTGTCACAATACAGCAGCCGGAATATCCGCCTGCGTGACGGACATGTCATTGAAGATGTAACCAACCCTCATATTCTGTCAGCAGCAGAAGCATTAGCTGCCCTGCCGAAAAACGACGACGATTGACGTGACTAATTAAGAAATGACTTATGAACGGAACAAACCTTTTTAAAATAGCTTTCAGAGCTTTGGCCAACAACAAGCTCCGTGCGTTCCTGACCATGTTGGGAATCATCATCGGTGTGGCTTCTGTCATTGCCATGCTGGCCATCGGACAAGGCTCTAAACGAAGCATCCAGAAGCAGATTTCTGAAATGGGCTCCAACATGATTATGATTCATCCGGGAGCTGAAATGAGAGGTGGAGTCCGGCAGGACCCTTCGAGCATGCAGACACTGAAACTGGAGAATTATGAAACACTGCGCGACGAATGTATGTACTTGTCGGCCATCAGTCCGAATGTATCTGCCTCCGGACAGTTGATTTCGGGCTCCAACAACTACCCTTCTTCTGTCAGTGGAGTCAGCATCGGCTACCTTACGATTCGCCAGCTCACCGTAGAACAAGGTGAGATGTTCACTGAAGAGGATATACGTACGGCTGCCAAAGTCTGTGTCATCGGTAAAACAATTGTAGACAACCTGTTCCCCGACGGTCAGGACCCGATTGGAAAGATTATCCGCTGCAACCAGGTGCCTTTGCGGGTAGTGGGCGTGCTGAAATCCAAAGGATACAACTCTATGGGCATGGACCAGGACGATGTGGTATTGTCTCCTTACACCACCGTAATGAAACGTTTGCTGGCACAAACTTACCTGAGCGGTATTTTTGCCTCTGCCTTGACGGAAGACATGACGGAAGAAGCCGTAGATGAAATCACAAATATTTTACGACGTGAACACAAACTGAAAGAAGCAGACGACGATGATTTCACCATACGTACACAGCAGGAACTTAGCTCCATGCTGAATACCACAACCGACTTGATGACAACCCTGCTGGCCTGCATTGCCGGAATCTCACTGGTAGTGGGTGGTATTGGTATCATGAACATCATGTATGTGAGTGTAACGGAACGTACACGTGAGATCGGACTTCGTATGTCTGTAGGGGCAAGAGGAATTGATATTCTGTCGCAGTTCCTGATAGAATCTATCCTGATCAGTATCACCGGAGGTTTGATTGGAGTAATCTTGGGTTGCGGTGCCAGCTTCATCATCAAGAGTGTGGCTCACTGGCCTGTCTTCATCCAGCCTTGGAGCGTATTGCTCTCGTTTGCCGTCTGTACATTTACCGGTGTATTCTTCGGGTGGTATCCGGCTAAAAAAGCGGCCGACCTTGACCCGATTGAGGCACTGCGCTATGAATAAATAACGGAACTACTTTGTTCTTCATAACTTTGGTTTCCTGTCCGGCTGCCATTCAGCAGTGAATGTTTCCCAACATAAACCGCTTGAGGTAGCCGGACTTTTATTAAAAAATTCGTAATCTTTGTTTTAAATCAATTCCGTATGGTTCATATAACTCACAACAAGCACCGCTTACTTGAATTGACAATCCACATTATATGTTGGGGATTGTTTTTCGGATTTCCACTGTTCTTTACCCAAGATGACAGCGGCAGTATCGACTGGAGAGAGTTTATCAACCATTCTGGCGTGTCTCTTTCTTTCTTCGTTATCTTTTATATCAATTACCTGTTATTTATTCCTAAAGTTCTTTTTAAGGAACATACGGGACAGTTTATTCTCTTGAATATCCTCCTTATTTTAGTGGTATCCATTGGGCTCCGCTACTGGCATAATATCATAGCCTTTCCTCCCCCGGCTCCACGACGTCCTCATTTACCTCCTCAATACATATTTTATATAAGGGACATCACGAGCATGATCTTTACCGTAGGATTAAGTGTAGCCATCCGTATGAGTCTGCGTTGGAGTGCCACGGAACTGGAACGCCGTGAAGCAGTGAAAAGCCGAACAGAAGCAGAACTGAAAAACTTGCGCAACCAGCTGAATCCGCATTTTTTTGCTCAACACCCTGAACAATATTTATGCCCTGACGGCCTTTGATACGGAAAAAGCACAGCAAGCCATCCAAGAGCTCAGTAAACTGCTGCGTTATGTTCTGTATGATAATCAGGAAACATTTGTTCCCTTGACTAAAGAGGTGGAATTTATTCAAAACTATATCGAACTCATGCGAATCCGGGTTTCATCTGCAGTCAAAATCAATACAAATTTTCAAATCCGACCAGACAGCCAAAGCCCGGTAGCTCCGCTGCTGTTTATTTCACTTATTGAAAATGCCTTCAAGCATGGAATCTCTCCTACCGAACCCAGCTTTTATAGACATTACGCTAACAGAAAAGGATGATGAAATCCATTGCGTAATACGAAATAGCAATTATCCGAAGAACGCAATGGATAAAAGTGGTTCGGGCATCGGACTGGAACAAGTACGCAAAAGACTGGAACTGCTGTATGCCGGACGCTATGAATGGCACCAGCAAATCAGTTCGAACCAGAAAGAATACAGTTCCATACTGACCATTAAAATTCCTGACAACAATAAAAAGATACTGCCATGATAGTAAAATGCGCTATTGTCGATGATGAACCTCTGGCACTCGGCCTGCTGGAAAGTTATGTAAAGAAAACGCCATCACTCGAGCTGTGTGGTGCATACTCCAGTGCCATTCAGGCTATGGAGCTGCTGACCGAGCATCCCGTGGATCTTATTTTCCTGGATATTCAAATGCCGGAATTGAACGGACTGGAATTTTCCAAAATCGTCCCAGGAAATACGCGTATCATATTTACCACAGCTTTCGGACAATATGCATTAGACGGATATAAGGTAAATGCCCTTGACTACCTGCTCAAACCTATCAGCTATACAGATTTTATGAAAGCTGTCAACAAAGCGGTGCAATGGTTTGAACTGCTTCAAAAGGCCGAAACATCACCAGCCGACATACAATCGTCAGATGACTTGAAGTATATCTATGTGAAAAGTGACTATAAGCTGATTCAAATCGAACTGGATAAGATTCTTTACATTGAAGGATTGAAAGACTACATCAAGATACATCTGGAAGATAATCCACGCCCCATACTTTCACTGGTCAGTATGAAAATGATGGAAGACAAACTACCGGCTAACCGGTTTATCCGGATTCACCGGTCTTTCATTGTGCAAAAACAAAAAATAAAATCATAGAAAAAGGAAGGATTGTTTTGGAAAGGACTACATCCCTATATCGGACAGCTACAAACAAGAGCTCCAAAATTATGTTAACAAACATACTATTTGAGTTTTTGTTGTTATTTTCAACCTTTTTTTGAAACAATCGTTTTTTTACTGTTTTTCTTTGGAGACAATCAATCTAAACCCTATATTTGTGACGTACATAATAAACGGAAGTTGTTGTAAACTTCTTTTAGAATAGTTTAGTTAAGTCTAGTTTAGTTTTTGTGTTGTGATACTCCTGCTGAAAGTGTTCAGCGGGAGTATCTTTTTTATTGCTGGTTTTCAAACAGTTAGGGATACATACCGAACTTTTCACAATCTAATTTGTAACGTGTGAATGATAGAAAAAACCTCACTTTTGGGCGTATTTCATTCCACTTTTATTCCAGTTTAAAATATAAACCAGTATGGCAACATTTTTTTTAACAATTGTCCCGAATTTAATCTTAAAAAACAATAAACACACAGTAAGGATAGCAGTTACACATTGCCGGCAAACAAGATACATCCCGACTGATGTAACGATAGATTCAGAGAAAGAAATAAGCAACGGAAGGATCGTCAAAAGACCAGACAAGGAAAGGCTGAACATACATCTCATGAAGCTGCTGTCAGCGTATGAAGAAAGAGCGTCAAACATTCCATTTGCAAACAGCCTTACATGCAGCCAGCTTATCAAGATAATCAAATCACCAACCTCGGGAGAAAAGCACAGGACATTCTCTGAAATAGCAGACGAATATCTATCACAGATTGACAAGGATGACAGAGGAAAGACCTACAAGCTGTACAGGCTTGCAGCTAACAGGTACATGGACTTCGCCGGTAATGATACTCTGATGGAACACATCACTCCAATTCGGATCAACAACTACTTAATGAGCCTTCAGAAAGACAAACTCTCCCAGACAAGTATTAAGATATACATTACTCTTCTGAAAGTAATCATCAACTATGCTGTGAAAATGAGATATGTGTCATTCGACGTGGACCCATTCGTGACGGCTAAAGTTCCGTCAGCAAAGAAAAGGGACACGTACATAACAGTAGAGCAGCTTAAGAAAATACGTGATGCCAGACTTGACACACACAGCCTTTCAGTAGTACGTGACATTTTCATGCTGACTTATTATCTTGCCGGAATGAATCTTGTTGATATGCTGGAATACGACTTCCGGAATACAGATGAAATATACTATGTCCGAAAAAAGACCAGGCACACTAAAGAGGGAGACAATGCGGTGAACTTCTCTATTCCTGATGAGGCAAAGCCAATCATACAACGATACATGGACAAGAAATCAGGAAAACTCATTTTCGGCCGTTATTCAAGCTATGTAATCTGCTACAATGTTCTTGCAAGAAAGATTAAGAAACTGGCAGAAATTGGCGGAATTAAGCATTATTTTACCCTGTATTCAGCCCGTAAGTCTTTCGTTCAACACGGATTCGACTTAGGTATTCCATTGTCCACGCTCGAATATTGCATCGGACAATCAATGAAAGACAGCCGGCCGATATTCAACTATGTATCCATTATGAAGAAACATGCAGACAAGGCAATCAGAGAAATTCTTGATAATCTGACGTAAAAAACACCGAAATATTTTGATAATATGCAAATGCTTATTATCTTTGTAGTGTCAAACAAAGAGTTATTCACTTAATTAAAACAACATGGAAAATGAAGAAAGGAAAAAGCTAGAAGAAGAGTACAAGAATCTCAAACTGCTAATCGAATTTCATTCAACCTACGGAGTTCTTGAGAAATCAGAATACGAAAAGATGGTTAATGACATTCTGGACCGTATGAATGAAATCCGAAAGATGTTGGAAAAGAGTAAAAAACAGCCCTCCCTACTGGGAGGGCATTAAAATAGATTTATGGATAATATGGATAAATACCTTCCTAACGCAGACATGCAGGCTGCATTTGAGAAGTTCAAAGAGCTAAAGACTTCTGAGGAAAAACTTGCCTTCCAAAAGGAAATGCAGGTGAAACTATCCTCAATGAGTGAAGAAGAAAAGAACAAGTACATTGCAGATTCCAAATCCGGACTTCAAGCTACCGTTGAGGCTTGCGAGGATTTTATTACCAGGGCAGAAGAAACTATACTAAAGGATAAGCTGGGTGAACTTCCTGATATAATCTCATTCAGCTACATAGCAAAAAATACTTTGGCAAAAGCCGGAACTGGCTGTACCAGCGAATAAATGGATATACTGTAAATGGAAAGCCTGCAAAGTTCACACAGAATGAATTTCAAACATTCCTGAATGCACTGGAAGACATAAGCAATACAATAAAAAATACTTCGGCTTCGCTTAAATTTAATTAAGTGACTTTGTTTGACATGTCCCCGCACTAAGCCGATGCGGGGATTTTTTTGTTCATAAAAAATAATTCGTATATTTTGCAATACCATAATGAAGGGCAGTGGCCCTGATTTTGGTTTGACTTTTAGTGAGGGGGTGGTTCCCCTCACTTTTTTTTATGCCTATTCCCGACTTTTATCAGATAACATAGTAACACAAATAGAACCAGCCAGTGAAGTTGATTATTAGTGTTGTTGAGGCTGGTCATAAAGAAGCCCCTTCCGGATATTAATCTGGTCGGGGCTTTTGTTTGCTAATAAAAGCGAACTTCTACACTGCAAAGATGTATATAATTTCTGAGAAAAGTTGTGTATAATTATAGGAAAATATTGTATATCAAAATTGAAATAAATTGTAGTTTACCGTTACAGCCAAGATAGGGGATAAACCGTTTCTACCGATACCATAGCCAGCAGATAGACCAAGCCCCCAGCGTTTTTTTTTGTACGATGTCACGACAAATGTATTCAGTCTGGTAAATGGTACGCGGATAAACCCGAATTTCGTCCAAGCGTGGTGCTACACCGCTGACCTTTGCGTAGTAGTTGCTATCCTGGTACTCCTTATATTCACGCAAATGACAGCAGGTGTCGCTCGCATGAATGGTGTCTGAGCTATCAATCCATGCAAGATAAGGCTGAGGAGACAGAATATACATCGTATCCACATCGACCTTTGTAACTACATGGACAGATGTAACGGTATCAGACTTCCCGATATTGCCTTTAGTTGGCGAACGGCTGCACCAACCTAATCCGAAGACCAGTAAAGCTATTAAAGATATGGTAAGTATTTCATAAAATTAGGCATAAAAAAGCGGTGAACCTGCTTGGAACACCGCCTTATATAAATTTTAGAAGCGATTAGGACAGCCACCTATAAATTTATAGATATTAATTCTTCACCTAATTTGTGAAGCGCTGTTTCGATTTTAATAACTTGCTCTGGTCTTGGGTTACGACTACCAGAAGCATAATGCCATAATTGTTTTTGATTAATACCTGTTAAGCGTTCAAGTCCAGATTTTGTAAAATCCCTGTGTAAAATTCAAGAAATGATTTTACATCCATTTTAAAGGTCAATGAATAGTCTCCCTTAAGCTCTTCAGGAATTTCATCTCCATACTCTTGGCAATCTTCAAGTAATGCAGTAATAGCATTAACAATGTTTGCTTTGATTTCATCAATATTGTGCCCAGTAGCGACAATACCATCGACCTCTGCGAGATAAGCTGAATAATTGTTTTCAGTTTTCTCAATGATAACAGTCAAAGCTTTCATAATTCAATGTGTGTAGAAGTTTCGCTTTTATATATAGTTTCAAATAAGTAAGTAAGCCTTTATACACCTATTAGACAAGCAGGATGTGCTAATCTTCATCCTGCTGTCCTAATCGGGTGTCAAATCTTATCGAAATCAGACTCTTTTAAACCAGCCTGTCGTAAGATGCTCATCAGTGTCCCAATGGCAACCTCATCATTATCTTTACCAGGAATTGGGATGGAGCGAGGAGCACCTTCCTTCCGGTATATAGCATGGTCACCTTTGGTTCTTGAATATTTCCACCCATTCGCTTCTAATAAATCCTTCACGGACTTTACTTTTTTTACCTTCATAAAAAACTATTTATTATTTAACGAAATAGCATTACTGCTATGTGGATGATGCAAAGATAACTATTTTTCTACTATCTGCAAATAAATTGATAACTTTTTTTCTACTAAGCAAATAAAACGGTGTTCCAACAAGTCAAAGAACGCTCTCAAGTTTCACAATTTTACTATCACGCTGCAAGCAAATCTGAATATTCTTCTTTAGCATCGAAGCAAGGACACATCTTTGTCCACTCTTCAGGTTCCACGATACCATCTCCGTCCAGGTCCGGCGATGTGTCACGATGCCCCAAAACTTCCACAATTTCATACTTGCTACAGAGTTCCTTAATCAGTTTGGACAACGCTTTCTTCTGTTCCGGTGTTCGGGTGTCAGCTGCCTTACCGTGCGCGTCCAGACCGCCCACATAGCAGATACCAATTGAATGTTTGTTGTACGACACACCTGAGAATCCCTTGCTATTACAGTGCGCCCCGTCAATAGTGAGCGAACGGCCAACTTCTACCGTACCATCCAGCCGGATAACGTAGTTGTACCCAATACACTGAAAGCCACGGGATACGTGCATCTGATTAATCTCCTTTTTACCTATGTCCAGCCCGGCACGTGTGGCTGAGCAGTGAAATTATTATTGAATCTATTTTGTTCATAATAAAAATTACATCTATATTTGTGGAGTTCTGCCAATGGTAGGATGGTTAATAAAAAAATTTATTACAAGGAGTGCAGTGCACTCTATTTTATTTTAGTTCAGTTCCTTTTTCTTCAGCACACTAATCCGTTTCCCCGTCTTTGAAATACATTCGTGACATGTTCTTATCACGAACAAATCTTCTGTCCATCGAAAAATATCCATGCTTCCCGTCACTGAATACCGCCCTTTCGCCGGTCTTAAACCGAATCGGCATATTAGGCAGTCCATTATTCATGGCCGCCAGTATAAGCAATCTGCGTCTTAACAAAATCATAAAGTACCTCCCATCACAGCTATATTATTAAGAATACTTACCTGATACGTCCTGTTGGCCCTGACAACACTGCTTCCTATCCATTTCACACCTTCAGGAAGATTCAGGACGGTAGGCGTAACACCACTTGAAAACTGGAACATGTACTCATTGGCAATGCCTGGAAAGCCTTTTCCAAATGTGACGTTAAGTACGGATACTTCTCCGAACACATGGAACACGTTCGGAAGAAGCTCGGCACTGACCTCACCCGTACCAGCATTCACGCTGGATATGCAGCCATTGCCATAATATTCCCCATGGGTATAGATAGCCCGTATCTCCTTGATGTAGGAAACGGAATCAGGCAATATGTTACCGGCTTCCAGTTCTTTCTTGAAGGTGGCATATTTCAAATAATTGTTGAATCTCTTTTTCGCCATGTCATTGGGATTTATGGGGGGCTCTGATACAAAGCCCCCACATATTATTACTCGGTTTCCTCATTCCATGCAAACGCATCATCAAGATCCTGTTTAGTGGCATACTGCTTCAGAGTCTCGTTCGTTGCATAGCTGGTCAGTTCAGCCTTGGTCGCATAAGTGGAGGAAAGCCCTTCGATAGCCTCACTCAGTGCAGCTTTTGTGGCATAGGTGTTCGCCACATCTACAGCCTTGGCATATCCAGCCAAATCCTCTTCGGTAAGAAATCCTTCGAGGTCAGCTTTCTTTGCATACGCTGTCAAATCGACCGTACCACCCAAGGAATCCCAGTTGGTTTCCACACTTGCCTGATTGGCCGTTTCTCCGATGTAGACGAAGTTCGTTTCAGCCGGATATTTCTTGCCGTTCAGGGTAACTTCTGCCGTAACGTTATATACGTGGCCTTTCGATACAGAAGACACCCCTTTCAGGGCACTAAGGTCTGCCAGAGTACCCTTTGGCACATATACGGCACCAAGCGCGTTGACCTTGTTTGTCAGTGTGTCAACCAGACCTTTCAGAACTTTACCCTGCTCGGCGGAAAGTGCCTTATTAGTCCCGCCCGTTGTGAGGTCATTGATAATCTGGATGAGTGTCTGTGCACCGACGTCAAGACGAATCCATCCGCCATAATCAGCCTGGGTAATCTTTGTCATGTCCTTCAGGACATACAGAGCCGGTTTGCCGTCCCCGTTATCTCCAACAACGACCAACATGCCGTTATAAGTATTCTTTCCTGAATAGGTAGCTGCGGCAATAAGGTCTTTCTTGTTTGGAACAAGCTGACGGGCATCCAGTGGCGCCTGTCCTCCAGGCTCAAAGTTCACGGCAAAGGAAGCAACACCCGCAGGACGGTTTCCTGTTGTCGAAGCCATCGGCATGACATTGTTCATCGGCATGGCAAAGGGAACTTCACGGCTGTTTCGTGCAAGCATGGCTATCACTTCATCCGTAATTTCCTCGCCATTATATGTGTCCGGCTCGTCTACAAGTTTTTTCCCGGCATCGGAAACTGTGAAGCGAAGTTGTAATGCACCGGACATGGCACCTGTCGTTGTCAGCTTCTTGTATGCAATCTGAACACTTTGTACGGTCTTGTTTCCTGCATCAGATACGGTGTACTTGTCCGTTCCGAAGACTTCCCACTTTCCGGACACCGTATTATAGAACTCGACTTTTGATACATTCTTTTCTGAAGGGAAGTAGAATTCAAGGCGGGTTCCGGTTGCTGCTTCAGAAGCAAACTTCGCTCCAATTAATGTATCAGTCCATTTCTGCAGCGGAAGCTTGTATCAGGAGCTGCGGCAGACGGGAAATTGGTATCTCCGGCAGAGGTAGAAGCTGAAGAACCATTACAGTAAAACGGATAGGTACCATAAAGGTAGACAGCACCTGATTTCACAGTACCTTCAGGAAGCGGATTAGGGGACACGGTCGCCTTGTTTCCTTTTGAAGTGAGCAAGGTGTCACCTGCGCCATGATGAGCCTGGTAATTGTACTGCATCGTACCGAGTGTAACTTTCGTCGGCAATGTCTTGTTGCTTGTACTGTTTCCTACATAGATGAAAGACTGGTCATCGGAGATAAGTTCTCCTGCACGGTTCTTGTTTGCCTGGCCAACAACCGTACAATTACCACGGTTAAATCCTGTCTGAATCTGTTCTGAGGTAGGTGCGCTTTCACCAACCTCCAGAATCTTGTTGGCGGTAAAAGGAGACTTGAATGATATTGTTGCACTTGGTGCCTGTACCGTCGGCTGGATTTCCTCAAAGAGAATATCCTCGAAAATCTGGCTCAGCGTCTTTGTCTTCAAGGTCTCGACCTTTGTCCCAGCCGGAAGACCTCCCAGTTTCGAAGGAGTGGCAAGGCTGTCTGGCAATGATGTCTTGAACCTGATGAGTTCCGTCAGATCATATTCGGTCTTGCCTGATGATTTGGTAACGATAAGTTTATTGCTGCCTTTGTCAAAACTGACATCTGTGACACCGCTTCCTCCATAATTCACACCGTTCATCAACAGTTCTTTGGTGTCGGTTGCAAAATAGATAGCATCCAGATGTTTTGACGCTGCATCATAACGGGCCTTTAAGCCCCTGTAGAATTTTAATTTTGTTGTTGCATAAAGTCTGATTTTAACTGTTTGTTTCTTCATTCCATACTGCTTCTGTTATCTCCTCCCATTCTCCATCCTTCCGGCCGTATATCTTCCCGTCTTTTGGCGCATCGGGAATGGGAATGCTTCCACCGGTTGATATGTCAATGGAAGAAGCACCAAGGTTGACGGTGGCCATTTCAAGGTTAGGGACACTTATGCTGTCCTCTTCACAAGTTGTTGCAACAAGCCTGAAAGCCTCACACATGTCAACGGCAGTCTGTCCTTCCTTACCATAGTTCTCCCACAAAGTCAGCGAATACGTACCAAGGTGTTTGTGGTCTGTTCCATGAAAAGTAAATTTCAGCTTGTTTCCCTGGTATATCTCAAAATGGAAATCGAGAAATCTGCCTAGAGGATTCTTCAGCATGAGTTTCAAGTCCCTTCCTTCCAGTGGAACAGGCTCCTTGTTCGTGAGTATCTGCCAGGTGAAGTATATATCTTTCCCTATCCTTATCTTTCTCATATCAACTAGGTCATGAAACTTATTGTCATAAGTAATATTATGATTACGGAGTAGATGATTTCCGCTATCAGGCGTCTATCTGTCTTCTTCATCCTTTGTAACTTTTTCGATAATTTCGCCAGCCGTTGTGTACTTCTTTTTAATGTAGCCCACCAGCAGGCGCTTAATGGAAACCTTGTTCTTGATTCCGTGAATTTCACATACATGTTCCATGATTGAATCAAATTCAAATACAATAGCTATCCCCAGTCCGCACATTGACGATGTCGTATAGGAACAAATACCTACAGGCTGGAGAATAGCAACACCAAAACCGAATCCCAACACTAAATACGAATTATATTCGATGAACTTGCACATCGTTCGGCGGCCTGCTCTGGAAAAGCGGAAATCCTCTCCTCGCTTGACCACGCTGTCAATGATACCAAGGACAAAATCCGCTATAATCATGGCTACAATGAAGACCAGCATCCAGCGAAGCTCAAAGACAACGCTTCTTATCTCTCCTACAAAGGAGTAAGCCCCGGCAACAAGAATCTGCGGGGCTATGACGGTTATAAGGTTCTGCATCACTCCTTATTTACCTTACCACCGAACAACCTGGACAGCCATTCACTTGTTACAACCGACACGATACCAGTAGATGCCAGGGCGACAAATAACGCATCAATCAGCACAACCCAGACACTTGCATCTGCAGGAGGAAAACCGAGATTCATCCACCAGCTGAAAAAAGTAACAAGCATACCGACAACTGCTGTCACCCACATAGTCACCCACTTGTTCATAGGATTGGATAGCTTCGAAGCGATAAATCCTACTACAGCAGGAACCACGACCGTAACAAGCCCGGTGAAGCTGGCAAATCCGGTCAGGAACTCCGGAACGGAAGGTTCTACACTAACGGAAGTCTCCGCGAAAACACTCACTACGCACATCAGCAGTGCGACCATCATGAAAACGAATCTTTTCATCTTACTAAGGTTTTAGATTAAACAAAAAAAAATGCCCATAAGCGCATCCCAACTTAATGGAACACGCTCATGGGCGTAACTACTATTTCACACACAAAACTACTCATTTACCATCCTTTTTCAGCGAAGGTAAATGATATAAAAACGAACAAAGAATAAAAGGTTTCAAATCGACTGACACGCCTTGTCAGTAAGTTGGTAGAAGCCGGGTAGAATAAGCAAGCTAGTTACTATTTTCTACCCAATTTCTACCACTCAAATAATTTTCAATACAGCTTTCTTTATTTCAGTTGTTTTCATTCATACCCATAAGTCCTGGCGGAACTTATTGGAACGGCTACTTTAAAAAATGATGGATTAATGTCAAAATCAGGTTTCCTGAGTGCTATTGGATTAAATTTGGAAGGTGATGCCAATACCGTAAATAACGGAGTTTATAAATTTGACTCACAACAGGACAATATGCCCGTGAATTATGGCATATTAGTTGCATTTTCTTGTGACGGATGGATTCGTATGCAATTATGTGCAGGTGGAGATAATGGATTAGCATATATAAGAATGCATTATAATAGTTGGACATCATGGAAACAACTATAATATTAATTTCCGAAGAGAATACTTCAGCTCGACAGAAGATACATTCCCAGTCTTATATGTAATTTTATATTTGTCAGTACCGGTTCTGGATACCTCTAGCGTAACATTACTTGTGTAGCTATATTCAGATATTTTAGTTATACCAGCAGCATATACGGATGCCCATGCTAATATGTACGTAGCTAGATACTCCGTATTACTAGCACTAGCACGAATTGAAAGTAAATATATACTTGCCGTGTTAGTTTCTCCTATTTCAACGGATTCCCCAACTTGAAGTATTGTTGTTACCGTGCTATTAATCCCAATAAGTCCCGCCAGAACTGACGCAACCTGCTCTTTTGTCATTACTCCGACGGCATTTCCGGCGGCATTCACGGCCACAAAACTGGAGATGTCTTCCAAAGCTGGGAGAGCCAGTGTAGACTTCTTCAAAAGTTCCGTTTTCGACACCTTATGCGGCACGCCGTTTGTATTCGTACACCTGTACCGTTTCACCATCTTCTTCCGTTGTCTGATTCTTCATACTTTCTGTATGTTTCAATAGATTGTCAGTTTCTTCACCTGTAAAGCTTAATACAAAATCTTCTTCTGCTGCCATAATTGTTTTTAATTTATAGTTATTAATGATATTACCAACATTGTATATTATAATTATCTCATTGCATCATTAAGCCCAGCAAGAAACCATGGAAGAAGCGACGCTGCATGATGTCTTACCCTGTTAACTTCATCATCTGAAAATTCGGTATCGTCATCGCTGGAAAAAATTTTCTCAGCCAATTTTAAATCAGCAATACCAACTCCTGTCACATTGAAAATGTTATCTGCAAACATTTCTCTGACATCAATCTCCACGAAATCGGATTTATCTATCTTCGTGTACTTCTTAAATTTCTTAAAATCTATTTCATGATTAATCGACTAAAATTCCATTTTCAAAAACCAGTTTATACGTTGAAGGTATCGAACCATTCTGTATAGTCCATGATATTGTTCTCGTTGCTCCTTTTTTGTATGTATATGATCCATCGGCTTGCAATGACCATCCGGTACCGAACTCATTAGACAATATCGTATTGGTATAAAGATTTCCGTTTACATGTACTCCTCCGTCAAAATATCCGGCATAAGTATTAGAACTATGTGGCTTGCTAGTACCGTTCCTTGAAGCATAGATGCATGCTCCACCGTCATTGCTTCCAATTACTTTAACCCCAAATTTCCCGTCAGTCGCACCATTGAAATTTATGTCAATCATACCACTGTTATCATCCGTAGGAACACCAATCCGTATACTCCTGCTATCATTGCCGAAAAAATCCCTTCCCTTCCAATTCAAGGAACCGTTGTCTATAGTGAAACCTCCAATCTTAGCACCATCGGCAGATATTGTTCCGGAAAAAGTACCTTTAGCGGCTTTCAGTTCACCCGAAAATGTACCGTCCGCACCATCCAGATGTTTCACTTTTAACGAGTTTACATCTATGCACTCTGTAAGAAGAAGTGGTTTCCCATTTTTAACCGTAAACACGGCTATTCCTTTCCCTTCAGAACTTTTAATTTTAAACTTATCTGAAGAAATAACAATCTCATTTTTTTCGATGTCAATACCCGTAGCACCAAGTTTTAATTGAGATATTTTTCTCTGCTACATCTACAACGCTTTCACCATTTGACAACAATATTCTTGCTGCACGTACCTCTATTTCTCCAGAAGCAAGTCTGATATAATTTGTCTTGTCCCTATTACCGATATATGTCTTTCCATAAACATTAAAGTATCCTTCTTTAGTTAGACGATCATATCCGATTGAAACTATATCTTTCCCTGAGAGGGAGTAAGAACTTATCCCCTGATAGAAGGTAAGAGAAGGCGCACCGTCTCCGTATGCAGACAACACGATTGCAGCCTGATAGTCCGGGTCGGCTATGTCTCCAAGTTGTACCATCACGTCACCCACTTTGGGTATATCGCTTCCTTCGTCACAATGATTCACGGATACATCTATCCAGTTATCACCAACATTTCCACCAGACGCCACCAATAGTGATTGGATACGCCGTCATACGCGCCTTCCTTAATATTAAAGGACTGTGAGCGTACTAAATTCCCTGGCTTAAAACGATTTTCTATGGCTTTCTCACCATCATCTGCAAGGAAGTAACAGCGATAAACAGAACCATAAGTTCCAGGAGATGAGTAACCTCTTTCCCGTCTGAGAACTTGACTCCTTTACCATCCTTGAAACGAATTCCTTTTTTTCTATAAACTCGACCTTAGTAATCGTTGCTCTGGCCCCGCTGGCGTTGAACATGAAGGAAGCTCCGGCCAGCTCGGTCTCCATTATTGAAAGTAACTGGAAGATAGCTTTCTTGCGCACGTACAGTTTGTCAATCCATCCGACAGACTCGCCGCCCTTTTCTGAAGAGAATGACATACCAGCACCCATCATACCGGTCACGAAGTCAATTGATTCCAGGAAAGGAGATATGATACCGCCAAGAAGCTTAATGAGATAGTTTGTCTGGTCTTCCTTGTCCTTTCTCAATAATGTTGCAAGTGACCGTTTTGCCGAAAATACGTTACTGTCCGATGGGGCAGTAGAATCATTGGTCTTAATCACATATATGCTACTACCTCCGCCTCCAACATAAGTATGCCCTTTATACGTAATCGACTCCAGTTTCTCTTCCACATCATTAAGGCGAGAGTAGGGCATACTTTCCCCAATAGTATATACCGGAGAATCCCATGGAATGTCAAGGTTAAACTCCCATCCGAGAACACGGCTTTCACGGCCATTCTCAAAAAAGGCTTTATTGACCAGGTTTATCTTTTGCCCGAACTCGAAAAAGCGTTTCAGCTTGTCTTCATTAACCCATTCTGACCGGAGGGTAGTGTAGTATGTACCATCGTCCTTTTTTCGCTGGTCTGCTATCTTCTGTGCCTTCTCTTTCAGTTCCTGCTCCGCGTCCGGAATCATTTGTACAGAAACAAACTTTGGATCAAAACCGGAAAGGATATACTTGTCATCATTTTCAGGATATATGGTATCATCCGGCAATGGACGTCCGTAGTCTTCGCTGCGGACAATTTCCCAAAGCTGGCTTCCGTTGTTGTCCGGGTCAAAAATAACACCGAACTCCAATCCATTCATTTTGCCGGACTGAAAGATAATTGTCAGCTCTTGTCCCGGAAGTATGTAGTCCTTGGAGAAATTCAGGCCAGTATCACGATAGCGATAGTAAGTCACGGTTTCCTGACCTCCGTCTTCATTTGTAACGGTTTCCGTCCTCGTAGATACACTTGACATCGTACTTTCAAGTCGGGGATATACCTCGTCAAATACCACGATGTCTTCAATTGCTTCTTCCTGGCTCATGTCAGGATACACATCTATGTATGGCGTACCAGCGGGAAGCATAAGTCGTCTTTGCACAACTCCGTTTACTACCGTCTGCTCTTCAATGGAACGGTAGTTCTCAGGTATGTTTCTTGTAGATCCGAATGCATAAATGCGGGTGGCATAAGTGCCTTTGCTCTCACTGCGAGTCATGGCAGACGCTTCAACCCCTAACTCGATTTTCACGGCATCACCGAATTCGTTTCGCCCAAAATGAATTACGTTGTCCGTTATCCAGCAATCACAGTTCCACTTATCCTCACCCGCCATTGAGAATAAGGCATCCAGCAGGTTCATATTGTCATACGTCATTGCAACTGCCTTATTCTCTACTGTTGAATCTATTTCAAATACGAATTCTTTTCCCTTATAGGTATATCCCAAAGCTTTCAGGTTACGTAAGAACACACCAAGCTGTACATCAAGGGCTGCGGTGAGAGACCATGACGCTTCATATCCAGCATGTTCAGGAGTGTATTTGAAAATTTTGTTTTTCCACTTCCAGTAGTAAGCATCCAGTTTCAGCTCATAATCATATCCAGCGGTAGAAGCATTGAAAGAAGGTTTCTGCAAGTCAGTTACCTCATATACTTTTGAAAGTAATCCGCCCAGAGAATCATCCAGAACCCCAGAAAGGTCTACATAGTCACCAAGTTTAAAATATATAGGTTCAGGCACGGAAAAGGGGAGAACGATGTAGTCCTCTTTCATCAGTGTAAACTTTCCCTTCGCCCCTTTGTTGATAGGGGTAGAGAACCTTGTTTTTCCGGATATGTCCTTAATTTCAATCATATCCCCAAAGTTCATAAATAACAAATGGAAGCCCTAAAAATCCGGACTTCCATTTGAAACAATAAAGGAAATGTTTGTTATTCGCTTCTGTCCATGGGATTCGGTTCGCAAAACTTACTTGAAACCTTACCGAAACACCTGTCAATACTTAACCCGTAAGAGATGCTTTTCCCCAGGTAAACCTGCTTGAAGACTTCGCTCCCAAGAGCGGGGATTTTGATGTTTACGGCTCCCTTCTCCAGTTCTGACTGAAAGGCTTTCTTCTTTGTCCGATAGTCACCTTCTGAGTCTCCTTCTATGGTGAACTGGAGAGTGATTTCACGCGATGCTACTTTTGCATTGTCGGTTATTATTCGCTTCCCGTGCTCCAGACGGCTCTCATCTTCGATGTAGTCTTTCATCTGGTTGAATCCGTCGATAGCATCGAGAAAACTGTCACCCATGCGGACACCCCATGTGCTCCAGGCATCCTTCCCGTTAATAAATAAATCTCCTGTCATAGTCTTGCTGTATTACGTTTCACTTCGGCAATGTCGGCCTGCATCTGTTTGATAGGTTTGACAATTTCGCCTGTGTTCTCTCTGATTTGCTGTAACTCCAAATAGGAATTGGCCAGGATAGTACGTGTCTCGTCGGCAATGTTGTACAGACCGGTCACTTGTGATGTCAGGGAGCCGATGGAACCTCGCAGTTCGGTAATAGCTACCGTTTGCTGCTGTTCTGCCGTCTCAATACGAAGATTGGACTCATACACGGCTGTAAACCGCCCACTCAGTTCCCCGGCATCCTCGTGCGTCATTTCTGTACCGAATCCGCGGCTGGAGGCCGACTGCTTGGAACTGCTGCCAGCCTTGTCGTATCCGGTAGCTGCGGCAAGTTCATCCCGTAGTTTCAATGCTTCATTCACGTACCCCATATATTCGTTTTGGAGTGAATTACGTTCACTCTCACTCAGGTTTCCGTCCTTCATACTTTCACCGAATCTGTTCCACCAGTCTTCCAGCTTCTGGCTGTACATGTTACCGATTTTATCTGAAAGCATGGCACGCATAAAGTATTCTGATAGGTTATCCGCAAAATCTTCCGCCGATGCATCCATATCCATAAGGGTATCGATGAAACTATCATACATGGAATCAAAACTTATTCCGGTAAGCTGTTCGAAAAGTCCCTCTTTCAGTCCTTCGAGGTTTCCGGCCAGATCTGCATATTCATCTAGTGCATCAACGACAGCATTTCCATAGCCTCCTTTTCCTGAATCGGCCATTTTCTGCCACAAGTCTACATTCTGACGTAATAAGTCCATCTGCTCCGGCGACATCTGCCACAAGGAATCTGTACCTGTGAATTCTGCCATGACATTTTCTCGAATCCATTGTATGTCACTTTCCGACCAGCCCATGTAATAGGCCCAGCTATGATGCTTACTGTGATAGCCAGCATTTGCCTGCGCTTTTGCAAGGACATTCTTGTTGTATTCCTCCTGATACTTGATGGCTTTATTGTACTCTGCTACGGATTTCTCGCTTCCCTTGCTGGACTTCATTTCTTCCGTAAGGGATTCGATGGCAGACTGCAACTTTTCGTTTCTGTCCGTGAGTCTGTTGATGGTATCCTGCACCTCTTTTTCGTTTCCTCCAATACCGAAAAGTTTGCTGAATCCGCCGAAAGTCAAAGTATCCCATATTCCACCTACAGACTTAAAGACACTACTGAATATGTTACCTACGAAACCATCCAGCCCCTGTGTCCCGATAGCATCTAAAAGAGAAAATGCAGCTCCAATTATACCTCCAAGTTTCTCGCTCTCTTCTGCAAATATGTCTACTATATTTCCGGCCAAATCACCGACCTGAGAGAGTGAAATTTCAGAATTTGAACCAAGCTGGGTAATGACGTTCGACAATGTGACAAGGTTGCTTGTCGTTTTATCTGTCGACTTTTGTACATTGACCTGAGCGTTCTGCTGTCTTTTTTGGGCATCATTCAGTTTCTTCGTGGCCGCTTCCTTCTGCTCATCTGTTCCGCTTCTCATGGCTTCGTTGTATTCCTCCTGAGCTTGTGACAGTTCTTCCTGTGCCTTGGCTAATTCGCTTAACTGTTTGGGTAGGTCGGCCAGCAATCCTCCTTTGTCGATAAGGGTTGACTGGATGTTGCTTAAAGCCTCGTCAATGACCTTCTTCTGGTCAACAGCCATATTCTTGTAT
>ENA-OQAL01000035-OQAL01000035.1-human-gut-metagenome-genome-assembly--contig:-NODE-35-length-30701-cov-4.408550_pt1 | contig 30701 bp, 28 predicted proteins | sample MGYA00242491_ERZ504519 | MGnify/ENA primary metagenome ERZ504519 (study PRJEB26092, sample SAMD00036260) | human gut metagenome | host: Homo sapiens | study: EMG produced TPA metagenomics assembly of... | reverse complement strand
TAATTGAATAAATTTCTAATTTTATTTTAATAGATTCAAATAATTTTATAATATCTTTATTAGTTCCAGCCGAACTTTGGTCATTTCTTTCATCGGAATGCAGTCGCAGGAAGTGAAAGTTAAACCAATTGTAAAATGTAGTATTAAAATCTGATGCTGAGCAGCTTGATGAAGTTGTTGTGACAGCAATGGGTATTAAACGCGATCGTAAGGCGTTAGGATATGCTGCACAAGATTTAAAATCTGACCAACTTAATAAAAGTGGTACAACATCACTGGCTAATGCAATACAAGGTAAACTGACAGGTGTTGAAGTACGCCAATCGTCTGGTGCTCCGGGTGCCTCTTCTCAAATCATCATTCGTGGAGCCCGTTCATTTGATGGAAACAACCAACCTTTGTATGTAATTGATGGTATGCCTATCAATACATCAGCAGACTTTGATACCGGTAGTTCTGTAACAGGAGCAAACTATGCAGACCGTAGTATTGATATTAACCCTGAAGATATTGAGACCATTAACGTACTCAAAGGACAGGCTGCTTCTGCATTGTATGGTATTCGAGCATCTAATGGTGTCATTGTAATTACAACAAAACGCGGTTCTAAAAACAACTTGAATAAGCCAAGTGTTACTATTTCTACTAACATGAGTGCTCAGCGTGTTTCTAGAAAATTTGAACGTCAAACAGTATATGCACAAGGCGATAAAATCAGCGCATACAATCCTTCATCTTCCAGCACATGGGGACCTAAAATCACAGATTTGGCAAATGATCCTGTTTATGGTGGAAATACAGACAACCAATATACTGCAGAATTTGGTAAACATGAAGGTCAATATTATAACACTCAACGTGCAAAAGCTGGTCTTGATGGTTGGACAACTCCGCAAATTTATGACAACGTAGGTGATTTCTTAGGTACTGGATTTACAGAAAACACAAATGTAAATATATCACAAAGTCTCAACGGGGTAAACTATTCATTTGGATTAAACAACTCTTATCAAAATGGTATCATCCCATCTACAGGTATGAATCGTTGGGGAGCCAGAGGTTTGGTTGACTGGAAAATCAATGAAGAATGGAATACTGGTTTTTCTGCAAACTATTCATCAACCAAAATTACATCTGCTCCTGGTGCTAATGATGGTATAATGACGTCGTATATTCTGCTCCTGCTGAATATGATCTGAAAGGAATCCCGACACACGCACCTGGAGATATCACGAACCAAGTACTTTTCCGTTCTACTTCATTTGTGAACCCATATTGGTGGGCTGATCATAATGAATACTTGCAGCACACAAACCGTGTTTTTGGCAATGCATATCTTGAATATCAGCCAAAATTAAATTGGGGAGATGGATTTACTTTGAAGTTCCGTGAACAAGCAGGTTTGGATATTTGGACTTCTAATTATGCCGATGTAAAAGAAATGGGTACAACAAGTGCCCTACTCGGTGGCGAAATTGAAAATTATGGTTCACAACACAATGTTTTCAACAACTTGTTTACCATTAATTTCGACGGTCGATTTGGTAATGAAGACGAATGGGGATTGAACATCATCTTAGGTAATGAATTTAATGACGAAAACATTCGTACTTGGGACTATTATGCAAGCAATTTTAATTTCCCGGGATTCCCGACCATTGGAAATGCTACTAACCTGGCCAGTGCTAATGAATATACAAGAAGAGAACGTACTGTAGGTTTCTTTGGAAGTGTGTCTGCATCCTGGAAAGACCAGTTGTATTTAACTGTTACAGGACGTAATGACTACGTATCTACCATGCCTAGAGGAAGCCGTAGTTTCTTCTATCCTTCAGTTTCTTTGGGATGGGAATTCACTAAATTACCATTCTTGGAAGGCAACAGTGTAATCAACTATGGTAAATTAAGAGGCTCATTTGCACAGGTAGGTCAAGCTGGTACTTATTACAACAACTTCTACTATACACCTTCTTACGGAGGAGGTTTCTTGGCCTACACTCCGGTATCTTATCCGCTTCCAAGTGGTGTTTCATCATACGTACCATATTATGTAGTATATGATGAGAATCTTAAGCCGCAAAATACAGTAAACTATGAAGCCGGTATTGATTTGCATTTATTCAACAGCAGAATTAAAATGGAATATACCTATAGTTTACAGAATGTTAAAGATCAGATATTCTCTGTACCGACAGATGGTGCTATAGGTTATCAATATATGATGACAAATGCCGGAAAGATGCGTACCCATGCACATGAATTCTCTATCAATGCAGCTATTCTGCAAAGTAAAGATTATGATTTGAATTTGGGTATCAACTTTACCAGAATCCTCAACAAGGTTATTGAACTTGCACCGGGTGTAGAATCTATTATGTTGGGTGGATTTGTTGAGCCGCAGGTTAGAGCACAGGCTGGATGTACTTATCCTAATATCTATGGTGCTGCATTCAAGCGTGATAGCGAAGGAAACATGTTATTGCTTAATGGCTTACCACAAGCAACAGGAGATAGCCAGAACTTAGGTAACTGTTCACCGGATTTCACAACTGGTATCACTTTTGGTGGACGCTACAAACGTCTTTCTTTAGCTACTACATGGAGCTGGCAGCAAGGTGGAAAAATGTATCATGGTACAAACATGACATTAAACTATTTCGGTGCAACAAAAGAATCTCTTCCATACCATGAAGGAACAATGGTAGCAGAAGGTATTGATGAAGCTACAGGAGAAAAGAACACGGTTGAAGTTAGCAAGCAAGCTTATTATCAGGAATATTACAACATTTCTGAATCTGGTATTTATGATACTAGCTTCGTAAAATTGCGCGATGTAACACTGACATACCAATTACCAAAGATGGGAATTTTCGACATTTCTGTATATGGATTTGCTCGTAATATCTTAATCTGGCTAATCTGCCGAATTTTGACCCGGAATCATCACAGGGTAACAATAACATGAGTGGATATTTTGAACGCTTCTCTGTTCCTAATACTTCAAGCTTTGGTGGTGGACTTACTATTAAATTCTAAAATAAATACGATTCAAATATGAAGAAATATATATTATCCGTTTTATCTATTGCATTTCTCGGACTCACATCTTGTACCGAGGATATAATGGATGACATCAATAAGGATAACCAACATCCTTCTCCTGAAAATGTATCAGCCGCACTTCAGCTGACAGATGCAATTATGGCTACAGGTTTCAGTACAGTATCAGGAGACTATGCTTTTTATCTTTCCTCTCTTACCGAACAAGAAATTGGAGTTGGAAATAACCAGTTAATGAGAGCAGAGTTACGTAACTCTGCGGAATGGGCAGCATCTACGACTTTCAATAACGTATGGAATGCAACCTATGGAAATCTTATGAACATCCGCCAAATGATTGAAAAAATCACGACGGGAACCCAAGGTAACGCCGAAAAATATGACTTATTGGGTATGGCACAAACTTTGGAAGCTTTGAATTTTGGAATATTGACAGATATGCATGGAGATATTCCATATAGCGAAGCATTACAGGGCCAAGAAAACCTTCAACCCAAACTGGATGCACAGAAAGATGTTTATACTGGTATATTAAATACTCTTGAAGATGCTATCAAAAATCTTGAAAAAGGTAAAGATTTAGAATCTGCCGGAAATCAGGATATTGCATTTGGCAATGATAATGAACAATGGATGGCTACAGCTTACGCTTTGAAAGCTCGCTATTTATTACATCAATTAGCTGTTACAGAAGATAAAACAGCATTATTGACAGAAGTGAAGAAAGCCGCAGAAAAAGCAGTAGAATTGAATTTTAAAGGATTCTTGATTAAAGAATTCAATGGAGTTACTTGTGACAATCCATGGAGTGCATATATATGGAGTAGAGAATATACAGCTTCTTCCAAGACTGTAACAAACCTGATGGGAGCAGATGATCCTCGTTTACCTTATTACATTTATAAAACAGATAAGTCAGAAGGAGGGTCATATCAACCTGGGGATGAAGAAATCGCACAGGTCGCCGATGGAAGTCTTGCCTATCCCGCATGGTATGATTTAGGTTCACAGCCTATTCATATGTTCAGCGTTTCTGAATTATATTTTATTCTTTCAGAAGTTAAATTACGTCTAAATGAAGACGCCACAGCCGAATTCCAGAAAGCTGTTGCAGCTTCTGTAAGTGAAATTGTGGGTTGGTTTGAAGATGATGCAGACGCCAATGCCTATGCCAGCTCATTAGGAACAGCAACACTTCAAAAGGTATTCGAACAGAAGTATATTGCTCAAAGCGTAGATGAGCAAGTGGAAACTTATAATGATTTACGCCGTGTAAAAGCAATGGGTGAAAGTTATATTGTCTTGACAAATCCTTATAACACTCAAGGAGGGGTCAACCGATTCCCAGAACGCTTACCGTACGGAAATAGTAGCGTATTAAGTAATCCTAATATCAGCAGTGTTTATGGAGATGGATATTATATCTACTCTGAAAGACATGGATAAACGGTGGTAAATAAACCTTCATTACCATCTTTTTAAGAAAAATAGAACTACCCAAGTTTGCGTATTCAGCGCATTCTTGGGTAGTTTTTTAGTATTCGCCGACAAGCTTTTATTCATCATCATACCATGACTCACTCACAATTCTAATGTAGAATATAACGCAAAAACCGGAATCACATTTCTGCAATCCCGGTCTTACTTATTAAATATTATAATCTGTTTTCTAATCAGAACAATTTAGCAGGATACTCACCGGCATCTACCAAAGCCTGAATCTTGTCAACTACACTCTGACGGTCAGCAGCGTATGTCACACCAAACCACTTAGAAGTAGTATCCAGTACTTTTACAGTAGCGGTTCCTTCATTGATCAGCTTGTTCACCATCAACGGAATGAAGTATTCACATTTCAAGTTGCTGATATTTTCTTTCAGGAATTCTACGAAATATTTTTCTGAATGTTCGAAGTAGTCAGGAGTGAATCCCCACATGTTCATTGAAACCGGAGTATTATCTTCGATACCAACCCATTTACCTTCTTCATCCTTGTAAGAAACCACACCGTCTACACGCATAATTTCTGTACGTTCAACGACTGTTGTCAAATGAGCATTTTCATCAGTTGCACATACACCACGAGCAACAGTTCCACTTTCTGACAAAGTGTTTCCTACACGGAAACCTACCATGCTATAGTCGTTCTTTGCACCTTCTGGCAATTCTGACAAGTATTTGCCCAATACGGCAAAACTGTCACGTCCATAGAAGTCGTCAGCATTGATTACGGCAAATGGTTCTTTAATTACATTCTTACCCATCAACACTGCATGGTTTGTTCCCCAAGGTTTAACACGGCCTTCCGGACAAGTAAAGCCAGCAGGCAGGTCGTTCAAATCCTGGAACACAACTTCTACAGGAATATGATTTTCATATTTGCTTACAATCTTTTCACGGAAATCTTTTTCAAAATCACGACGGATTACGAAAACCAATTTCCCGAAACCACCACGGATAGCATCAAAAATTGAATAATCCATGATTGTTTCACCGTTAGGACCCAGTCCATCAAGCTGTTTTAGCCACCGTAACGACTCCCCATACCGGCAGCCAGTACAAATAAAGTTGGTTTCATAGAATTGTATTAAAATTAGTAACTACGCAAAGGTAAACAAATAATGTGATTTCAACTCATTGTCATAAACAAAATGTATCACCTTTGGTTCTTTTTTTATATATTCGCATAACCAATGATTAAACTGTATATGAAAAATATATAAATGGGGAGGAATTGTATTAGCAAGTCCATTTATCCTTTTTATAGTCTTGTGTATATTAATCTATATACCTGCTATCCAGAATTTTATTGTGGATAAGGCGACATCATACGCTTCGCAAGCTACGGGAATGAACATTCATATACAACGAATTTCGCTTTCTTTTCCACTAAATTTAGTAGTCCATGAAACCACGGTTACCAACCCTCAGGATACGCTCCTGAATGTGGAAAAACTAACCGTAAAAATTCAATTACTCCCTCTGGTAAAGAAGCAGATAGAGATTGACGGAGTGGAACTGAAAAACGCTTCGGTCAATACGGTCGACCTGATTGAAGGAATGTCCTTACAGGGAAACCTGGGTGAACTTTTCTTGAAATCGCATGGAGTTGACTTGACACCGGAAACAGCTGTACTCAACGAGCTCACACTGAAAGATGCCAACTTGAAACTATGCCTGGCAGATACAACCGCACAAGATACCACTCAAAGTGCACCTACATTCTGGAAATTTAAATTAGAAAAGATTGATTTGGCCAATGTGGACTTTCAGATGGATATGCCGCTTGATTCCATGAATTTAGGGCTTAAAGTCGGAAATGCTTCTTTAAGAGACGGATTGGTTGACTTGCATAAAGCGGCTTATTCCGCTAAAGAATTTAAGCTTTTACAGAGTGGATTATACTATAATTCAGGAAACACACCTCCTATAGAGAAGGGATTGGATCCGTCACATATCGCAGTGACCGACATCAATTTACAGATGGATTCTCTATACTATCAGGGGAATAACATCCGGGCATTACTGCATCAGTTCGAACTGAAAGAGCGTTCGGGGCTGGAAATCAAATCGACCGAGGGGCAATTACAGGCAGACGAGAAAGCCATACGTGTGCCTTCTTTACAAATCAAAACTGCAAATTCATTTTTGGCTCTCAAAGCTACGATAGACTGGTCGGTCACAGAACAGAATCAGGACGGCGTATTGAACGGGCAGTTCATGGCTGAAATCGGTAAAGCTGATTTGTTCAAACTGATTCCAGACATGCCACAAGAATTTATTCAATCCTTCCCTGCAGCTCCATTACAAATACGTATTGGAGTAGATGGAAGTCTGAGTGACCTGAAACTGACTACTTGCCAGGTTAAAATTCCCGATTGTTTCCGGATGGAAATAGACGGAACGGTAAAGAATGTGCTCGACAGTCTTTCCAGAGAGGGAATCATCAACCTGAATTCAGATTTCTACAAAATGGATTTCCTGAGTAGCCTGACCGGCGGAGTAGTTATTCCGTCCGGAATGAATATTCATGGAAAGGCCGGTATGAAAGGTAACGATTTGTTTACCGAAACTACATTAAGCCAGAAGGAAGGAAAAGTACAGCTAAATGCGGAATACAACCTACTTAAAGAGACTTATAAGGCAGATTTACAAATCAATGAGCTAAACCTGCATGATTTCCTGCCAGCTGATTCGTTGTTTTATCTCTCTGCTGGTATGCAACTTGAAGGAGCAGGAACAGATTTTTTTTCCAAACGAACTACATTAACAGCCAATGCCGCACTCAACCACCTTCAATGGGGAACACGTATTTTCTCTGGCGTACAGCTTAATGCAGCCCTGAAAGAGTCAAAAGCGAATCTCAACTTGGATGTAAATGATAACTTGATGAACATTTCATCTCAGTTAGATGCATCTCTACACCCTTCTGCAATTGCTGCGGATATGTTGGTTCAAGTGAAGAACCTCGATTTATACGGAATGAAATTGCTCAACTCTCCGTTAAAGACTACCGAAAATATCGACATTCACCTGAAAACAGACATGAAAAAGAGTCACGGTATCCGTTTGTCTGTAAAAGACATAAATTTAATCACTGAAAAAAAGACATTTAAGACGAAAGATATACATTTCGGATTCAGTACGGCACGCGATTCTATCAGGAGCTACGCGAATGCGGGTGATCTGACGTTTTTTATTCAGAAGCCGAGGAGGTATTGATGAGTTGGGCAATCAGATAACCAAACTGACGGATGCACTGAGTGCACAATGGAAGCAAAAATCAATTGATCAGGCAGCTCTTCGTGAGTTGTGGCCGGAAACCCAGTTCAGAATCTTTGCAGGGAAGGACAACCCTATCTCCAATACACTGGCCATCAAAAAGGTAAATTTCGACCGCATGAATGTGAATATACGCACCTCCCCTATAGAAGGCTTGAATGCGTCAATGAACCTTTACGGATTAAAGACAGATAGTTTAGCTCTTGATACCATCTATTTCAATGCCACCCAGCAACCTGAGAAGATTTTATTCAGCAGCGGAGTGATTGCCAATGACAAACCGTTCCAGGAAGCTTTCGATATAACACTGAATGGAGATATTGGAGCAGACAAAGCAAATGCAACCATTGAATACCTGAACGGTAAAAAGGAATGTGGGGTAAATATAGGTATGGTGGCTGGTCTGCAAAAAGGTGGAATCAGCCTTCACATTACCCCATTTGACCCCATCTTAGTGTACCGTAAGTTTACGGTTAATCCGGATAATTATATCTATCTGAGAGATGACGGACGAATCATGGCCAATTTGTCCATTTACGATGAATTGCGTACCGGACTGAATTTCTATTCTACTCCAGATTCTACGGCACGGCAGGATTTGACTCTATCCCTGACTCAGATTAACATTGGAGAATTCAAACGAGTGATTCCATACATGCCAGACATCGAGGGTGTGATTAACTCTGAAGCACATTATGTGCAGACAGAAGACGGCATGGATCAGATTTCTCTTGAAAACAGTATCAACCAGCTCAGCTATAACGGGATAGCCATGGGCGACTGGACCTTGAGTGCAGTTTACCTCCCTAAGCAAAGCGGTGAACAGCATATCAACGGCCTCATCATGCAGAATGACAATGAAGTAATCAGTATAGAAGGTTCATACTTCCCGGCTGAAGCGAAGGAACAAAAAGAAGACCGGATAGATGCACGTATGGCATTGCATCACTTCCCGCTGGAAATAGCAAACTCTTTTATCCCGGGTAAGATGGCCATGCTGAGTGGAGATATTGACGGTACCATGCAAATGTCCGGCAATGCTTCCCAACCGCTCATGAACGGAAAAATCAACCTGGATAGCGTAAATGTATATGTACCGCAAGCGTCTCTGAACCTCCGATTTGATAACAAACCGGTGGAAATCAAGGACAGCAAGCTTACATTCAACCGTTTCAAGATCTTCACCAAAGGGAAAACTCCGTTCACCATTGACGGGGATGTGGACATGGCAGATTTCAGTCAGATGAAAATGAACCTGAAGATGGATGCCAACAATTTTGAATTGCTGAATGCCAAGCAGACCAAACAGTCGCTCGTATATGGGAAGTTGTACGTGGATTTCCACTCTACTCTTAAAGGTACACCCGATAACATGAATATACGCGGTAACATGAATATTTTGGGTAACAGTAACTTTACCTATATCCTACAGGATTCTCCGCTGACCGTAGAAGACCGTCTGGAAGAAACAGTAACCTTCACCAACTTCAGCGATACGACTTCTGCACAAAGAAGGGTTCTTCCAGCCCTCTCACTAGGAGGTATCGACATGCTGATGACCTTACACATAGACGAAGGGGTACAGTGCCGTGTCAATATGGATGAAAAAGGAAGCAACTACATGTACTTTGAAGGAGGTGGCGACTTGTCTTTCCAATATACTCCGGAAGGAACATCATTCTGAACGGAAGGTATTCTCTTCTAAGCGGTGAAATGAAATACCAGCTCCCAATTATCCAGTTAAAGACCTTCCATATTCAAAGCGGAAGTTACATACAGTGGAATGGAAATGCGATGAACCCTCTCATGAGTATAAAGCGACGGAAAGAATACGTTCTTCAGTAGCACAAGAAGGGCAGGCATCGCGCATGGTCAACTTCGATGTAGGTGTCAACATCACCAATACACTGGAGAATTTAGGATTTACCTTTATCATTGATGCTCCGGATGACGGTACCATGCAAAATGAATTGGCTTCCATGTCGGCTGAAGAAAAGAACAAGGTGGCTGTAACCATGCTGGTAACAGGTATGTACCTGACGGAAGGTAGTACACTGGGAGGTGGTGGAAGCAGTGTCATGAACTCTTTCTTGCAAGACCAGATTTCCAAAGTGGCTGGAAGTGCCCTCAAGACCATTGATGTGAATTTCGGTATAGAAACCAATAATGGAGAAGAAACCGGACAGACATCTACGGATTATAACTTCCAGTTTGCCAAGAGATTCTGGAACAACCGTATCCGAGTGGTAATTGGTGGAAAAGTATCCACCGGCAATAATGTGCAGCAGGACGAGTCATTCATTGATAATATCTCATTAGAATATCGTCTGGACAACAGTGGTACTCGCTACGTCAAGCTTTTCCATGACAAAAATTACGAAAGTGTGCTGGATGGAGAAGTCATAGAAACCGGAGCCGGTATTGTACTGCGCAAGAAAGTTAGTAAAGTGGGCGAACTGTTTATTTTCAGAAAGAAGAAAAAACCGCAGCCTGAAGTCGAAAAAAGAAGAAGATGAAATGAGGAAGAGAAGAATAATAAACTGTTACTGGCAGGACTTCTGTTGTTTATCATAACCGGATGTTCCACAACCAAGCATCTTCCGGAAGACGAGCTGCTCTATATCGGTACACCGACTCCTAAAATTGTGGGGTACAATGAGGCCGATAATGGAGACGCTACGCTGGAAGAAGTACAAGGCGCATTGAACGTGGCACCGAACAATTCATTTTTCGGCAGCCCCAACCTCCGTATCCCTTTCCCATTAGGACTATGGGTGTATAACCGGTTTGAACGATACGAAAAAGGTATTGGTAAATGGATTTTCAAGAAACTGGCTGCCGACCCGATTTATGTATCTACCGTTAACCCTGATACCCGTACAAAGGTAGCAAGTAACGTTTTACGTGAAAATGGCTTTTTCCAAGGCAACGTGACAGTGCAAGTAGATACAGCCAAGAACCCGAAGAAAGCCAAATTAAATTATACCATATACACCGGACAACGTTACAAATTAGACTCCGTTACCTATGTAGGATTTTCACCCAAGGAAGACAGTCTGATTCATGCGACATATAGTAAACGCCTGTTAATAAAAGAAGATGCGTTCACTGTCAATAAATTGGACGAAGAAAGGAATCGCCTGGTAGAACTATTCCGTAACAACGGATATTATTTCTATCGCCCAGACTTTATTACGTTCATGGCCGACACATTGATTCGTCCCGGTTATGTCAACTTAAGAGTTGTACAGAAACATAATATTCCGGAAGAGGGATTGCGTACTTACTATATTGGAAAGACAAGCATCAATCTGGTAGGACATAATGGAGAACAACCCAATGATTCATTGAATTTTCATAACTTCACCATTAATTATGCAGGAAAAAAGCCGGGCATACGATATGGGGTACTCCGCCGACGTTTCCTTTATAAAAGCGGAGAAATGTATTCTCAGCAACGCCAGAACTATACCCAGCAGGCATTGTCCAGATTAGGCGTGTTCAAATACAATGACTTTAACTATACTCCTCGTCCGGGAAGAGATACCCTGGACATTACGGTCAACGCCATGTTCGACCTGCCTTACGACAGCGAACTGGAACTTAATGTCACTACTAAGAGTACCAAGCAAACAGGGCCGGGAGCCAAATTCAATCTTTCAAAGAAGAATTTTAAAAGAATGGGTGCTTCATTGAACTTAGAGTTGAAAGGTTCATACGAATGGCAGACCAGTTCTACTGTAGACGGAGAAAGTTCCGTGATGAATTCTTACGAGCTGGGGGCTGCCCTCTCCCTGAATTTTCCACGATTGGTCTTACCCTGGATTAAAAACCGGGTAGACCCCTTCCGTTTCCCGTCTGAAACCAACTTTAAGATTTATGCAGAACAGGTGAACCGTGCCCGTTACTTCAAGATGTTGTCATTCGGAGGTACCGTATCCTATAGTTTTCAACCGAAACGCAGCATCAAGCACACCGTAACTCCAATTCACCTGGCGTTCAATACCTTGCAGCACCGTACCGCACGCTTTGACTCCATTGCCAATGCCAACCCGATGCTGTTCCATAGTTTGGACGACCAGTTCATTCCGTCACTGACCTACACGGTTACTTACGACAACAGCTACCGGAAGAAAAAGAACCGTGTGTGGTGGGAAAACTCACTCACCTCTGCCGGAAATGTGACATCCGTCATTTATGCGGCTTTTGGACAGAAATTCAGCAAAAAGGAGAAGGAACTATTGGGAAATCCGTTTGCGCAGTTCCTGAAATATTCTTCAGAAGTAAGATATACCTACCACATCAGTGAAAAGCAACAGTTAGCTACCCGACTGATGGGAGGAGTGATATGGGCATACGGCAACAAGACAATCGCACCTTATAGCGAACAGTTCTATGTGGGAGGTGCCAACAGTATTCGTGCCTTTACCGTACGCTCCATCGGTCCGGGAAGATTCCACCCGGCTAATAATTCAGGTTATTCCTACGTGGATGAAACAGGAGACATCAAACTGGAAGCCAACCTGGAATACCGTTTCCGTATCTTTTCAAATTTTATGGGAGGAAACTTAAACGGAGCAGCTTTTTTAGATGCAGGAAATGTATGGCTTATGCGCAAAGATGAAGCTCGCCCCGGTGCAGAATTCAATCTCCGGCATTTCTTTGACAGCATTGCATTGGGAACTGGAGTAGGAATTCGTTATGACCTTTCCTTCCTGATTCTGAGACTGGACTTCGGTTTTGCCCTTCATGTGCCATACGATACCGAAAAGAGTGGATACTATAATATACCTAAATTCAAGGACGGAATGGGTATTCATTTTGCCATTGGTTATCCTTTCTAAAAACAGAGCAAACTGCCTGACAAGAAAAATTAATGAAAATACAGATTCATGAATCAAAATAAATGGCTACATTTGCAGCGTTTTTGAAGGTATTAGCATGAATAAGTGGAAGATTTTTGCTTGTATATCCCTAATTACTCTTATGAGTGTACTCATAGGAGCAAACTTCTTTGCGCTTTATTCCACCGTGCTCAATGAGAACAATACAGCAGAGGAAACCCAATCGGCTGATTCCATCTACCAGCATCCGGACAATATTCCTTCGAAAACGCTTGACTTTCTGATTGCCAACATACAAGCAGATATTCCGCAGAAAATTTTATTCATACAAACCCAGAAAAACCTGGACGGTAAGTTTTTCCTGCCGGTATTCTCGTTTGGACAAGACTTTATTTCCAGACCACCCACACATTTAGGCTGGTCTGTTCTGTATATTCCACACATCCTTATACACAATTAGATAAATTCTATTATCTATATACCCTCAAAAAATCCTTATTTAATACTATCTAAGAACAGTTTAAAATAGATTGTTCTGATACATTGCAGACAGAGGCTTGCAGTGTAACGGAAGTAGTTTATCATCTATATGTATCATCAAAAATTCTTAGATATATGTTTTTACATTTATTATTGTCGTTATTCTGACTGCTATCGTCCTTGTTGTGGCAGCAATGACCATCGCAAAATTACTTGCTCCACGGTCATTCAATCCGCAGAAGGGAGAACCGTACGAATGTGGTATTCCTACGCGTGGACAATCATGGGTGCAATTCAAGGCAGGTTACTACCTGTTTGCTATCTTGTTCCTGATGTTCGACATTGAAACGGTATTTCTCTTTCCTTGGGCTGTAGTGGCCGGCCAGGTAGGAGTATATGCACTGGTCAGTGTAGGTTTCTTCCTGGTAGTTTTAATTTTGGGCCTGGCATACGCCTGGCGGAAAGGAGCTCTTGAATGGAAGTAAAAAAAGCTACCTCTATTCGTTCTATGGAGTATGAGGACTTCAAGAACAATGATTATCTGGAAGACATGGTACGTCGTCTGAACATGGACGGTGCCGGAATCGTACTGGGAACAGTGGACGAACTGATTAACTGGGGACGAAGCAATTCGCTCTGGAGTCTGACGTTCGGAACCAGCTGTTGTGCCATCGAATTTATGGCATTAGGCGCAGCCCGTTATGACATGGCCCGCTTCGGGTTTGAGGTAACCCGAAACTCTCCTCGTCAGGCCGATATGATCATGGTGCTGGGACCATCACACACAAAATGGCTCCGGTATTAAAAACGTCTGTATGACCAGATGGCCGAACCTAAATACGTAGTAGCAGTAGGTGGATGTACCATCTCCGGAGGTCCTTTCATCAAATCTTACCACGTAGTAAACGGTATCGACAAGATTATTCCGGTAGACGTGTACATTCCGGGATGTCCTCCCCGACCGGAAGCATTCTTCTATGGCATGATGCAACTCCAACGTAAAATCAAGGTGGAGCGCTTCTTAGGAGAAGTAAACCGTAAAGAAAAAGAGGAATAAACCCTACGTAAAAAGAAAAAATGCAAATGGAAATTGAAAAAATAACAAGCATTATTCCTGAAGCCGAAATCAGCCAGACAGGAGAGACTGTCGTAAAAAAGTTCCGGCAGAAAAGTTACACCAGATAGCTGAGACACTACTGAATGACAAAGAAAACCCGATGGATTTCTTGCGTGACATCGTAGGAATGGACTGGGGTGAAGAAGGCTTAGGTGCGCTTTACTTACTGGAATCTACCCGCACAGGTGCAAGAATCACACTCAAAGCGGTAACAACAGACCGTGAAAAGGCATTACTTCCCACAGTAAGCGACTTGTGGAAAACCGCTCTGATTAAAGAACGTGAAGTGTACGACTTCTTCGGTATCTGCTTCTTGAATCATCCGGATATGCGCCGTATCTTCTTGCGTGAGGACTGGATTGGCTATCCTATGCGAAAGGATTATGACATGAACTCCAACCCACTTCGGATGGACAACGAGGAAAATGCCGATATGACAGATGAATACTTTCTCCGCCCCGACGGCACACTTGAGGGACGTAAGAACGTGGTGTTTGGAGAAGATGATTTTGTAGTAAATATCGGGCCGCAGCACCCTTCTACACACGGTGTATTGCGTATGCGTACCTCTCTTGAAGGAGAAAACATTCGTAAGATTGACCCGATACTGGGATATATCCACCGAGGCATCGAAAAAATGAACGAAAGCCTCACCTACCCGCAGACATTAGCCTTGACCGACCGTCTGGACTACCTGAGTGCTCACCAGAATCGCCATGCGTTGTGTATGTGTATTGAAAAAGCTGCCGGAATAGAAGTACCGGAACGTGCCCAGTACATCCGTACCATCATGGACGAGTTGCAGCGTATCGACTCACACTTGCTGTTCTACTCCTGTCTGGTCATGGATATGGGTGGACTGACTCCTTTCTTCTATGGTTTCCGTGAACGTGAGATGATTCTGGATATTTTTGAAGAAACTACCGGAGGCCGTCTGATTCAGAACTACAACATGATTGGAGGTGTACAGGCTGACATCCATCCTACCTTCCAGCAGAAGGTGAAAGACTTTATCAAACACCTGCGCAGTGTAATTCAGGACTATCATGACATCTTTACTTCAAACGTCATTGCCGATACCCGTCTGAAAGGTGTAGGAGTTTTGTCAAAGGAAGACGCCATCTCACTGGGATGTACAGGAGGTACCGGACGTGCTTCCGGATGGGCCAACGACGTGCGCAAGCATCATCCGTACGCACTCTACGACAAGGTGGACTTCAAGGAGATTGTGTACACGGAAGGTGATTCCTTTGCCCGTTACATGGTACGTATGGACGAAATCATGGAGTCTTGCCATATCATCGAGCAACTGATTGACAATATTCCGGAAGGAGAATTCCGTGCCAAGACCAAACCCATCATCAAGTTGCCGGAGGGTGTATTCACTTCATCAGTAGAAACCAGTCGTGGTGAGTTTGATGTGATATTGGAGAGCCATGGTGATAAAGTTCCTTACCGTCTGCACTATCGTTCCACCGGACTTCCGTTGGTTCACGCCATGGATACCGTTTGCCGTGGAGCTAAAATTGCCGACTTAATTGCCATTGGAGGTACACTCGACTTTGTCATCCCTGACATTGACCGTTAATCTCCACACAAACAGAGGAACAATCATTACAGAAAACTGAAAAAATAAAAAGAATTATGTTTTAGATTATTATAATCTCAGCCCGCTGCTCATGCAGATTCATGCATTCCTTTGCAGTGTAATGCCTGAATGGCTGGCACTTACATTGGAAGGACTCGCTGTGGGAGTATTTATCCTCGTCATGTACGCGGTACTGGCCATCATTCTTATCTACATGGAACGTAAAGTCTGTGCGGCTTTCCAGTGCCGTATCGGCCCGAACCGTGTAGGAGGAAAAGGAGGTTTGTTGCAAGTACCTGCCGACGTATTGAAAATCCTTACCAAGGAAATCATCAGCCTGAAGCATTCCGACCATTTTCTTTATGCTTTGGCTCCGTTCCTGGTAATTCTTGCTTCCATTCTGACATTCTCTTGTCTTCCATGGAATAAAGGTGGAGAAATCCTTCACATGAACATCGGTATCTTCTTTGTGCTGGCAGCTTCTTCCATCGGTGTATTGGGTATTTTGCTGGCCGGATGGAGTAGTAACAGCAAATATACATTGATTGGTGCCGTACGAAGTGGAGCCATGATTATCAGTTACGAGCTTTCTATCGGCCTCAGCGTACTGACCATGGTCGTAATGAGTGGTGCCATGGATATTCAGACCATCGTAGAAGGTCAGGCCAACGGATGGAACATTTTCAAAGGACACATTCCTGCCATCATGGCTTTCGTCATCTACCTGATTGCCGGAAACGCGGAAGCTAACCGCGGTCCGTTCGACTTGGCAGAAGCAGAACAGGAGTTGACCGCCGGATACCACACGGAATATTCGGGTATGCATTTCGGCTTCTTCTATCTGGCCGAATACTTGAACCTGTTCATTACTGCCGGTATCGCCACTACACTGTTCTTGGGAGGCTGGATGCCCTTGCACATTGCCGGACTCGACGGACTGAACATGGTGATGGACTACATCCCCGGATTTGTATGGTTCATTGGAAAGACCTTCTTCATCGTCTTCCTGCTCATGTGGATTCGCTGGACCTTCCCCCGTTTGCGTATCGATCAGGTACTGACACTGGAATGGAAATACCTGATGCCGCTCTCGCTGGTCGTATTGTTATTAATGACCGTATGCAAAGTATTTGGTCTGACATTTTGATTAAAAAATTTTTGACTATGAATGGATTTAAAGAATATTTAAAAGGATATGTCGGTGGAGTCAGGAGTCTGCTGGTAGGTATGCGCACTTCCATGAAAGTGTTCTGCCAGAAGAAAATTACCGAACAGTATCCTGAAAACCGCCATACTACACTTCACATTCCGGAACGTCACCGGGCCATGCTGGTGATGCCGGTGGATGAAGAAGGAAATCACCATTGCATTGCCTGCGGACTTTGTCAGATGAGCTGCCCGAACGGCACCATCCGGCTGACCACGGAAATGCGTGAGACGGAAGACGGTAAAAAGAAAAATTCCTGGTGAAATACGAGTACAACTTAGGCTCTTGCATGTTCTGCATGCTGTGCGTCAATGCCTGTCCTCACAATGCCATTCAGTTTACGAATGACTTTGAGAATGCGGTATTCCAGAAAGAAAAACTCGTCATGACACTGAACAAGAAATAAATAAAACGAAACGGATATGAATATATCACTTCAAGAAATCGTATTTTATATCGTAGGAGCCTGTATCATTGCTTGTTCCATTTTAGCTGTCACTACAGGAAAAATCCTGCGTGCCGCTACTTATCTGCTGTTCGTTCTTTTAGGTACGGGAGCCATCTACGGAATCCTGGCTATACCTTCCTGAGCGCTGTACAGCTGATGGTTTACGCCGGAGGTATCGTGGTGCTGTATGTATTCTCCATCCTGCTGACCCAGTCGGACAAGAATATGAAGTACAAAATAAACCGCGCCAAGCTCATCAGTGTATTGCTGACCATTGTTATCGGTGCAGCTCTCGTGCTTTTCTTAGTTATGACCAACGGATTTGCCCTGAACCTGATTCCACAGGGAGTCGAACTTCCGGTAGAAAACATCGGACATGCCTTGATTGGTACAGGGAAATACCAGTTTGTATTACCATTTGAGGTAGTCAGTGTATTGCTCTTAGCTTGTATGATTGGTGCGATACTGATTGCACGTAAACAAAAATAACACAGTAAGATTATGGAAATAGAAATTCATGTAGTTCACTACCTCGTCATCAGTACCGTTATGTTGTTTTGCGGCATCTACGGATTCTTTACCCGCAAAAACTTGCTGGCTTTACTGTAGTTCGGTAGTTGATGCTTAATGCAACCAACATCAATTTCGCGGTATTCAACCGTTATCTTTTCCCCGGACAACTGGAAGGCCATTTCTTCAGCCTGTTCGGCATAGCCATTGCCGCAGCTGAAACGGCTGTAGCCATTGCCATCATTATTAATGTGTATCGCAACCTGAAACAGGTGCTTACCGATGATATTACTGACTTGAAAGGATAACTTTCTCACATTTTATTCAATTGCTTATGGATTATACAATTCTGATACTTGCCCTCCCGGTGCTGAGCTTCCTGGTTCTGGCATTGGCCGGCATGAAAATGCCTCATCGAGTAGCAGGCACAATCGGTACCCTATCGTTAGGAGCGGTAGCCGTGCTGAGCTATCTGACGGCATTCAATTATTTCTCTGCTCCACGTACTGCCGAAGGTCTCTACCCTACGCTGACTCCGTGGAACATTGAATGGCTGCCGTTCACTTCCTCCCTTCACATCGACATGGGTATTTTGCTCGATCCGATTTCCGTCATGATGCTGGTGGTTATTTCCACAGTGTCACTAATGGTACATATCTATTCTTTCGGCTACATGAAAGGTGAAGTCGGCTTCCAACGGTACTACGCTTTTCTGTCGCTGTTTACCTTCTCTATGTTAGGTCTGGTGGTAGCTACCAACATTTTCCAGATGTATGTGTTCTGGGAACTGGTAGGTGTGTCTTCCTATCTGCTTATTGGTTTCTACTACACCAAACCGGAAGCAATCGCTGCCAGCAAGAAGGCCTTTATCGTCACCCGTTTTGCTGACTTGGGCTTCCTGATTGGTATCCTTATCTACGGATACTACATGCAGACTTTCACCTTCAACCCTGGAACCGAACGCCTGATGCAGGCCGGAATGGTGCTGCCCTGGGCATTGGGACTGATGTTCATCGGTGGTGCCGGAAAGAGTGCCATGTTCCCGCTGCACATCTGGTTGCCGGATGCCATGGAAGGTCCGACACCGGTATCTGCCCTGATTCATGCCGCTACCATGGTAGTAGCCGGAGTGTATCTGGTAGCCCGTATGTTCCCCTTGTTCATCGGCTTCGCGCCGCACACACTCCACTTGGTAGCCTGGGTAGGTGCTTTCACCGCATTCTATGCCGCAAGCGTAGCTTGTGCACAGAGTGACATCAAAACGTGTGCTGGCCTTCTCTACCATCTCACAGATTGGTTTCATGATGGTGGCACTGGGTGTTTGTACGGCAGCCAACCCGCACGAAGGCGGTTTAGGTTACATGGCCGGTATGTTCCACCTGTTCACACACGCCATGTTCAAAGCCCTGCTCTTCTTGGGAGCCGGATGCATCATCCACGCCGTACACAGCAACGAAATGGAAACCATGGGCGGTCTGCGCAAATACATGCCGATTACCCACATCACCTTCCTGATTGCCTGTCTGGCCATCGCAGGTATCCCTCCGTTCTCCGGATTCTTCTCAAAAGATGAAATCCTGACCGCCTGCTTCCAGTACAGCCCCGTGATGGGATGGATTATGGCCATCATTGCCGGAATGACTGCTTTCTATATGTTCCGCTTGTACTACTGCATCTTCTGGGGAAAGGAAAACAAGGAACTGCATGCACACCACATGCCGCATGAAAGTCCGCTGACCATGACCTTCCCGCTGATGTTCCTGGCGCTGATCACCATCGTAGCCGGTTTTATTCCTTTCGGACATTTCGTTTCAGCCAACGGTGAATCCTACGACATCCACCTCGACTGGACAGTAGCCGGTACGAGTATCGCTATTGCCGTCATCGCCATTGCCTTGGCTACCTGGATGTACGCCCGCGAACAGCAGCCTGTAGCCGACATGCTCGCTACACGCTTCAGCACTCTGCACCGTGCGGCCTACAAGCGTTTCTACATGGACGAAATCTGGTTGTTCGTGACCAAGAAAATCATCTTCCGCTGCATCTCTACTCCGTTGGCATGGTTTGACCGCCACGTCATCGACCAGTTCATGAATTTCATGGCCTGGAGTACCAACGCAGCCGGAGAGACCGTACAGCCCATACAAAGTGGAAAGGTACAAACCTACACGCATTATTTCCTGGCAGGTATCATTGTCCTGACAATTATCTTGCTGTTGAACTAAAAAAGAAGAACTTATACGCTTATGAATATATTAAGTCTTTTCGTATTGATACCTCTGCTGATGTTGTTGGGACTATGGATTGCCCGCAACGTCAATCAAGTCAGAGGAGTGATGGTGGCCGGTTCCACTTTATTGCTGGCACTTGCGGCTTACCTCACGGTGTCTTACATCGGACAGCGCCATGTGGGAGCTACAGCTGAAATGCTTTTCACAGACAGCATCGTATGGTATGCCCCGCTTCACATCTGTTACTCTGTAGGAGTAGACGGTATCTCCGTAGTGATGCTGCTGCTGAGTTCCATCATCGTATTTACCGGTACATTTGCTTCCTGGAAGCTGAAGCCGCTCACCAAAGAATATTTCTTATGGTTCACCCTGCTGAGCACCGGAGTATTCGGGTTCTTCATCTCAACCGACCTGTTCACCATGTTCATGTTCTATGAAGTGGCCCTGATTCCGATGTACCTGCTGATTGGTGTATGGGGAAGCGGCCGCAAGGAATATGCTGCCATGAAGCTGACCTTGATGCTGATGGGTGGTTCTGCCTTCCTGTTGATTGGTATCTTAGGCATCTACTACGGAGCCGGAGCCGAGACCATGAATATTCTGGAAATCGTAAAACACCAGATACCGACCGAAATGCAACGTATCTTCTTCCCGATGGTCTTCTTAGGATTCGGTGTGCTGGGTGCCTTGTTCCCCTTCCACACATGGAGCCCCGACGGTCATGCTTCTGCCCCGACAGCCGTAAGTATGCTGCATGCCGGTGTATTGATGAAATTAGGAGGTTACGGATGTTTCCGTATTGCCATGTACCTGATGCCGACCGGTGCCGCTATCTGGGGTGATTTCTTCCTGGTACTGACCACCATTTCTGTAGTGTACGGAGCGTTCAGTGCCGTAGTACAGACCGACTTGAAATACATCAACGCCTACTCTTCTGTAAGCCACTGCGGACTGGTATTGTTCGCTCTGCTGATGATGACGCGTGTAAGTGCTACCGGTGCCATCCTGCAGATGTTGAGCCACGGCTTGATGACCGCCTTGTTCTTTGCCCTTATCGGTATGATTTACGGTCGTACACACACCCGTGACATCCGCTGTCTGGGCGGACTGATGAAAATCATGCCTTTCCTGGCCGTGGGTTATGTCATTGCCGGTCTGGCCAACTTAGGTCTGCCTGGTCTGAGCGGTTTCGTGGCTGAAATGACCGTATTCGTAGGTTCATTCCAGAATCCGGACCTGTTCCACCGCACTTGTACCATCATCGCCACGATGAGTATTGTCATCACGGCTGTGTACATCCTGCGTGTAGTAGGAAAAATCCTGTATGGCACCTGTCAGAATCCGGAACACCTGAAACTGACCGACGCTACCTGGGACGAACGTTTTGCCGTAATCTGCCTGATTATAGCTGTAGCCGGATTGGGACTCGCTCCTTACTGGGTTAGCAATGTCATCAGCGGAAGCGTAGAACCTATTATCAGCCAACTTATCCGATAACCTGAATAAACTAAAAGAAATTATATGAGCGAATTATTAACCATGCAGGCTGAAATAAGCCTGGTCGCCATTATCCTCTTCATGCTGTTGGCAGACTTGATATTGAAAAACGCCTAATCACAAGCCACTTCAGACGCTTGCCTGCACACTGATGGTCGTACAACTGGCTTTAAACATTGTACCCGCCAGCGGAGAAGCCTTTGGAGGAATGTATCATGCCAGCCAGATGGCATCTGTTGTAAAACCATACTGACTGCCGGCACGCTGCTCGTATTCCTGCAGTCAGGGGAATGGCTCTCACGCGAAGATACCCGTCACAAAGCCGGAGAATTCTATATGCTGACACTCAGCACGCTGCTGGGTATGTATTTCATGGTCAGCGCAGGCAGTTTCATTCTGTTCTACGTGGGCCTGGAACTGGCCAGCATCCCGATGGCCTGTCTGGTGGCTTTCGACAAATACCGCCATCACAGCGCGGAAGCAGGAGCCAAGTTCATCCTGAACTCCATGTTCTCTTCTGCCCTGATGCTTTATGGCATCTCCATGGTATACGGTACAACCGGTACCACTTACTTTGCCGACATCACCACAGCCCTGACCGGAACCCCGCTCCAGGTAATGGCGATGGTGTTCTTCTTTGCCGGACTGGGCTTCAAGCTGAGTCTTGTACCCTTCCACATGTGGACACCCGATACCTATCAGGAGCTCCGACCAATGTATCGGCTTACCTGTCAGTCATCTCCAAAGGTGCAGCCGCCTTTGCTCTGATGAGCATCCTGATAAAAGTATTCGGACAGATGGTAGCCGACTGGAGTCTCTTGCTGAGCATCGTCATTGTGGTCACCATCACCATTGCCAACATCTTTGCCATCCTTCAGGAAGACCTGAAACGCTTCATGGCTTACAGTAGTATCTCACAGGCCGGTTATATCATGCTGGCTGTACTGGGAGGAAATGAACAGGGAATGGCTTCACTGGTGTACTACATCGTAGTCTATATCGTAGCCAACCTGGCTGTATTCGGTGTCATCAGCACCATAGAGCAGCACACTGGAGGAAAGGTGGACAGAAGCACCTATAACGGATTGTACAAGACCAACCCTCGCTTGAGCTTCGTTATGACACTGGCGCTGTTCTCACTGGCCGGTATCCCTCCGTTTGCCGGATTCTTCTCTAAATTCTTTGTATTTGCCTCTGCTTTCCATAGCGGTCACTGGCTGGTAGTGTTCTTGGCATTGGTAAATACGATTATTTCACTCTACTATTACCTGCTGATTGTGAAAGCCATGTACATCACTCCTAACGATGCACCGGTAGCCACCTTCCGCACACCGGCTCTGGCCCGTACAGGTCTGTTTATCTGCCTTATCGGAGTCATTGTATTAGGAATCTGCAGTGGAGTGTATGAACTGCTTAATCATGTAGCTGGACTGGGATTTTAACCCTACATACCCCTATCAAAAGAAACAGAAAAGGCTGTCTCACAATGAGATGGCCTTTTCTGTTTCTTTTGATTAAGGAAAGCCAAAACGATAAAAATATTTTTTAGTCAAAATAGTTAAAGAACTATTTTTTTAGAAATAGCGAATAATAAAATAAATTTATTCCAAAACATTTGTGTTTTATAAAAAAATATTACATTTGCGACAAAGCTAAAATATAATATAAAACCATTATCAACACATAATCTAGTATGAGTTCAAAACATGTTTGCAAAAGTAGTTGCATCGTATTGGCGAGTGCTTTTTTCTGCACCTCTTTGCCAGCTCTTGCAGCTTCTTCTACAGCCGGAACAAATCTGGCTATTCAGCAACAAGATCAAAAACTAAAAGGACAAGTCATTGATGCCCAAACAGGAGACCCCGTAATTGGAGTAAATGTACTTGTAAAGGGAACTACTAACGGAACCATTACAGACATTGACGGAAAATATGAGTTAAATGCCCCGGCTGGTGCCGTACTCCAGATTTCTTTTATCGGCTACAAAACAGTAGAAATAACCGCTACCACCAGTGAACAAACTATCAAGTTACAGGAAGATACTGAAACTTTGGAAGAAGTAGTTGTAGTAGGTTATGGTGTACAGAAAAAAGAAAGTTTAACCGGTGCCATGTCTACACTGAAGGAAAACAGACTGAAAGATGTTACTACCCCAACAGTGGAGAATATGTTGAACGGTAAAGTATCCGGAGTATATGTAGCACCAGGTTCAGGACAACCGGGTTCCAATGGAGCCGTACAAATCCGTGGACGTGCTACTCTGAGTGGAAGTACCTCTCCGTTGTGGGTAATAGATGGAGTAATCGTGGGTGAAGACCCTGGTGTATTAAACCCATCGGATATTGAAAATATGACTATCCTGAAAGATGCTGCCTCTACTGCCATCTATGGTTCACAAGGAGCCAATGGTGTCATCATCGTAACTACCAAGATGGGTAAAAGCGAGAAAATGAAAATCAATGCCTCCATCAAGATGGGTGTCAGCACGATGACAAATGGAAAGATGGAAGTCATGAATGGAGCCGAACTATACGATTATTATGCTTCGTTTCCTAATCAGGAAAGCATCAAATTCTCACGCTGGAATCCTGAATTAAGAAACGCTAATTTTGACTGGGGAGAACTGGCCTCACAAGCAGGATTTACTCAGGACTATAATATTTCGTTATCCGGAGGAAGTGAGAAAATGAGTTCTTATTTCTCATTGGGATATTATAGTGAAGAAGGAACCGTAAAAGGTTATAAATATGACCGCTACAGCTTCCGTTACCGCTCTAATTACAAGCCGTTCTCCTGGCTGACTATCAAACCGAACATATCTGGTTCAATGAAAAACACGGATGATTCTCAATATGACTATACAGCCAAATATACAATGTTCCCTTGGGATAGCCCATATGATGAAGACGGCAACCTGGTACCCGACCGTTATAGCGGATGGGTGGACAGCTCTGACCTGAACTATCTGAACTCCATTTCTTACGGAAATCATACCGCAAGAAAAACGTACGAGTTCTCCGGGAACTTTGACTTTGATATAAAAATTACTGACTGGCTGACTTTCACGTCTGTCAATAACTACCGTTGGACAGGCTACTTCCAGTCTACTTATACAGATCCGCGTACAGACAGTGCTTCTGGAGTACAAGGACGTGTAGAAGAAGAACAGACCAACAACATACAACGATATACCAACCAATACCTGACATTCAACAAGATATTCGGAAAACACTCCGTACAGGCATTGCTGGCATATGAATTTATGGATACATCTGCCAAAGTAATCAACGCCAAAGGTACTGGTATCGTTTCTGGCTTTGAGGTACTGGATGCAACCGCTACCCCTGAAGAAGTTGGAGGAAACCTTACTGAATGGGCTAAACAGTCAGTTTTTGCCAAGGCAAACTATACTTACGACAACCGTTATCTTGCAGAAGTATCTCTTCGCCGAGACGGGGCTTCAAACTTTGGAGATGATAAGAAATACGGTAACTTCTTCTCAATCAGTGCAGGATGGAACATCAACCGCGAAAAGTGGTTCAAAGCCGACTGGGTAGACGTATTAAAGTTACGTGCATCTTATGGTTCAGTAGGTAATATTCCATACTCTAAATATCCGCAATACGGCTTGTACTCTGTTTCTTCTAACTACAATGGTATTCCTGCTATTCTTATCAGCCAGGTTGGCAACAAGGACCTGACTTGGGAACAGACTTATACCGCTGGAGTAGGTATTGATGCTAACTTCTTCAACAACCGTCTGCGTTTCGTATTCGACTACTACAATAAATACACTTCCAACATCTTATATCAGGTTCCGGTTTCCGGATTGACAGGTATCACCAGTCGTTGGCAGAACGTAGGAGAAATGCGCAACTCTGGTATTGAAATCACCATTGGTGGAGACATTATCCGTACAAAAGACTGGTTATGGAGCCTTGACCTGAACATGGGTTATAACAAGAACAAGCTTGAAAAGCTGTATGGTGACGACCCGAACATGATGATTATCGGTGGTGGTGGTAACGATACAAGCATCGCCGGAGCAGCAGAAAAAGTGTTGAAAGTAGGTTATAGCACCGACCGTTACTATCTGCGCGAATGGGCAGGAGTTGATCCGAAAACGGTGCTCCTCTGTGGTATAAAAACGATGGTAGCGGAGAAACAACCAGTAATTATTCTGAAGCTAAACAAGTAATGACAGAAGCTACTTCACCAAAACTGTTTGGTGGATTCAATACCTCTCTGACATGGAAGAACATTGACTTGAACGCTTCATTCGGATTCTCACTCGGAGGTAAAATCTATAACTATTCCCGCCAGGAATACGACTCAGATGGTGCCTATACAGACCGTAACCAGATGAAGCTGATTGACGGTTGGTCACGCTGGGAAAAAGAAGGCGATATTGCCACTCATCCTGCTGCCTCTTACGGAAACAAGAGCAACTCAAACAAGGCATCTACCCGTTATCTGGAAGATGGAGATTACCTGAAACTGCGTTCTCTGTCTATCGGTTATAACTTGAACCTGTCTAAATATTATATCCAGAACATGCGTATTTATTTCACAGCTGAAAATGTATTTACACTTACAGGATTCTCAGGAATCGACCCTGAAGTCCCGGCATATTACGATGAAACTACCGGTACCTACAAGTCAATCGGTACTGCAGGAGCAAACCTTTATCCATCTACACGTAAATTCATGTTCGGTATCAATTTAACCTTCTAATTAGCACACACTTATGAAAAAGATAACTTCAACTATACTTTTATCCCTGAGTATCACAGGAGGAGTATTTACGTCTTGTGACATAGACCGATTCCCCAATAATTACATGGCAACCGACCAAGTAGCAGACAACCAGGAAGTACTTTTTGACAACATGCTGAACGGTATGTATGCACAGCTGAAAACATGGTCTGACCCTATGCACCGTTTAGGCGAATACGCTGGTGACAACATGATGATTCGCGGTGCCTCTACTGATGCCTTCTACGAATTCATCACTTACTCACGCACCCCAGATAACTACCGTCTGCAGAACTTCTGGGACTATGGATACAAAGCCATTGCACAGGCCTCAAATATTATCAACATGGCCAAAGAAACAGATGATCCGGAAATTAAAGCAAATTAGGAGAATGCTACTATGTACGTGGTATGATGTATTTCTACCTGTGCCGTGCTTTCGGGCGCCCTTATTATCAGGCTCCTGATAAGAATCTTGGAGTTCCTATCGTAAATGGAACTCCTAGCGAAGAGGAAATCTCAAACCTTTCTCTGCCAGACCGTTCTACGGTAAAAGATACTTATCAACAAGCGATTAATGACTTGCGTACAGCTGAAAGTCTGATTACAACCTCATTCAAGAGTGCGGACTATGCGTCAAAAGAAGCAGCTCAAGCCATGCTGTCACGAGTATATCTGTACATGAGTGGAACTTATGAAAATCCCAATACAGAATATGCCGACTCTGCACGCTATTATGCCGACCTCATCATTAACTCACCTCAATTCCGTTTGGTATCACGCGAGGATTACATGAAATCGGCCAGAACAGCTCCTGAAAACTATCCGGAAGCAATCTTTGTCATCAACGTCTGGCCACCGACTTTCCCGGATTTGATTACTACTATGGCATCGGAGGTATGTACTCCAACATCGGTGGTATGGGATGGGGAGAAATGTATGCCAGTGCCAAGTACATCGAACTGCTGGATGAGACCAAACGTAACGACTGGAGAAAAGGTGATGAAGGAATTGTAGATGCTCGAGCTAAGTTCATTGAACCTCAATATATTACAGATGACAACGGAAAATACACAGAAGTTCTGCGTTTCATTACTCCCAATACTGCAGGAACAGGATATACTTATGTTCAGCTCCTGTAAATGAGGGAAGAACAGAGTGCTGGACTGTAGACGAAAACAATAAGCCCAAAGACAGATATCCTATCAGCCTTTATTCAGGCCGCACTCCTGAAGAAGAATATTACACCATCAACTATAATGGTGCTACATACACAGGTGTAATTGATTATAAAATGGCTCTCAACAATGGTTACCCGATGTTCTACATCACTAAATGTTCACGCGAGGATAATCTGGAATCACAACTGCATTCACCCATCATTTCGCGTCTGGATGAAATGTACCTGAACCGTGCAGAAGCTTACGTAAAACTAGGACAGCTTGAAAATGCAAGAATTGATGTCAATGAAATACGTAAGCGTGCCATCAATGAACAAGCGACTTATGACTCAAATACTTTCTCAGCCAACGCTGCTGAATTGGTAGACAAAGAACGTCAATTGGAACTGGCTTATCAGGCAGAACGCAGCTACGATGTATTCCGTAACGGTGGCACACTGACCAGACAATATCCGGGACCTCATCCTACAAGTGATGTACTGGCCACTGACTATCGTGTGACTTACTATATACCACAGACAGCTATTAACTCTTACCCGAACGGAAGCACATTAACTCAGAATCCGACAAGTGATGAAGGGGTTATTCTTCATTAATGAAAAATCTGACAAGACTTTATACAAGCTGCCTCATTCTACTGGATGGGGCAGTTTTTTTACAGCCAAATTCCTCAGTAAACAAAGTTTTTCTCTTATAAAAAAACGCAAGTGCGTTTGATCTAAAACGCAAGTGCATTTGAAGTAAAACGCAAGGACGTTTTACCTTAAACGCAAGGGCGTTTTTGTCTAAACGCAAAAGCGTTTGAGGACATATCGAAAAACGCTTACCAACTATTCTTTCTTACAGAATAAGAATGGTTAGTTAAATAAAAATGGAGTTAGCCTAATAAAAAATCCGGATTACTCGTTTTAGAGAACCCGGATTACACGTTGTATTATTCGTAGAATTTCTATCATTAAACATCTTCTCCAAATCATCTTCTTTCAATACGGCCAGTACAGTCTTTCCATCTGGCGTATAGTTCGGAGTAGATACGGCAAACAAATCATCGACCAGGCGATTCATTTCCTCATCGGTCAGTACCTGTCCCGGTACAATGGCTGCTGCTTTTGCCAATGAAAGTGCAAGCATACTTTGTACTTCTTCCTTCACTTTACAACCTTTTTCAATCGCCGTCTGTACCATATCTGTAACCAGTTTCTCTGGATTCAATCCCTCAATTCCAGCTGGAATACCGTTAATAGAATAAGTACCCCCTCCCAGACTACTAAGATCAAATCCCAAGGCATTCAAATCGTCCATAAACTCCTCCAGTACAGGTATCTCAGAAGGAGAGAAATGTACCATATCCGGAAACAGCATTCGCTGGGAAGCATTCTTTCTATTTTCTATCTGCGCCATATAGCGGTCGAAGAGAATACGGATGTGGGCACGCTGCTGATTAATAATCATCAACCCAGACTTTACAGAAGTCAAGATATAGCTGCCTTTATACTGATAATGGTGCATGGAATTTTCCTGAGACTGCTTTTCACCTTCTTCACTAGAGAAAGATGGAGTAACGGCATCTTCCTGAGAAGCCTGTCCCCATTCTGTTGATTCTGGGAAAAACGGTCGTACTTCTTCTTCCGGTTGAATATCCGAATCCGATGAAGTACGTTCCAGCCCTTCAAACAAAGGTTCCCATTCTACCCGATTTTTGTGACTGCCAAACGAAGGAGTATAATTTCCGCTTCTGCCAAAATCCGGCATTCCACCTTTATTCATGGAAGAGCGTACAGAGGTACCCGCAGGCGCACTCCATTCTCGCACATCCTGTCCGAAGCTTTCTCTTTCCGTTTCTTTATTGGTTGCCGATGCAGAAGAGTAAGCAGAAGGAGGCACTGCCGCTGTATTAAACGGATTATAAGAAGGGTCAAAACTGGTTTGAGGAGGTGCCACCGTATAAGGAGAATTCTCAAAGGCAGGAATGTCCGGCATACCTTCTGTATCAAAATCAATCGAAGGTACCGCGTTGAACGTCCTAACGTCTCTTTGACTGCAGCCGAAAGAATCTGCCACACGGCTTGTTCATTCTCAAACTTGATTTCTGTCTTGGTAGGGTGTATATTGACATCTATATCCGAAGGTTCCACTTCGAAATAAATGAAATAAGAGACTTGTTCACCCACCGGAATCAGGTTGTCGTACGCACTGGATACAGCTTTATGAAAATAAGGATGGCGCATATAACGACCATTCACAAAGAAAAACTGGCGTGCCCCTTTCTTACGGGCCGATTCAGGACGACCGATATATCCATGTATTTTCACCATGGTGGTATCAATGTCCAATGAAAGCAGCTCCTGGTTCAGTTTCTTGCCAAATACCCCCATAATACGCTGCCGCAAAGGAATGGCCGGCAGATTCAGCATCTCGGTGCCATTATGACTCAGCACAAAAGATATATCCGGATTGACCAGCGCAATGCGTTCGAATTCAGCTACAATGTTACTTAATTCCGTTTGATTGGATTTCAGGAACTTCCGACGGGCAGGTACATTGAAGAACAGATTTTTCACAGAGAAGTCACTGCCTCGCTGGCAGGCTACTGCCTCCTGCTTTTCTACCTGGGAACCGGAAATCTGAATGAAAGTACCTAATCCGTCGTCACTGGAACAAGTTTTCAGTTCCACCTGTGCTACGGCAGCGATGGAAGCCAAAGCCTCTCCACGAAAGCCCATGGTATGAAGGGCAAACAAATCGGCCGCCTCCCGAATCTTGGAAGTGGCATGACGTTCAAAAGCCATACGGGCATCCGTTTCCGACATACCTCGTCCGTCATCAATGACACGTATACATGTTTTCCGGCATCCGTCACCAGCACTTCTATATTTTTTGCTCCGGCATCTACAGCATTCTCCACCAGCTCCTTTATCACAGAAGCCGGACGCTGTATGACTTCTCCTGCCGCAATCTGATTGGCTACAGAATCCGGCAACAAACGGATTACATCTCCCGA
>ENA-OQAL01000034-OQAL01000034.1-human-gut-metagenome-genome-assembly--contig:-NODE-34-length-31042-cov-1.692900_pt1 | contig 31042 bp, 46 predicted proteins | sample MGYA00242491_ERZ504519 | MGnify/ENA primary metagenome ERZ504519 (study PRJEB26092, sample SAMD00036260) | human gut metagenome | host: Homo sapiens | study: EMG produced TPA metagenomics assembly of... | reverse complement strand
CCAGAATCTCTGCCGGATCGGCAGTAATGCGATTGTCTGCGCCCAGAAAGTTTCAGCGCCTTTTGCACGCTGGACAAATTCCCCGCGCCGTAGTCAATAATTGCAATCATACCCTTGCGCTCCCATCTAAAACTACTTTTTATTTTACCATACCCGCGCCCCCGGTGCAACCCGTTCCCCCGGCGGCGCCGACCCCGATTGCCGCCAAAATTCCGCCGCCAAATTCGCAAAAATGCGCCTATTTTGCACAAAAGAGAATTGACAAATCCGTCCCGGAATGCTACTATTGTACAGCAAAACAAAATACGGAGTGGTACCGAAGAGGTCATAACGGCATGGACTCGAAATCCATCGTGCGATTCGTTCGCCCGTGGGTTCAAATCCCACCCACTCCGCCAAAAGCCCGGCAGCCTCCAAGCTTGCCGGGTTTCTTTTGCTGCGGAAAGCCGTGTTCAAATCAACAAAATGCACCTTCCTGACGCACACGGTCTTTCACGAAAGATGACTTGCAAAATACTTTCAGGCATTGTATAATTCAAATCGGTATAATCGCGGATGGAAATATTCGGATAAGAAACGAAAAAATATTTAAGCACTTACTCAACCCGATCTAATGCTCTGTAACGCATAATAGCAAATCACACGATGAAGTTATGGAATTTATGAACGCATACAAGCGGCTGGAAAAACTGTGCAGTGACATGTATGGCACAGCGCATGGTATTTCCGCCTATATCGACGATATGGTCAACTGTCCCCGCGGGGCACGCATTGTGCCCGACTGGGCGCATGACTTAAAGCAACTAAAACACTATCGCTGGATCAGAAATCAGATCGTACACGAACCGGACTGCACGGAAGAAGAATTATGCACACCGGCTGATACCCCGGTGGCTGGATACTTTTTTATGACCGGATCTTACGCCGAAAGGATCCGCTGGCCGTGTATAGAGAACGAACCGGCGCACGCAAGGCCGTAAGCTCGGCGCAAGGCGGCACGCCGTCTAAACGGAAAAGCCACCCCGCTGGGTCATCCCATCTCTCTCAAATCATACTGTACGGTGGAATCACCATCGGCCTTTATTCTCATTATGCTTGCCATTCTGCTGTTTATATTTCAAGGCAGTTTGACCGGATTTTGATCTGTTTAGCCCCTGCTTTGCCCGGTGCAAGGCGGGGTTTTTGTCCGTTATTTCAAATCGAGAAGATCGGAATGACCGCTTGTGCCAAAAGCGTTGATTTGGCCGCAAAAAGAGCAAGTCAAACAGACTTGCTCTTTTCATTTCTATATTGTTGAATTGGCTTTACCCCTCTCGGCGCAGCGCTTTCAGCTCCGTGCGCAGATCGTAAGGCGCGTCATAGCAGCCAAAGGTCTCCGTAGACTTGCCGCCGGCAATATTGGCCAGCTGAATGCACTCTGCCACAGAGCAGCCGTGGTACACGCCAAACACCAGCCCGGCCAGGAAATTATCCCCTGCCCCGGTCTTATCCACCGGCGTGGCCTCCCCTGCCGGGAAGTGCTCCGTCTTGCCGTGAATGCGGGTAATACAGCCGTCCTTACCCACCTTAACAATGGGCTGGGCGGTGTAGTTGCACAAGGCGTCCAGCGCCGCCTGGGGGCTGTCCGTGCCGGTTAGGAGCATGGCCTCTTTGTCGTTGGGGGTAAAGAAATCCGCCAGCCGCAAAATGGGCAGGTGGTCCTCCAGGGTCTGCCCCTCCTCCCAGTGGGTATCATACACGATCTTGGTGCCCTCCCGGGCCAATTTTTTTCACTACATCCGGCCGCCGAGGCGCAAAGCACACATCCGCTCCGTGGAGAAAGTCATACACCTGGGCGTCCGTAAGCAAATTCTCGCCCAGCCCAGCGTCAAAGGTCATAATGGACCGATCGGAGGGAAAAGAGAACACGGAACTGAAGATCACCGGCTCCCCGTCGCCGTCATAAAAATTGTGCAGGTTCTGCACCTTGTACTTTTGCAGCAGAGTCTCCGCCGTTTTGCTGAGCAAGCCCTGACCCAAAAAGGTGCCGTACCGTACCGGGACGCCCATATTCCCCAGCCGCACCGGGGTCACGCAGCACCCCCGCCCAGGGTCATGGAGAACCGATCCGTATAAAGCTCCTCCCCCGCTCCCGGGAACCCCGGCCATGCCGGAGAAATACAATCAATGGTCACCCGGTCAATGACAGCCACACCGTTCATTCCAAACACTCCTTTACGCACTTTTCTCTATTATACCGAACCCCAGACCGGATTGCAAGCGCCGCCCACCCGGCGACACAAATCCAATGCAGTGGCACCAAAAGGCACAGAATGGGCGCCTTGCCCCCTCTAAGCATACAAAAAGGCACAGCCGATCAGCGTGTGCCTTTGCAATTTTGATATGGCTTACTCAGCCTTGGCCTCTGCCTTATTGTCCTTAGTGGACTTTACATCCGCAACGGACTGCTTGGAGAAGTCGTAGTCCTTGCCGGGGAAGATGGCGTTCAGGATAATACCGGCCAGCGCAGCCACAGCCAGCGCAGACAGGTTAATGTCGAACTGCCCGATATGGAAGCTTACACCGTCGCCCAAGCCAGTGCGCACACCAGGATTACAGCGGCGATGATGGTGTTTCTCGGCTTGGAGAAGTCCACCTTATTCTCTACCACATTACGGATACCGATGGCGGAGATCATGCCGTACAGCACAAAGGAGATACCACCAACGATGGCTGCGGGCATAGAATCAATCAGCGCAGCAAACTTGGGAGAGAAGGAGAACAGAATGGCGAAGTACGCAGCGATACGAATGACTCTGGGGTCATACACTTTAGACAGCGCCAGCACGCCGGTGTTCTCACCGTAAGTGGTATTGGCGGGACCGCCGAACAACGCAGACATGGTCGTTGCCAAGCCGTCACCGGCCAAAGAACGATGCAGACCGGGATCAGCAATATAGTTCTTGCCGCAGGTGGCGCCGATAGCGGAAATATCACCGATGTGCTCCATCATGGTTGCCAGTGCGATAGGCATAATGGCGATGATGGCAGTTACGGCCTTACCGGTATCATGCACACCGCCGAACACGGTAGAGCTCCAGTGAATGGGCAGACCCACCCAGGCCGCTTCCTTAACAGAAGAAAAGTCTATAGCAAAGCTTTCTACGCCAAAGCCGTTACCGACGATACCGGCCACTGCATAGGCGCCGAGAATACCAATGAGAATGGGAATGATCTTGGCCATGCCCTTACCGAACACATTCACCACGATCACAATACCCAAAGCAATCAGCGCCAGCCACCAGTTATTTTGGCAGTTGGAAATAGCGGTGGGTGCCAGGCCCAAACCGATAGCCACAATGATGGGGCCGTTACAACCGGCGGGAAGAAGCGCATCACCTTATTGATGCCGATAATCTTGATGATGGTGGCCAACACCAAATACAGCAAACCGGCGCAAGCCACGCCCACGCAGGCATAGGGCAACATTTCCGTGTTGGCAATGGTCAGCTCGCCGTTGGCATCCGGCAGTTGGGTGCTACCGTGGCATAACCGCCAAGGAACGCAAAGGAGCTGCCCAGGAAAGCAGGCACCTTAAATTTGGTGAACACATGGAACAGCAGGTACCCAGACCGGCCATCAGCAAGGTGGTGGCAATATCCAACCCGGTAATCAACGGCACCAGCACGGTGGCGCCGAACATAGCAAACATGTGCTGGAAACCCAGCAGCAGCATCCGCGGCGTACCCAACTGGCGCGCATCGTAAATGCCCTTAGAAAAATCGACTTTATTTTTGACATATAAATTAAATTCCCTTCTTTTCAACAGATCACTTTTTATTTGGTGCCGAAGATACGGTCGCCGGCATCGCCCAAACCGGGAACAATGTAGCCGTTCTCGTTCAGGTGATCGTCCATACCTGCGCAGAAAATATCCACATCCGGATGCGCCTTCTTCAGGGCTCCAGACCCTCCGGTGCAGCGATAATGCACAGGAACTTTACACTGCGGGGGTGACGCTTTTTTGATCTGGCCGATGGCATCAATGGCGCTGCCGCCGGTTGCCAGCATGGGATCCAGTACAAACACATCTCGCTGACCGATGTCGCCCGGCAGCTTGCAGTAATACTCTACCGGCTCCAGAGTCTCCTCGTTACGATACAGACCGATGTGACCCACACGAGCGGCGGGTACCAGGCGCAAAGCACCGTCTACCATACCCAGACCGGCACGGAGAATGGGCACAAACGCCAGCTTACGGCCGGCAAGCACCTTACAGTCGGCCACGCCGCAGGGGGTGGTCACCTGCTTGTCCTCCAGAGGCAGATCACGGGTGGCGTCATACATCATCAGCATGGCGATCTCGTTGACCAGCTCACGGAACTCCATGGTGCTGGTGTCCACATCACGCAGAATGCTCAACTTGTGCTGGATCAGCGGGTGATCCATAATGACTACTTTTCTGTCCATTGCGGTTCCTCCTAAAAATATAATAAATTATTTTCGTAAACAGAGCGTTTCAACTGACCGATATACGGCAAGTTGCGGTAGCGCTGGTCAAAATCCAGGCCGTAGCCCACCACAAACTCGTCCGGCACACTGGTGCCCACGTAATCCGCCTTTAAGTCTACCACGCGGCGCTCCGGTTTATCCAGCAAAGTAGCCACGCGAATGCTGGCCGGGTGGCGGGTACGCAGCATATCGCAAACATAGGAGAGGGTGCGCCCGCTGTCTAGAATATCCTCCACCAGCAGCACATCGTAGTTCTCCAATTCAATATCAATGTCCTTCACAATCTTGACCACGCCGCTGGAGCGGGTGTCGCCGCCGTAGCTGGACACGGCTAAAAAGTCCAGCTTACAGGGCAGCTGTATCTCACGGATCAGGTCCGCCATAAACAGCACGGAGCCTTTCAAAATACCCACCACCAACAGATTTTTGCCGGCGTAGTCCTTAGTAATCTGGGCGCCAGACGGGCATTGATTTGGTGCAGCTCTTCTTCAGACACCAGCACCCGTTCAATATTCTCGTGCATCAGCGTTCCTCCCGGAAGTAGGACAGACCGAGGGCGGCCGGTCCCTGATTTTCTTTCTTCTTGCGCATAGAGGTAACGATCAATACCAGGATCGTCACCACATAGGGCAGCATCTTAAACAGCTCCTGCTTGCTCAGATCCAGGCCGGGAATAAACAGATACACAATATACAGGAACCCGAACAGGATAGAGCCGAAGATAGCCAGGTTGGGTCGCCAAATGGCGAAAATCACCAAAGCGATGGCCAGCCAGCCACGGTCACCGAAGCCGTCGTTGGACCACACGCCGCAAGCGTAGTCCATTACATAATACAGACCGCCCAGCCCGGCGATCATACTGCCGATGCAGGTAGCCATATACTTGGAGCGCTCCACATTGATACCCGCAGCGTCTGCGGTGGCCGGGTTTCGCCCACGGCACGCAGGTGCAGGCCGCCCCGGGTGCGCTTAAGAACACGGCGCACACAATGGCGATCACAATGGAAACATAGGCGAGAAAGCCGTAGCTCAAGAACATCTCGCCAAAAGGCGCCATTTTCTCTGCAATAGGCAGATGGGCGCGGAAGTAGGTGCTGGTGCGGGTCAGGGCAACAGACGGGATGTCACTGCCGGTGAGCTGCACCATAGAGGCACCGAAAAAGTTACCGAATCCAACGCCAAAGGTGGTGATGGCCAAACCGGTTACATTCTGGTTGGCCCGCAGGGTCACGGTCAAGAAACAATACAGCAGCCCCATCAACAGGGAGCCGAAGAGCGTACAGATCAACGGGATCAGCACAGCCAAAAAACGGATTAAGCTCCGTTACATGCTGCTCATACAGAAACGAGCCAATCACGCCGCTGATACCGCCCACATACATAATACCGGGAATACCCAGGTTCAGGTTGCCGGATTTCTCCGTCAAGATCTCGCCGGTGGCGCCGAACAGAATCGGCACGCCCTGCATCACGGCACGCTGGAACAGCGTGACCCAAGTAGCTAAACTAAACATCAGGCGGCCTCCTTCCGATTGCGGCGGAACTTCAGCTCATAATTGATAAAGAACTCGCTGCCGATAATAAAGAACAGGATAATACCCGTAATAATGTCTGAGAACGATTGGTCCAGCATAAAAACGGTAGAGATCTCGTCTGCGCCCTTTTGCAGGAACACCAGCAGGAACGAGGTGAGGATCATATACGCCGGGCTGAACTTGGCCAGCCAAGACACCATAATGGCAGTAAAGCCCCGGTTGTCTGCGGTGGTGGTGGTAATGGTGTGATCCGTGCCGCCCACCAGCAGCAGGCCGGCAATGCCGCACACGCGCCGGACAGCGCCATCGTGCGCAGAATCACTTTCTTAACATTGATACCGATATAGCGGGCGGTGTTTACACTCTCGCCCACCACGGAGATCTCATAACCGTGCTTGCTGTACTTTAAGTAAATCGACATAAAGACGGTCAGCGCCAGCACAATGAGAATATTCAGCAAATAGTCGTGCTCGCCAAGCACCGGCAACCAACCGGCGCGGGTGGTCTGGTTGATAATACCGATCTTGCCGGAGCCCTTGGGCACCTCCCAGCGAATGACGAAATACGCCACCAGCTGAATGGCCACATAGTTCATCATCAGGGTGAACAAGGTCTCGTTGGTATTATACTGCGCCTTAAAAAATGCGGGGATCAGCGCCCAAATGGCACCGGCCAGCATACTGGCTACAATCATCGTCAATATCAGCAGCGCATTGGGGATCTTGCCACCCAGGCAGATCATACACGCCGCCGTTGCCAGACCGCCGATCAGCACCTGACCCTCGCCGCCGATGTTCCAAAACCGCATTTTGAACGCAGGGGTCAACGCCAGGGACACGCACAGCAGCATAGCCAAACTTTGCAGCAGGTTCCATATCCGGCGGGGGGTGCTAAAGGCACCACGAAACATGGTGGCATACACCTGGAACGGATTTTCATGGGTCAAAAACACAGTCAGTGCCGCACATGCCACCAGCGCCAATACAATGGCACCGATGCGAATGGCCCAGGACAGATACCAGGGCAGTGCCGCCCGCTTGGCAATGTGAAAGAGCGGCTCTTTGGTCTTGTTCTTATGCATGGGTTTCGCCCTCCTCCTTCACACGCTTGGTCATCAGGATACCCAGCTCCTCCTTGGTGGCGGACGGACCGTCCACAATGCCGGTAATCCGGCCAGAGTTCAGTACCATAATGCGGTCACACAGTTCCACCAGCACATCCAGATCCTCGCCCACGAAGATCACGGACACACCGCTTTCCTTCTGCTTTTGCAGCAGATTATAAATCATATAAGAGGAGTTGATGTCCAACCCACGCACGGGATAGGCCACCATCAGCACCGTGGGGTGCTGGGCGATCTCTCGACCCACGAGCACCTTTTGCACATTACCGCCGGACAGGCGGCGCACCGGGGTGTTGGCATCCGGGGTGACAATCTCCAGATCTTTTAATGATATTCTCCGCCAGTCCTTAGGACGCTTGCGCTCCAGAAAAGCCGTAGGCCGCGCTTGTAGCTGCGCAGCATCATGTTATCCACAATATCCATATTGCCCACCAGGCCCATACCCAGTCGGTCCTCCGGCACGAAGGACAAAGCGATACCCAAACTGCGAATGGCCTTGGGGCTCTTGCCTACCAGGTTCACCGCCTGGCCGTCTGTCGGCTTATACACAATGCTGGAGCCTTTTTCGCTGGCTTGTAAACCGGCAATGGCCTCCAGCAGCTCCTTTTGGCCGCAGCCGGAGATACCGGGCAATGCCCAAAATCTCGCCGCCGTTGGCGGTAAAGTTCACATCCTCCAGCACATGGGCACCCTCTTTGTTGCGCACGGTCAGGTGCTCCACTCGCAGCCGCTCCTGTGGATCCTTGGGCGCGGTGCGCTCAATGTGCAAATCGATTTTTTCGCCCACCATCATTTCGGTCAGGGACTGCTCCGTGGCGTCCTTGGTGGCTACATTGCCCACATTCTTGCCCTTGCGCAAAATCACCACCCCGGTCGGAAATTTCCAATACCTCGTGAAGTTTATGGGTGATGATGATAATGGACTTGCCGTCCTCCCGCATACGCCGCAACACATCAAACAGTCGCCGGGTCTCCTGCGGGGTCAATACAGCGGTGGGCTCGTCCAAATCAGAATATTGGCGCCGCGATACAGCACCTTTATAATCTCGACCGTCTGCTTCTCAGAAACAGACATCTCGTATATTTTCTTTTTCAAATCCACGGCAAAGCCGTAACGCTCGGTGATCTGCCGCACTTTTTTCTCAGCCTCAGCCAAGTTGAATTTTTCTTCATCGTGCATGCCCAGCACGATATTTTCCGTGGCCGTAAACACATCCACAAGCTTAAAATGCTGGTGGATCATACCAATATTGTACTTAAATGCGTCTTTGGGAGAGCGGATCACCACTTCTTCCCCGTTGACAAAGATCTGCCCGGCATCCGGAAAATAAATACCGGCCAGCATATTCATTAAGGTGGTCTTGCCGCTGCCGTTCTCACCCAGGACAGAGAGGATCTCGCCCTTCTCTACCGTCAGGGAGCAGTCGGAATTGGCAACGATGGAGCCGAATGTTTTGGTAATTCCCTTCAGCTCAACAGCAGGTACGCCCATGGTCTACCTCCGCAAAATAAAAGTTCCTATATACAACACTACCGTGACCGCAAAAAATTGCGGTCACGGGTGTTTGTAAACTGTGCTGTTTTAGATTACTGCTTCTTGTCCAGCAGCTTGATGCCGTCGATCTGCACATCAAAGTAGGGGGCAGAACGAGCAGTAGACTCAGCGAAGTAGCCGTCCTTAACGACCTCGGTGTCCGGGGTGTACTTGGCATCGGTGTCTACATCCGCCTTATAGGAATCCAGCTTCTTGCCGTTTACGGTGAAGGCAGAGGTGTCAAACACATGAAGAGAACCGTCTTCCAGCTTCTTCTTGGCGGCGTCAATGGCCTCCTGGGTGCCGGCAGCGGCAGCCTTGGTGTTTACATCGGTCAGTTCCACAGAGCCGGTGGACAGAGTGCCGGTCCAGTCCGCGTCAATGGTCTTGCCCTCAGCACGCATTTGATGGCATACTCATAGTACGGCTCCCAGTTGATGCGGGAAGATACGATGAAGGTGTTGGGGCAAGCGGAGATGGTGCTGCCGTTGTAAGACACATTGGGAACACCGGCGGACTCACAAGCAGTGGGTGCGCCCATAGAGTCGGCGTGCTGGCTGATCAGCTTGCAGCCGTCCTTAATCAGCTTGTTGGCAGCTTCCTTCTCGGCAGCCTCGTCGTACCAAGAACCGGTAAAGGTGACTTCCATGGTAACGGAGGGGCATACGGAGCGTGCGCCCAGGAAGAAGGAGGTGTAGCCGGAGATCACTTCGGCGTAGGTGAAGGCGCCTACATAGCCCATCTTGGCCTCGTCCTTTTTGAACTCGCCCTTCTCGATCATCTCGTTGAGCTTCATACCGGCGGCAATACCTGCCAGGTAACGGCCCTCATAGATGGAGGCAAAAGCGTTGTGGTAGTTAGCCAGACCCTCGGTGTGAGCTCTGGTGCCGGTGGAGTGGCAGAATTGCACTTTGGGGTACTTCTTGGCAGCCTCAATGATGTAAGGCTCGTGACCGAAGCTGTCTGCAAAGATAATGTTGCAGCCCTGCTCCGCCAGGTCTACTGCTGCGTCATAAGCTTCCTGACCCTCCGGGATCTGGGTCTTGTACAGCTTCTGCGCGCCGGTGATGCCCAGCTTCTCGCAGGCAGCGTCCGCAGCTTTAATAAAGTTCAGGTCATAGGTAGAGTTCTTGTCGTGCAGGAAGATGAAGCCAACCTTCAATTTGCTGGTTGCAGATTGGTGGTGTCTTCTTTCTTCTTGGTGTCGCCGCTGTTAGAAGAGCAGGCGGTGAATACGCCTACAACGAAACAGGACACTGAGAAGAACTGCAAGTACTTTTTTTTGCCATTTTCATTCTCGATCCTCCGAAAAAATATTTATTATCAGAGCGCACGCTCAAATAACCGCTTTAATCCCGAAAACAGATCTGCCCGGTGGTGTGGTCCATGGACTCCACGATGGCCAGGGACTCCACCCGAACGCCCTCGGCACGCAGCTGATCGCCGCCGTGCTGGTAGCCCTTCTCGATCACGGTGCCGCAGCCCACCAAGGTGGCGCCGCTTTGGTGCACCAGGTCGATGAGCCCCCGCAGGGCATTGCCCACCGCCAGGAAGTCGTCTACGATCAGCACCCGATCCTCCGGGGTCAAAAACCGCTTGGACACCATCACATCATAGGTGGTGCCGTGAGTAAAGGACGCCACCTGGGTCTTATACACATCGCCGGCAATGTTCTTGGTCTTGCTCTTTTTGGCAAATACCAAGGGGCAGGCGAACTCCAGCGCCACCACGCTGCCCACGGCAATGCCGGAGGCTCAATGGTGAGAATTTTTGTTCACCCCAGCGTCCTTATAAAGACGGTGGAACTCCCGCCCCACCTCTTTCATAAACGGAAAGTCGATCTGGTGGTTCAAAAAGCAATCCACCTTAAGAATATTACCTTCATAGACCTCGCCCTCGGCGAGAATTTTCTTTTTTTAATGCTTCCATCCTAAAATCCTTGTCGAAACAGAAATAAAATGATAAAATTATGATAATACGAAAGCCCCGATTTGCAAGGTCGATTTGTATGTTGACACCAAATTTTAACTTTTTTTGCAATCGGCGAATTTATGCTATAATTATTTAGTAAATTTCAACAAGGGAATAGGCATTTGCCTGCAAATTTATGAGAAAAAAGAAAAATCTACCTTTCGCAAAATTGAACATCACCGCACAGAGACCTTCTTTCTCATTGTGCGCGGGCTGGAAGTGGGCGTTGGTGTCCGGTTGGTGTCCGCTCTCTCACCGCTTCCTAGCTCAGCAAGCGGAAGCGCCAACCATGCGGTACTCACCGCCATTGCCGGCAAGCCGCTGTACATTGCACTGTTCTTAGCGGCACTGGCGGGGATCGGCTACCTGGTCTCTCAGCTGGTGCGATGGCAGCCTCTGGCGTCCTCCAGCGGTATTCCCCAAATCACCGGGGAAATTCGCGGTCACATGGACGCCCCCTGGTGGCAAGTGCTCGTTGGCGCAGATCGCTCGCGGCACCTGTCATTCTCAGCGGACTGAGCCTGGGGCGCGAAGGCCCCAGTATTCAGCTGGGCGGTATGGCGGCCAAAGGAATTGCCAAGTGACCAAGGCGGACAAACCACGCAGCTGCGCATGATCAGCTGCGGCGGCGGCGCCGGACTGGCAGCGGCATTTACGCCCCGCTGGCGGGCATGATGTTCACCCTGGAGGAGATCCACAAAACCCTGGACGGCAACATTCTGTGCATGGGCATTGTGTCTACCATTACGGCAGACTATATCTCCAAGCTGTTTTTCGGTCAAAACACGGTGTTCCACTACACCACCGCCGACATTCCGTTAAAGAGCTACTGGATTCTGCTGCTATTAGGGATCGTGCTGGGGCTGGCCGGCGTGGGCTACAATGCCTCATGCTGCTGGGCCAAAAATGGATTGGCAAGATCAAAGCACCGGTGCGTATGATGCTGGTTTTCGTTTGCAGCGGCGTGCTGGGGCTGTTCGTGCCCCAACTGCTGGGCGGGGGCCACACCATGGTGACCCTGCTGCTGCAAGAGCACCCCACCATTAAAATTTTGATTTTACTGCTGCTGGGCAAATTTCTATTTTCCCTGCTGTCCTTTGCCTCCCGGCGCACCGGGCGGCATCTTCTTCCCGCTGCTGATTCTGGGGACTTACCTGGGCGCCATCTATGCCGAGGCGGCCATTGCCTGGTTTGGGCTGGCGCCGGAGCTGTGGCAGGAGCTGGTGGTGGTGTCTATGGCCGGGTTCTTTGCCGCCATTGTGCGTGCGCCCATGACCGGCATTATCCTGGTATTTGAAATGACCGGCAACCTGGACAGTCTGCTGCCGCTGGCAGTGGTGAGCCTGACCAGCTACACGCTGGCAGATCTGCTGGGCAGCACGCCCATTTACACGGCGCTGCTGGAAAATCTGTTGCGCCCGGAGGACAAAGCGGCTGCCCGCCGCAACCGTCCCGGCGAAAAGGTGCTCAAGACCTATGTGCTCCCCCTGGGTAGTGCCCTGGACGGCAAGTGCATTAAAGATATTGACTGGGGCCGCCACTGCCTGATCGTCAGCATTGAGCGGGGTGACACTGCCGTGACCCCTAAGGGCGACACCACTCTCCACGCCGGCGACACGCTAGTGGTGATGGTGAGCCAGCGGCGCTTTGCCCGGGACAATGACCGGCTGGAAGCGCTGATCGACCCCAAATCGTAACCCCATCGGCCGGTGCCGACACAGATCAATTGCATCTAAGAACGCATACAGGAGTGAACATTATGGAAAACCGCATTTGGCTCAAAGGCGACACCCACCTGCACACCTGCAACAGCGATGGCAAGCTGACCCCCGGTCAGCTGGTAGAAGCGTGCCGACAGGCAGGGTTAGACTACGCCATTATCACCGACCACAACTACAACACCGTAAAGGCCAGCTATACGGACAAAAATTTGCTGGTCATGCAGGGGCAGGAGATCACCGACGACCTGGGTCACATCAATGTTTGGGGCAAAAAGGTGCCCCAAGATCCGCCGTACATCTTAAAACCGTAGAGGACTATGACGCGGTGCTGGCGCCTTGCCGGGAGGCAGGGGCCACCATCTCCGTCAATCACCCGTTTTGCTCTATGTGCGGGTTCCACATGGATCTGGAGCACTTCCACTTTGACTGCGTGGAAGTGTGGAACACCATTCAGCACTCGGATAATATTAAAAATATGAACTGGTGGCACAACCAGCTGCTGCAAGGCAACCACATTGCAGCGGTGGGCGGCTCCGACTTTCACAAGGACATTGGCCCGCTGAAGCTGCTGGCCAACCCCACCACCATTGTGCACACCACCGCCAAAACAGAGGAAGCTGTTTTGCAGGCACTGCGAGAGGGTCGCTCCGTGGTAACCAACAAACCGGGCACCAGTATGATCTACCTGACCGTAGGGGACGCCAATGTGGGCGACACGGTATCCTACGCGCCCCGGCCTGACCGGGCAAGGTGGCGGTGACAAAGTTCAAAAAAAGGCCACACCATCAAGGTGTTTAACAACAACGATGTGATCCTGGAACACACCGCCGCACAAAGCAGCGACCGGATGGAGCTGGATTTTGAAATTCGGCAGCCGGGCTTTATTCGGGCAGAAATCGACTACACCTTCCGCCCGGTCATGCGGGCTCTGTACCACACGGTGGAGGAAAAATATCTCCACGCGGATGTCGGCCGATCTGCCGCCATTTTTCTGGGCGTTCACCAACCCCATTTGGATCCGCTGATGGAGGGCGTGCATATTACCCGCTCCCGGCGAAAAGAGCATAGAGCTGTCCATTGACAATAACCTGCAAATCGCCGTAAAAGCGCCCCTGTGGGTCACGGATCGAGCCATTGATCACTTTATCGCCCAAAAGGCGGACTGGATCAGCCGACAAAAAAGCCGCCAAGGCCGCCTACTTACAGGCACATCCGCCCTTAACGGAAGCAGAAGTGGAAGCGCTGCGCCGCCGAGCCAAGGCGGAACTGCCGCCCCGGGTGGCCTATTACAGCCAAATTCTGAGCGTAACCCCCACCGGGATCAAGATAACAAGTGCCAAAAAGCGCTTTGGCTCCTGCAACGGGAAGAACAGCATCTGCTTTTCCCTCTACCTGATGCAGTACCCACAGGCAGCCATAGACTATGTGGTGGTGCACGAGTTATGTCACATTCGCCACCACGACCACTCCCCTGCCTTTTACCGGCTGGTGGAAAGCGTGCTGCCGGACTACAAAGAGCGGGAGCGCCTGCTGCGCCGCTAAAAGCAAAGAAGCACCGTAACGAAAGCCGTTACGGTGCCTTTTATTCTGTATAAATGGGAGAAGTGATGGCCAGGGCCTGCTTTTCGCCCCCAACGGTACCCCACAACTCGCAAATGTACCAGTGTCCCGGCTCCAAGGTCAGCCGGGCGTGGCGCTCGGTGACCGCCGTCTCCAGCACACACTTGTTGCCGCTCGTAATAATGCGAATGGTGTCGTAGCTGACCGGCTCGTCGCTCTCGTCCTTACGCCGGGCGTGCAGATCCGTAAAAAAGCTGAAGATCACCCGCCCCCGCTTGAGGGTGTCGCCAATGCCGTAAGTCTCGCCCCAACGGTGCACCCGAAAGAAGAATTTGGCGCCGAAGCTAACCACCGTGCGCCCGGCGCGGATGGCCTCCAACGCACAGGCTGCCGTGGGTTCTTCCATATTCAAATAGGTGACCCCAAAGTGCCGGTCCGACTGGCGGTGCCAGTCCCGACCGTAAGTGATGGGCAGATGATAGCCCTTGTCCAGCAAGGACTTCCACAGCTCCGTTGCCGGAACGTTTTTTCGCCGTTGTCCGGGCCAAAAGCATCGTGCCATACCTCCAGGTAATCCACCCGGTTCCAGTCCTGCACATCAAAGGCCCAGCGCCCGCCGGTACAGATAGGCGAGCCCAACTGAAACGGATGGGCCACGCCGCACAGGCCGCCGGCCGCGTGCACCTGATCGATCTTGTCGTCTATATTGGCAGGTACTGCGTCCCGCCAGTCCACAAAGTCCCGAGCGCCCAGCACCAGCATGTGGCCAAAAAAGGTGGTCCACTCAAATGCCCGGCACAGCGGGGGTAATGCTGTCATCCAGCTCCCCGTGGCCGGAGACAGTATTGTGGTCGGTCAAAGCGATCAACGCCAGGTGGTCATCATACGCACGGCGCAGCAGTTCCGCCACAGAAAAGCTCCCATCGGAATGGACGCTGTGGCAGTGAAGTTCGCAAGGCAAATAACTCATTCCGTTCCCTCCCCGATCACACGCACACGGCAAGTCACCGGACACAGCACACAATGGGCGCTGAGTACTGCCTGCCACTGCCCCGGGCGCAATTCGCCGGGCAAAAAGCCGGGCGATGCGCTCTCTGCCGTCAGTCGATGGCACTGCTCGGTGGCCCGCCGATGGGCAGCGCCTCGATAGCCCGCCGGGTCATCCAAAGACAGGGTGACTAAATTATACACCGGCAAATAGGCATACGGATCCTTTTGCACCACCGCCCGCGCATACCGGGCCAGCGCAGCCTTTACCGCCTCTACCGCCACCGGCTCCGGCGGGGTGGGCGGATCGTAAGTAAATTCCACCTGCAAGGCCGTCAGCCCGGGCGGAACAGCAAAAGACAAAGCCACATTGGTCTTGTCCGCCTGCGGGTTCAGCACCCGCGTCTCATCAAAAAGCACCATATACAGCGCCCCCTCTTCCCCTTGATTATAACCGATACCGCAGAAATTTGCAATTCCTGTCAAAAGATGTTAAAATAAAGGCGGTGATAACAATGGGAATTGATCTAAAAAAATTGGATGCAGAACCTGCCGGACGGCAGCGATCTACTGGCGCTGAACCTGTGCGGCACCCACGACTGCGTGACCCAGCACATTCGACTGCCCCACTTTTTTTTGCTGCCAAGACCTAACCGTCTATGAGCAGCTGCTTCTGGGGGTGCGGGCGCTGGATATCCGGCGTGCGGGCGGACGGGCAAGTGCCTAACCATGGTGCACGGCATATTTCCCGCCTACAACCACTCCTGCCACCGGGCCAACCTGATGGATATGGGCGATGTGCTGTCCCAGTGCTACCGCTTTTTAGACGAATGCCCGGGCGAAGCGGTGGTGTTCCAGTTTAAAAATGACAACGGCAAAGAGAACGAGCAGTGCTTCGACAACCTGTTTTATACCTATATCAAGGGCAAAGAGCCTTATTGGTACTTAGAGGATCGGGTACCCACCTTGGGCGCCGCCCGAGGCAAGCTGGTGCTGATCCGTCGGTGCAAAATGGAGCCTAAGCCGGACTTTACCCGCCACAACACCGGCATTGACTTTTCCACCTGGGTGGAACAGCCGGAGGTGGTTCCCACGGCGCTGCCCCTGTGTACCGGCACGGCAGACTTTATTATACAGGATCGGTTCAAATACAAGCCCAAGCCCCGCTGGGCCCAGGTGATCCGGCCGTTCTTAGAGCAACGCACGGCCTTTGGCGGGCAGTATGTGATCAACTACCTGTCCACCGCCGGTGGGCTGAAAGGACCACGGCGCAATGCCAAATATATCAACGCCAAATTTATGGACTATCCGCTGAAAAAGGGCGTGTACTACGGCACCACCTACGTGGACTTTCCCTCTCGGGAGCAGGTGTTGAAGATCGTTGAAACCAATTTTGAATAAGCGCACACAAAAGCGCACGACCATACAGGGTCGTGCGCTTTTTGATTTTATGTTCTCTTTTTATTTTTCCGTAGGCAGGGGCAGGTTTTGCAGCTTTTGCACCTCGCCCGTCCGTTTTGCCCTCCGGGGTGTCCCGATAATACTGGGTAAAGGGTCGGAAACGGCTTTTCTCCTCCCAAATGCGCTTGGCGGTAGGCGCCCAGGCGGCAGCATAAGCATCGCACTTGGCGCACAGCGCCTCGGCACTCTCCGGAGCCAGGAGTTGGTGGACTTGGCGCCGGTTTGGCTGACGATCCGCCGCAGAGCTGCCGGGTTTTCCAGCATGGGACAGGGCCGCAACATATTATTATTAAGGGCTGGCCCTTATAATATTCGTAAAACAGCGGCGACTGCAAACATTCTTTAATGCTCTTTTGCCGAATGTTGGAGTCGCTGTAATGGATAAACACACAAGGCTCCGCGTCACCCTCGGAATTGATGTGAAAGTAGTTGCGCCCACCGGCAATACAACCGCCTACAAACTCCGCGTCGTTTTGGAAATCCACGGTAAAGATCGGCTTGCCGTTCTTGCGTCCCGCTTCTCTCGAATGGTGCGGTACACATGCTCCCGCTGCCCCGGGGAGAGCAGCAAATTCTGATCTGCGTCGCTGCCAACCGGCATATAGTGGAAGTACCAGGCATAGCGGGCACCGGCCTCAATAAGGGTATCATAAAAGGCGTCGGAAGTGACCGCTTCGCAGTTTTGCGATGTGTAGCAGACGGACACGCCAAAACAGGCAGCCGTGCTTCTTAAGCAGCGCCATGGCCGCCATAGTGTCCCGATAGGAGCCTGCGCCCCGGCGGCGTCCGTAGTCTCCTCGCTGCCCTCTACGGACAGAGCCAGTGCCAAATTGCCGCAGGTCTTCATATCCTCACAAAAGGCATCATCCACCAGCGTGCCCGTTGGTGAAAGTCAAAAACAGACAGTCCGGGTTCTCCTTTGCTACCGTTATAATATCCGCCTTGCGGATCAGCGGCTCGCCGCCGGTGTACATAAAGAAATGGGTACCCAGTGCCTTGCACTCCCGCACAATGCGACGCATTTCGTCCAAGGTCAGGTTGGACTTATGGCCGTATTCCGCCGCCCAGCAGCCCTTGCAATGGCGATTGCAGGCACTGGTGGGATCCATCAGCACCACCCAGGGAATGTTGCAGTGCTCCTTCTCCCGGGTTGGCACGCAGAGCCTTGGTGCCAAAGTAGCCCAGATCAATGGCAAAGGTCAGCGCAATTCGGCGAAACAAAGCCGGGTCCACCTCGTCCAGCCCGCGAAACAGGAATTGGTGCCACACATTGTCCTCATCCTCAATAATCTCAATGGGCTTGGTAAAAGTGCTGGGGGGAACATTTTGCCGGCCACCAGCTTGCCAACCTTCACCAGCTTCACCAAATTGCGGCGGGGGTTCTTGTACACATAGCGCAGCAGACGGTCGCCCACTGCGTACAAAATTTTTCTGTTCATAGCTTCACCTCAAGCGCCGCTTACATACGCTCCGGCACGCTGATCTTCAGCATAGTAAGTACATTGCGAATGGTATTCTTTACGGCGGTGCACAAATACAGCCGCGCCTGCATCAGCCCCTCATCCTCTACCATGACCCGCTGGGCATTGTAGAATTTGTGGAACAGGGTGGCCAGGTCGATCACATAGTGGGTGATCTTGGCCGGGTCATAGGTCTTGGCGGCCGTGACCACATCGTCGGTGAGGGCGGCCAAGTGGCGGATCAGCTCCCGCTCCTCCGGCGCCGTCAGCTGCTCCAGCTCCGCGGTAGTGGGGGTGCGCAGGGTTACGCCTTCCTCTGCCGCCTTGCGCAAAATAGAGCAAATGCGGGCGTGGGCGTACTGCACATAGTACACCGGGTTCTCATTAGAGGTGCTGGCTGCCAGCTCCAGGTCAAAATCGAAGTGGGAGTTTGGCTCCCGCAGGTTAAAGAAGAAGCGGGCCGCGTCAATGGGCACTTCCTCCAGCAAGGTATTCAAAGTAATCGCCTTGCCAGAACGCTTAGACAGCTTAATGGTCTCGCCGTCCCGCACCAGGCGCACCATCTGCATAATCACACAATCCAAACGGTTGGCGTCCAGACCCAGGGCGGTGAGCGCCGCCTTCATCCGCGGTACATAGCCATGGTGATCCGCACCCAGCACATCCACGGCCTTATCATAGCCGCGAGTCACCAGCTTATTATAAATGATAAGCAATATCCGGCACAATATAAGTGGGAATGCCGTTGCACGCACCAGCACAATGTCCTTGTCGTTGCCGAATGCACTGGCCTTAAACCACAAGGCGCCGTCCTGCTCATAGGTAACGCCCTTTTCTTTCAATGCGTCAATCACCCGCTGCACAGAGCCGTCCTCATGGAGGGAGGACTCCTTGAACCAGCGGTCATACTGAATGCGGTAGGCGCCCAGGTCCCGCTCCAGCCCGGCAATGTTCTTAGGCAGAGCGTAATCCACCAGCGCCTTGCGCCGCTCCTCTGCGGGCGCGTTCACATACCGGTCGCCGTATTCCTTGATGAAATTCTCGGCGTGCTCCACAATATCCACGCCCTTGTAGGCGTCCTCCGGCAGCTCCACCGCCGGGTCATAATGCTGCAAATAGCGCACTTCCAGGGAAGTGGCGAACTTCTCAATCTGATTGCCGGCGTCGTTCACATAAAACTCCCGCTGCACATCATATCCGGCCCAATCCAGCACCGCTGCCAGGCAGTCGCCGATCGCGCCGCCACGGGCGTTGCCGATGTGCATAGGCCCGGTGGGATTGGCAGAGACGAACTCCACCAGCACACGCTTGCCCTTGCCGTAATCCGAGCGGCCGTAATTCTCGCCCTGGGCCATCAAATCCTCCAACACAGCGGCATAAAAACGGTTGCCCAGAAAGAAATTGATAAAGCCGGGACCGGCGATCTCTGCCCGGTCAAACACAGTGTCTGCCAAATCCAGTCGATCCACAATGGCCTGGGCGATCACCCGGGGCGCCTTGTGGAATGCCTTGGCACCGGCCATGGCCACATTGGTGGAGTAGTCGCCCGTTTTGGCGCTCCTTGGGCACTCGATAATAAAGGCAGGCAGGGGTGCCTCGTCCAACACACCGTCCGCCACGGCGCGACCCAAAGCGTCCATAATTTTCTCTTTTAATTCCAATTCCGTTTGCTTAACCAATTTAGACATGGCTCATTCTCCTTGCGACCCGGTGATCCGGTAGTCAATTTTCAGTTGATTTTTAGAGGCCAAAGTGCCGTTAATATCAATTTCATAAACGCAGCTGCACCCGGCCGTCGGCGGCATTCTCCTGAATTTCCACCGCCTTGCCGTAAATGCCCATGAGCACATCGCCGTAAGGCGTACCGTAGCGGCACAAATTCCGCTGCCCTCTGGCAATGGTCAGACAAGAGCCATAGCGCCGGTACGCAGAATCTCCGCCTCCGTTTGATCCCGGCGCAGGCGCACCTGCACATAAATAGGCTCCTCCGGCGGCTCCTGCTGCTCCGTGTAGCGGAACACCAGCGTCTCCGGCTCCGTTTGCAGCGTACCCACGGTGGTCAGCTCAATCTTTGTCGCTGCCACGTTCAGCCGCTGGGTGCCCACGATCTCCAGTACCACATCCCCGGGTGTCCGTCTGCTTCTCCCGTCCATACGGCACCCCGTTCCAGCGCGTAGGCCACCAACCGATCAATCAGCTCGCTGTACGGCACACCCACCGCCTCAAACAGCTTGGGGTACATACTGATAGGGGTTTGACCGGGAATGGTGTTGATCTCATTGAGCAGCACCTGCTCCCCGTCGTAAGTAACAAAGAAATCCACCCGGCTCAGGCCCTCACAGCCCATGGCTCCGTAGGCACGCAAAGCAGCCGCACGCACTTCTTCCAGCTTTTCCGGACTTAGATCCGCCGGAATGTGCAGCTCACTTTGGGGATTATTATACTTAGCGTCAAAATCATAAAAGTCCGCAGCTGCCACGATCTCGCCTACCTGGGCGGCAATGGGGGTATCGTTGCCCATGACGGCACACTCTACCTCGTGGCCTATAATACACGCTTCCAGCACTGCTTTTTTATCCTCAGCAAAGGCCACTTCCATACCACGCACCAGGCTCTCCCGATCCGTAGCCTTGGTAATGCCCACAGAGGAACCGGCGTTGGCAGGCTTTACAAAAATCGGATAGCCCAGCTTCTCCTCCGCCGCTTGCAGGCAGCCCTCTCGGTCGCTGTCGTAAGCAAAGCGGGTGTAGGCGCACCACTTGGCCTGGGCAATGCCCACTGCGTCTGCCACGGCGTTGGTCACCGCCTTATCCATACACACACCGGAGGCGGTAGCATCGCACCCTACAAAGGGAATGCCCGCCAGTTGCAGCAGTCCCTGAACGGTGCCGTCCTCGCCGTTCTTGCCGTGGAGCACCGGGAACACTGCGTCCAAACGAATGGTGTCGCCCTTAGCGGTCACCACACCGTGCACGCTTCGATCCGGGCTGATCCAGGCAGGCACCAAGCTGGGGGGAAGTGAGCCACCGGCCTCCGGCAGCAAGTCAATATCATCATCAAACAGGAACCAACGCCCCTCCTTGGTGATCCCCAGCAAAACCAGGTTATATTTTCTTTGTCAATGGCAGAGAGAATGCCCTTTGCCGATACGGTGCTGATGTCGTGCTCGGAGGATACGCCGCCGAACAACACACCCAATGTGATTTTATTCATGCAAAACTGCTCCTAAGTCAAAATTGATTATAATATTGTACCACAGAAGATACGCCGGCGCAACCGTCATCTTCTATTAAAATCTATGCCTTTTTAGAAAAAATATCGGCAAAACCAACTACCCTCTACCCAACTTCATAAAAAAGCGTGACAAAGGGGGCAAAAATGCTATAATACTCTGCACCAAGTAAAAATGACCGAGTAAGGAGTGCCCATATGGAACTGAACCAGGCTTTGCAACGCTGGAAAAGCAGCTTGCCGCCATCAATACCGAATTGCACTTTAACCGCGAGGCAGGCGCGGAGGACGCCCTGACCTTTGCCGGTGATAACGGGCTGTACCGCCTGCATTATGTAGCAGACAAACAGCTGCTGGAATTTGACTGCGCCTATGAGAAAGAAAACCCCCAGTGGAGCACCGTCTCCCGTTCGCTGTTTGAGCTGGACGCATTGGACGACCGCGATGTAAAGTCCGTAGCCAACGAGGTAAGCGAGGAAGTGCGCTCCCTCTTTGCTAAGAAGAAAAAGGCAGACCTGGACAAAATCAAAATGCCCAAGGCCGTGTCCCGCTCCAAGGCTAAGAACGGTGTTGTCAGCTACGATGTGGACTCCCTGGCCAACCGCTTTGGCGTGCTGTACCCGGATATGAAAGACGAATCAAGCGCAATATTGCACCTACGGCGAGTTTTTGCCGGAGACCTTCTTTACCGAACACGGTACACCCCCGGGTGCTGGAAGTGATGCGCTCCCGGCCGGGAGGCAGATATTAAAAAGCTGTTTAAGGCACTGGGCGAAATCTACGAGGACGGTACCAACGAGGTGCAGGACATTATCGGCGTAACCATTTTGGGCGAGATGAAGAATGATCCGCAGCTGATGGAGATCGCCGACCGGTATATGACCGAGTATATGGCCGGCCCGGTGCACGAGATCAACAAGCTCACCGCCAAAAACAACCGGTGGACCAAGAAGCTGAAGAACCCGCCCTCCTATAAGCCGAAAAGCAGAACAATATGCTGCAAAAAAAACGCCCTGAACCAGCAGCAGAAATAAAGAATCATTCATGAGAGCACCTGCATGGTGCTCTTTTTTATGTTTACATTACGGTGCGGCGGGAGCAAGCCCCCGCCCTACGAATTTATCACAGATCCGCCACAGGCAATATGGAGTCAGCGTCAACGATGTAGGGGCCGATGCCCATATCGGGTCGCACACTTTTATCTGCCCGCATTTTAGAATACACCTGCCAAATACTGCACACCTGTCCTGCAATTCTGCCAACATTGGCTGCAATTTGTACAATATTGTGAACGATTTATCAATCTATCGGCTTTTTTTACAAAAATCAGCGGTTTTGCTTGACAAAAAGAATGAACAGCCGTATAATGGTATGTACACGATTTGAAATCCAAAGGAGATATTGACTATGGCAAGAGTATGGAATTTTAGCGCAGGACCGTCCACCCTGCCGGAGCAGGTGTTACAAACCGCAGCCGCCGAAATGATGGACTATCAAGGCAGCGGCCAATCCGTTATGGAGATGAGCCACCGCTCCAAGACCTTTGACAAGATCATCAAAGACGCCGAGGCACTGATGCGGGAACTGTACCGGGTGCCGGACAACTACAAGGTGCTCTTTTTGCAGGGCGGCGCTTCCGCCCAATTCTCTGCCATTCCGCTGAATTTTATGAACGGCAGCGGCAAGGCGGACTATATCATCACCGGCCAGTGGGCCAAGAAAGCCTATCAGGAGGCCCAGAAGTACGGCGATGTGCAGGCCGTGGCCTCCTCTGCGGACAAAACCTTTAGCTATATTCCCAAGACCGCAGCCGCCGATTTCCGGGACGATGCGGACTATGTGTATATTTGTATGAACAACACCATTTACGGCACGGTATATAAGGAGCTGCCGCCGGTGGGCGACAAGGTGCTCATCGCCGATGTGTCCTCCTGTGCTCTGTCCCAACCGCTGGACATCAGCAAATTCGGCATGGTGTACTTCGGCGCTCAAAAGAATGTGGCGCCTGCCGGACTGGTGGTGGCCATTATCCGGGAGGATCTGCTGGGCAACGCACGCCCCACCACCCCCGGTGATGATGAACTATCAAGTACAGGCAGACGCGGACTCCCTTTACAACACGCCCCCCTGCTGGTGCATTTATATCTGCAAACTGGTACTGGAGTGGATCAAAGCGCTGGGCGGCCTGGAAGCGATGGAAAAGCGCAACCAGGAAAAGGCAAGCTGCTGTATGACTTTTTGGATAACTCCAAGTTGTTCCACGGCACCGTGGTGCCGGAGGACCGCTCCCTGATGAATGTGCCCTTTGTCACCGGCAACGCCGATCTGGACGCCAAATTTGTTAAAGAAGCGGAAGCCGCCGGGCTGGTAAATCTGAAAGGGCACCGTACCGTGGGCGGTATGCGCGCCTCTATCTATAACGCCATGCCTTTAGAGGGCGTACAGGCGCTGGTGACCTTTATGCAAAAGTTTGAGGAGGAGAACTGCTGATGTTTCACATTCAGACCTTAAATAAAATTTCGCCGGTGGGGCTGAACAAATTTGACCCTGCCAACTACACCGTGGACGCACCGGAAACGACACCGGACGCCATTATGGTGCGCTCCGCCTCCATGCACGATATGGAAATGCCGGAAAGCCTGCTGGCCATCGCCAGAGCCGGTGCCGGGGTTAACAACATTCCTGTGGCCGACTGCGCCCAAAAGGGCATTGTGGTGTTCAATACCCCCGGTGCCAACGCCAACGCGGTAAAAGAACTGGTGCTGTGCGGTATGCTTCTGGCCAGCCCGCAAGGTAACCCGCGCCATCGACTGGTGCAAGACCATTAAGGACGAGGGCGACAATGTACCCAAAACAGTGGAAAAGGGCAAGTCCGCCTTTGCCGGTCCGGAACTGAAAGGCAAGACCTTGGCAGTGATCGGTCTGGGCGCCATCGGCCGCCTGGTGGCCAACGCCGCCGTGGATCTGGGTATGCAGGTGATCGGCTACGACCCGTTCTTAAAGGACGCCTCTGTACTCAAGCCGGGGGTAACCGTCAACAATGATCTGGATCAGGTGTTCCCCCTGGCAGACTATATCACCGTGCATGTGCCGCTGACCCCGGACACCAAGGAGCTGATTTGTGCCGAAAGCATTGCCAAAATGAAAGATACGGTGCGCGTGATGAACTTTGCCCGTGGCGACCTGGCCAATGCGGACGATGTAGTGGAGGCTTTGGAAGAGGGCAAAATGGCCGCGTATGTTACCGACTTCCCCAGCGCTAAGCTGATTGATGTGGACGGCGTGATCGCCATTCCCCACCTGGGTGCTTCCACCCCGGAGAGCGAGGAGAACTGTGCCTCTATGGGTGCCGAAGAGCTGATTGACTTTTTGGAGCACGGCAATATTCAAAACAGCGTAAACCTGCCCACGGTACACATGGATCCCAACGGCGCTGCTCGCATGACCGTGGTGCACAAGAACCAGCCAAACATGATCGCCACCATTACGGACACCATCAGCAAGGACGGTATGAACATTGCCGCCTTTACCGATAAGAACCGGGGAGAGATCGCTTACAGTATTATTGATACAGACACCGCTTACAGCGCCGGCGTGGTAGCGGATATTGAAAAAGATCGACGGTGTGATCCGGGTGCGCGTGATCCAGGATTGACAAAAACCCGCGCCGCCGTATAATAGAGTTGTTCAAATCAATAAGTCAGGGGTGCCGCAAGGCTGAGATCATACCCTTTGAACCGTACGCTAGCACGCACGGCAGAGACGATTGCTTAGATATTTGCAACTGTGCCCCATTCTGCGTGAATGGGGCTTTTCTTTTGACTTATTGCCACCCACCCCGGCGGGAAACCGCCAAAGCACTTGGAAGGAGAGTATTTTTTATGAAAGCAAGTGTTGCCATTCAGGTTCTGCCAAAGGCAGACAACGACCAGGAACTGGTGCGTATCGTAGACGAAGTGATCGCCTACATCAAGAGCACCGGCCTGCACTGCTCCGTAGGTCCCTTTGAGACCACCATTGAGGGCGAAAGCTACGATCAGCTGATGGAGATCGTAACGCAGTGCCAAAAAGTGGCCATTAAAGCCGGTGCGCCCAGCGTATCCGCTTATGTCAAGGTCGTGTACAACCCGGAAGGGGAGGTTTTGACCATTGACCAAAAAATTACAAAGCACCACCAATAAGCTGGCGCCCATTTTGGCGCTGGCGGTGATCTTAGGTATTTGGTACGCCTGCGCCGGGTTTGAAGTGGTGCCCGCCTACATGCTGCCCTCCCCTACGGATGTGTGGCTGGCGTTTGTGCACAACTTCTCCGTGATGATGTCCCAGGCCAAGGTGACCCTGCAAGAGGCGCTGTACGGACTGGCGATCGGCGTGGCACTGGCATTTATTCTGTCGGCGCTGATGGATCGCTTTCACTTTTTGTATCAAGCCGTCTATCCCGTTCTCATCATTACCCAGACCATACCCACCATTGCCATTGCGCCGCTGCTGGTGCTGTGGATGGGCTTCGGTATGGCGCCGAAGATCACACTGGTGGTGATCACCACCTTCTTCCCCATCTCCATCGGACTCTTAGACGGCTACCGCAGTGCGGACCCGGACGAGGTCAACCTGCTGCGGGCGATGGGTGCCAATCGACTGCAAGTGTTTTGGCACATCAAGCTGCCCTCCGCCACCGGCTCCTTTTTCTCCGGGCTGCGCATCTCCGCCTCCTATGCGGTGGTGGGCGCGGTGATCTCCGAGTGGTTAGGCGGTTTTGAGGGACTTGGGGTCTATATGACCCGGGTAAAGAAAGCCTATGCCTTTGACAAAATGTTTGCTGTCATTGTGTTCATCTCCGTCATCAGCCTGCTGCTGATGGCATTGGTGGCACTGGCGCAGCGGCTGGCAATGCCCTGGGCAAACAAAGGAACAACGAAAGGAAAGAATAAGATGAATAAAGCAAAAAAGATTTTTGCCGGTATGCTGGCCGGCGTCATGGCACTGTCCTTTGCCGCCTGCTCCGGCGGTAAAACAGCGGACAAAACGGACACCACCGCCGCACCGGCACAGAAGACGGACATTACCGTCTGCCTGGACTGGACCCCCAACACCAACCACACCGGTATGTTCGTAGCCAAGGAAAAAGGCTACTACGAGGCCGCCGGGCTGAATGTGAGCATTGTGCAGCCGCCGGACAACAGCACCGCCACCCAGCTGTGCAGCTCCAACAAAGCGCAATTTGCCATTGACGCACAGGACACCCTGGCGCCTGCCTTTACTTCTGACACCCCCATGGATGTAACCGCCGTGGCTGCGCTGCTGCAGCACAACTCCTCCGGCATTATCTCCAAGGCCGGGCAGGGTATGGACCGTCCCAAGGGCCTGACAGGCAACACCTACCTGACCTGGGACTCCCCCATTGAAAAGGCTATGATGAAAAATATCGTCAACAAGGACGGCGGCGATTGGAGCAAGGTTAAGCAGATCCCCAACCCGCCGACCGCCGAGGCGCAGGATGTGCAGCAGAACCCGGACCATGCCATTTGGGTATTCTACGGCTGGGGCGGTATCAACGCCAAGGTCAACAAAATCGATGTAGACTTCTTCTACATCAAGGACCTGAACGCCACCTTTGACTACTACACCCCGGTGCTCATCGCCAACAACACTTTCTTAAAGGAAAATCCGCAGGCTGCCAAGCATTTCTGGCTGCCACTGCCAAGGGCTATCAGTACGCCATTGACCACCCGGAGGAGGCTGCGGACATTCTCATTAAGAGCGACGATACCGGCTCTCTGAACGGCAGCGAAGAACTGGTTAAGGAAAGCCAAAAGTGGATGGCCGGTCAGTATATCAGCGACGCCAAAAAATGGGGCTACATTGACCCCGGCCCGTTGGAACAACTTCTACAAGTGGCTGACGGACAACAAGCTGGTGGAGAAAGACATCAGCAGCAATGTAGGCTTTACCAACGATTACCTGGCATAAGAAATGGACATTTTATCCGCAGAAAACATTAAAAAAGCTTTGACGAAAAGGTGATTTTGGACGGCGTAAACCTGACTTTGCGGCAGGGAGAGTTAATCTCCCTGCTGGGGGTCAGCGGCGCCGGCAAGACCACCCTGTTCAACTGCATCAGCGGCATTGACCGGCCGGACAGCGGCCGAGTGGTGCTGGGCGGGCAGGACATTACCGGCCAGCCGGGCCATATCAGCTATATGCTGCAAAAGGACCTGCTGCTGCCCTACAAAAAGATCATTGACAATGTGTCCCTACCGCTGCTGCTCTCCGGCAAATCCAAAAAGGAAGCGCGGACAGAAGCCGGCAGTCACTTTGCCCAGTTCGGTCTGGAGGGCACCCAACAGCAGTACCCGGCGGAATTGTCCGGCGGTATGCGCCAGCGGGCAGCCCTGCTGCGCACCTACCTGGCCGGTGACCGCGTAGCGCTGCTGGACGAACCGTTCACGCCCTGGACACCATCACCAAATCCGCCATGCACCGGTGGTATCTGTCCGTGATGGAGGAGATCAAGCTGTCCACCATCTTTATCACCCATGATATTGACGAGGCGGTGCTGCTCAGCGACCGCATTCTCATTCTCAGCGGGCGACCGGGCAAGATCACCCACCAGATCACCGTTGCGGAGCCGAAGCCACGGCGGCGGGACTTTAACCTGACCCCGGAATTTTTGGATTACAAAAAGCAGGTGATTGATGCCTTGGGTGTGGTGTTATAATGCGGCGGAAGCAACCACTTGCGTAAACGGAATCAATCCATAAAAAAAGAAAAACGGCATTGCAACCAAAATTGCAATGCCGTTTGGTTTATTTGCGATCCCCAGGATGGTCTCCGCCTGCTGCACCTGCTCCGGTGTGGGCACAGGTACGCCCTCCAGCGGGTACTCGATCCCCAGGTTTTGCCACTTAAAGAGCCCCAGCGTATGGTACGGCAGGATCTCCACCTTCTCCACAGAAGAAAGACTGTCGATAAAGTCTTTCAACTGCTGCAACTCTGCCGGGTCATCGGTCAGACCGGGCACCAGCACGCGCCGGATCCACATAGGCTTGCGGATCTCCGACAATAGCGAGCCATATCCAAAATATTGGCGTTGTCCCGCCCGGTGAGTTCCTTGTGCTTTTCGCTGTCCGTCTGTTTAGTCCAGCATCACCAGGTCCGTCACTTCCATCAGCTTTTGGAACTTAGAGAAGAACGGCTCCTTGCGGCTGAATGCGGAACCGCAGCTGTCCAGCGTGGTATGCACCCCGTGGGCCTTGGCAATGGAGAAGAACTCCGTTACAAAGTCGATCTGGAGCAGCGGCTCGCCCCCGCTAACGGTGATACCGCCGTTGGGCTGGCCTTTCTTGGTCCAGTAATTGCGATAACGATAAGCCTTATCAAACATCTGCTGTGGAGACAGGCGCATCTTTTCCGCCGCCGGATCCCAAGTCTCCGGGTTGTGGCAATATTTGCAGCGCATATTGCAGCCCTGCAAAAAGAGCACATAGCGCACCCCCGGGCCGTCTACCAGCCCGAAGGTCTCTATGGAATGAATTTTACCGATCATAAGCGATCAGCCGCTTACATTCTGTCGTGGCAGGTACGGGCAATAACGTCCATCTGCTGCTCACGGGTCAGGTCAATAAACTTCACGGCGTAACCGGATACACGGATGGTGAAGTTTGCATACTCTTCCTTCTCCGGGTGCTCCATGCGTCGATCAGCTTCTCTTTACCGAACACATTCACATTCAGGTGATGTGCGCCCTGATCGAAGTAGCCATCCATCACCTGTACCAGGTTGTTGACGCGCTCCTGCTCGTCATGACCGATAGCGTCCGGGTTGATGGTCTGGGTGTTGGAGATACCGTCCAGTGCCCACTCATAAGGCAGCTTAGCAACGGAGTTCAGAGAGGCCAGCAGGCCGTTCTGCTCTGCGCCGTAAGCCGGGTTTGCACCGGGAGACAGCGGCTCGCCGGCCTTACGGCCGTCAGGCATAGCACCGGTTGCCTTACCATATACCACATTGGAGGTAATGGTCAGGATAGAGGTGGTAGGCTCGGAGTCACGATAGGTGTGGTGCTTCTTGATCTTAGCCAGGAAGGTCTTCAGCAGCCATACAGCGATCTCGTCTGCACGGTCGTCATCGTTGCCGTAGCGGGGAAGTCGCCGGTGGTCTCGTAGTCAACCACAATGCCGTCCTCGTTGCGGATGGTCTTAACCTTAGCGTACTTGATGGCGCTCAGGGAGTCTACCACGTGGGAGAAGCCGGCAATACCGGTGGCAAAGGTTCTGCGTACATCGGTATCGATCAGAGCCATCTCGGCAGCTTCGTAGTAATACTTATCATGCATGTACTGGATCAGGTTCAGCACATTTACATACAGATCAGCCAGCCAGTCCATCATGCGGTCATACTTCTCAATGACCTCATCATAGTCCAGGTACTCGGAAGTGATCGGCTTGTACTCGGGACCAACCTGCTGGCCGGTCTTTACATCCACACCGCCGTTGATGGCGTACAGCAGGCACTTAGCCAGGTTGGCTCTTGCGCCGAAGAACTGCATCTCTTTACCGGTCTGGGTAGCGGATACGCAGCAGCAGATGCTGTAATCGTCGCCCCATACCGGCTTCATCACATCGTCGTTCTCATACTGGATGGAGCTGGTGCGGATAGAAATGTCTGCCGCGTACTTCTTAAAGTTCTCAGGCAGAGCGGAGGAATACAGAACAGTCAGGTTCGGCTCCGGAGAGGGACCCATATTCTCCAAAGTGTGCAGGAAACGGTAGTCGTTCTTGGTAACCATGGAACGGCCGTCTACGCCGATACCGCCAACTTCCAGGGTAGCCCATACCGGGTCGCCGGAAAACAGCTGGTTGTAAGAGGGAATACGAGCGAACTTCACCATACGGAACTTCATAACCAAGTGGTCGATCAATTCCTGTGCCTCGCTCTCGGTCAAAGTGCCGGCTTCCAGATCTCTCTCAATGTAGATATCCAGGAAAGTGGACACACGACCAACGCTCATCGCAGCACCGTTCTGGGTCTTGATGGCAGCCAGGTAGCCGAAGTACAGCCACTGCACAGCCTCTTTTGCATTCTTTGCGGGCTGAGAAATATCAAAGCCATACTTCTCGGCCATAACTTTCATCTCGCCCAGAGCCTTGATCTGCATAGCCAGCTCTTCTCTCTGACGGATGATGTCGTCAGTCATAGAACCGCTGCCGCAGTTGGCAAAGTCTTCCTTCTTCTGCTCGATCAGGAAGTCGATACCGTACAGAGCCACACGGCGATAATCGCCGACGATACGGCCACGGCCGTAAGTATCCGGCAGGCCGGTAATGATCTTGTTGTGGCGAGCCTTCTTCATCTCGGGTGTATATGCGTCAAACACACCCTGGTTATGCGTCTTGCAATACTCAGTAAAGATCTTGTGCAGCTCCGGATCCGGCTCATAGCCGTAAGTGGTGCAAGCCTGCTCTGCCATCTTGATACCGCCATAGGGCATAAAGGCACGCTTCAGGGGCTTGTCGGTCTGCAAACCGACCACAGCCTCCAGATCCTTCAGATCCTCACTGATGTAGCCCGGCTCATGGGCAGTAATGCCGGACACGATCTTCGTGTCCATATCCAACGCCGCCCTTGGCGCGCTCTTCTTTTTGCAGGCCCTGCAACACGCCCCACAGCTTGTTGGTAGCATCCGTGGGTCCTGCCAGGAAACTCTCATCACCATCATAGGGCTTGTAGTTCTTCTGGATGAAGTCTCTTACATTGACTTCCTCTTTCCAGAGGGAACCGTCAAAGCCATTCCATTGTTCAAAATTGACCATCGTATTACCTCCTACAGTATTTGTTTGCTAAATTATGAAAACTAATGATTGGCATAGTTGAAATTGCGAAAACAGACGCAATTTGACACACCTGTCCGCAAATCGCTAATAATATACAACAAATCGTCTCGAATTTCAACCCAAATTGTATAAGTATTT
>ENA-OQAL01000033-OQAL01000033.1-human-gut-metagenome-genome-assembly--contig:-NODE-33-length-31121-cov-2.800058_pt1 | contig 31121 bp, 41 predicted proteins | sample MGYA00242491_ERZ504519 | MGnify/ENA primary metagenome ERZ504519 (study PRJEB26092, sample SAMD00036260) | human gut metagenome | host: Homo sapiens | study: EMG produced TPA metagenomics assembly of... | reverse complement strand
CACTGCTCGATTTCGGCTCACGCCTCGGCCAGGGCGTCGATCATGTAGTTGTTGATCGTGGCCTTGACGGACTCGAGGTGATCGGACTTGGTGGCCTCGATGAGCTTGGACTGCGGGATATCCAGAGCGTACTCTTCGAGGGAAGCCAGCGAGGCGGTGCCGTTCTCGACGGTCGCGCCGATGCCGGAATCGAAGGAGCTGTAGCGCTCGGCCTGCAGGTTCTCGATGACCTTGTCCTCGTGCATCTTGGCCGCGACCAGCAGGCCGGCCGCGAAGGAATCCATGCCGGCGATGTGGGAGCGGAACAGATCCTCGGCGGCGAAGGAGGTACGGCGCGGCTTGGCGTCGAAGTTCAGACCGCCGTGAGGGCCGATCTGACCCTCGGCGAGGACCTCCCACATGACGGTGGAAGTCTCGTACAGGTCGGTCGGGAACTCATCCATATCCCAGCCGATGAGCTTGTCGCCCTGGTTGGCATCGAGGGAGCCGAGCACACCGGCCTCGCGGGCGGTGCGGATCTCGTGCTGGTAGGTATGACCGGCCAGGTTGGCGTGGTTGCCTTCGAGGTTCAGCTTCATGAAGTCGATGTCGTAGGTCTTAAGGAAGGCGATGGCTGTGGATGCATCGAAGTCATACTGGTGCATCGTCGGCTCCTTGGCCTTCGGCTCGATCAGGAACTGAGCGTCCAGGCCGATCTCCTGAGCATACTCGTGGCACATGTGGAAGAACTTGGCCATGTGCGCCTGTTCGCGCTTCATCTGCGTGTTCCACAGGTTCTCGTAGCCTTCACGTCCACCCCAGAACACGTAGTTCTCGGCTCCCAGGCGCTTGGCAATCTCCAGGGAATGCTTCAGCTGGCCACCGGCGTAAGCATAGATGTCGGCGAACGGGGAGGTGGAAGCACCGGAAACGAAGCGCGGGTTGGTGAACAGGGAGGAGGTGTTCCACAGCAGCTTGATGCCGGTGGACTTCATGTTCTCTTCGATCTTGTCGACGACCTTGTCCAGGTTCTTGTCGGTCTCGCGCAGGGTATCGCCTTCCGGAGCGATATCACGATCATGGAAGCAGAAGTACTCGACGCCGAGCTTCTGGAAGAACTCGAAGGCGTAGTCGACCTTGGCCAGAGCCTCATCCTCAGCATTGGAGTACTTGCCGTACCACGGACGCTGGGCGGTGCCGGTGCCGAACGGATCGACCAGCTCCTGATCGAAAGTGTGCCACCAAGCGACGCCAAAAACGCAGCCAATCCTTCATCTTCTTGCCGGCAACAACCTTGTCGGCATCGTAGTAATGGAAAGCCAGACCCTCCTGCGGTCCCTTTTCACGACCGACATACGGAATCTTTTCGATATCCCACAGACCCATGGGTTGCTCCTTTGCTATTGATTTTACTTTCGCAAGACATTGTTTTCCCGTCAAGCGGATTCCCGCCTGCCTTGATGTATATAATAAAATCAATTTCCTAAGTTTGTCAATTCAGTGAACTATTCGGCGTTTCCATTGAAGAATAGCCAATTATCAACTCAGTGATAAGGTGAGCATGTTTGTTGCACCGCAGCGCTACGCAACGAAGCACCCAATCGAAAGAAGGAAATCCATGAGCAAAAACGTCGACACCATCTGCGTGCAGGGAGGTTACCAGCCCGGCAACGGCGAATCCCGCACACCCCCGATCATTCAGGCGACAACCTCAAATACAAGTCAAGCGAACAGATGAGCCGACTGTTCGGCCTATCCGAATCCGGATACTTCTACACCCGACTGCAGAACCCAACCAACGACACCATCGCAGCGAAAATCTGCGAAATGGAAGGCGGCGCGGCCGCAATGCTGACCTCATCCGGCCAGGCGGCAAACTTTTTTCGCACTCTTCAACATCTGCAACAACGGTGACCACATCGTTGCATCCTCCGCAATCTACGGCGGCACGTTCAACCTTATCAACGTGACCATGCGCAAAATGGGCATCGAATGCACGTTCGTAAGCCCGGACTGCACCGAGGAAGAACTCGAAGCGGCATTCCAGCCGAACACCAAGGCGGTCTTCGGCGAATCCATCTCCAATCCGGCGCTCATCGTTCTTGATTTCGAAAAGTTCGCGAACGCAGCGCACCGCCACGGCGTGCCACTGATCGTCGACAATACGTTCCCGACGCCCGTCAATTGCCGACCGTTCCAGTATGGCGTGGATATCGTCACGCACGCCACCACCAAATATATGGACGGTCACGGCTCCTGCGTGGGCGGCGCGATCGTGGATTCCGGCAACTTCGACTGGATGGCCCATGCGGAGAAATTCCCCGGACTCACCACACCGGACGATTCCTACCATGGCGTGACCTATGCCAAGGACTTCGGCAAGGCCGCCTACATCACCAAAGCCACCGCACAGCTCATGCGCGATTTCGGCTCAACACCGGCGCCGATCAACTCGTGGATCATGGGCATGCATTTGGAGTCGCTGGGCGTGCGTATGGAGCGCCATTGCGCGAACGCGCTCAAGGTGGCGCAGTGGCTGAGCGCGACCCGCGCATCAGCTGGGTGAGCTTCCCAGGCCTTGAGGAAGACAAGTACCATGCGCTAGCTGAAAAGTACATGCCGAACGGCACTTGCGGCGTTATTTCCTTCGGCGTGCCGGGCGGCCGCGAAAAGGTGTCCGCGTTCCTCGACCACCTGAAGATGGTGTCCATCGCCACACATGTGGCCGACGCGCGCAGCTGCACCCTATACCCGGCAGGCACCACGCACCGTCAGCTCACCGAGGAGCAGCTCGTCGAAGCAGGCGTTGGCATTGACCTGGTGCGCCTGAGCTGCGGCATCGAAAACGCCGACGACATCATCACGGATCTCGATCAGGCTCTCGCCGCCGTGCAGTGATTCTCACTCAAAACACATCAGGAAGGCCGTATCTCCCACTCAGAGGTGCGGTCTTCCTCCTATCCGAGTGGACTCGCACGCCATACTCATCTTGCACGGGCACACCAATCATCTGAAATCCCTTATATGTGCAGATTAAGGCATCTTCAAAATCCGATTTGCGCTATATGTGGCAGATTCACACTACATTCGAGGGTATAAATCTATAGAAAAATCCCGTTAAGAAATCTCAGGTCTGCCACATATAGCGATTTTGACTTTTCCAGCACCGTGGAATCTGCCACACATAACGGTTTTCATTCAGCCTGTTGGTACGTCCAGCGACCGGCAAGCATAGTGCCAAGCACATGCTCGGGCATGGCACGCATGGCCTCCGGAGAATCGATTATGCTCGGATCACAGTCCAGAAGCACCAAATCGGCCGCGTCTGCGTCCCGCAAAGCCACGCGCCGACCGCGGTGGACGAAGCGAGCGCCGTTTCAAAATCAAGGCACTGCTCAGGTTGGAAAGGCTCGCGGTCGGAACTTTCCGTACCGAATACCGCCGCGGAGATGGCCAGCCATGGGTCCAGCGGCGCGACCGGCGCATCCGACCCCATGAGCAGTTTGGTCCCCGCCTTATGCAGACTATTGAATGCGTAGGGGATTCCGGCGGGGGTGCCCCAGAATCGCGCGATGACGTCACGATCGTCCATGGCGTGCTGCGGTTGGATGCTTGCGACAAGTCCCAGCTGCGCGAGTCGCGGAATGTCGCACTCCTTGAGCATTTGGGCATGCTCAATGGAACCATGCGCATGGGTGCGTTCGGCACAATCAAGCACAATGGTGTTCGCTTCATCGCCGATGGCATGACAGGCGATATCGAAGCCATGTTCGACGGCGAGTCGCATGTACGACTCGATTTGCTCAGGGGCATAGCTCAATGTGCCGTAGGTTTCCGGTCTGATGCCCGAATATGGCATGGAACAGTAGGCGGAACGGGTGTTGAGCGAGCCATCGGAGATCATCTTCATCGCGCCGACGTGACCCAAACCATGACTTCCGGGCAATTCGTCTCCGGTGTGCCAGCCGTCGTCGATGGCTTGTCGGAGTCTCTCGGGATATATGCCAGCCTCGACACGCAGACCATCAAGCCCTTGCGAGAATCGGCTAATCCACGTGTCGATGTTCTCGGCCATCTCATAGTCGCGCACGCGACCACGCCTTTGCTCGCAGCGTCGTGTTCGGGCGTTGCGCAACAGATGCATCAGCTCATTGGCCGCACCAGGTCCTTTGTCCAGCTTGCAGTAGGCGTCGAACCACTCAAGCTCGCCGACGAGTCCGGATTCGTCCACATCTACGCCAAGCTTGCGCGCGGCGGCAGAGTTCACCCAACCGCAATGCATATCGGCACTTGACAGCGCCACCGGCTGGTCTCCCGCCACCGCATCGATCGCGGCCAGGGTCGGCTGGGCGTCATCGGACCACAGGGAATGCCGGAAGCGCATGCCGACCACATATTGGTTCGGGTCGAGTGCGCCGCTTTCACGACGCTCCTCCAAGTGTCGACGCAACATGTCGAGCGCTTCGCCGGCACTGCGTGCATCAATCAGATCGAGCCGTCCCAACGTATACGACCACTGCGTGAAATGCGTGTGGCAGTCCCACAATCCGGGAATCACCCATATCTTCGAAGCAGCATCCGTTGGCCTTTCCGAAGGTCGCACCGAAGCTATTCGCCCGTGACCGACAGCAATGTCGACCAGCTTATCCGAACCTACGAAACACACGTTTTTTTCAATCACACACGGCTCGCCCATACATCCTCATTTCAACGTGATGTTCTACCCGTGCCATGGTATCCCGCAGCAGCGCAGCAGCGCACGTTCGTCTCAATCAGGTCTGCCGGCGGCCGACTGTTTATCCACATTTTTGCGCATAACCTCGGTTATCCACTTATCCACTGTTTTTTCGAATGCGAATAGACAACGTCCCATCCGAGGAATCAGAAAAAATGCAACATGCGTTACAATTCATGCGCGAAGGCACGGATTCCTCGCAGGAAAGCCGTTGCAGGATCGCTCTGATTCGCAATGGGCTACCATGTCCGAAAGTCAACTGGAAGGTTCGACTGAACAATGGGAAAATCGCGCTTTTGGATATGGCCTATCCAGATATAAAAGTGGCCATCGAATACGACGGAAGACATCACGCCGGCCAATGGCTCGCCGACAGCAAGAGACGTGAAGCCTTGGAAGATGACGGTTGGGCATACATTCAAGTGACCGCCGAAAACCTTATGAACGACTTCGAGGAACGGGCACTCGCGCAACGAGTGGCCGACCGGATGAGCCAACGATTAAGCAAGCCCATCATGCTCTGTCAAAGAATGTCCTCGGGAAGGATACACATCCGCATAACGTCTCTCGCCAATGGAAGCAGAAAGATTCTCATCTGAAAGCCACTATATGTGGCAGATTTGCATCCCCAGACAAACCAAAACCGCTATATGTGGCAGACCAGACCGGTTTCAAGCCTCAAAAGACCCCAATCAGTACCCCCTAGACGAGATTTTCCTTGGGAGCCTGCCACATATAACGGAAATCATTTTTCTGAAATGCCAAAAACTGCCACATATAGGACATTTCAAACTGAAAACACGGCATAGGCATATCACCTTTTTCGTCAGATCGAAGACAGCATTTCGAAAACGTCGTCATCATCGACGACGAGGCTATCGATTTGCGGCGGCCGAGTTCGCGCAGCCATTCGTCGGGTTCCGTATCGGCGAGCGCACGGATGTCGAGATGCAACGGCTTGTGCCTTCCGACCACCACCTCGTTAGCATCCACAGCTTGGACCGGCCCGTCGAAATGGGCAAAGGCACCATCCGAAACATCCAGCCGATCCGTCCGACCCGGAAGGCATGCGGCACTTCCCACCGATCCTTCCGTACCGTTCGAATTACCCGGGGCACCCGCACGGCCACCAGTCGGACATATGCCCAACACCGCCGCATACGTGTCATATAGCCCGCGTCGACGTACAGCGTATTCGGCATCAGATTCCTCCGCATGTTTTCTGCCGTCCACAATGTACGGCATTCCTGTGGTGATGTAGTGGAAGAAATGGCGATTGATGGCGTCGCATTCCGCCCGCATCACGTCATATACCACTTCCACACCGTTTTCCTCAAGAATGCGAAGTCCTTTGCCGGCCACGATGGGATTCGGATCGATCGAACCGACCACGACGCGCGTTATGCCGTGCGAAAGAATTAGATCGGTGCATGCCGGCTGCGATCCGACATGGCAGCAAGGTTCGAGAGTGTCGATGACCGTGGCTCCATGCATGTCGATACCATGCTTGTCGGCGTAGTCGAAGGCCATGCGTTCCGCATGCGGTCCGCGGTAGCGGTCGTGGTATCCGGCTGCGAGAATCTCGCCGTCGCGGACCACCACCGTGCCGACCAACGGATTCGGATTCACCCAACCGGCTCCCTTATGGGCCAGTTCCAGCGCCTGCGTCATGTATTTCCGATATTGAGGCATGTCATCCATGGTTCCAAGCATATTGCATCGATTGCGGTCCCCCATTTCAAAATCGCCATGAGACATTTCGTAAATGGATAGGCGCGAACCGGTCATCCGTCCCATCGCCGTACGGCGTCGCACAATGACGCCATACAATGTTGGCAGACCAGCAAAGGAACCAGCGAGAGGAAGCACCACATGCAGCGCGAAATCATGACGTCCATTCCGTTCTTGAGCCAGCCGTCGACGGAGGCGCTCAATACGCCCGAGGATCTTGCCGTCGCACAGGATCTCAAAGACACGCTTGACGCACATCGCAATGGCTGCGTCGGCATGGCCGCAAACATGATCGGCGTCTCGAAGAGCATCATTGCATTCGTGGACGAGGATTTCGGCGGTCGCATCTTCGTAATGTTCAACCCGACGATCACTGCGAAAGACGGCGCCTACGACGCCTCCGAAGGCTGCCTGTCTCTCAAAGGCGAGCGCCGCACGGTCCGCTTCCAGCGCATTGAGGTCTCGTATGCGGATCGCAAGTTCCGCGAGCGCCATGCCACGTTCACTGGTTTCACCGCGCAGATCATCCAGCACGAGATCGATCATTGCGAAGGCATTATCATTTAACGACTTTTTCAGGCATGGCACCTAGCGGCTTTTCGGGCGCTCCATCTAGCGACAGGCTTAGGAAAAATCGTTTGATGTAACAATCGTACGTAACCGCCTTACGTTACAGTTTCCGTAATGCACCGTAGGGCAGTGTCAAAGGAGATTTCATGGGTGCCATCGATATGTTCAACGATTTCGTCAAACTCATTGAAAGCGAGTCCCTGCCCGTCGAAGCCGTTGCGATTGCGGATGGCGACGCCATTATCGCGGAACGTCATTTCGTTCCCGACCAGGATCGCAATATTTATTCCCATACGAAAAGTTATGTTTCGACGGCTATTGGCATTGCGATTGAAGATGGCTTGCTGTCGCTCGATTCGCGATTGGTCGACTCGTTCCCCGAGTATGTTCCCTCCGATGCGCAACTGGAGTTGGGCCAGATCACGCTGAGGCACTTGCTGACTATGTCGAGCGGTTTCAATCATGCGTATTTGATGAACCCTGACCGGCGCAGTGGTGTTGGTGCGCCTGATTATTTACGGTACATGTTCTCTCGCAGGTTGAGGTGGAGCCCGGCAGCACGTTCTGCTATTCGTCTGCGGATTCTGATTTGGCGGGCCGCATGTTGGAGCAGGCTGCCGGCATGCGTCTTGGCGAGTATTTGTATGGCACGATTTTTTCCAAGTTGGATCAGGGTTGGCCTGTTTGGGAATGTGATCCGCAAGGTCATCCGATTGCAGGCGGCGGGATCTACATGTCGCTTGCGAATATGTTGAAACTTGGCCAGGTCTATTTGAATGATGGCACTTGGCATGGCACGCGCATTGTCAGCGAATCGTGGGTCAAGCAGGCTTCCGGTAAGCAGATCGACACTCCGTATAGCAATATTTGGACGTGCGGTTATGGCTATCAGTTCTGGATGTCGCCTTATGAGGGGGCATATCGTGCGGATGGTGCGTACGGTCAGATTACTACGGTTTTGCCGAAGCAGGGTTTGGTTGTTGCGATTCAATGCCCGGAATCTGGTGATTTCGACAATATCGTTCGTCCTGCTTTGCATGAGCATCTGCTGCTTCCGCTTACTGCCTGAGCGCACGACTTTCGCCCATACCGTCGTGTAGATGGGGTATGGGATAATTATGCACGGTATTGTGCGTGGGTTGCGTTCCGGAATCCTTGATTGAGTTTCCGTTGACCGCTCATGCAACACGCTGGAATTCCAACGTTTCTTAAGGATGGAACACAACATTGGCTGAATTCATTTACCAGATGATCAAGGCCCGCAAGGCTTACGGCGACCGTGTGATTCTCGATGACGTGACTTTGAGCTTCCTGCCAGGCGCGAAGATTGGCGTTGTTGGCCCGAACGGCATGGGTAAGTCCACGCTGCTGAAGATCATGGCCGGACTCGACACCGTGTCTAATGGCGAGGCTTCTTTGACTCCGGGTTATACCGTCGGCATTCTGCAGCAGGAACCACCGCTGGATGACACCAAGACTGTTGGCGAGAACATCAAGATGGCGTTCGGCGAGATCGCTGAAAAGGTGGCTCGTTTCAATCAGATTGGCGAAGAGATGGCCAATCCGGATGCCGATTTCGATGCTTTGATGGATGAGATGGGCAAGCTGCAGAACGATATCGATGCTGCAAACGGTTGGGATCTTGATTCTCAGCTTGAGCAGGCTATGGATGCTTTGCAGTGCCCGGATCCGGATACTCCGGTAACGGTATGCTCCGGTGGTGAACGCCGTCGTGTGGCATTGTGCAAGCTGCTGCTGGAGGCTCCTGATCTGCTGCTGCTCGACGAGCCTACCAACCATCTTGACGCCGAGTCGATTCTGTGGTTGGAGCAGTTCCTGCACCAGTACAAGGGTGCCGTCATCGCCGTTACCCACGATCGTTACTTCATGGATAACGTGGCCGAGTGGATCTGCGAGGTCGACCGTGGCCAGCTGTACCCGTATAAGGGCAACTACACCACGTATTTGGAGACCAAGGCCAAGCGTATGGAGATCCAGGCGCCAAGGATGCCAAGCTCGCCAAGCGCCTGAAGAGCGAACTTGATTGGGTGCGCTCTTCGCCGAGGCCCGTCAGGCCAAGAACAAGGCTCGTCTGGAGCGTTACGACCAGATGGAGCAGGAGGCACGCAACAACAAGAAGCTTGACTTCTCCGAGATTCAGATTCCGGCTGGCCCGCGTCTGGGCTCTACTGTGCTGGAAGCCGAGCATATTCACAAGGCGTTCGGCGATCGTGTGTTGATCGACGATCTAAGCTTCACGCTGCCGCGTAACGGTATTGTCGGCGTGATCGGCCCGAACGGTGTGGGTAAGTCCACCCTGTTCAAGACCATCGTTGGCCTTGAACCGTTGACGTCTGGCTCGTTGAAGATCGGCGAAACCGTGCAGATCAGCTATGTGGATCAGAATCGCGCCGGTCTTGACCCGAATAAGAACCTATGGGAGGCCGTGTCTGACGGTCTTGACTTCATTGAGGTTGCTGGCGTTGAAGTACCGACCCGCGCGTATGTGGCGTCCTTCGGTTTCAAGGGTTCCGACCAGCAGAAGCTCACCGGCGTGCTGTCCGGTGGTGAACGCAATCGTCTGAATCTTGCGTTGACCCTGAAGCAGGGCGGCAACCTGCTGCTGCTCGACGAACCGACCAACGATCTTGATGTCGAAACTCTTGAATCGCTTGAAAACGCACTGCTTGGCTTCCCGGGCTGCGCTGTGGTGATCTCTCACGACCGTTGGTTCCTCGACCGCGTGGCCACGCATATTCTCGCATGGGAAGGCGATGACGAGAATCCAGCCAAGTGGTACTGGTTCGAAGGCAACTTCCAGGCCTATCAGGAGAACCGTGTCGCTCGTCTCGGCGAAGACGCGGCTCGCCCCCACCGTCTCCATCGCAAGCTAACGCGCTAAGCCGTTAAGCAGACAGTCCTGTGGACTGTCTGTAGGCTTAGCCTGAGTGAGGCGACAGCCGAACGAAGGCAACAATGAGCCTTGCGAAGCAAGACCATAATTGCGAACGTTACTCGCAAATTTCAGCAAAGCGCCGTGCTTCGTTACGAAGTGCGGCGCTTTGCCGTATGTGAATCGTTTGACGATTACCTGCCGTTCACGCTTCTCACGCATTCGTTACAAAACAATCCGGCGAAATTTACCGCCCTTGCGTAGACTCGTTTCCAGAACGAAGCGTTTATCGTATGCGACTCAAAGAATCGAGGCCCGTTATGACACAGACAGCGCAGACAGCAATAACTCCGTTACAACGGTTGGCGAAGGTGCTTCAGCTGGGCACGCCTTCCACGTACCGCAGCCACACATATGTGAATGGCGAAAGCCTGTATTTCCCCACTGGCCGCGTGTACGGCGGTCAGGTGATCGCGCAGGCCATGATGGCCGCATCCAAAACGGTTCCGCCATCTCGTCTGCCGAATTCGATTCATGGCTATTTCATTTCCGCCGGCGATATTCGTCAGGATTTGCTGTTTGATGTGGAGAATCTGCGTGATGGCCGCTCGTTTCCGCTCGTCGCGTGAATGTCACGCAGCTCAGGGTTCGATTCTGACGGCCATCGCCAGCTTCCAGGAGCAGGGTCAGAATGGCATTGAGTTCGCCGATCCCATGCCGGAAGGCGTGCCGGAGCCGGAAACGTTGACCAGTGCGAAGCAGCTGATGGAGCCGTTTGCCGAAAAGTCTTCGTATGCCAAATACTATGCGGAAAAGTCGCCGTTCGACATTCGTCATGTGACGCGCACGATCATGCTGGGTGCCGATAAGAAGAGCGCCAGTAACGATTCCGGCAAGCAGATGGTGTGGATGAAGGCCGACGGCACGGTTGACGTTCCGCAGGTCATGCATCGTGCGATGTTGGCTATGGGTTGCGATCAGGTGATGCTGGAGCCGGTGTTGCGTCGTGCCGGGTTAAGTTATTGCCACGCCTGGCATTTCGTTTCGCTTCGATCGATCATTCGATGTGGTGGTATCGCGATATCGACATCAATCAGTGGCATTTGTATGTGCAGGATACGCCTACCGCGGCTCACGGCCGTGGCTTGGGGCAGGCGAAGGTATACACGCAGGATGGCGAGCTTGTTGCCTGCATGACTCAGGAGGCGATGATCCGTGTTCCTGAGGAGGATTTGAAGAAGTAAGGACAATCAGGCTTTCGTTTGGGCTGCCGATTTGGTTGCCGCGGCCGCGTAACGGTTTCGTTGCGTGGCCGTTTTCATTTTCGGGCTTTCCGGACCGTCGATTGGTGGGATTTGACACAACCACTCCCCCACAATGCCGATGATCATGTCAGCGATGCATACGATTGCCGCGATCGCGCATTCGAGGATGGCCTGACTGTAGAACGTCGCCTCACCATGCGGCAGGCTCATGATGAGCTGTCCACCATACCAGCCGGCCAACGCCGCTCCTGCCACGCCCAACGCCTTGCATGACACCAGTGTGGCGAACGCCTTCTGCGGGTCCAAAGGTCTCAGCTGCGCGCGTTTTTCGGGATCCGTGGTGGTGTATTTGTGGATCTGCAATGCCATATACAGCACGACGAATCCCAGAATCGCCAACACCACGGGCACGATCCATGGAGCGCCGACCAATGGCAAACCTGAAATCTCGCCATATTTCGCCAATCCCATACCGGCCAGCAATCCTAATGCGGCAGCGAGAACATAGCACCACCAAGGGGTTCTGCGCGCTTTCATAGCGTACCTCCGATGATCCAATTGTCGGTCAGCAGTCCCACTTGCGCGGTATCGGGGGCCATGGCCAGCAGGAATGATACCGGATCCTTGCCCAGTCGCGCATCGGGATCCATGTCGAGCCATGGCGCAAGCACTGCGGCATGGTTGCGTGCGGTGGGCCATGGCACCTTGCAGTCAGGCTCATCGCATGTCACGCCTTCCATGTCGATCAGGTCGAGATCGAAGTCTTCGCCGACGGAAGCTTCCACATTGCCTAATGCTTCGATCAGATCATGGGCGCCCATGCGCGTGGAAATCTGGATTACCGCGGCCATTTTGTCGGGGAGTCCGTCGAGTTGGCTCACATGGTAGAGGGGTGAGATGCCCTCGACTTGGTTGCCGGGAATGCCGTCCAATGTGACGATGGCCATGCGGAACTGCTGTTCGGCATCGGTTGCTGGGCTGTCCAGTGAGATCACCGCACGTTTCGATGCGGGTTCTAGCTGTGCAGAAGCGAGTGCGGCCACTTTGGCTGCGGCGGTTCCTTCCGGCAAATCGCTGGAATCGATCGCATCATACGCTTCGCCCATATCATCCGCATCGCCCGCATTATTGGCATCGCAGGCAAGGTCGTCGGTACCGTAGCCGGTCGGGCTTTCCACCATCCAATCATCTGCGATTTCGTCGATATGGTCGCGATCGGTCGATTCACGGAGGAGTTGAGCCACGGAACCGGCATGTTCGCCCGGCAGTTCGGCATCGGGTTCGAGTGCCAGCCACGGCCCCAGCACGAACGCACGCTGCCATGCACGGGGGTGAGGCAGCGTCAGGTCCGGATCGTCGCTGCTCTGACCGTCAAAATCGATGATGTCCAGATCAAGTGTGCGCGAAGTCCAATGGTCGGTACGCACTCGACCATGTTCGGCTTCGATGCGCTGCAATCCTCGCAACAGCTCCATTGCCGATAGCTTGGTGGTCACGGAAACAACCGCATTGTAAAAGTCGGGGGTACCATCGGGCATGCCCCACGCATCGGTACGGTACAGCGGCGAAATGCCCGTAACCTGAGTGGACGCCAGTCCGTCGATCGAACGCACCGCGTCACGCAAGGTGGCCACTACATCGCCCTGATTGCCACCCATGGCAATGATGGCATGATGCACTTGCGATGCAGCCGAAGTTGTTTCACGAGAACGTTCCACGGTTACGCTCACATCGTCGAATGGTACGACGATTGGCGCACTCGGCTTGTGCACGGTCACTTGCGTTCGCGCCACGGCAGGATATTCAAGAATCATGCTGGCAATGCGATCGGCCAGTTTTTCGATGAGATCGACATGATCGCCTTCGATAATGGCGACTATTCCTTTGGCGATGGCACCGTAATCGACGGTGTCGTGCAGATCGTCGGAATGCCCGGCTGGCGCAAGATCCAGAAACAGCGTGGCGTCGACGACGAACGTCTGCGCACGCTCATGTTCGAAATCAAGCACACCGTGTTTGCCGACCGCGCGAACGCCAGTCAATCGAATCTGATCCATGCCAGCCTTTCTTTGCATATCTCAAGGTTTAATGGTGGAAATGCGTTGCCGCTCCTACGCTGTCAGGAACGCACGACGTATGCGAGCACCGCGTATCAGGCGTTAGCGAAAGCACGCCACGCATTGCCGATCGCCACCGCGTCACGGCTTTTCTCCACGTCATGCACGCGCACGGCCCACGCTCCATATTCGGCGCACAAGGCGCTGATGGCGGCGGTCGCATTGTCTTTACTGCCCATGCTTGGCTCGTCGATACCGGCATCGGCAAGCGCCGCGCCGACGAATCGTTTGCGCGAGGCTCCGATCAGCACCGGATACCCGGTGGCGTTGAACCGCTCCAACGCCACCATCAGCGGGAAGTTATGTTCGACGCTCGGTTTGGAGAATCCAAGACCCGGATCGATGATGATCTGTGACGGCGAGACGCCTGCCTGAAGCACGTCGTCGACCTGCTTCATGAGTTCGTCATACACGTCGTTCACCACGCCATTGGCGTACACGGACGTATTAGCGTCAGGCACGTCGCCTGCAGAGCCGGCAAGCCAACCGCGCCAATGCTGCACAATGTAAAGGCTTTCCGCGTGTTCGGCCACCACATGGGGCACTTCGCGGTCCAGCTGACCGCCGGACACGTCGTTGATGATCTGCGCACCATGCTCCAACGCCATGCGAGCCACCGATGCGCGCGTAGTGTCGATGGACAGCACCGCGCCTTCCGGAATCAGCGCATCCACAGCACCTAGCACGCGGTTTTGCTCGTCTTCCTCACTGACACGTTTGGCTCCGGGGCGAGTGGATTCGGCACCGATATCGATGATGTCAGCCCCATCTTTCATCATCGCTTCGCCGTGCGCTTTCGCATTCGCAGGATCGAGCCATAACCCTCCATCGGAGAACGAATCCTCCGTAATGTTGAGCACGCCCATCACCAGCGTACGGTCACTATCATGAATCGATTTCATATCAATGGTCATCCGGTTTCCCCTCCTATATCCGGTTATTGGTATTTACGATTCGACTTGCTGCAGTCGTGCCGATCACGCATGCTGCGACAGGATCAGGCTCATGGCTTCGGCTCGCGTCGTCGCGTCTCGCATGCAGCCGCGCACCGCCGATGTAACCGTACGCGATTGCGCCTTCTTTACGCCACGCATGGCCATGCACATGTGATCGCATTCGGTGACTACGATCACGCCACGTGCTTCGATACCTTCCATCAACGCGTCGGCCACCTGTTGGGTGAGGCGCTCCTGCACTTGCGGACGTCGGGCATACAGTTCCACCAGTCGTGCAAGCTTGCTTAAGCCCGCCACTTGGCCGTTCGACGGAATATAGCCGACGTGGGCCACGCCATGGAACGGCAGCAGATGGTGTTCGCATACCGAGAAGAGTTCAATATCGCGTACCAGCACCATTTCGTCGGTATCGACTTTGAACTTGGTTTTGAGCACTTCCTCGGGGCCGTGTCCAAGGCCTGCGAACAGCTCCTTGCAGGCACGCCCAATACGGTCGGGGGTGTCGAGCAGGCCTTCACGGTCCGGGTCTTCGCCAATGGATTTCAGAAACAGGCGTACTGCCTGGCGCACGCCTTCCTCGTCATAGCCGACAGGCCCGGCCGCATGGGCGGCACGGGCCTTGTCGTCGAAGAGGGTATCGAATGCTTCGGTATCGCTCATCAGTTGGTCAATCCTGCGCTTTTCTTCAGGGATTCGGGAATCGGAACCGGCGGAATGTCGGAATCCGGGCGCTTGCTGTCGCTCAGCCACACTTCACGCTTCGGCGCCTTCTTGACATTAGCGAAGATTTCCGCAAGTTCCTTTTCGTTGAGTGTTTCCTTGACGAGCAGCTGACGTACGAGCTCGTCAAGAATCTCACGATTCTCGTTGATGACGTTCCACGCTTCGGTATGCGCGGTTTCCACCAGTTTGAGCACTTCCTCGTCGATGATTTCGGCGGTGCGTGCGGAATACTTGTGGTTCAGCGATCCAAGGTCGCTCTGTTCGTCATCGGACCACTTGATGGCACCCAGCTTGTCGGAGAAGCCGTAGTCGAGCACCATCTGACGTGCGATGTTCGTCGCCTTTTCGATGTCGTTGGAAGCGCCGGTGGTCGGATCGTGGAACACGACTTCCTCCGCGGTGCGACCACCCATGGCGTACGCCATCTGGTCGAGCAGCTGGTTGCGAGACATGGAATAGCGATCTTCAGTCGGCATCACCGCGGTGTAGCCAAGTGCGCGGCCACGCGGCAGAATGGTGACCTTGGTGACCGGATCGGTATCGTTCATGGCAGCCGCCACCAGCGCGTGACCACCCTCGTGGTATGCGGTGTTGCGCAGTTCGTCGAGCGCCATGCCCTTGGAACGGCGCTTCGGGCCCGCCTGCACGCGGTCGATGGCCTCGTCGATGGCGCGGTTGTCGATCAGCTGCGCACCGGCGCGGGCGCACAACAATGCGGCTTCGTTCAACACATTGGCCAGATCAGCGCCGGTAAAGCCCGGCGTACGCACGGCGATCATACGCAGATCGACATCAGGCACGAACGGCTTGCCCTTGGCATGCACCTTCAAAATAGCCTCGCGGCCTTCCAAATCAGGCGCTTCGACGGCTACCTGACGGTCGAAACGGCCCGGGCGAAGCAGTGCCGGATCAAGCACGTCGGGGCGGTTGGTCGCGGCGATGATGATCAGATTGGTGTCGTTATTGAAGCCGTCCATCTCAACGAGCAGCTGGTTCAGCGTCTGCTCACGTTCGTCGTGGCCGCCGCTCATACCGGAACCGCCACGCTTACGACCGACGGCATCGATCTCATCGATGAAGATGATGGCCGGAGCGTTCTTCTTGGCCTCATCGAACAGATCGCGCACACGGGAGGCGCCAAGACCCACGAACATTTCCACGAAGTCGGAGCCTGCCATGGAGTAGAAAGGCACACCGGCTTCGCCTGCGATGGCTCGTGCCAGCAACGTCTTACCGGTACCTGGAGGGCCGTAGAGCAATACGCCACGCGGAATGCGGGCACCCAAAGCCTTGTAACGAGACGGATCCTTCAGGAAGTCCTTGATTTCCTCGACTTCCTGCACGGCAGCCTCTTCGCCGGCCACGTCGGCGAACTTGGTGGTCGGGGTCTGGCCTTCGAGCAGCTTGCCGCTGTTCTTCTTGCCGCCCATACCGAACATGCCGCCAGCACCGCCCATACGGCTCATCATGAACCAGAACAGACCAAAGATAATGAGGAACGGCAGCAGCGAGGTCAGCAGATACGTCCAAATGCTGCTCTGCTGCATGGTCGCCGTCCAGCCCTTGACCGGATCAGCCTTCTGTACGGCCTTGACCACGGTTGCGGACTGCGCGTACGTGTAGTAGAACTGCACGTTTTTGCCGTAGTTCTTCATACGCCCGGTATCAGGGTCTGTAGCGGAGTAGTCGCTCTTAAGCTTGAGCTTGACCTGCTGGGTGTTGTCTACGATCTGTGCGTATTCAACATTGTTGCCGTTGAGAATCTGCAGACCGTCCTTGGTGTCGATGGTCTGGGAACCGGTTCCGGCGAAAATCTGGAACATGGTCACGGCAAGCAATGCCACAACCACAACCCACAGCCATGGGGACTGCCAGAACGGACGCGGACCGCCATTGGATCCGTTGCCGTTGGACTTGTCACCCTTGCCGTTGGAATCGTTGCCATTGCCGGCGTTATTATTGCGTCCAAACGGATTGGTGAACGGGTTATTGCCGCCGCCGTTGTTATTCGGCGACTGGCCCGGACCAGGAAAACTCATGCCTGACCTCCTTCATACACTTCCGGCTTCAGCACCGCGATCGAATCAAGATTGCGGTATCGCTCGTCATAATCCAAGCCGAAACCGACCACGAATTCATCGGGAATCTCACGTCCCTTATATTTCACAGGAACATCCACCTTACGGCGCGCCGGCTTTTCCAACAGCGCAAAAATCTCCACGGAAGCGGCACCACGGCTTTTGAGCTCATCGACGAGCCACGCCAACGTGACGCCCGAATCGATGATGTCTTCCACAATAAGCACGTGACGACCGCGAACATCGGTCGACAGATCCTGCCGCACGGTGATCTTGCCGCTCGATTGAGTGCCGGAACCGTAGCTCGACAAGCTCATGAAATCCATCTCCGCGTGGATGCTCATGGCCTGCGAGAACGCCGCAAGCGTGTTCACCGCACCCTTGAGCACGCAAACCAGCAGCGGGTTCTTGCCACGGTAGTCTTCACTGGCCTGGGCTGCAGCATGGTTGATGATGTCGGCAATCTCTTCTTTACTGATCAGCTCGTGATCAATATCTTCTTGTACGTCAGCGATTCGCATGCCCACCATCTTGGCACACGCGAATGACGTGTTTCTGGCGATATGCTGAATATCCGCTGGGAAGATTCACACCTTTCTGGCCGTGCCAGTCGCAGATCAGCCTGTCGATCCCTTCAACCTGCCGTGCCATGCACGAATGCCTGCTTCCGCAAGCGAGCGTACAATCACCCGTCCTTCTGATGGCAATGTCTTGCGATTGCAACGCACGCACGTCGATGATTATCTCGCCGTTGTTCACGGTTACGCCTTGCTCGCACACGCGTTGCGCCACATCGTCAAGATATGCGCGATCGTCTTCGGCAAGCCTCGCTCCAAGCGCAAGTTTCGACACGACGTCGCTTCCCGCGAATGATGCAAGATATGGCATGAGATCGTGCCGGATTCGGGATCGCAGCGGATAGTTCGCGGGAAGAGGCTCATTTCCACCCGAATCTCCCACATCCGGCCCATTTGTGGGATCGTCCCACCAGGCAAGCCGCAGATCCTCGCAGATGCCGGTGGTTTCTTCGCGGGTCACATTCAGCCATGGGCGTAGAAAACGCACCCCGTCTCGTATGAAGGAACCGTTCATACCGCAAACCGCATCGAGGCCCGCGGAACGCAACAAACCGATGATCACGGTTTCCGCCTGATCGTTTTTCGTATGAGCCAGCAGCACGGCCGAAGCGTCGGAGCATGCGTCGACAATCGCATGATAGCGTGCTTCACGCGCCGCTGCCTCAACACCGATGCCGCGGGAGTCGGGTACGTCAATCGCACGAACACGAACTGGGTCAAGACCCAACGCAACGCAACGATCGGCGGTTGCCCGCGCAACACCGGCAGAGCCTTGCTGCAACTGGTGGTCGATGATAATCGCCCCGCATCGCAATCCCAATGAAGCGCACGTTTTCGCAGCAACCGCAGCCAACGCCATCGAATCGCGCCCACCGGAACAGGACACCATAATCAGCGGAGCGTCCACATCGGGCGCGTGCTCGCCATGACGGGCGAAACGGGCATCCTGCAATCCCAAACCGGCCGATTCCAACGCGGCGCGCAGTTCGCCGATTCCCTTGCGCAAACGTGACGAATACACCATGCGTCACAACTTCGGTAGTGCTGCCACAAATGTGTCGATAGCGGATTTCGCGGCTTCGGAATCATCAGGATCGTTGACGATCACGGCAAAACTCAACGCACCGCCATTATGCGCGACACATTGCCGGTCATGGAAGTCACATCTCCCAAACTGCCGGTTTTGGCACGGATAAGACCAGCTTCGTCAGCATCGTTCAAACGATTCGCAGCAGTGCCCACAAATCCTACAATCGACAGCCCCTCAGCGGCGGCGGAACCGGATCCGCTCGTCAGATTACGCTGCTGCACGTCAAGCAGGGTATGCGCGGTGAGTTTGGAATCCTCAGCCAGTCCCGAGCAGTTAATCATGGTGAGGCCTTCGGCGGAAATCCCCCGCTGAGCCAGTACCTGTTCAACCGACTGCACCGCTCCGGCCGGTGAATTGTCGGCGTTAAGGTGCAAGCCAGCAGTCTGCCGAATTCCTCGGCCAGCGAATTGTCGGAATGCCGAAGCATGAACGCCATGATCTCGTTCAGCGATGCGGAGCTCACCGTCGCAATGGGGCTGGTCCCGTCGGGAACGGCTCCCTGTTCCACGGAACCGTTCACCGCAATGCCCCGCTCAGTCAGGCGTTGCGCGAACACCAGCGCGGCCTCGCGAGCCGGCTGCGTGCTCAAAACGGGATATGTGCTGAACGTATCGGGATCCGTAGGATTAGCACCGTTCCAGTTTCGCCCGCCATCCACGGCCATGGATGCGGTCGGCGCGTAGTACACGTGGTCCGGATCGAGTTCGGCGATGCCGTTGGGCCAACGGTCGTTGCCGAACAGGGAATCATCGTAGACGAGCGTCACGGAAGTGATGCCCCGCTGCCGCAACGCTTGGACCGTGTTTGCCGCAAGCGTTCCCAGCCCGGCACGCCCATTGATGTGCGCCGAATCAGATTCGCCGACGCCGAGCAGCATGTCGCCGTTGCCTTTGAGCACCAATCGCGAAGTGCCATCTTCGCGCTGCTCCAAATAGGTCTGCGTCTCCAACGTCGACCCCATGTCGAGCGTGGCCGCAGCCGCATACGCCGTCAGCGTTTTCATGGTGGACGCCGGCGTATACGGCGTGTCGAGATTCTGCTCGGCCACCACATTGCCAGCCGCGTCGGCGATGGCGATGGCGTATTCACCGCCAAAATCGGAGGCAGCCGTCTCAAACTGGCTGATCAGAGCCTTTGCCGCAGCGGCATCCACGGTTTTCGAAGCGTCAAGCCCTCCGACCATCGTCGCGGCCGCAACGGCATTGCCCGGCGTTTTGGCCGTGGCATGCTCGACTTCCTGCAATGTGAGAACACCCGGCAACTTGTCGAAATGTCGGCCACGACATAGCCGACGCACAACACTGTGGTGAGCGACACGGAAAGCGCCACCGTGATGTATCGACGGCGTTTCACATGCCGGTATTCAGCCGAATCATCCATGGAACAACAACACTCCAGTCATAAGCGGAAATCGAAATGAAAACGAAAAGGCAGGAACGCGCAAGCCAGCGAACGAACGTCATCCCTTATGCTCGATCGGCTTCCATTCGGACTTGGCGAACATCGCCTGGAACGAGATCGGCACATAACTGAACATGTAGATCGGGAAGCTCAGCACATACGCGAACAGCTCCTTGTTGGTGGCGCCAATCTGATCGCGTTCCACAATAATCGTCACGCGGCCAACGCCATCATGCCGATCACCGACGTCACAATGCCGGATGTCCAACCGGTCAACGAGCTCAACTGGCTCTGCCATGTCACGAATCCGCAGGTCGCGAACAACAGTCCCAGCAGAACGCGCACAATACCGATCACCGTGAACGGACACAACAACAGCGTGAAATCAACGGCGGAAAAATCGCGTTCCCTGATGGCGCGTTTGACCAAAGCCGGCCCGTAATAACGGAACACTTGCAGGAAGCCCTTGCTCCAACGCAAACGCTGACGCCAGCTCTGCGCGAAGGTGACAGGCTGCTCGTCATACAGAATCGCGGTACCGCAGTAGCCGATGCGGTCGCCGTGCAGCAAGGAATCCATGGTGAATTCCAAATCCTCGGTCAAAAGGTGGAATTTCCAACCATTATTGCGGCGCATGATCTCCTGCGAGAACATGAAGCCCGTACCCCCTACATGACAGCTGTTGCCGAGCCACATGCGCGAGGCCGACAGGAATCGAGATTCACGGATGAACCACAATGCAGAACCGGAAGAGACCCAATTGTCAGACAAATTCACGGAATTGCGGTAACTGGTGAGAATCTTGAATCCCGACTGGAACGCCTTGTTCATCTCTTCGACGTAATGCTTGTCGAGCTTGTTGTCGGCGTCGAACACGAAGAACGCATCGTACGGGTCGGATGCACCGGAATCGTTCATCTGATCGAGCAGATACGTCAGCGCGTAGCCTTTGCCCACAAGCTCCTTGTTGAAGCGTTCGATCACATGGCATCCCATATTGCGCGCCACTTCGGCGGTATTGTCGGTGCAATTGTCGGCGACAAGCCAAATGTCGACCAGTTCGGTCGGGTAGGTCTGCGTTTGGATGCAGGTAATGAGGTTGCCGATGACGTTCGCCTCGTTTCGTGCGGAAATCAGCACCGCGTAACGCTTGTTCATCGCGCGTCGGGAAATTTGATCGGCTTGGTGAACAGGGAGATGAGAATGCACACCGCCTGATAGACCACCCCTGCGCCACCGACGATGACCAGCAGAATGTCAAGTACGCTCAGCAGTACCATTAACGCCACCTACTTCTTGGATTGTCATCCGCGTTTTTCGTACTTCCTTCAGCTTCCCGCGACTCGCCGTTCTTCCGTTCATTGCCGGATTCCGAATTTTCGTTGGATTCCTGAGATGTGTTTTCACTCTCAAGACCCTGCAATGGCTTGCGTTCCGTTTTGTCCAACACGTGCTTCGGAATGGCGACGGTTTCGTCCGATTCCAGCGATTCCTCGGAACGGGTGATATTGTACGCCTGCTCCTGCAACTGCCGCACTTCGTCGGGAATAGCACATGCGCACTGGATCCCTGCACCGCGCGAGGCATATTGTGCAGATGCTCGCTGAGTACTTCGGCACCTTCCACCAGCTTCGACTTCTTTTCAGGCACCGGATCGTCCATCAGCGGGGAATCGACCAGCTCGTACCGCTTTGTATAGGTGCGGAAGATCGTCTGCACGGACGCGACCACCGGCAATGCGAGGAACGCGCCCAACGCGCCGAACAGCGAGGTGAACGCCAGCACCGCGAGGAACGCCACGGCATCGTTCACATCCATGGTGCGCTGGGAGATCTTCGGCGCGAAAATCAGATTCTCGATCTGCTGATACACGCAGATAAACACCAGCACCGCCACGGCCTGCCACAATCCGCAGCTACCCCATGCGAACAGCACTGGCAACGCGCCGCCGATATACGTACCCAACATAAGGGATGAACTGCGAAACCACACCGCAGAACAGCGCCAACGGTAGCCAATAGGGCACGTGCAGCAGCATCAGACAGATTCCTGTGAAGAACGCGTTCAGCAACGCGAGAATGGCGCGGGAGAACAGGAACGACGAGATCTGGCTCTGGCTCACCGTCCATACGAACAGGAATCGCCGCTGAGCCGCCGGAGCCATCCACTGGCATGCGGCACGACGCAGTTTCGGACCAGCCGCTGAAATGTAATACGTGGTCATGATTATCGTCATGAGGTTAATCAGGAACGAAAACAATCCCGACACCGTATTCAGCGCGGTACCCGCGAAATCAGTGACCCACGACGTTTGAATGTTCTTCAGAATCTCATTGCCGAGATTATTGATCTCAGGAAGCTGGAAATTCGCGTATTGACTGGCGAACTGGCACATCTGCTCATACAGGTCGGGCAGACCGTTCACCAAGGCGATCATCTGCTGCACGAACAGGTTGCCGAACAGTGTGAACAGCACGCCGAGCATCACGGCCAGCATCAGCAGCGAGAACAGCGACGCGAACGAACGTTTCCAGCCATGCTTGACCAGCGGCACCACCACCGGCTCCACCGCGAGCGCGATGAACAGCGAGACGATGATGTCGATCACCAGGTATTCGATTTTGCCCCAGCTGCGCCAGCAGAAAGTAAACCCCACAATGGCTATGGCGATGTATAGCAGCGCACGTCCCAGCCATTCCGGTGGTTTTCGGGGATCTCCTTTGGCTGGAAACAGGGTGCCGAGGTCCCATCGCTGTTCGCTGGTGTTCGCACCGTTTTCGCTCTGCGTATTGTTCATTCGCTGTTCGCTGTCGCTCATGGCTCCCTATTGTAGCGATAGGCGTCGTGTACAGGCTGAGCTATTGTGGTAGTTATGCTGAACGTTTCAATTGTCATCCCCGCCTGGAATGAACAGGAGCGTATCAACGATTGCCTGTTGAATGCCACTAGGCAGACCGTGATGCCCCATGAAGTGATCGTTGTCGACAATCGTTCCACCGATTCGACGGTGGCCATGGTGGAGCAGTTCATCAAAGACCACCCGGAAGCACCCGTCCGTCTGCTGCATCAGGATGAGGAGCAGGGGCTGATTCGACGCGCGATTATGGTTTGAACCACGCCACCGGCGACATTCTGGGCCGTTTCGACGCCGATTGCATGATTCGCCCGGATTGGGTCGAAGTGGTGTCCGGCATTTTCACTGAGGACCCGGAGGCCATGGGTGCCACTGGTCCGGTGATGTATTACGATCTGCCGAGCCGCCATTTTGGTTTGCGTGGGGATAATTCCACACGCAAGCGTATTTACAAGGCCGATGGCGGCCAGCCGTTGCTGTTTGGCTCGAATATGGCGGTCCGCGCTTCAGCTTGGCGCGAAATTTCTGACGAAGTGTGCCGAGACAAGGCCGATGTGATGCATGAGGATATCGATATTTCGCTGCATCTGCTGGGCAAGGATCTGAAAACCGTGTACTGCCCGCGTATGATCGCCGGCATCAGCGCCCGCCGTATGGACACGTCGCTCACGTCGTTCAACAATTACATGCGTCGTTTCAAGAACACGTTCGACGCGCATCCACAGCATTCGCGCAAGCATAAGCCGGAGATTCTGCTCACCGCGCTATATCCGGTGATGCATCTGCTGTATCCGGTATGGCAGAAGGTGCTTGACACCGCCGATATCAATCCTGCGGAGGCGGCGTGGATCAACGAGCAGATGGAATTGGCCGAGCAGGAAGGCCGCGAATGGTACGATGACACTCCCACCGATGAGGAGTGGAGCGAAAAGCACGAGTAATTCCAATACTTGCGATTGATAATCACGGATTATTGTTTACATTATTTCGATTAATCCGTAATTTATGTGCAGATATAAAAATCGTGGTGCGAATGCTTTGTGAAGTTTCGCACCACGATTTTTAATGCTTTCAGCGATGTTCTCTCACAATCGGGTTTCACTGCAGATTCGCTGCATGCGATTGCCGATTCGTGAGAGTTTTCGCATTACATCAGGCTCTTGTAGATGGCGAGGATGTCTTCTTCGGTGGCCTGACGCGGGTTGCCCGGGGTGCACACGTCGTTGAAGGCGTCGTGGGCCAGTGCTTCCAGATCGGCTTCGGTTGCGCCGACTTCGGAGATGGTGGTCGGGTTCTTCAGGTCGACGGTGAGCTTGTGCACGGCCTGGACGGCTTCTTCGCGAACCGTCTCGAGATCGCCGGTGTAGGCATCTTCGACACCGAAGGCGTCGGCGATGTCGCGATACTTCTCGCCGGTGAAGTCCTTGTTGTATTCCATGACCGGTGCCAGCAGAATGCCGTTGGCAACGCCGTGGGCAACGCCAAGCGGCCGCCCAGCGGGTGGGCCATGCCATGCACCAGACCGAGGCCGACGTTGGAGTAGGCCATGCCGGTGATGTAGGAGGCGTAGGCCATCTGCTCGCCTGCAGGAACGTCGCCGTCAGCGCTCTTGGCAAGGTTCTTGGCAATCATGCGGATGGTCTGCATGCTCAGGCAGTCGGACAGGCTCCAGCGCCCGGAGTGATGTAGCCTTCAATGGCGTGGGTCAGGGCGTCAAGACCGGTGGCGACCTTGAGGCCGCGCGGCATGGAGTCGGTCAGATCAGGATCGACGAAGGCGACGATCGGAATGTCGTGCGGGTCGACGGCCACGAACTTACGCTTGTTGGCGGTATCGGTGACCACATAGTTGATGGTGGTTTCCGAAGCGGTGCCTGCGGTGGTCGGCACGCCGAAGATCGGCACGGACGGGTTCTTGGTGTCGGCAACGCCTTCCAGGGAGAGCACATCGGCAAACTCCGGGTTGGCGGTGATGATGCCGATGCCCTTGCAGGTGTCTTGCGGGGAGCCGCCGCCCAGACCGATCAGGAAATCAGCACCGGATGCGGCGAACTTGGCAACGCCATCCTGAATGCATTCGACCGGCGGGTTCGGCTTGACGTTGTCGAAGACCTCGTACGGCATGCCTGCCTCATCAAGCACATCGGTGACCTTCTTGACGGTGCCGGTTTCCAGCAGTACCGGATCGGTGACGATGAACGCCTTGGTGAAGCCATGGGACTTGGCAACGCCCGGGATCTCCTTGATGGCGCCGCGACCGAAGTATGCAGTCTGGTTGAAAATCATGCGATAGACCATAGATGTCTCCTTTAAGCGACCGTGCTTGTTCGCCGTGTCATAGCAACCGTTGCCATGACCAACGATTCTCATCATAGACCCCATTTTGCGATTCGGCTGGAAATCGACACAACCTTTTCTGTGAGCGTTCTCACAAAATATGCGAACGCATCACACAAAAACGCATAAAACCAGACAATACGGCCTTATGACTCGAATAATTCCAGCTCGACCTGCGGCAGATCATCCTTGGAGAACACCCACATGGTCTCGTCTTTGGAACGTCGATCGGCGAAAATCGTAAGCAGGAACTTCTCTCCGTCGTTTCGCGTGTACCCGTACTGCAACACGCCGACCGACTCGACGCGGGCATGAATGAAGTCGTAATCCATAAGCAGGGAGAAACTGTCTTTGCAGAACGGCGCCACCAATCGTTCGCAATAGTCATGCAGCGCGCTTTTGAACGAACCGTCATGCGCGTCAAGCATCTTCTGGAAATAGTCGGGCACCATGATCGCACGCTGTGAGTCAGTACGCAGATTCACCATGCATGCGATTGAATAGCGTCCGTTCAAATGCCGCAGCAACGATTCCATATCCTGATTACGCACCAGAATGTCCTCAAGTTTTTGTTGAGCCCACGCAGCTGGCGTTTGCTGCCGCCTCGCACGTAGTATTCCTTCTTTTCGCGGCGCATCTCGTTTTCGGCCTGTTCGATGATTTTCGGCAGATCGGAAGTCGACTCGCTCGACGCTACGCCCACTGATATCTCGCAGCCTTGCGTATGCAAGCGCTCACGCATGTAGTTCAGCTGCTTGCGTGTCTGCGCTTCCGTATGCGCGGAACTGATTATCACGAATTCGTCGCCGCCGATGCGATACAACCGGTCATCGCCGAAGACGCGCGCGCCGCGTCCGCGAACTCACACAACATGCGGTTGCCCTGCTTATGCCCGAGATGGTTGTTCACCTCGTGCAGGCCGATCATATCCGCATACACGCACACCACCGCCCCGATGTCGGCGCTCCGCAGCTGCTCCACATCGCTGTCGTATGCATTGCGGTTGAGCAATCCCGTCAAGGAGTCCTGCCGATAGATTTCCTTCATGTTCTTGGCGATTAGGTCGAGCGACAGGTCGAATCCGATCAGCACCACGGCCCACGGATTGGCCTCACTGCAATCAGGGGGTACCAGCACACCGAATGCGATCACGCTGGTTTTCGCCTCGACCTCGCTTCTAAAATACGTGAATTCCGATTTTTTCTTACTGAATAGTTGGTCGCGCAAATCAGACAATCGCGTGTGTTTCAGGAATTCTCCGGCATCATCTGGATGAATGATCCGCTTTGAAACCAATGCATGGCAGAAATCATGAAAATCATCCGCATACACGTCCGGAAGTTTCGGATCGCGTTTGATGGTGCGATATTCTCCCGTGATGAGATTCAGTCGGGACAGTTCCGCAACGCCCTTGTTAAGGATTTCAAAAATATGCGCCGACAATGACGACGATTCGAGCATGCTGCGGCCGTTCGTCGACATGCGGTAGTCGCGATGCATCAGATCTTTGGAGATATTCCAGAAATGCTGGTCATCCGGGCGGTGTTCCAGCAAATCCTCCATCTTTCCCACAGTGAGCGGACGGTAGAAATAATATCCTTGGATGTACATGCATCCCAGCTCACGCACTTGCTCACCTGTTCGGCGGTCTGCGCACCCTCCGCAATGATCGACAGTCTCAGCTGGTAGGCCATGTCGATCACGGATTCGATGATTTTCAAACCTTTCGCCGCATTGTCAGCATTCAGGTCAACGAATTTCATGTCGAGTTTGATGGCATCGACGTTGATGTCCTTCAACATGTTGAGTGACGAATACGCCGACCCAAAATCGTCCATCAGCACGGCAATGCCTCGCGCATGCAGGTCCCGAATGGTCTCTTCGACCACATCCATGTTATGTGCGATCGCACTTTCTGTGATCTCCACCTGCAGCAGGCGAGCATCGATGCTGAACCGATCGAGCAGGTCGCCAAGCACTCGCGCCACATCGATCGCCTCGATATCCGTCATCGACACGTTTACGGACACCGGCACAGATTGCGCCCCTCCCCATCCCAACGCGACAGCATTTCACACACGGAACGCCAGATGAACAAATCGAACCGCGTGACCATTGACTCACGTTCAAGCAGAGGAATGAATTCGCCGGGAGACACCAAGCCATATTCCGGATGATTCCAACGCACCAACGCCTCCGCACCCACGATTGCGCCGGTTTCAGCATTGCATTTGGGTTGCAGGTAGAAGCAGAATTCGTTGTTGTCAAACGCCTGGTTGATGTCGTCAAGAGAGAATCTGGGTACGATTTCGTCGTTGCTGGGCGCCCTGCCCGTGGATTCCAGCCGCGCGCCTGCGGCAACATCGAATTGATTACCCATGATACTCACCGTTGTACTGTATCAGCGTCACGTCTTCGACACCCTCAATGGCGCGAACGCGTTCCGCGAACGTCATGTCCTTATCATCACAGAATACTTCAACCGCCCATTTCCCGTGCGTTCGCCACGCATGGTTTTGGACTTTACGAAGAATTTGGTGCGTCCGAACGCGCGCGTGATCTCATCTCCGACTACATCGCCCACATAGTGGATCACCGCAATGTACACGCGCCCCTTGTCTTGACGCGAGTAGAACAGAGCCAGCATGCCGATCATCACCAATCCGGCAAACAATCACCAGCACATACATGCCGCGCCCGCCGCAATACCAGACGTGATCGCCCAGAAACAAATACAACAGATCCATCGGATCCTTGACCGCGGTACGGTAGCGCACAATCGATAATGCACCGACCATACCAAGCGAAATCACAATATTCGTACTGATGGCCAGCGTGACCATGCAAGTGAGCACGCACATGCCCACCAACGTAACGGCAAAACTGCGCGAATACACCACACCCGTGTAGAAACGGCGGTACACGCAGTAAATGACGATGCCGACGATCAACGCCACCAGCAACGCCAGCGCCATTTTGGGCACATTGTATTGGCCGAAGGATTTCAGCACCGACTTTTTGATCATGTCATTGACACTCATATGGTTTCTTTCTCTCCTGCTTCCTTGATTCGTAACGTTTGTTTTTGCTGGAATGCCAGTCAACATGCCAGCCGATTACAGGCTTGGCACGCTCCAGCCTTCCTGCCAGTAGTCGAATCCCCGCAAATACGAGGCTTTGTCGTAGCAGAGCACGTATTTCGAAGCCGATGTCAACTCCTGCGCCTTGCCGGGCAGCAGATCACGCATCACTTGCGGCAGGAACTCGGTGAATTTGACCTCCATCACCAGCTTGCCCGGCTCAAGCACGGGCAGTACCGGCAGTGTGGAGTCGAAAACATCGAATCCGCCGACCGCCGCACGCACGTTTCATATCGAAGGTGATGCGTACGGTTCCGGCGTCAAGAATCCACGGTTCGCGCTCATAATCGACGATCACGCGAGGGCGCATCACATTGCACATGCATTCCACATAAAACTCGCGGCACAACTGATACTCGCTGTCACGCAGAAATTCGTAATTGCCGGCAAGAATACGGTCGAACTGCTCGTGCGTGAGCGGTGCATCCTCCTTGTAGATCCAACTGTCGCTTTTGCGTTTGCGTTCCAGTTTGATCACACGATCGCTGTAATCGTAGATGCGAATACGGTATTTCCTACGCAGCAGCACACCGTCGACTTTTTCCTGATATGCGGTGTTCCAATAATCGTCGAAATACAGGCTGCGAATCATATAGCCGCCGTTTTTCGCATGCTTGTCGAGGCCAAGCAGCGGCGCCATACGCACGTTCAAGTCGGCTTTTTGCGCGTATGAGATCAGATATTTGAGCTCATGACGGAACCGTTCCTTGGCTGTGCGCGGTGGAACGGATAATTCCTCGCCGACGCGATGTTTGATACGTTGCAGCAGCGACGTTCCGCGATTGCCACCATCACTGCACATTGGCATCCTCCACAATGCTGCCGTCGGCTTTCACATAGAAACACTTGGTGCCGTAGACCTTGTTGCCGTCGGTGACGTAGTAGTCAAAACGCGTCCTGCGTCTCGCCTGACGCATTGCGCACGCTCACCTTGATGAAGTACTGGCCTTCACCAGGCATATCCATCACGGCTTCCGGCAATACGAGGTCGCTCTGTGTGAACACCACGTCTTTGCCTTCGTAATCCTTGGCCACGGTAACGGTATAGCGCAGATCCTCATCGTTGAAATCATAGGAGACATCCCAGCTGAGTTTGAGCTTGCCCGTTGGTAGGAGTCGGCTTGCCCGATATAGAACGGCATGGGCTTATTGAACCCCGGTTCGGTACGTCTGGTAGTTCTGTTCGATTTCGCTATGCAATTGGTTTGCCACCGTGTCGTATTGGCTTGACGTCAGAGGCTCATGCATGGAGTCGGGCATCTTCCGCACGTATGGTTCAACGATGGAACGGTACCGCCGCACCATGGAATTGATGCGATCGGCGCTCATATACTTGTATTCGTCTTTCACGGCCTTGCCGAGCGCGGTTCGGAACGACTTGGTTTGCAGACAACGTCGGAACAGTATGTTGCCCCAATAGTTGCTGACACCGTTCTCCCAGCTTTGGCCCTCGGAACGTTGCCTGATCTCGTATTCCTTGCGCATGAGCATACCATCGTTATCCCAGTCGAGCACGTAGAAGGTGTCGGAATTCGTGGGACTATACAGGTACATATTGCGGCTTTGCGTATCGGTATTGCCGGTCAACAGCTGGAATGCCATCCAGTATGCGAGATTTTCGGTATCGAAATATTTGCCGAGGATTTCGCCCATCGGTACTGAATAATCATTGAGATCGTTCAGCATGGCGATCAGTTTGGTATGGTCGTTGTCGCCTTTGATTTCCAGTTTTTCTTCGAATTTCGCTTGATCGTAGTCAGGATCATCGGCGAGTTTGATCACGTCTTCGTCTCGATAGAATTCGAAATAATTGACTTTGTACAGCTGTCCGTTTTTATCGAGTCCGTGCACCTGCAATGCGGTTTGTTGAGCTGTTCGACTTGCGTGTACAGACCGTAATCGTCGAAGGAATCCGATCCGCTGGTCTCGTCTTTCACGTACAAGTGCACGAATTGCGTGCGCAGTCCCATCATCTGGTCGATGCCTTTGATGAGATCGTACGCCATTTTGTTACGGAAACGCAGACCTTCGCCCATATGCTTGTTCAATGCGATGGTACGCTGCCCACGCCACTTGCCTTTGCCGCTTTTCAACTCGATCTTGTAGTTCTTCTGCTCGTTTTTGCTCGATGACTGGCCACGTATCTGCACGGTGGCGTTCGGCGCGCTTTCACCAAAACCAAGCTCCCCGGAAACCGGTCCTTGTTCGTCGCCGACCTGCAGCAAACCATTGACCTTGTAGCGGTCAACGCCCATGGCCGCATAGTCATCAACGGAATACTGGTTGATTTCACTCCAGCTATGGTCGGTGCCTTCCGACGAATTACCGCGCGATACCGTCAAATACATGGTTTCGACACCGCTGTCGTCATACACCTTGTATAACGATTCGTTGTCGCGTAAGTGTGCGCCGTCGATGCTTTGTTCAGCGCTTTTCTTGACTTGCTCATGCGTCTGTGACGAATCCGATGATTGCGATTGTTCATTATCGTTGGGTGATGAAGTCGCACATCCGGCGCAGGAAAGCACCGTCAGCATTGCCGTCAATGCCGCTATTTGCTTGACAAGCGTGGTAATGGCTTTTGTGTTGCGTCGGTTCCACCATGTCATGATTTACGATTCCTCCCGATTATGACATCCGTTTCTGCCAATTATTTCGCCTTGTCATGAAGACCC
>ENA-OQAL01000032-OQAL01000032.1-human-gut-metagenome-genome-assembly--contig:-NODE-32-length-31591-cov-5.818110_pt1 | contig 31591 bp, 34 predicted proteins | sample MGYA00242491_ERZ504519 | MGnify/ENA primary metagenome ERZ504519 (study PRJEB26092, sample SAMD00036260) | human gut metagenome | host: Homo sapiens | study: EMG produced TPA metagenomics assembly of... | reverse complement strand
CGATGATGCGGATGAAAATCCAGATAAATCCTGGTCAGCCACCCGCACAAGGATTTTTCATCGTCATCAGCCAGCCGACGATCAGGCCGACGGGCACGGACAACGCCACGGACACGCCGGCGATCCACACCGTGACCCACAGGCCCTGTAGCAGGCGCGGAATCACGCCCGGCTCGAGCAGAATCTCAGCGCCGCTCATAGTCGAACCTCCGTTCCAGCCAAGTGCCGAACAGCGAGATCGGCAGCAGAATCACCAGATACGCCACAATCAGCAGGAACAGCGACTCATAGGTGTCGTAGTACATGCCGATCAGGTCCTTGGCCATGTACATCACGTCGGCGAGCGCGATGGCGGACACCACGGACGATTCCTTGATGAGGAAGATCACATTGGCCACGACGCCTGGAATGGAGGTGCTGATGGCCTGTGGAATGACCACGCGGCTTAATGTCTGCCATTTGCTCAAGCCCAGCACGTATGCGGATTCGCGCTGCACTTCCGGAATGGTCTCCAGGCCGCCGCGCATCGCTTCGGCCATATAGGAGCCGCCGAGGAAGCCGAGTCCGACGATGGCGCACAGTTCCGCGGACCAGACGAGTCCGAGTTTCGGCAGGCCAAAATACAGGAAGTACAGCTGCACCAGCAACGGCGTGTTACGGCTCAGCTCGATGTAGACGCGCACGACCTGCCGCAGGACGGGGATGCGCGCGATCTCGATGCCGGCGCAGACCAAGCCGACCACGATCGCCAGGATGATGCCGAAGACGGAAATGAACAGCGTCATTTCGGCACCGCTGACGAAGAACGGCGCGTAGTGCGAGATGAACGTCCAGTCGAACACGCGCGCCTCCTTCTCTTCTCAACGGATTTTTCGTATTTGTTCCGGCGAATGCGGCTCATACTATCGCTTTATTCGCCACTACGAGCCAGTTTCGTTATCGGTTTTTCGTATAAGGACTTATCAGGTATCGCGAAACAGTCGTCCTGCGATCCCTCCAAGGTTCTTCTACAGTATGGCATGTTGGCGGATTGCGCCGTCGGCGCATATCGAAATGTGAAGATTGGGTATGCCTTGCGAGAGAGTATGCACATGCTCATTCGACATGCAACGATGGAGGATCTGGACGCGATCGAGGCTGTGGAGGCCGCCTGCTTCCCACCTGCGGAGGCCGCAAGCAACGAAAGCCTTACCGCACGCGTGGCCGCTTATCCGGACCATTTCTGGCTGTTGGTCAACACCGATGACGACGATACCCCGTTCCCCTCGCGTGTAGAGGACGGCACGTTGGTTGGTTTCGTCGATGGCATGGCCACAAACGAGCCGAATCTTGCCGATGCCATGTATGACGACGCCGATATGCATGACGAGCATGGCGATTGGCAGATGATTTTCGGCGTGGATGTGGCACCCGTCTACCAGCATCGCGGCTGCGCCAGCTATCTGCTGCGCCAGGTGATTCTCGACGCGGCACAGGCCGGACGCAAGGGCCTCGTGCTCACCTGCAAGGAACGGCTGGTCGATTTTACGCACGGCTGGGATTCGTGGACGAAGGACTGTCCGAGTCGGCGCATGGCAACGTGGTCTGGCATCAGATGAGGCTCGCGCTGACGCACGCCGTCGGCACGGGAAACCCTACTGCGAACGGCTCCGCCAAGACCGCGGAGCGTACCAATGATGCGGATACGACCGCCATGAGCGGCGTGGACCACGACACGGAAACCTTGGAGTTTCCGCAGGTCGAACCCACCGCGTGAAGAACGGCCGGTGAACTTCACGTGAACATCGCGACACGCCGACGATTTGCATTCCGCCGAGAATCCACGTAAGTTAGCACTCGCTTCGGGCGGTTGGCGCAGAGGTAGCGCACTTCCCTGACACGGAAGGGGTCACAAGTTCGAATCTTGTATCGCCCACGCGAAGCGGATGACGAAGCCGGGAAACCGGTGGAGACATCCCACGGGTGATTGGCGCAGCGGCTAGCGCACTTCCTTCACACGGAAGGGGTCATAGGTTCGATTCCTATATCACCCACTGGATGCCTGCTTCTCACGGCAGGAATCCTTTGCGGACATAGCTTAGTTGGTAAAGCGCAACCTTGCCAAGGTTGAGACCGCGGGTCCGAGTCCCGTTGTCCGCTCCAGCATGAAGCCTCACCGATTCGGTGGGGCTTTTCGTTTATCCGTTTGTCGGTATCCGACAACAGGCCTCGGGTGGGAAGCAATCGGCGCTTCCCACCCGTCTGTCTTTTCGGTTCTATTCGCGCATGCCATCCCACGCGTAGTCGAGATGCATGAATTCGGGCACCTTGTACCATTTGACCGGATAGCCGGCGCCATGCGCGCAGAACACCGAATCCGGCGTGTTCTCCAGGTCGGATTCCGGATCGTAAGCCATGTTCTCGATCACCTCGTCGGCATTGTGGCACGGCTGGTAGCCGGCGAACACGCAGCTTAAATGGCCACGGCCGTGCGTGTACGCGTTCACGTCCATCGCATAGTCACGCATTTCGGATACCGGCGCCGTGCCGTTCAACACCATGTATTCGCCGTCGCCGGTAGGCGTGTCGAACGTGCCCGACATGCGCTGGATGTCGGCCATCGCATGTCCGACCATGTCCTGCGGCACTTCCAGACGGAAGCCGTACCAAGGTTCAAGCAGACGGCAATCGCCCTTCTTCTTCGCTTCCATCAGGCCCTGGCGTATCGCGCGGTAGGTGGCTTGGCGGAAATCGCCGCCTTCCGTGTGCTTCAGATGCGCACGGCCCGTCAGCAGCGTGATTCTCATATCGGTGATCGGCGAGCCGGTAAGCACGCCCAGATGCTCGCGTTCCTGGAAATGCTGCATGATGAGACGCTGCCAGTTGCGGTCGAGCACGTCCTCGCTGCACACGGTGGCGTATGCCATGCCCGCGCCCTGCGGCAGCGGTTCGAGCAGCACATGCGTTTCGGCGTAGTGACGCAACGGCTCGAAATGGCCGACGCCTTCGACCGGCGCGGCGATCGTCTCCTTGTACAGGATGCTGCCCGGTCCGAACGTGACGTCCAAGCCGAAACGGTCGTGCATGATCTGCTGGATGATCTCCAGCTGCACCGCGCCCATCAACTGCAGGTGCACTTCCTCTAGGCGAGACTGCCAGACAACGTGCAGCAGCGGATCCTCGTCCTCCAGTTCGCGTAGGGCGACGAGACATTTGTGAATGTCGCACTCCCCCGGTTCCAGCGTGTACGTGAGCACCGGCTGGAGGACCGGACTGCCGGCGTCCCGCTCCATGCCGAGGCCTTCGCCGGGGAATGTCTGCGTCAGACCCGTGACGGCGCAGATGGTGCCTGCGGGGACCGTGTCGACGGTGGTGGATTTCGCGCCGGAATAGACGCGCACCTGGTCGGCTTTCTCATGCCATTGGCCGTCTTCGGCAACCGCATCCGCGTCGCCGGCGTGCGCGGTGCCGCTTAGCATCATCTTGGCCTTCAGTTCGCCGCCGGTCACCTTGAGCCAGGTCAGACGGTTGCCTTGCGCGTCATGAGACACCTTATATATGCGTGCGCCGAATTCGCCATTGTATTGCGGCTCTTGCGCGAACCGTTCGAAACCTGCGACGAACTGTTCTATACCGTCCATTTTCAGCGCTGATCCGAAATAGCAGGGGAACAGCTCACGGCGGGCGATCATGGCGCGAATGGTTTCGTCCGGCACGGTTTCGGTGTCGAGATACGCGTCCATGGCCGTTTCGTTTTGCATGGCGATCTCCTCCATGCGTTCGCCGTCAATCGGCTCGGTGAAGTCGACGCAGCCGTCCGAGAAGCGTTTCTTGAGTTGGACGAGCAGTTGCGTTTTGTCGGCGCCAGGCGCGTCCATTTTGTTGACGAAGACGAATGTGGGCACCTGATAGCGATTGAGCAGTCGCCACAACGTTTCGGTATGGCCTTGGATGCCGTCCGCGCCGGAGATGACGAGGATGGCGTAGTCGAGCACGGCGAGCGTACGTTCCGTTTCGGCGGAGAAGTCGACGTGTCCAGGAGTATCGAGCAGGGTGATGGTGAGGTCGGGCGTGGCGATGACGGCCGGCTCGGTGAAGATGGTGATGCCGCGCTGCCGTTCCATGGCGTCCGTGTCGAGGAAAGCGTCGCCGTGGTCGACGCGGCCGAGTTTGCGTACTTGGCCGGTAGCGTACAGCAGCGCCTCCGACAACGTGGTCTTGCCCGCGTCCACATGCGCCAGAATGCCCGCGACGATTCGCTTCATGGTCTCCCCTATCTTCGCAAGCCAATGGCTTGCCGTTCAATGGACAGGAAAGCCCCCGCACCGCATGAAACGACGCGAGGGCTTGATGGTGACCCCGGCCGGGCTCGAACCGGCGACCTTGAGATTAGAAGTCACATGCTCTATCCAGCTGAGCTACAGGGCCAAACTAAACACAGTATAGTCAGTTCGCACACGGTTGCCAACTCGACACGGCAATCACATCGCCTTGAGCACAATGCCGACGATGGCTACGAGCACGCCGACGTATTGGATGCCGGCCACGGGCTTGCGTGGCACGCCAAGCAGGCCGAAACGGTCGACCAGCAATCCTCCGCCGACCTGACCGAGCAATACCAGCATCACCGTCATGCCGGTGCCGATATGCGCGGACAGGTACGCGTTGCACATCACCAGCGTCGCACCCAGCAATCCGCCTACCCACATCCACCACGGATTGCCTTTCTTCAGCGCGTCGCCGAGGCTGTAGGTGCGGTCGACGAATGCGACGACGATCGCAAGCGAGATCAGACCGACCACGAACGAGGCGAGCGATGCCTTCACCGGCGATCCCAACGCGACGCCCAGCTTGCCCAACAACGCCGTCTGCACGGCCGAACACATGCCGAACGCGATGCCTGCGCAACTCCACAGCACGGTCGCGGAACCTGGCACATGTACGGCTTTTCCGTCAGTTTCGGATTTTTCGGAATCGCCGGAATTTTCCGAACCGCCAGCCGGGCGATCGATGGCAGGCCTCAATCGCAGATTCGGTCCGGCGACGGCAAGCAGGAAACCGACCAGCGTGATCGCCGCGCCTGCGATGCGCAGCGGGGAAATCGGCTGCGCGGTAGTGCCGAACCAGCCGAAAGTGTCGATCAGCAGGCCCATGACGATCTGCCCGGTGACTGGCATGATCACGGTTTGAGACTGCCCAGTTTCGGCAGCAGCAGCACATTGCCGGTCAGGAAAGTGACACCGAACACGCCCGCGAACCACATCCACCATGGGCCGTTCGCCGCGGTGGCGGGAATCAGCGGATACGGGCCAAGCAGCAGCGTCAAAGTCAGCATCGCAATGAGGCCGACGCTGAACGACACCAGCGAGGCGCGCAACGGCGAGCCGATGGAACGGCCGAGCCGCGTGTTCACCGCGGTCTGCACCGGCGTGATCAGTCCGGAGAAAATTCCCAGCAATCCTTGCAGCATGTTCAGCCTTCCTACGTTTCTCGGCACACGCTTCCCGGCACAAATTATCACAGCACCAGACCATCAGCCGACGTAACAATAAACCCTTGAAATCCAATGATTTCAAGGGTTTTCATGCAATCCCAGCAAAAGGTGCGAACCGGCGACCTTGAGATTAGCGGTCAGGGAAACCGGTCGACGGCCAAACGCTACTCGATAATCCAGCTCAGGCCGACGAGCACAATGACGAACAGCACGTTCACCGCGGTGTAGACGGCCAGATAACGGCCTTTCTTGTCCGGGTAGGCGCGCGTCACGTTCTTGTAGCCGATCAGCGACGCCATGGACGCGATCAGCGTGCCCAAGCCGCCCAGGTTGGTGCCGATGATCAGTTCACGCCACTGGTCGCAGAAGCCGGACAGCAGCAGCGTGGTCGGCACGTTGGAGATGAACTGGCTGGACACCACGGCCACTTCCAGCGGATGCGCGTCCACCAGCGAGGCGGCCAGCTCGTAGAATTCCGGCACGCGTTTCATGTTGCCGATGAAGATGAAGAACATGCAGAACGTGAGCGGCAGTCCCCAATCGACGTTGCGGAACACGCGGCGGTCGCATAGCAGGAACGCCACGAACACGATGACGCACATCAACCACAGCGGAATGAAATCGCTCACCGCCAGCAAGCAGACGACGAACAACGCCGTGTATACGATCGTACGCCAGCCGCCATAACCGGCACCGTAGCCGGTCACGCGAATCTCGTCAGGCTGCGGCCGGTCGGAATGCGGGGCGAGTACGTTCTGTTCGATGCCGGAACCATCGATCGCGGAAAATTCGGAAACCGGTTTGCTGCCGAAAATCACGCAGGTGATGATTATCAGCAGAACGGCTGCGGTAGCGGAATACGGGGCCATGATGCCGATCATCTCGGACGTCGGCATGCCCGTCAACGCTTTCAGATACAGGTTGTGCGCGTTGCCGATCGGGGTGAGCATGCTGCCCACGTTCGCGCCGATGGTCATCAGCGTGCCGACAAGCACCGCATGCTCTTCCATGTGCGCCATCGTCAACACCGCGATTGCGAACGGCACGAAGGTGACCAACGCCACATCATTGGTGATGAGCATGCCGGAGAAGAACGGCAATGCGATCAACGTGAGCACCAGGCCACGCGCGGTTTTGACGTGATGCAGCAGGCGCGAGCCGATGATGCGGAACACGCCGATGCGCTGGAAGCCGCACACCACAAGCATCAGACAAATCAGCTGCGAGATGGTGCTGGCGTGGATGTAGCCGGCGTATTCCTTGTCTGGCGGCACGATGAAGCACGATATGAGTGCGAGTATGGAAGCGACTACGAGAATGGTCTCGTTCTTCAGGACCTTGACGACCAATCGCCGCATGCATTCCTCCGTCAATCTCGTTTGCAACCGCCTTGCACACCTTGCAAAACCCAAGCGATTTTCATGCAAACGCCTAGACCACTTTACCCAAAAATGCGACTAGCACGAACCCTCGGCGTGCTGCTTTTCCGACCATTCCAACGATTTTCATCCACTATTGCTTACTGCCGCATGCTTTTGCAAACCGGCGAAACCGAAAACAAGGCCCGCAAATCTTCACAAATTAACCCCGCGTGCGCCAAGATTTTGTCTAAAAACCATCTTCCGTTCGCCTTCGATTCACCATATGGGCGTGTCACGCAACGTTGTTGCCGAAAACACGCGACTGCAGGTCCTTGCGCAGCGTTTCCAGTTTGGTGATCTGTCCGAGCAGTTCGATTTTCTCTGCACCGTCCGGCAGTTGCGCCATGCGGCGCTGGGCCGCGCCGATTTTGCGCATGATGCCGGTATCAAGCAGTCTGACGATCAGTTCGGACGCGTACCGCCGCTCCTCCTGCGTCGGCTTGCGCAATTGCGCCGATTGTTCCTGCGACTCGCCTGTATTGCGGTTCGCGTCCGCTTCGCTCGGCGGCAATGGCAGCGGCATGACGGCCAGCTCGTTGATGACCGATTCGAGCATCGGACCGCCCGCCTTCGTCAGATTGTGCATCCACAGTCCCTGCGGCACGTCTTCCCCTGGAAGCCCGCCCGCCGCGGCGACCGCTTGGAACAGCGTGCGGAACACCGGCGTCATGAAACTCGACAAGGTCAGGCTGGCGAACATCGTCGGATCGACGGCCAACGGCACCTGGATCAGCGTGGCCATGAACTGCTGTTCGCAGATGAACACGGCGTCGTCGATGCGATAGTAGCTTTGCTCGGCCGCGTCGCGATGCTCCAACGCCTTGCGTGCGGCGGGATTCGCATACGGATTCGCGCCACGTTCCGCATATGCTGGTTCAGCCGACGGCCCCGCATTGTTTTGGAATCGACGTTTCGGCGCGTACGCGTCCTCGTCACGCATGTTCAGTTTGCGACGCTGGTACGCCACTTCGCGTTGCATGATGTCCAGATCGACGCCGATGCGACGTACCGCCTTGCGTGAGTACAGGTCGAGCAGCGAACGGTCTCGGATTTGCGCGATCAGCGGGGCGACCGCCTTGACCGCGCCCATCTGACCTGTCGCGTACGTGGTGTCGAAACGGTCGATTGCCGAATCGATCACGAAATCGTACAGCGGCCGCGCATTGGCGATCAGCGCGCGCACCGCCTCGTTGCCGCGTTTGATGCGCAGATCGCACGGGTCGAGGTTGTCTTCGGCGACCGCGACGAACGCCTGCGTCGAGAACGCGGCGTCCAAACCGAACGCGTGGATCGCGGCCTTCTGCCCAGCCGCATCGCCGTCGAATGTGAACACGACACGCGAGCTCAACGCCTGCCCCTCCACCTTCAGGGGGCCAACCAGCTGCACGGCGCCCAACGAATCGTCCGCGATCAATCGGCGAATGATCTTCGCATGCTCGGCGCCGAATGCGGTGCCGCACGTGGCGACCGCCGTGTCGATGCCGGCCAGATGCATGGCCATCACATCGGTATAGCCTTCGACGATCACCGCCTGGCGTTTCTTCACAATCGCCGATTTGGCAAGGTCGATGCCGTACAGCACCTGTGTTTTGCGGTACAGCTGCGTGTCGGGCGTGTTGATGTATTTCGCGTTGATCGTGTCATCCTCGTACAGCTTGCGCGCGCCGAAGCCGAGCGTACGGCCGGTCGAATCGCGAATCGGCCATGTCACGCGGCCACGGAAATAGTCGTATACGCCACGCTGGCCCTGACGTGCGAGTCCCGCGTCGAGCATCTCCTGCTGGGTGAAGCCTTTGCCGGCAAGGTGCCGCACCAGGTTATCCCATCCTTGGGGGGCATATCCGCAGCCGAACCGCTGGCAGTCGGCCTGGCTGAAGTTGCGACCGTCCAACAGCTTGCGCGCGGCGAGCGCCTCCTTGGTCATCAGCTGGGAGACGAAGTATTCCTGCGCCGCCTCGTTGGCTTCGAGCAGGCGTGCGCGTTTCGAACCGGTGTGCGCGGGCACGTTGTCGGCTTTGTCGTAATGCAGTTCGATATGGTATTTGTCGGCGAGCAGCTCCACCGCGTCACGAAAGTCGATGTTCTCCTGATGTTCAACGTAGCCGAACACGTCACCGCCGAGACCACAGCCGAAGCAATGCCACACGCCAAGCGCGGGACGTACGGAAAAACTTGGCGTTTTCTCGTCATGGAAGGGGCACAGGCCTACGTATGTACCGGTTCCCGAGGGTTTGAGCGTGACGGTCGCGGATACGATGTCATACAGGTCGGCGGTGGCGCGGACCTTTTTCTATGTCTTCCTTCTTGATCATTCCCGGCATACGGTCCAGCCTACCAGCCGTTCAGCAGAGAAGGGAGTGGAGGGTCAGGGCGGACGTGTCGGTCAGGCTCGCCACCTGGTCTATGGCCACGCGCAGGCGTTCGCCGTCGCTGCCGGCCTCGCGCCAATCGTCGAGGAACACGTTCTCCAACGCGCTGGACGGTTTGGGATTGTCCGCCATGAACACGTCCACCAGATCGCCGACGATCCGCTGTTCCTCGCCGTGCATCGGCTCGCGTTCGCCGGGCGCATGACGAAATGCACGGCGATGCCTTTCAGCACCACGATTTCGTAACTGGTTTCCTCGGGAATCACCAGATCGCCGTTGTATCGGGTCAGCGGCTCGTTGCCGTACGTGTCCCGCGTGGCTTGTTCCACGGAACCGGCGAATCGGCCGATCAGATTGCTGGTCATGTTCTTCAATGCGGCGAGCGCGCGTCGCGAACCGTCGAAATAGCCGGGGAACGTGTCGCGCCGGTGCATGCGTGCGAACGCGGCCACCAGCTTGTCTGTGTCCCATTGCGGTCCGTACCAGGCGCGCGCGTCCTCGACGACCGCGTCGATCACGCCGCTTTCATGCAGCACGCCCGGATTGAACGCGCCGGTGGCGATGGCGTCCTCCACATCATGCACGCTGTAGGCGATGTCATCGGACAGGTCCATCACCTGGCATTCGACGGGACGGCGGGTGGTGTCGGGCGCGTGTTGTTTGAGCCAGGCGAACACGTCCGTATCATCCGGATAGACGCAGAATTTCGCGCTGCGCTCCCCTTTCGGATGCGCGGCGGCTTCGGCAAGCGTCCACGGGTATTTGACGGCCGCATCGAGCGCGGCACGCGTCAGATTCACGCCTGCGGAACGTCCGTCGGGAAACAGTATTTTCGGTTCGAGGCGCGTCAATAATCGCAAGGTTTGCGCATTGCCTTCGAAACCACCGATATTGCCGGCGATTTCGGCAAGCGCGCGTTCCCCATTATGGCCGAACGGCGGGTGGCCGAGGTCGTGCGCAAGGCAGGCGCAGTCGACCACGTCGGGATCGCAACCGAGCGAAGTGCCGATCTGTCGACCGATTTGCGCGACCTCCAACGTGTGTGTAAGCCGTGTACGTGCGAAATCGTCCGTGCCGGCTACCAGAATCTGCGTTTTCGCGCCGAGCCTGCGCAATGCGGACGAGTGGATGAGTCGGGCGCGGTCGCGTTGGAAGGCGGTGCGGGAGCTGGATTTGGGTGGTTCCGGAGCCCAACGCTCCTCGTCGAACGCGCTGTATCCTTCGCTCGTCATGATGCACCGCCTTCCTATGGGTGCGGCGGCTGCCGCCGCTTTTTACGGGATTACAGGATGCTTGCCGGGTCGAGCTTGGCGAGGTCCTCGGCGGACAATACGTCCGTGGCATGCTCGTACAGGCGCGGAATGCGGTTGCGCAGGCAGGTGAAGATCTCGTAGCTGATGGTGTCGGCGGCACGACCCCAATCGTCCGCGGTCGGTTCGGCGTAATCCTCGCCACGGCCTGGACCGAACAGTTCCACATTGTCGCCTTCGTGGATGCCGAGTTCGGCAGCGGAACCGTGCAGGTCGAGAATGAACTGGTCCATGCACACGCGGCCGGACACACGGTACAGGCGCGGGCCTTCCGAGGTCATCACGCGCACCGGACCACCGGGCTTGGTCACATGCTTGGCGCCTTCCATGTCGAAACCGGAGGCGGAGCGGTGGATGCCGTCCGCGTAACCAAGCGGCACGATCGCGGTGGAGGTGTCGGACGGGGTCAGATACGTACGGCCGTAGGAGATGCCATGGCCGGCTTCCACGTCCTTGACGGTGCCGAGCTGCGCCTGCAGGGTCATGGCGGGCTTCAGGCTATACGTGGACGGCGTGCCCATGGCCGGATCGGCTTCGTAACCGTACAGGCCGATGCCCGGACGGGTCAGTTCGAAGTGGATTTCCGGACGGGACAGCGTCGCCGCGGTGTTGGCGAGGTGGCGGATTTCCGGCGGAATGCCGGCCGCCTCCATACGACGGGTGAAGTCCTTGAACGTTTCGACCTGCATGTCGGTGGAGGCAACGAATTCCGGAACGTCCGGTGCGTCGGCGACCGCCAGATGGCTCCACTGGCCGACGATGTGCAGCACGCCTTCCTTGGCGAGCGGCACCAGTTTGGCGAGCGCCGCGTCGAAACCGGCGGGCGTGAAGCCGTTACGGCCGAAGCCGGAATCGACCTTCACATGCACGCGCGCCGTCTTGCCAAGCCTGCGTGCGGCCGCGGCGACACCGTCGATGCCGGCGAGCGAGCCGACGGAAATGTCGATGTCGTTGTCGATCAGCTCGTCGAACGGCACTTCGGCGCGCTGTAGACCCATGTCAGAATATGGCAGCGATCGGGGCCGATGCCCGCCTTGCGCAACAACAGCGCTTCATGCGATTGCGCGGTGCCGAGCCACGTGGCGCCGCCTGCGAGCGCGGCAAGCGCGGCGGGGATCAGGCCGTGTCCGTACGCGTCGGCTTTGACGATGCCCATGACGGCGGTGCCGGAATGCGGTCCGCCGACGACACTCACCAGGTGGCGCATGTTGTCGCGCAGTGCGGCGAAGTCGACGATGGCCTGCGCCGGATACCGCCGCTGGGCGGCCTTGTAGTTCGCTTTGCCTTGTTCGGAGGAGAAATCCCATTCACGTGTTGCGCTCAAAGTCATGGCTCCCATTGTCGCGCCGCTATGTGACAGGTATGGAACATCAGGGACATATGGTGAGACGATTCACGATGTTTTCACGATTTTGTCCGGCAGTGTTTTTTACACTTTCCATACACAAGGCTGTTGCGCATATCGCCGCGGCCTTTCTGATTTCTGGCGTTAAGGCGTGCCAGAGTCCCGGAAATCCGTCCGGTCCAGCCCATTTTTGAAACAATCACAGGGAATCTGACGACCATGGATCTATTTCGCAAGAAGTCGGTGGACCAACTTGTCTCCGAATCGACTCCGCTGAAGCGAACACTGAAAACCTTCGACCTGACCATGCTGGGCATCGGCGCCATCATCGGCACCGGCATCTTCGTGCTCACCGGCAAAGGCGCGCTCACCGCGGGACCGGCATTGTGCGTGTCCTTCCTGCTCGCCGCCGTCTGCTGCGGCTTTGCGGGCCTGTGCTATGCGGAGTTCGCCGCGATGGCACCGGTTTCCGGCTCCGCCTATTCGTACGCGTATCTGGCGTTCGGCGAGTTGATCGCCTTCGTGATCGGTTGGGATCTGATTCTGGAGTACGCGTTGCAGGCGGCGACCGTGTCCGCCGGCTGGTCGGGCTATTTCAACAAGCTGTTGGAAGGCTTCGGCCTGCATCTGCCGGTCGAACTGACCGCCGCGTACGGCACCACGCCGGGAGTCACCACGTATTTCAATCTGCCGGGCTTCGTGATCGTGCTTATCATCACGTGGGTGCTGTCCATCGGCATCAACCAGACGAAGAAGACCAACGACATCATGGTGATGATCAAGCTGGCCATCATCGTGCTGTTCATCGTGTGCACCGTCTGGTACATCAATCCCGCCAACTGGAAACCGTTCTCCCCGTATGGCATCTACACGTTCCAGCCGGGTTCGACGCAACCGTACGGCATCGTGCCGGCCGCGTCGATCGTGTTCTTCAGCTTCATCGGCTTCGACGCCGTGTCCTCCTCCGCCGAGGAGACCATCAATCCGAACAAGACGCTGCCGCGCGGCATCCTGATTTCGCTGGCCGTGTCCACCGTGCTGTACATCATCATGACGCTCATCATGACCGGCGTGGTGCCGTACAAGGAGTTCGCGAAGTTCATTGACGCTCCGGTGGCGGGCGTGATTCTCGAGACCGGCCTCAACTGGCTGGCGTTCATCGTGAACCTCGGCGCGTTGATCGGCATGACCACCGTCATGCTGGTGCAGCTGTACGGCCAGTCCCGCATCTGCTATGCGATGAGCCGCGACGGACTGTTCCCGAAGTTCTTCGGCGAAGTGCATCCGAAGTACCGCACACCGTTCAAGGGCACGTGGTTCTTCGGCATTCTGACGGCCATCGCCGGCGGTTTCATCAACATCAACGTGCTGTTCGAGCTGGTGAACATCGGTACGCTGTCCGCGTTCATCATCGTGTCGGCCGGCATCCTGTGGATGCGCAAGACCCAGCCGGACGCGCATCGTGGCTTCCGTGCGCCGGGCGTGCCGTTCACGCCAATCTGCGCCATCATCTTCTGCCTGATTCTGATCTTCGGTTTGAATTGGGAGACGTGGGTGCGTTTCGCCGTGTGGTTCGCGCTTGGACTGGTCGTGTATTTCACGTACAGCCGCAAGCATTCTCAGCTTAACGAGCCGGGACTGTTCTAATCATCCCTTCATATGGAAAAGGACGTTTCCCGCAGTTTTACGGGAGACGTCCTTTTTTCTATGTTTCTATGTATGCGCAATCACCATTCGTGACGCTGGTAGGCGATACGCGTGGTATCGGTGGGGCGGTCAAGCAGTTGGATCAGGCCGCAGCGGGCGAATCCGTTCGATTCGAGCACGTGCTGCATGGCCTTGTTGTTCGGATGCGTGTCGGCGCGCACGTTGCCGTAATGTTCGATGCACCAGTTGATGCAGTCCTTGGCCGCGCCTTTGACGATTCCCGACGAGGCGATGCGGTGGATGGTCACATACGAGTCGTCGTCCAGCCAGGCGCCGTCGATATGCGCGTAGGTGGGATCCTCGCCCGTGCACAGGGCGAACTGGGCGAGCACACGCTCCTTGCCGTCAGCCTCGTCCACCAGCAGCATGGTGCGCTGCTGGCGAATGTCGTCAAGGATCACTTCCTCACGTGGGAACGTGTTTCCCCATTGCGTGGGATTCCCGTTGGCCGCCATAAGCTCACGCGCATGCTGGTAGATTTTCAGCATGACAGGCAGATCATCCATGGTGGCACGACGGAACCGACGTTCGGAAGTGGTTTCGTTCAACCCTTTCACCTCAATTCGACTGTGTACCTCTCTCAAGCATTCCAGCCGTCCAAACTACCACGCCCACCGCACAGGCATGGTAACGCTCACACAAGGCGGCGTTCGAACGGGTCGGAGCTGATGCCCTTGGCGAGGATGTCCTTGCACCATTCCTTGGCGGTGAACAGGCTGTGGTCGCGGTAGTTGCCGCAGCTTTCGATGGTGGTTGCCGGCACGTCGTCCCATGTGGCCTCGTAGGCGATGAATTCCAACGATTCCTTCAATGCGCGAGCCACATCCTCGGTGGAATGCTCGCCCCACGTCAGCAGGTGGAAGCCTGTGCGGCATCCGAACGGCGAGCAGTCGATGTAACCGGGGATGCGTTCGCGCAGCAGCACCGCGATGGTATGTTCGATGGTGTGCAGTCCGCCGGTCGGAATGGCGTTCTCGTTCGGCTGCACCAATCGCAGGTCGTAGTTCGAGATCACGTCGCCGTGGGGGCCGGTTTCCGTATCGATGTAGCGCACATACGGCGCCTTTACTTTGGTGTGGTCCAATTGGAAGCTTTCCACCACCGGCTTGTCTTCCGCCATGTTCTGTCCTTTCGTTGTTGTGTTCACATTCCACTATTCACGGTTCGCAGGCTCAACGTCAACCGTCGTGCCATGCGTGTCGGTTATGGCCGGTTCAAGCCTCGTCGCCGGAATCCTCCCGAATCGCGGCCATGAACCGTTCGCCGTACTGTTTGAGCTTGCTTTCCCCCACACCGTTGACGGCAAGGAACTGGTCGTCAGTGATCGGCTTGACCCGTACCATGTCACGCAACGTCTTGTCGGAGAACACGATGTACGGCGGTTTGCCGAGTTCGCGCGCGATGTCCAGTCGCAGCGCACGCAGCTTCTGGAATAGCGCCTCGTCGCCGTCATCCGGCACGTACGATCCGACAGCGGGAGTGGACACGTCGGGCGTTCGACGCGCACGGGCGTCAGCACGTTTGATCTTCTTGATGTCGTAATGGAATTCGGGTGCGACCGTTTCCGCCGCACGGGGTCCGAAGCCGACGATCGGCAGGCGTCCTTCCGCGATCGTCAGGAAGCCGTCGGTGGCCATCTGGCTCAGCACGTCGCGGATGCGCGCTTCCGGCACTTCGTCGAGCATGCCGAACGACGGCAGGCTTTCGGGGTTGAGATAGCTTAGATCCTGCGCCTTCGAGCCGCGCAGCACCTTGACGATTTTGCCGCTGCCGACATGCTGGTTCACATCGTGCACGCAACGGCTGATGGCTCGGGCGATGTCGGTGACGTCGATGGTTTCGAATGTGTGCTCGCAGTTGGCGCAACCGCCCACGCATTTGCCGTCCGTTTTCGCCGCCGCGCCCGCGGTTTCGCCGAAATACCGGGTCATGTACGCGTGCAGGCAGTCCGTGGTACGGCAGTAGCCGACCATCGCGTCGAGCAGCCGGCGTTTCGACGCGCGTACGGCCTCCTGCTCTTCGGGTGTCAGTCGTTCGTTTTCGTAGTCCGAGTCGAGCAGCCGGCGGCGGGTGACGATGTCCGATTCGTTCCACAACAGCGTGCAGCGGCTTGGTTCGCCGTCTCGTCCGGCGCGACCCGCCTCCTGGTAGTACGCTTCGATGGATTCGGGCATGTTGTGGTGGATGACGAACCGCACGTTGGATTTGTCGATGCCCATGCCGAACGCGTTGGTGGCCACGACCACGGGCACACGGTCGGTGACGAAATCGCGTTGCGCCTTCTCTCGTGCGTCGGCGCTCATACCGCCATGGTAGGCAACGGCGATGGTGCCGATATCCGACACATCCGCACCCCCTGCGGCACGCAATTCGGCGACGGCGCTGTTAAGCGATTCGGCGAGCGCTTCCGTTTCCTTGCGCGTGGCGCAGTAGACGATGCCGGATTCGTCCGGATGGCTGGCGATGTAGGACGCCACCCAGGATGCTTTGTCTTTGCGTGGCATGCTGATGACGTCGAAAATACAGGTTCGGCCGGTCGAAACCGGTGACGGTGATGGACGGTGTGTGCAGGCCCAGAATCGAAACGATGTCGCGGCGCACGCGTTCGGTGGCGGTGGCGGTGAACGCGGCGACCGTTGGACGTGTGGGCAGTCCGGCGATGAATTCGCCGATGCCAAGATATGAGGAACGGAAGTCCTGCCCCCATTGGGAGACGCAGTGCGCTTCGTCGACGGCGACGAGCGAGATCGGCACACGGACGGCGAAGTTGCGGAATCGTTCGGTTTCCAAACGTTCCGGCGCCACGTACAGCAGTTTGATCTGGCCGGAGAGCGCCTGCGCGAAGACGAGATCCTGTTCGTCCGGCGTCTGAGTGGTGTTGATGAACGCGGCCGGAAGGCCCACGTCGTTCAGGGCGTCGACCTGGTCGCGCATGAGTGAGATCAGCGGCGAGATGACGATGGCGACGCCCGGCAGGATCGCTGCGGGAATCTGATAGCAGATGGATTTGCCGGCGCGGTGGGCATGACGCCAAGCACGTCGTGTCCGGTGAGGATGGCCGAGACGATGCCGGATTGTCCAGGACGGAACGAATCGTAGCCGAAATAGCGGTTCAGCGCCTCCAATGCGCGGGGGTCTACGGAATCGGCGGAATCAACAGCTTGCGTCATGGTTTCCAAGTGTAGCAATGCCGTGCGTTGACCGCGGAGAGCGAAACGGCCGGCGCGGGTCTTGCCCATGCCGGCCGTTTCATGCTTCTATCGGAAATAGGGAATTCAGATCTGGCGGAACGCCTGCTCCAGGTCAGCGATCAGATCGTCCGCGTCCTCAAGGCCGACGGACAGGCGGATCAGGTTGGCGGGCACTTCGAGCGTGGTGCCGGCCACGGAGGCGTGGGTCATGGCGCCCGGATGCTCGATCAGGGATTCCACGCCGCCCAGGGATTCGGCCAGGGTGAACACTTCGGTGGCTCCGGCGAACTTCTTGGCCGCTTCGAAACCGGCGGCGATCTGGATGGAGATCATGCCGCCGAAACCGCCGCGCATCTGGCGCGCGGCGATCTCGTGGCCCGGGTGGGATTCGAGGCCCGGGTACCATACGCGTTCCACTTCGGGACGGGTCTCCAGCCACTGGGCCACCTTCATGGCATTGCGGCTGTGCTGCTTGACGCGCAGGTCGAGGGTTTTGAGGCCTCGGATGTCAAGCCAGGAGTCGAACGGGGACGGAACCGCGCCGGCCGCGTTCTGCAGGAAGGCCACCGAGTCGCGTGTTTCCTTGTCGTTCAGGACCACCGCGCCGCCGACCACGTCAGAGTGGCCGCCGATGTACTTGGTGGTGGAGTAGACGACCACGTCGGCGCCGTCTGCGAGCGGATGCTGCAATACCGGGGATGCGAAGGTGTTGTCCACGACCACTTTGGTGCCGTGCGCGTGCGCCACGGCCGCGGTGGCGGCGATGTCGGTGATGTTGAGCAGCGGGTTGGACGGGGTTTCCACCCAGATGTACGCGTACTGCTTCTTGGCGAGCGCGGCTGAGACGGCGGCCGTGTCGTGATGTCCACCACGTCGAGGCCGATGCCCCACGGCACGAACACCTTGGACAGCAGACGGTAGGTGCCGCCGTACACGTCGTTGCCGAGCAGGATGTTGTCGCCGGGCTTCAAAGTGGAGCGCAGCAGCACGTCGATGGCGGCAAGTCCGGAGGAGAAGCTCAACGCGTATTTCGCGCCTTCCACAGCGGCGAGCTGCTCGTCGAAGCTGTTGCGGGTCGGGTTGATGGAACGGCTGTAGTCGTAGCCGTGGCGCAGACCGCCGACACCATCCTGCTTGAAGGTGGAGGTCATGTAGATGGGGGTGACCACGGCTCCGGTAGTTGGATCGGGTTCCTGGCCTGCGTGGATGGCGCGGGTGGCGAGAGCGGTGGCGTTGAGGGCTTCGGTGTTGGTCGAGATGGTCATGATGGGAACTCCTTGGAAGTATCGGATGGTTTGGGTTGTTCGGATGATTGGCATTGGTTTCAAAGGTGCGATCGGGCTGCCGGACAGTCGTTTGACGGTCTTTTACAGGTACCGTTCGGCGAGGCTGGGCTTGGTGGTGCGTTCCACGACGTCGGCGAATCCGTTGGCGCGCATCCAGTCGTCGTTGAAGATCTTCTCCATGTAGCTGCGGCCGGAATCGGGCATCAGCACCACGACGAGCTGGTTTTTCGTCGAGGTCGTGCTCGCGGGCGTATTTCAACGCGGAGAACACGGCCATGCCGGATGAGCCGCCGACGAGCAGTCCTTCCTCGTTGGCGAGGCGTCGGGTCATTTCGAAGGCTTCCGCGTCGGTGACCTGCACTATCTCGTCGGGAAGGCTCCGGTCGAAGGCCTTCGGGTAGAGTCCTCGCCGACGCCTTCGATCTGGTATTGGTGCACGTCGTTCGGGTCGGAGTAGATGGAGCCTTCCGGATCGGCGCCGATGACCTGCACCGCGCCGTTGGACACGTCCTTCAGATAGTGTCCGGTGCCGGAGATGGTGCCGCCGGTGCCGACGCCCGCCACGAAATGCGTGACCTTGTGGTCGGTGGCCTCCCAGATTTCCGGACCAGTGGTGTGATAGTGGCTTTCGGGACCGTTCGGATTGTCGTACTGGTTGGGACGGTAGCCGCCGGGAATCGCCTTGGCGAGACGGTCCGCCACCTGGTAGTAGGAGCGCGGGTCGTCCGGACCGGCGTCGGTGGGAGTCACGACCACTTCGGCGCCATAGGCGCGCAATACCGCACGCTTGGCTTCGGACACCTTGTCCGGCAGGGTGAAGATCGCACGGTATCCGCGCTGCAAAGCCACGAGCGCGAGTCCGACACCGGTATTGCCGGAAGTCGGTTCCACAATCACACCACCGGGCTTCAGTTCGCCGCTGCGTTCGGCCGCGTCGATGATGCGTTCGGCGATGCGGTCCTTGGACGAGCCGCCCGGGTTCAGGTATTCAACCTTCACCGCGATGGTGGCTTTGATGCCGTCGGTCACGTGGTTGAGTTTGACGAGCGGGGTGTTGCCGATGAGTTCAGACAGGGAATTGTGGATGGTCATGACGTTTCCTTTGCACGGTGCGGTTCGTGGGCTTTTCGAATGGTTTTGATTTCGTATGTTCGAGAAGCTCGCGTCCGTCGCGTGCAGTTGTTGAACGGGACCTGTTGCGATGCTGCCTTGCTCATTCGCGTGCGTCGCGTGCGCCAACCTCGGCTGATGCGCTATTTCGAATGATCGTTTGGCGATTCGCATACGGCCTGCGATATGCGCGACCGCTTGTTGGAATGTCCTATCTCAAGCTATGCGTCGATGAACCACGCGCCCCTCGGGCGGTTGGTCAGCGACAGCAACAACATGAGAAATTGAACATGGCTCATACGATAGCACGGACGTGGACACCGGCATGTCGCGCCCGTCCACGATATGGAACGCCCGACGTCCGGCACATAACGACGTCAATCGTTTGACGCCATGTGCGGCAGGAGATGGCGAAATTACAGCGAAGCGGCTTCCACCAGGCGTTTCGTGTATTCATCCCGCGGATGGCCCAGCACCTGGTCCGTCGGGCCGACTTCGACCGCGCGCCCGTCATGCAGGACCAAAATGCGGTCCGCGATGTGTTGCACCACGCCCAGATCGTGGGACACCATGATGATCGCCATATCGGGTTCAGCGTTGCGGATGGCTTCGAAGGATTCAAGGATCCGGACTCTTGCGGCCACGTCGATGGCGCTCATCGGCTCGTCGGCGAGCAACACCTTCGGCCCGTCCACGATGGCGCGGGCGATCGCCGCGCGCTGCGCCTGCCCGCCGGACAGGTCGACGGGGAAACGGTTGAGATACGTTTCCGGATCGAGGCTCACCATTTCCAGCACTTCGGCCACGCGTTCCGCGACGCGTTCCCGTGGCCAATCCGGATGATGCATTCGCAATGGCTCGCCTATGGATCGGCCGATGCGCCATCGCGGATCCAACGAATCGAACGGGCTTTGGAACACCAATCCGGACTGCATGCGCAACTTGCGCGCCACATCGCCACGAACCGGCTCGCCGCAGTATTCGACGCTGCCGCCGTCCGCGGATTCAAGTCCCAGCAGCACGCGGGTCAGCGTGGTCTTGCCCGATCCGGAGCCGCCGATCACGGCGAGGCACTCCCCCGCACGCACGTCCACATCCACGCCGAACAGCACCTGACGGCGCTCATGTTTCGCGCCATACCATTTGTCGAGGCCGCGGCCGCACAGCACCATGTCCTCATCTGTGTCAGTCATGGTCCACCTCCTTGTGCATGGGATTCCGCACGGGTTTCTGCCCGACATCCTGCCCTGCGTGCAACGACAATGCGCGTGCCGACTGGACCAGCCTGTGTCCCGCGTCGGTGTGCGGATGGTCCAGAAGCGCGGTCGTATCGCCGGATTCCTCAATCCGCCCGTTTTCAAGCACGTAACAGCGCGTGGTGGCCCTGTTCAGCACCGCGAAATCGTGCGTGATGAACAGCATCGACGCGCCCGACTCGTCCACCAGCGACGTGAGCAGGTCCACGATCTGCCGTTGCGTGATCGAATCCAATGCGGTGGTCGGTTCGTCGGCGATGATCAGCCGTGGCGAGGTGACGAGCGCCGTGGCGATGCCGACGCGTTGGCGTTGGCCGCCCGACAGTTCATGCGGGTATTTCGCCAGCACGTCCTCGCCGAGGCCGACCTTGGCAAGCATCGCTGTGACGCGTTCCGACCGTTCGGTAAGCGACAGATCGTAATGCAGGTACAGCGGAAGACCGACCTGTTGCGCCACGGTCATCACCGGATTCACGCGGCGGACGGATTCTGGAACACCATGCCCACGTACCGTCCGCGCAGGTCGGCGACCGCTGCGTCCGACGCGCCGACAATCTGCGTACCACCCAATTCGACGCTGCCCGTCACCTGTGCGGTCGCCGGCAGCAGACCCATCATGCGCGGGCGATCATCGATTTGCCGGAACCGGACGAGCCGACCAAGCCGACACGTTCGCCGTCGGCGATGTCCAAATCGACATCATCGACGATCGGCTTGCCGTTGATGGCGATGTTCAGATGGCGTATGACGGCGCTCATGCGGCCTCCCTCACGCGGGATTGGTTAGCGGATCGAGCGCGTCGCGCAACGCGTCGCCGAACAGGTTCACGCGACCACCACCATGGTGACGACCAGGCCGGGCCATAGGACGGCCATGGGATAGATGCTGATGAATTTCACGGACGTGGACAGCGAATGCCCCCAACTGGGCACGCCGCTCCGACGCCGACGCCAGATACGTGAGTCCCGCCTCCGCCAGCAGCGAGGTGCCGGCGCTCATGGACAGCTGCACGCACAATACCGGCAGCGTGTTCGGCACGATATGTGTGAAGAACACGCGCACGGAGCTTGCCCCCGACCATAATGCCGATTCGACGTATGCCGAACATGCGGCGAGCAGTGCGGAGGGCCGTAGGATGCGTGCCAGGTTCAGCCCGTACGCGCAACCGCAGGCGGCGATGACCACCGCGGCGGACGCGCGAACGGCACGGAAAGAATCAATGCGATGAGCACCGTCGGAATGGAGATCAGCGCGTCGACCACCACCACCGATGTGGACGCGAGCGCACCGGAACGCGATACCATGGCTGCCACCAACAGCAGTCCGATCGCGGCCGCGACGACGACGGTGAGCACGGCGATCATGAGATTCGTGCGGGAGCCGGCCATCAGCCAGCTCAGCACATCCGCTCCGGTACCATCGGTGCCCAACGGATGCGCGGCGGATGGCGAGGCCCACGCGTTGAAACCGTTGGTGTCGAGCAGCGAATACGGCGTCCAGACCAAGGACACCGCAGCGGTCAGCAGCCATAGTCCGATGACGATCGTCGCGTATCTGCCGCTCGCCTTGGCCCAGATGGACGAGACGACCGCACCCGTCGTGCTCATAGTAGCTTCCGCTGGCGTTGTGGACGCTGATTCTTCACCATCCGTAGCGTTCGGAGTTTGCGTAGGATTCGATCTGCTCATGCGTTCACCTTCCCCGAAACGACGCCGGAGGCCTTCAGCCGTGGATCCAGCGCGCGATGCGTCATATCGACCACGAGTCCCAACAGCAGGAAGAATGCGGCCAATAGAAACAGTTCGCTTTGCACCGCGACCAAGTCGCGGTTGCCGACGTCGGTGACCAGCATGGCGCCAAGACCCGGCAGGGCGAACAGGTTTTCCACCACCATCACGCCGGTGATCATTTGCGCGAAGGTCAGGCCGACCACCGACACCAGTTGCGCAGTGGCCAGACGCAACGCCACGCGCAATACCGCCTGTTTGCGGGTCATGCCGCAGGCCATGGCCATGTCCACCGCCTGCGATGAGGCCATATCCCCCACTGCGGCACGCGTGTAGCGCATGATGGACGCGCCGGCTGTGATGCCGGTGGTGAGCGCCGGCAGCAGCAGACAGGACAGGGCCTTTCCCGGCGTGGCCCAGCCGGTGTCGGGGAAGCCTTGCGCGGGCAGCAATCCCAACAGTCCCCTGCCACGGGAGAACAGCAGGATCAGCAGTAGGCCGCCCCACAATGCGGGCACCGCGCCGCCCACGATCGCAATGCCGTGGAACAGGCCGCGCAGCCGCGGATTGCGTGTCAGGACGGCCGCGCAGCCAAGCGGCAGGCCGATCGCCAGCGCGATCAGCAGGCTCAGCACAATCAGAGGGAACGTTACGGCGGCGCGCATGGCGACCTGCCGCGCGACCGGCCGTCCGCCGACTGCGGACACGCCGAGGTCGCCATGCAGCAGGCCCGCCATCCAATCGCCATATTGTGCGACGAGCGGCTTGTCCAAGCCGAATTCGGCGCGCAGCGACGCAATGCGTTCGGGGGTGGCGTTCGTGCCGGCGATGACCGCGGCGACGTCTCCCGGCAATACGCGCAGCATCACGAACACCAGCGCGGACAGGCCCACCAAAGCCGCTACGAACAGCGCCAGCCGCTTTCCCACGAATCGCATGGAAATACCGTTCCCTTACTTATTCTTGGAGATCTGCCACAACGGCAGCACCGTCTGGCTGAGCTTGCTGGGGAAGCCCTGCACGTGCTTGTCGACGGCCACCGTCACGCGGTAGCCGAACAGCCAGTCCGCCGGCGCGTCCTCGCTTACGGCCTTCGCCGCCTGCTTCAGGTATTTCGCGCTGTCGGCCTCGTCGGTGGCTTCCAAAGCCTTGGCGTACAGTTCCTGCGCCTGCTTGCCGTCGTAATGGTAGTAGTAGTCCGGCGTGGTCCACTTGTAAAAGTCGTGGCTTTCGGCGTGGTCCACCAATGACAGCTCGTAGTCGCCGTTGGCGTGCACGTTCTGCAGCCATGTGGAGAATTCCACATAGTCGATCTTCAAATCGATGCCGATTTTGGCGAGCTGGCTTTTAAGCTGGTCGCCCAGTTCGGTGCCGTACGTGTTGGCGTAGGTGAGGGTGAGCCGCAACGGCTTGTCAGTGGTATAACCGGCTTCCTTCATGAGTTCCTTGGCCTTGTCCACGTTGTACGGGTACAGGCCGGTCAGGTCCTCGTAACCGGGGTCGACGGACGGGATCGGACCGCCGAGCGCGTAGTCGACGTTGCCTCGGGAGGCGATGATCTCCTTGTGGTTGATGGCGTAGCGGATGGCCTGGCGGACGCGCTTGTCCTTGAGTTTGGCGTTCGTGCAGTTGAAGGCGAGGACGAACTTGTCGCTGCCGTCGGCCGCGGACACCGTGTATGTGCTGGCATCCAATGATTTGGCGAGCGTGGCGTTCACCGGGGAAAGCACGTCGACGTCACCGCTTTTCAGCGCGTTGACGGCTGCGTTGTCGTCGGTGAGGAAGCGGATCACCACGTTCTGGGTGGCGGGCTTGTGCGCGGTTCCCCAATATTTCGGATTGGCTTTGAGCACCATTTTGCTGGCCGAGTCGAAGGATTCGACGGTATACGGGCCGGAGCCGACCGCTTCGGTTTTCGCGTTGTATTTGGCGTTTTTGTCGAACACGAGGCCAGGACGTCCGGTCAGATACCACAGCAGGTTGGAGTCGGGGGTGGAAAGGGTGAGCTTGACCGTGTTGGCGTCCACCGCTTCGGCCTTGTCGAGGCTGGCCACCTGGTTGGCGTTGTAGTACTGCTTCTCCTTGAGCTGGTTGATGGACCAGGCCACGTCGTCAGCGTCGAGCTTGTCGCCGTTGGAGAAGGTCATGTTCTGGTTGAGATGGAAGGTGTAGGTCTTGCCGTCCTTGGAAATGTCCCAGGATTTCGCGAGGCCCGGCTGCACTTTGTTGTCGGAGTCGCGCGACAGCAGCGCTTCGTAGACGTTGCCGATCAGCACCTGTTCGATGGCCGATCCGGACTGGTGGCGGATGTCGAGGCTGACCGGGGCGAGTTTGAGCCCGATGGTGACGGTGTCGGCTTTAGTTACGCCGGAAGTGTTCGCGTCATCGTTTTTGCCGCGCGTCACTGCAATAGCGACGATCACCGCGACGGCGGCGATGATGGCGATCAACGCGATAAGCCACTTCTTCGGGCCTTGCGATTTCGCGCCGTTCGACGATTTCGCACGCGCGTTCAGAGTGGCGTCGGTGCTTGCCGTGGACTGCGGCTGCTGTTCGTTCTCCTGTTTGGTTGCGTCGGCTTCGCCGTGCGCACCGGTAGGTGACGACATGGGATTTCTCCTCTTCGTATTTTCGATTATGTGTTGTGATTGCGGTTGACCGCCTGCGTGAGGTCGATCACCACGGCCTGATTCTACTGTCCGCCATACCCGCGGCCCGTTCGGATTCGCCTGCAAAGCGCGCGGAGGCTTCGGCCCGGTTATATACTTGACGCAGTCGCGGCAGGTCACAACGAGAAGGACGGTTGATCCATGGCGCATATTCTTTTGGGGGTCACCGGCAGCATCGCCGCGTTCAAGGCCTGCCATCTCGCCTCCGATTGGAGCAAGCAGGGGCATGAGGTGCGTGTGGTGATGACCGCCGCCGCACAGGAGTTCATCACTCCCCTGACGTTCAGTTCCCTCACCCACACGCCGACACGCACGTCCATGTTCGCCGCCGGACATCGTCCCGGCGCTACGGCCGACGTGACGCCCGGACCGGACGGTCCGCTGCAGATCAGCCACGTGGCCGACGCGAAGTGGGCGAATCTGCTGGCAGTCGCTCCGGCGAGCGCCGATATCATCGCGAAAATCGCCGGCGGCATCGCCGATGACCAGCTGACCAGCACCATACTCGCGTACGACAAGGGACCGAAGATCCTGTGCCCCGCCATGAACGTGCATATGTATGAAAACGCCGTGACGCAACGCAATCTCAATACCTGCCGTGAGCTCGGTTGGACGATTGTGGAGCCGGAAAGCGGCATGCTGGCCTGCGGCGACGCCGGCAAAGGGCGTATGGAGGAGCCGGCACGCATCGAAACGGCGGTGGAAGCGCTGCTGCTTGCGAATCGTCCGGACGGCGAGCTGCCGCTTAAGGGACTTGCCGTGCTCGTCACCGCCGGCCCGACGCAGGAGCCGCTTGATCCGGTGCGGTTCCTCACCAACCATTCCACCGGCAAGATGGGGTATGCCTTGGCCGAACAGGCACGCGATCTGGGCGCACAGGTGACGCTTGTGTCCGGTCCGGTGGCGTTGGACGCCCTGTATGGTGTGGATGTGGTCAATGTCACGACCGCGCAGGATATGTTCGACGCGGTGACGAACCGGTTCGCGGACACGGACATCACCGTCATGGCCGCGGCCGTCGGCGATTTCCGTCCGGTCGAGCAGGCCCGGGACAAGATCAAGAAGAACGGGCGCAGCGGCATCGAACTCGAGCTCACCTCGAATCCGGACATTCTGGCTTGGGCCGGCGAACATAAGCGGCCGGACCAGACATTGTGCGGATTCGCCATGGAGACGCGCGACCTTGAGGCCAACGCGGCGAAGAAGCTTAACGGCAAGCATTGCGACATGCTGGTGGCCAACAATCTGCGCACCCCCGGCGCCGGTTTCGCGACGGACACGAACGTGGTGACGGTGCTGACGCCGGGCGAAACCGCAGACAGGCCAAGCATCGAACGATGGAGCAAGATGGGCAAGGACGCACTTGCGAAACGTATTCTTGTCAAGCTCGCAGCCATGCGTGCGGACGGCGAACGGCGCTAACCGCAGCATTTTCGAATCGCAATAACCGTATCAATCGCAATAATCGCAATATTTCAACGGAACTTCCGCAAAACGCGAAGGAGAACGCAACATGCTTCTGATGGCTGTGGATATCGGCAACACGAACGTCGTGATCGGTTTCATCGACGATGGGCGCATCGCGGGCACGTACCGCATCACCACGAAGGCGAACCACACCTCCGACGAATACGGGCTGATGATCACGCAGTTCCTGGGGTTGAGCGGCTACGGCCCACACGACGTCGATGACGTGATCATCTCGTCCGTGGTGCCGAAGGTCATGCATTCGTTCCGTGCGAGCATCGTGAAGTTCCTTGGCATCGATCCGATGATCGTGGGGCCCGGGGTCAAAACGGGGCTCAACATCCGCATGGACAATCCGCAGAACATGGGCGCGGACTGCATCGCCGACTGCGCCGGCGCGTACTACGAATACGGCGGGCCCATTTTGGTCGCCGATTTCGGCACGGCCACCACGTTCAATTACGTCACCGGGGACGCGGCGGTGATTTCGGGACTGATCACCACCGGCATACGAACCGCGGCGGCCGCGTTGTGGGAGGGAACCGCGCAGCTGCCGGAAGTGGAGATCACCCGTCCGAAGTCGATTCTGGCGAAGTCCACGAAACCGGCCATGCAGGCGGGCCTGTACTACAACTTCCTCGGCGGCATCGAACGCACGATCGCGCAGTTCCATAAGGAGATCGACGAGGATTTCCGTGTGGTGGCGACGGGCGGATTGAGCCGCGTGTTCGCCGACGACACGAACATGATCGACATTTACGATCCGGACCTGATTTTCAAGGGCATGCGGCACATCTACGACCGCAACGTCCGCTGATTCAAGAGCCAGCGACGGGAACCGGCGATCATAGCCCGGCAATCTGAAAACCGACGGCCTGCGGATAATGCGCTATCCGCAGGCCGCAATCGATTAAACCAATTACACAGACGCTATTGGATGGTGAAGCCCTGGTTGGCTCCGTATTCTTTCAGGTCCTTCTGCCATAGGGCTATGCCGCCCTTAAGTTTGATGCGGTCGGACGATTCGGTGTTCTTCAACGCATCGCCGATGTTGGAGGTGTCGGAGACTGACCGCCTGCGGCGATGATGTTGAGCCTGTTCTGCTCTTTGCGCAGCAGGCTCGACCATTTGTAGGCCTTGCCCACCGTGGACCGGAAGTCGCTGCGCGCATACACTTCGAACGGCAGATACTGGTATCCGGTCGACACGTTCTCCGCGGCCTGGGACAGCACGCGGTTGTATTCCTGCCCGCCGAAATAGGGCACTTCGATGCCACGGTCGTCGGTCACCGTGGTCTTGCTGAGGAATTTCGAGTCGGATAGGGTGTTTTTGTCGGCTGGGAACGCGCCGCCATCCACGCGGGTTGTGATGCCTTTGGCATTGTGGCAGGCGTATTCGATGAAACGGTATGAGGCTTCGGGTTTGCGGGAACGTTGCAGCACGGCAAGGGCCGAACCGCCGTTTCCGATGTGGTGGCCTTGCCGTCGGGCGTCGGCATCTGGGCCACGCGCCACAGGCCGGCCGCGCCGGGAATGTCGGACATGAGCAGCGAAGGCAGCCATGCGCCGGAGAACAGCGAGGCGACTTTGCCTTGTCCCACGGCCGATTTCCATCGATCCGACCATGACGTGAGGTTTGTTGCCACCAAACCCTCATCGATCATCTTCTGCCAGAATTCGGTGAATTCGCGGGTGCCTTTATCTTCGGTGAGTCTGATGGTCACGTTCTTGCCATCGTTGGACGTGGAGAACGGGCGTCCGCCGGCGAGCCAGATCATCGTGTCGTAGAAGCTGGCGTCGCCGGAATCGGCGGTGATGTACACGCCGATTTTCTTGAGTTTTTTGGCGGCCTCGTAGTAGTCGTCCCATGTGCGGATCTTGGACGCGTCCACGCCAACCTGTTCGAACACGCTGTTGTTATAGAAGAAGGCCATCGGGCCGGAGTCCATGGGAAGCCCGTACACCCGTCCGTTGAGCTGCACCGACGCCCAGGTGCCGGGCGTGTAGAAATCGGCATAGCCTTCGGTTCTGCCGGTGATGGGCACGAGCTGGCTGCTGACCGCGTACTGGCGCAATGCGTAATATTCCAGCTGCACCACGTCGGGAATGCCGTAACCGTCTTGGATGGCGTTGTTGAGTTTGTCGTAACCGCTGGTGTTCTTCCAAACCACGTGGATGTCGGGATTGTCTTTTTCGAAGCCGGCGATGACCTGTTTCATGCTCGGCTCCCACGACCATACGGTGATCTGTGTGCGTGTGTCCGTATTGGCCCCGCATGCGGCGGCGCTGGCCGCCATGACGCCCGCGCAGCAGATGGCGGTGAGCTGCTTCACCAGTTTCGCCGATTTCAGCACCACGCCCACGGACCTCCGTTTTGTATTTCGCCTGCGATTACCACCATAAGATTATACGGGTCATGCGGAAGCCACGCACAAGCCTGGAAAGACTCCCCATATCCACCCAAATACGCCGAATGCGGAAGAACCGCTCCGGAAGCGAACTTCCAAAGCGGTTCCCTGCGATATCGCATCGGCGGCTAAGCCGGTACGCAATCAAGCTTCGATGCCGAGCTTGGCGCGTTCCTTCTTGGAATACATGAGGCCGGCAGCTGACGGCCCTGCTTGAGCCAGGCATGGTATTCGGCGGTGGCCGCGAACTCCACATCGGACGCGGAGTTCAGGCAGGTTTCCACGGAATCCTGGATGACGCCGATGATGAAGCCGACGCCCACCACCTGCATGGCGATGTCGTTGCTGATGCCGAACAGCGAGCAGGCCATCGGGATGAGCAGCAGCGAGCCGCCTGCCACGCCGGACGCGCCGCATGCGCCGAGCGCGGAGACCACGGACAGCAGGATGGCCGCCGGCAGGGAGATCTGGATGCCGAGCGTGTTGGCGGCAGCCATGGCCATGATGGTGATGGTGATGGCCGCGCCGTTCATGTTGATGGTGGCGCCCAGCGGAATGGACACGGAGTACATGTCCTTGTCAAGCCCGAGCTTCTCGCACAGCTGCATGTTGACGGGGATGTTCGCAGCGGAGGAGCGGGTGAAGAACGCGGTCAGGCCGGATTCCTTGAAGCAACGGTAGACCAGCGGGTACGGGTTGCGGCGCAGGAAGATGAAGATGACGAGCGGGCCGAACACGAGCACCATGAGCAGCATGGTGCCGACGAGCAGGAGCAGCAGGCTGCCGTACTTGGTGAATGCGGACAGGCCGTTGTCGGCCACGTTGGTGAACACGAGGCCCATGATGCCGAACGGGGCGAGGTTGATGACCCAGCGGATCACCTGGGACACGGCGTCGGCCACGTTGGCCATGAACGCTTTGGAGCTTTCGTTGGCGATGGACTTCATGGCGAGTCCGAACAGGCAGGCCCACATCAGGATGCAGATGTAGTTGCCATCGATGATGGCCTGGATCGGATTGGCCACGATGTTGGTCAGCAGCGTCTGGATGACTTCGGAAAGGCCTTGCGGCACCACGTCGGCTTTGGCGGCCTTGCCCAAGGACAGGGTCTGCGGGAATAGACGGGAGGTCAGCACGGCCACGACCGCTGCCAGGAACGTGGTGAACAGGTACAGGAACAGCACGGTGCCGAAACGGCGGTCGAGTTTCGACGTGCCCTGCGCAAGGGCGCTGGCCACCAGTACGAACACCAGAATCGGTGCCACGGCCTTCAACGCGGCCACGAACAGGGTGCCGAATTCGCCGATCCAGGTCACGTGGGGCATGGCCAATGCCAGCACGGTGCCGATGATCAGGCCGACGATGATACGGACGATCAGCGATGCGCCGTTGTAGATGTCGGCGACGCCGCGGACGGCTTTCGAGATTTTACCCATGGTTCTCTCTTACTCTCGTGATGCCGGAAACGCTCCGGCAAGTCAACAGAACGCCATGATAATCGGGCGTGTCGGACGAGATAGGGGAATGTCCAAAATCGTGGGTTTCTATAAGCCCGCGCCCAACGGCACGTGCGATACGAATCGACGTGGCTCGCCGTTGAGCGGGTCATCGAATCGCAGTTCGCGCGCCACCAATTCCAAGGGTTGCGAGAAGTCGTCGTAAGCGCGCTGCACGATGTCCGGGTAGAAATCGTCGCCAAGAATCGGCAGACCGAGCGAATTCATATGGACGCGGAGCTGATGCGTCTTGCCGGTTCTCGGATGCAATGTGTAGTTCACGAATGGTTTTCCATCGATATGCCACACATCGTCTCCACGTTCGATCAGCGTCTCCGCGTTCGGCATATCGGCGCTTTCGTACGCCTGTAATCGGCCGCGGTCCTTGTTGATGCGCGACCTGCGTACCGTTGGGAACGGCCGATGCCGGTCGACCTGTTCGACTGTTCCGTAGCGCGGACGCTGCGGCGGGGCGAGCGGCGCATACATTCGTAGGTTTTGACCGCCATGTGATTCTGGAAGAGCATCTGGTACGCGCCGCGCACGGCCGGATCGCGCACGAAGACGACGACGCCCGCGGTCGGACGATCCAGCCGGTGCGCGGGCACGATGTCCGGCTCGCCGCACCGCTCACGCAGGCGGATCAGCGCAGTTTCCCGATACCACATGCCACGTGGTGTCGTGGCCAGGAAATGCGGCTTGTCGATGACGATGATGCGCTCATCCTCATACAGAACCTCATATTCGAAGGGAATGTGAGGCTCCTCGGTCACATACCTGTGCCCGCGCCCGGCATTCGGTCCGTCCTTTGATCCGTTGCCCAGTGCGCTATTCAACGGTGACTGACTTGGCGAGGTTGCGCGGCTTGTCCACGTCGTAGTTCTTGAGCTTGGCCATGTCCATGGCGAACAGCTGCAGCGGCACCACGTCCACCAGCGGGCTCATCAGCGTCGGGCATGCGGGACGCCAGAACACCACGTCGGCGTAACGCTCCACATCCGGATCGTTCTCCTCGGCCACGGCGATGATGTAGGCGCCGCGGGCCTGACCTCCTCGATACCGGAGATGACTTTGGCGTGCAGCACGTTGCGTCCGCGCGCGGGCGGCACGATGAACACGACCGGCTCGCCCTCGTCGACCAGCGCGATCGGACCATGCTTGAGCTCTCCCGCGGCGAAGCCCTCGGTGAAGGTGTAGGCGATCTCCTTGAGCTTCAGCGCGCCTTCCATGGCGACCGGATACCCCACATGACGTCCGAGGAACAGGAAGGACTTCGCGTCCACCATCTGCTTGGCGGCCTCCTGCACGGTCTTGGTCTGGGTGTCGAGGACCCACTGGATCTTGCGGGGCATGTCCT
>ENA-OQAL01000031-OQAL01000031.1-human-gut-metagenome-genome-assembly--contig:-NODE-31-length-33091-cov-3.744418_pt1 | contig 33091 bp, 33 predicted proteins | sample MGYA00242491_ERZ504519 | MGnify/ENA primary metagenome ERZ504519 (study PRJEB26092, sample SAMD00036260) | human gut metagenome | host: Homo sapiens | study: EMG produced TPA metagenomics assembly of... | reverse complement strand
TTTAATCTCAGTCCATGCTTTATAGCATTCTCTACAGGAATCTGCAGCAACATGGACTGAGATTAAAAGAAGGAAAAGATTGTTGCGCATACAGATACGTCTGCTGCTTGATAATCAGGTTGAAATTGTGGTGTCTGATAATGGTGGAGGTTATCGTAAGGTAAGTGTAAACCATGGAACTGGCACTGGAATGAAAGTTATTACACAGACCATTCAATTGCTAAACACATATAATTCACGCCCTATTCAAATGAAAATTAATAATGTATTAGTCGGGGAAGAAAAAGAAATGGGGTGTGAGGTACGCTTTGTGATTCCTTTGAATTATTCATATCAACTAAAGAAAAACTAGAAAAACATGAATGATAAAATAAGAGCTGTCATTATAGATGACGAGGAAACTGCCATTGATAATCTTTGCTTTGAGCTGAAGAAATATCCATGGATCTCTGTAGAGGGAATAGCCTATAATGGAAAGGCCGGAATCCGTTTGCTTGAAAAAGAACGTCCGGATTTGTTATTTCTGGATGTAGAACTTCCGGATATGTTAGGAATGGATTTGGCCATAAAAAGTGCATGAACAGCAAAATTGGGATATGCATATTGTTTTTTATACCGCATACAACAAGTATCTGATAGATGCCTTGCGTAGTTATGCCTTTGATTTCCTGTTGAAGCCTGTTGCTTCAGAAGAGCTTTCTGTTGTGTTGGGACGTTTACGTGGTGAAGGCAATATGAAAAATTCAACCACTTTTTCTGGCAGATACAGGTCATGGAGCTGAGAAATCATTTATGGTAGTCACTCCGGTCGGAGATTTACGTGTATTGCGTGTATCTGATATAGGATATTTCCGTTATATTTCCAAACGTAAAATCTGGGAGGTAGCTTTGGCAAATGGTACTTTTATTCCTTTAAAGCGAAATACCAGAGCTGAGAATTTGTGTGCGTATGATACTGCTTTTGTGCAAATTCATCAGTCGTATATTATCAATATGAATTATTTACTGATGGTGCAGGGTTGCCAGTGTGTGATGTATCCTCCGTTTAATAATGTGGATGAACTTCAGGTCTCCAAAAAGTATCGTAAGGAAATGATGGAGCGTTTTTGCCAATTGTAATAAAATGTTTTTTGACCACTTAGTAGCAAAAAACGTTTTTTGTTTAGTGTGGAAGATGTGATATTTGGTCGGCAAGTCCTGTTTCCTTGTTTTCTTCTTTGATATAGATATTTTTATTTTTGCATTAAAATTTACTAAATAAAATTCATTATGGGAAAATTGGGATATAAAGGTTTGCTTCTTTTGGGGGCATGATGATGTTGGGGGGAGCGGCACAAGCTCAGTATTTACGTTCTTCTTATTTTATGGAGGGAACAAGTGCCCGTTTACAATTGAATCCGGGTTTGCAGCCTACCAAAGGATATTTTAATATGCCGATTATTGGCTCATTTAACATGTCTGCTTCTTCTAATGTGTTGGGAACAAGTGACATTATTGACCTTATGGATTCTGGAAGTGACTTATATTCAAATGACAAGTTGTTTGACCGTTTAAAGGCTGATAACCGTTTGAATGTAAACTTGAACACAGACATTCTTTCTTTTGGCTGGTATAGAGGTAAAGGATTCTGGAGTGTAAATGTAGGCTTGCGTGCAGATTTCGGTGCGGCATTGGCAAAGGACATGTTCTCTATGATGCGCACGATGAATGGTTTTGCATTGGAGGATGTGGCAGGAACCAATCAAAGCTATAGCTTATCAAATCAGACACTGAACATGAAGGCATACGCTGAAGTTGGTTTGGGATACTCACGCCGTATTACAGAAAAATTGACTGTAGGTGGACGTGTAAAAGTGTTGTTAGGTCTGGCTCGTGCAGAAATGAACATCAATCAGTTTGATTTGAATTTGGATGTTCCGAATCCTCAATATACAAATTATGCAGATTATGAGTCTCGTGGCGAACTTTCTCCTTCTGATTGGTATGGAGCACATTACGATTATTCTGCGAATGGTAACGTAATTACTACCTTGAAAGGTGGAGGTATGACTTTTGATAACAATGGAATGATTGATAACTTTGACTTGGATGCAGGCGACTTAGGTATTGCAGGTTCAGGTTTTGGTATTGATTTAGGAGCAAGTTATAAAGTATGGGATAACCTGACCGTATCAGCTTCTATTCTCGATTTAGGTTTCCTGAAATGGAAGGAAAGCGAAACAACTGTAGCTACGGTGAGTGGAGGAGATGAAGTGACCATTAATTCAGAGAATTATGATCGTTATATTGGCGGTGATTTCTTGTCGTTCGAACGTTTTGATTTTGAAGAAGGTTCACCTGAAAAGGTAAAAACAAAAACCCGTTTGTATTCTACACTGTTATTGGCTGGAGAATATGGATTGTTGAATAATAAGTTGAGTGTAGGTGCTATGTACACCGCTCGTTTTGCAGAGCCCAAAACATTGAATGAATTGACTTTCTTGGCCACATTCCGTCCAAAGAACTGGCTGAATGCAGCTATTAGTTACTCTCCGATTCAAGCAAGTGGTAAGTCAATTGGTCTAGCGGTGAAGTTGGGTCCGTTGTTTGTAGGAACCGACTATATGTTCTTTGGAGGTAATTCTAAATCAGTGAATGGTTTCTTGGGAATTTCTTTCCCTTTGGGTGGAAAACCAAAGCCATTTTCTGAACTGTAATATATCTTGTCTATTGCTATAATTCAATAAGATGGGGAGTGGCTGCCTTCCGAATCGTAATGTATGTATTGTCTGTTATGGGTTACGATAGGTTGGCAGCCTTTTTTATGCCCTTTTGGTTGTTATAGTGGAAGTTCTTTCAGTATTTCGCCATTTAGATGGTATATAGTGATTTTCCCATTTTCATAGCTAGCAAAAGTGGGAGGGTTGCCTCCTTTGGGGAAAGTAATGGAGCCCGTGTTACAGATGATGCCGTTTGCCGTTCTTTCCAGTTTCCATAAATGGGTATGTCCGTAGAAAAAGGCATCATATCCATTTTGCGGGCGTTTTTCTTCATTGTAGATGTGCCCGTGGGTGAGGAATAACTTCTTGCCATTATCTACGATTAATGTGTAATCTGATAAAATAGGGAAGTTCAGCAACATCTGGTCTACTTCAGAATCACAATTTCCTCGTATTGCTACGATTTCTCCTGCCATTTCATTTAGTTTCTCTGCAATACCTTTTGGATTGAGTCCCTCAGGAAGTCCGTTACGTGGCCCGTAATTCAATATATCTCCCAAAATAATGAGCATATCAAAGTGATGTGCCTGGTAAAACTGCAGGACTTTTTTCTAATGCAGGAAGGCATCCGTGTATGTCGGAAACAATTAAGTATTTCATAAAGCTTTTCGTTATTGATAATTCAATGCAAACATAAGAAAAAGCTTGTAATCAAAAAAACGGCCACCTTTGCAGGCAGCCGTTTTTCGTTGATTATATGCTAAAATAAATTATTCAGCTTTTTTCGTCGCTCCAGTCCATTGCAGCCATACGCTTGTAAGAAGCATAGCGTTTCTTAGCCATGTCTTCGCAAGCAGCGAACAAGTCAGCAGCTTCTGTCGGGTATTGTTTCATTACAGATGCGAAACGAACTTCACCCTTCAGATAATCCTGGAAGCCTTCCCAGTTCGGTTCTTTAGAGTCGAGTGAGAACGGATTCTTACCTTCTTCTTCCAGAGCCGGGTTGAAGCGCCACAAGTGCCAGTAACCACATTCTACAGCCTTAGCTCTTCAGCCTGAGATTTACCCATACCAGCTTTCAAACCGTGGTTGATACATGGAGCGTATGCGATAACCAATGATGGTCCAGGATATGCTTCAGCTTCGCGGATAGCTTTCAAAGTCTGAGCCTGGTCAGCACCCATTGCAATCTGAGCTACGTAAACGTAACCGTAAGTAGTAGCAATCATACCCAGGTCTTTCTTGCGAACACGTTTACCAGAAGCAGCAAACTTAGCGATAGCACCCAGCGGAGTAGCCTTAGAAGACTGACCACCAGTGTTAGAGTAAACTTCAGTATCCAATACCAGGATGTTTACATCTTCGCCAGAAGCGATTACATGGTCAAGACCTCCGTAACCTATATCGTAAGAAGCACCGTCACCACCGATGATCCACTGTGAGCGTTTTACCAGATAGTCTTTGAATTCAGCGATAGTAGCGCAAGCAGCACACTTGTCTTTTGCAGCTTCTACCAACGGAATAATCTTTTCAGCAGCAGCTTTGCTCTTATCAGCATCGTTGCGGCCGTCAATCCATTCCTGGAATGCTTCTTTGTATTCTGCCGGAGTAGCTTCGTTTGCGATAGCAGACTTCATAGCTTCTTCCAGACGGTTGCGCAGTTTCTTGTTAGCCAATTCCATACCTAAACCGAATTCGCAGAAGTCTTCGAACAATGAGTTAGCCCAAGCAGGACCCTGACCTTTTTCGTTAGTTGTATAAGGAGTTGAAGGAACTGAACCAGAGTAGATAGAAGAACATCCTGTAGCGTTAGCAACCATTTCACGGTCACCGAACAACTGAGAAATCAGTTTCACATACGGAGTTTCACCACAACCAGAGCAAGCTCCAGAGAACTCGAACAACGGCTGAGCGAACTGAGAGTTCTTCACGTTAGCCTTGATGTCTACCAAGTGCTGTTTAGACTTCACGTTGTCAGCGCAGTAAGTCCAGTTAGCAGCTTCAGCCAACTGAGTTTCAAGCGGCTTCATAGTCAAAGCCTTGCCACCCTTCTTCGGGTTGCCCGGACAAACGTCAGCACAGTTACCGCAACCCAAGCAGTCCATAACGTCTACCTGTACACGGAATGTCATACCGTCGAACTGTTTTCCTACAGCTTTCAGAGTCGGGAAGTTAGCACCAGCTTGTTCTTCAGCATCCAGTACGAACGGACGGATAGCAGCGTGAGGACAAACGTATGCACACTTGTTACACTGGATACAAGTTTCAGGATTCCATTCCGGAACGAATGCAGCTACACCACGTTTTTCGTATTTAGCTGTACCCTGATGCCATGTACCGTCTTCGATACCCTTGAATGCAGATACTGGCAGCAAGTCACCATCCTGAGCGTTGATAGGACGAACAACTTCGTTGATGAATGCCGGATCGTTGTTTGCAGCAGCAGCTTCAACTTCCAGGTTAGCCCATGCCGGGTCAACAGTCAATTGTTTGTATTCACCACCACGGTCAACGGCAGCGTAGTTCTTGTTAACCACGTCTTCACCCTTCTTGCCGTAAGACTTCACGATGAATTTCTTCATCTGTTCTACAGCCAGGTCAACTGGAATTACGCCAGTGATACGGAAGAATGCAGACTGCAGGATAGTGTTAGTACGGTTACCCAAACCAATTTCCTGAGCAATCTTAGTTGCATTGATATAGTAAACAGTGATGTTGTTTTCTGCGAAGTATTTCTTCACTTTGTTCGGCAGGTTCTTAGCCAGTTCTTCGCCTTCCCAGATAGTGTTCAGCAAGAATGTACCGTTCTTACGCAGACCACGAGTTACATCATACATGTGCAGGTAAGCCTGTACGTGGCAAGCTACGAAGTTAGGAGTAGTTACCAAGTAAGTAGAGCGGATAGGATGATCACCGAAACGCAAGTGAGAGCAAGTGAAACCACCAGATTTCTTAGAGTCGTATGAGAAGTAAGCCTGGCAGTATTTGTTGGTGTTGTCACCGATGATTTTTACAGAGTTCTTGTTAGCACCTACAGTACCGTCAGCACCCAGACCGTAGAATTTAGCTTCGAACATACCTTCGCCACCCAAAGCGATTTCTTCTTTCTGAGGAAGAGAAGTGAAGGTAACGTCATCTACGATACCGATAGTGAAGTGGTTCTTAGGAGTCGGCAATGCCAAGTTTTCGTATACAGAAAGAATCTGAGCAGGAGTAGTATCCTTAGAACCCAGACCATACGTCCGCCTACGATAAGAGGAGCATTTTCCTGTCCGTAGAAGCAGTCTTTTACGTCAAGATACAAAGGTTCGCCGTTTGCACCCGGTTCTTTTGTACGGTCAAGAACTGCGATGCGTTTTGCAGTCTTAGGTACAGCAGCCAAGAAATGTTTAGCAGAGAACGGACGATACAAATGTACAGAAAACCAAAACCAACTTTTTTCGCCGTTTGCTACCAAGTGGTCGATAGCTTCACGAGCAGCTTCAGTTACAGAACCCATAGCGATGATTACGCGTTCAGCATCTTCTGCACCATAGTAGTTGAACAAGCCGTAGTGACGTCCTGTAATCTTATTGATTTCGTTCATATATTCTTCTACGATAGCAGGAACTGCTTCATAGAACGGATTGCAAGATTCTCTGTGCTGGAAGAAGTGATCCGGGTTTTCAGCCATACCGCGTGCAACCGGTTTGTTAGGGCTGAGTGCACGTTCGCGGAATTCAGCTAAAGCTTTCTGGTCTACCAGCGGAGCGAGGTCTTCGTTTTCCAGCATTTCAATCTTCTGGATTTCGTGTGATGTACGGAAACCGTCGAAGAAGTTCAAGAACGGAACACGAGACTTGATTGTTGACAAGTGAGCAACACCGGCCAAATCCATAACTTCCTGTACAGAACCTTCACAAAGCATAGCGAAACCTGTCTGACGGCAAGACATTACGTCCTGGTGGTCACCGAAGATACACAATGCGTGAGAAGCCAGTGTACGTGCAGAAACGTGGAATACGCATGGCAAGAACTCACCTGCAATTTTGTACATGTTAGGAATCATCAACAGAAGACCCTGAGAAGCAGTATAAGTAGTTGTCAATGCACCAGCCTGAAGAGAACCGTGTACTGCACCGGCAGCACCACCTTCAGATTGCATTTCCTGAACCAAAACAGTTTCGCCGAAGATGTTTTTACGACCTGCGGCAGCCCATTCGTCTACATATTCAGCCATTGTAGATGACGGGGTGATAGGATAGATAGCTGCAACTTCTGAGAACATATATGAAATATGTGCTGCAGCCTGGTTACCATCACAAGATGATTATTTTTTTTTGTTTAGTCATACAATTACTAATTAAATATGAAGTAATAAAATCGTTATTGTCAATATAAAAATCCAAATAACCATAAAGGTATCTGGTCGCCGTGTCCTATTTCCATTTTTATGCATGGCATAGTATATGTTCGGATTGCTTTTATATTTGCTTCCTTCTGCACAAATCCGGAAATGCAGCGTATTGTCTACAAGGAAAGAGGTACCTTTATCGCCTTTGTTGATTTTGTGGTCTTTCCACAAGGTATTGACAAAAAGGTTTCCAGCACATCTTGTTCCTCCACTTTTACCGGATAGATGCTATACATCAGGTTTGTGTTGTGCATCATGATTTTAGCCGGCTTTTTAGGGAAACTTTCCCCTTTCGGATAAACCATGTTGATGAGTCGTGCATCTGCCAGGTATTTTATGTAGTTCATGACTGTGGCACGTGATGTCTGAATTTCATTAGCCAATTGACTGACATTAGGAGCCACAGGACCATCTACCGCTAGCAAATATAATAATTTTTTTGATTTTGGACAGATATTTCAGTTCGATTTGTTTAATCAGCAGAATGTCCACCTCAATCATCATGTTCATGGTCTTCAGCAGATTCTCCGAGAAATTTCTTTTTTCAAGGAAAAAAGGATAGAAGCCATGATGAATATAATCCTGAAAATAATTGAGCGGGTTGATGTGTGGTAAGATTGTTTTCACAATATGCTCGTGATTGTGCAGAATCTCATCCAACGTATAAGCTGAAAAATGGTTTCCTGTCTGTAAGTTCAGAAATTCACGGAAAGAAAATCCTCTCAGGTTATACGATTTGACAATCCCGTTCAGTTCGGGATTCTCATCTTTCAGACGCATTACAGAAGAACCGGTAAATACAATTTTCAGTTGCGGATAACGTTCGTAGCATGTACGCAAATCATGACTCCAGTCTGGAAGCTTGAAAACCTGGTCAATAAGCAGGACTTTTCCCCCTCTTTTAACAAATTCCCCGGCAAAGTCTACTAAACTGTATTGTGAAAAGTAGAAATTATTCATGTTTACGAACAAGCAGGAACGGTCAGTCCCGAATTTTTCTTTTGCATATTGTAAAAGAAATGTGGTTTTGCCTACCCCTCTTGTACCTTTTATACCAATCAAGCGATCATTCCAGTCTATTTCATCCATGAGATCACGGCGAACAGGAGCGTTGGTATGTTCAACCAAATAATTATGTGTTCTGTAAAATGCTTCCATGAATTCTGTTTCTAGGCTGCAAATATACGAATACTTCATAATATTGCAAACTGGAGTTGTCAAAAATTCATCTTTTGATTAAGTTTTTTGAATCTCTTCTGGTTCGTCAAAGGTGGGGATTTGTTGGTTTGCTTTTCAGGTATAGATTCTCGATTTGATAATTTGTAAAGAGGGGAATTGTCCGGAACTTTCAGCTGTAAAAAACAGCACAACTTTTGCTTAATAGTCTATTATTTTAGGATGACTGTATGCAATGTGTCTACTGTTTCCAGTTTATAAAAAAGAAAAAACGTATGGTTATATTAGGAAAAGTCACAATTCTCAGTACTTTCAAAGAAGTACTACAGTCCTCCCGTGAAAGTACTGGAGTACTTCATAGGCAGTACTACAGTACTTCTTCGGGAGTACTGGAAGCTTTGACTTCTGTTTGTTTTTGGGGAGGGAAAATTAGAATTGATAATTCTTTTCCACCCAGTCGATGAATGCCTGGTTCACCTGGCGTGTTCCTCCCGGGGTAGGATAGTCTCCACTAAAATACCAGTCTCCCGGATGGGCCGGACATGCCTCATGCAGTCCTTCCAACGTTTGGTAAACAATCTGTACTTTTGCCCGCGTAGTGGCAGGAGTCAGTAAGGCAGCAATCTTTTCTGATATTTCTTCATCGCTGAAAGGAGCATAAAATTTCCTTTACGTAGTTGCGCATTTTTTTCTTTAGGCAGGTTTAGCTGTTCTTTTTGACTTTCTATAGGCGTATTCAATGACGTGCTGCATGTCGCGTTCTTCCAGCAGAGCGATGGCAGCCTTGAAAGCGATGAATTGCTCCATGCTGGCCATGTCGATGCCATAGTAATCCGGATAGCGGACTTGTGGGGAAGAGGATACGATGACAATCTTTTTGGGTTGCAGACGGTCGAGAATGCTGATGATACTTTGCTTCAAAGTCGTTCCTCGTACGATGCTGTCGTCGATGATTACCAGGTTGTCTTCCTGTGGCACGAGGCTTCCGTAGGTAATATCATATACGTGGGCTGCCAGGTCGTTACGGGTATTTCCTTCTGCAATAAAGGTACGCAACTTAATATCCTTGATGGCTACCTTCTCGCTTCGGATGCGTTGAGAAAGAATCTGTTTCAGTTCTTCATGACTGGGTGTGTGACCCAAGGCCTCGATTTGCTTGATTTTAAGTTGGTTCAGGTAATTGTCCAGTCCTTCCAGCATTCCATAGAAAGCCACTTCGGCTGTATTGGGAATGAATGAGAATACGGAATGGGCAATGTCATGATTGACTGCTGAGAGAATCGGTTCAATCAGTTTTTCTCCTAATTTTTTACGTTCCCGGTAGATATCCACGTCACTTCCCCGGCTAAAGTAGATGCGTTCGAAAGAACAGGGTTTTAATTTTCCGGGTTTGTTGATTTGTGCCAGTCTGAGTTGACCTTTCTTATTGACCAATACAGCTTGTCCTGGCATCAGTTCATGGATGCTTTCGGCAGGGATATTCAATACCGTCTGAATGACAGGGCGTTCCGAAGCTAATACCATGATTTCATCGTCCTGATACCAGAACGCCGGGCGGATGCCCCATGGGTCGCGTACGGCAAAGGTTTCACCGCTTCCTGTCATTCCGCAGATGACGTAACCTCCATCCCAGGATGGGGAAGATGTTTTCAGTACGTTTGTCAGGTCAATCCGGTCTTCAATGGCATGCGTGATGTCCATTCCCTTCAAGCCTTCTTCTTTGCACTGGTTGTAAAGGCGCTCCACTTCTCTGTCCAGCCGGTGGCCTACCTGCTCCAGCATGATATAGGTATCTGCGTATTTACGGGGATGTTGTCCGGCTTCAGTAATATCGGCAAAGATTTCGTCTACATTGGTCAGATTGAAGTTACCGCACAATGCCAGGTTCTTGGCACGCCAGTTGTTGCGGCGGAGAAATGGATGAACATACGAGATACCACTTTTTCCAGTGGTCGAATAACGCAGGTGTCCCATGTAAAGTTCTCCGGCAAAGGGCAGGCACTTCTTTGCAAATTCAGCATCGTGCAACTGTTCTTCCGTTAAATCTTTGTATTGTTGATGAACGTTGTTGAAGATTTCTGTAATGGCTCCCGCTCCGAGTCCTCTTTCACGGAACATGTATTCCTCACCAGGGTTGGCTTGCAGTTTTACGCAGGCTAATCCTGCAGCTTCTTGTCCTCTGTTGTGCTGCTTTTCCATCAGCAGATAAAGCTTGTTCAAGCCATACATCCATGTACCATATTTTTCCTGATAATATTCCAGTGGTTTCAGGAGCCGGATAAGAGCGACTCCGCATTCATGTTTTAATGTTTCCATCTGTATTTTGTTTTCAAGCCATATTATGATTTTCGTTTACAAAATAACAGACAATTATTAAAAGAGGTATGTGCTGTGCCTGAAAAAATACATTGTTTCTGTCTTTTGTGATAAATGTAATCAAAATGTATTTATTCTGTTTTATTCTGAAACTTTTCTACTTGCTATATAAAGAAAATGAAAGCTTCGGTTTGTGTAGATGAAAATATTGTAATGAAAAATCCTACAAAAGTGTCATATTGGAAGTGATATTATTATTTTTGTGGACAAATAGAATGTAAACTCTGTTTTGGGTATTAATAATGAAAGATAAAATGAGGTTAGCAGGAAAATTTATGAGAAAAGAAGAGCAGGAAGTAACAGAATGTCATCAGACATCTTCCGGGCTTTATCAACCGGAGTACGAGCACGATGCTTGTGGAGTAGGTATGATTGTAGACATTCATGGTAATAAATCACATGAATTGGTGGATGCAGCCTTGAAAGTCTTGGAAAATATGAAACATCGTGGCGCAGAAGGCGCTGACAACAAGACGGGTGACGGTGCAGGTATTATGCTGCAGATTCCACATGAGTTTATATTGTTACAAGGAATTCCGGTGCCTGAAAAGGGGAAATATGGTACGGGATTGGTTTTTCTTCCGAAAGACGCGAAGGAACAGGAGTCCATTCTGAGCATCCTGATTGAGGAGGTAGAGCGTGAAGGATTGTCATTGATGCACTTGCGTTCCGTGCCCGTGAATTCTTCTATCTTAGGGAAAAGTGCGTTGGAGACTGAACCAGACATTAAGCAGGTGTTCATTACCGGGGCAACCGACCTGGAAAACTTTGAACGTACCTTATATATTGTACGTAAAAAGATTGAACGCCGTGTACATCATAAGGACTTTTACATTGTTTCCTTGTCCAGTAAAAATATTATATATAAAGGTATGCTGTCTTCGGTACAGGTGCGTGAATATTTTCAGGACCTTACCCAGCCTTACTTTACCAGCGGACTGGCCATCGTACATTCTCGTTTTAGTACGAATACATTTCCTACCTGGAGTTTGGCACAGCCTTTCCGCTTGTTAGCCCATAATGGAGAAATCAATACCATTCGTGGAAACAGAGGATGGATGGAGGCGCGTGAAAGTGTACTTTCCACTCCTTTATTAGGTGACGTGAAGAAAATAGGTCCGATTATACAGCCGGGAATGAGCGACAGTGCCTCACTCGATAATGTGTTGGAGTTTTTCGTGATGTCAGGATTGAGCCTGCCGCATGCCATGGCTATGCTTGTGCCAGAGTCGTTCAATGACAAGAATCCGATTAGTGAGGAGCTGAAGGCGTTTTATGAGTACCATTCCATTTTGATGGAACCTTGGGACGGACCGGCTGCCTTGTTGTTCAGTGACGGACGTTATGCAGGTGGTATGCTCGACCGTAACGGTTTGCGTCCGGCACGTTACCTGATTACCAAAAATGATATGATGGTGGTAGCCAGCGAAGCTGGAGTTATTAATTTTGAACCTGAAGCCATTAAGGAAAAAGGCCGTCTTCAGCCTGGCAAGATATTGTTGGTAGATACCCAGGAAGGACGTATTTACTACGATGGCGAACTGAAGAGCCAGTTGGCGGCTTCCAAGCCTTATCGTCAGTGGCTTTCTACCAACCGTATTGAACTGGATACATTACGCAGTGGACGTAAGATTTCCAATTCTGTACCTGATTATGAACGTCGCTTGCGTGCATTCGGATTTACTCGCGAAGACATAGAACGTACACTTACTCCGATGTGTATGAATGGGGCCGAACCCACTGCCTCCATGGGTAACGATACTCCTTTGGCCGTGTTGTCCGATAAGCCTCAGATATTGTTCAATTATTTCCGTCAACAGTTTGCGCAGGTGACCAATCCGCCAATCGACCCGATACGTGAGGAACTGGTGATGTCGCTGACGGAATATATCGGAGCCGTAGGAACCAACATCTTGTTGCCGAGTGAATCACATTGTAAGATGGTACGTCTGCCACACCCGATTCTGAACAATACACAGCTTGATATATTGTGCAACATTCGCTATAAAGGGTTCAATACCGTGAAGCTACCGATGCTGTTCGACGCAGCAAGAGGAGCGGAAGGTCTGCGTGAGGCATTGAATGAGTTGTGCAAGAAAGCCGAGGCGGCAGTGGATGAAGGGGTAAACTACATCATTCTTTCCGATCGTGAGATTGATGCAGCACATGCAGCCATTCCTTCTTTGCTGGCTGTAAGTGCTGTACATCATCACCTGATTTCTGTACAAAAGAGAGTACAGACCGCATTGGTGGTAGAAAGTGGAGAAATTCGGGAAGTGATGCACGCTGCCTTGTTGCTGGGATATGGAGCGAGCGCCATCAATCCGTATATGGTATTTGCCATTCTGGATGACATGGTGAAGAAAGGCGATGTGCAGTTGAATTATGAAACTGCCGAAAAGAACTACATAAAAGCCGTTTGCAAAGGACTCTATAAAGTAATGAGTAAGATGGGTATCAGTACGATACGTTCTTACCGTGGAGCGAAGATTTTTGAAGCCGTTGGTTTGGGCAGCGAAGTGCTTTCTACTTACTTCGGTACCCCTTCTTCATCCATTGGAGGTGTCGGATTGGAAAGCATTGCCAAAGATTATCAGGCATTCCATGATGCAGGTTTTGCAAAAGAGGTCGACGATTTGTTGCCTTATATCGGCCAGTTCTCCTACCGTAAGGATGGCGAGAAGCATGCGTGGAATCCGGAAACTATCAGTGCTTGCAGTTGGCCACTCGTTTGGGAAGTTATGCCAAGTTCAAGGAATATACGCGTCGGGTAGATGAAAAGGAAAGTCCGATATTCTTGCGTGATTTCTTCTCCTTCCGCCGTAATCCGATTCCATTGGAAGATGTAGAGCCGGTAGAGGAAATTGTAAAGCATTTTGTAACAGGCGCCATGTCTTTTGGTTCTATCAGTAAAGAGGCGCATGAAGCCATGGCACTGGCCATGAACAAGCTGACGCCCGCAGTAATACGGGTGAAGGAGGAGAGGATTCCGACCGTTTCCATGAAACCTACGATGGCATTTCCTTGTGCAGTAAGACCAAACAGGTAGCTTCCGGACGTTTCGGTGTAACCACTGAATACTTGGTGAATGCTGAAGAAATTCAGATTAAGGTAGCGCAGGGTGCTAAACCGGGTGAAGGTGGACAGCTTCCGGGATTCAAGGTGAATGAAGTCATTGCCAAGACGCGTCATTCTATTCCGGGCATTTCGTTGATTTCGCCTCCCCCTCATCACGATATTTATTCAATCGAAGACTTGGCTCAGCTGATATTCGATTTGAAGAACGTGAATCCGAAAGCCAAAATCAGTGTGAAACTGGTAGCTGAAAGTGGTATTGGTACCATTGCAGCCGGTGTGGCAAAAGCAAAGGCTGATTTGATTGTCATTTCAGGAGCAGAAGGTGGAACAGGAGCTTCTCCGGCCTCTTCCATGCGCTATGCCGGTATTTCTCCGGAAATCGGTCTGAGCGAGACACAGCAGACACTGGTACTCAACGGACTCCGTGGTCAGGTACGTTTGCAGACTGACGGACAGTTGAAGACTGGACGTGACATCATCAGCATGGCTTTGCTGGGAGCTGAAGAGTTTGGATTCGGAACTTCTGTATTGATTGTTTTGGGATGTGTCATGATGCGTAAATGTCATGCCAATACATGCCCTGTCGGGGTAGCTACGCAGGATCCGCAGTTGCGGGCACATTTCCGCGGACATTACCGTTATGTAGTCAACTTCTTCCGTTTCCTGGCACAAGAGGTACGTGAATACCTGGCAGAGATGGGATTCTCCCGTCTGGAAGACATTGTAGGACGTACGGATTTGATTGAAATACGTCCGACAACTCATGAAAAGGCTTCATTGCTCGATTTCAGTAAATTGTTGCACAAAGTCGATAACGGAGCTGCCTTACATAATGTAACGGAACAGCGTCATGAGATAGAGCACGTGAAGGATGTCAGTATGCTGGCTGCCGCACGCGAAGCACTGGAAAACCGTAAGGAGGTATCGTTGGAATATGCCATATCCAATACCGATCGTTCGGTAGGAGCCATGCTTTCTGGAGCCGTAGCTGCCAAGTATGGACAGGCTGGATTGCCCGCACAGACCATCCAGGTGAAGTTCAAAGGTTCAGCCGGACAGAGTTTCGGTGCTTTCCTTCCGCATGGGGTCAGCTTCAAGCTGGAAGGTGAAGCGAACGACTACCTGGGTAAAGGCTTGAGTGGAGGACATATTTCGGTACAGCCTCCGGTAAGAAGCAATTTCTTGGCCGAAAACAACGTAATCGCAGGTAATACGTTGCTGTATGGCGCCACAAGTGGAGAGGTTTATATCAATGGTTGCGTAGGTGAGCGTTTTGCTGTACGTAACTCCGGAGCCATTGCAGTAGTAGAAGGAGTAGGCGACCATTGCTGTGAGTACATGACCGGTGGACGAGTAGTCGTACTGGGTAAGACCGGACGTAACTTTGCTGCAGGTATGAGTGGGGGAGTTGCTTACGTATGGGATAAAGACCGTAACTTCGATTACTTCTGTAACATGGAATGGTAGAACTTTCTCTGTTGGAAGATGCTACAGCCCGCAAGGAACTGCATGAACTGGTTCGTCAGCATTATCTGTACACCGGTTCTCAACTGGCACGTACGATGTTGGATAACTGGAGCCGTTATGTGGAAGAATTCATTCAGGTAACTCCGATTGAATACAAGAAAGTGCTGGCTGAAGAGCAGATGCGCAAACTGCAGCAGAAGATAGCCGAAGTACAACGTGATTATTGATTAATTGTTGAACAGTAAAAAACTAGATATATGGGAAATCCAAAAGCATTTCTGACCGTTCCCAGACAAGAGGCCGGATACCGTCCGGTACACGACCGTATCATGGACTTCAGTGAAGTGGAACAGACGTTGAACACAAGCGAGCGAAAGCTCCAGGCATCGCGGTGTATGGACTGTGGGGTACCTTTCTGCCATTGGGCATGTCCGTTGGGGAATCGTCCTCCGGAATTCCAGGATGCCATGTACAAGGGAAAATGGAAAGAAGCTTATGAGATACTTACCGGAACCAATGATTTTCCGGAGTTCACCGGCCGTATATGTCCGGCATTGTGTGAAAAGAGTTGTGTGTTGAAGTTGAGTATGGATGCACCGGTAACCATTCGTGAAGATGAAGCTGCCATCATTGAAGCTGCTTTTCGTGAAGGGTACGTACAGCCTCGTCAATATGAACGAAACGGAAAATCTGTGGCTGTCATCGGTTCCGGACCTGCAGGACTGGCTGCCGCCAATCAGTTGAACCGCAGAGGATATGCGGTGACGGTGTTCGAAAAACTGGAATACGTGGGAGGCTTGTTGCGGTTTGGTATTCCGAATTTTAAACTCAGCAAGTCGGTAATCGACCGCCGTGTGGCAGTGATGGAAGCAGAAGGAATCACTTTCAAGGTCAATGCCGATATTGACGTGACAAACCTTCCCGAAGGATTTGATGCATACTGCATTTGTACGGGTACGCCGCAGGCACGCGATTTGAATATCCCCGGGCGTGAACTGAAAGGTATTCATTTTGCCATGGAGATGCTGGCACAGCAGAACCGCGTGCTGGCCGGACAGCGTATTCCAGAGGAGGAACGTATCACGGCAAAAGGCAAGCATGTGCTGGTAATTGGAGGTGGAGATACGGGTAGTGACTGTATCGGAACAAGTAACCGTCAGGGAGCACTCAGTGTAACGCAGATTGAAATTATGCCGAAGCCTCCTGTAGGTTATAATCCGAATACTCCGTGGCCACAGTGGCCGGTGGTTCTCAAAACCAGTAGCAGTCACGAAGAAGGCTGTATACGTCGGTGGAGTCTGACTTCCAACCGCTTCCTGGAAGAAGACGGGAAAGTGTGCGGTGTAGAAGTGGAAGAAGTAGAATGGACTCCGGGAGCGAAGGAGAACGTCCGGTGATGAAGCCGACTGGGAAGAAAGAAGTCCTGAAAGCCGATTTGGTATTGCTGGCGATGGGATTCCTTCGTCCGGTACAACCAGAATTCCCGGCGAATGTCTTTGTGGCCGGTGATGCAGCTACCGGAGCCAGTCTGGTTGTGAAGTGCATTGCAGGCGGTCGGAAGGCCGCAGCCGACATTGATGCATATTTAAGCCGAAAATAATTGATTACATACAAAATATAAATACAACTTTACGATTATGTGTGGCATTGCAGCTATTTTAAATATCAGAAAACAGACTCCAGAGTTGCGTGAAAAAGCATTGGCCATGGCTCGAAAGATTCGTCATCGTGGTCCCGACTGGAGTGGAATTTATTGTGGAGGATTGGCTATCTTAGCGCATGAACGTTTGTCGATAGTAGACCCGCAGAGTGGCGGACAGCCATTGTACTCACCCGATAAGAAAGTGGTACTGGCCGTGAACGGCGAAATCTACAATCACCGTGAGATTCGTAAGGAGTATGCCGGAAAATATGATTTCCAGACAGGAAGTGACTGTGAAGTAATCTTGGCACTTTATCAAGAATACGGAATACATTTTCTGGAAAAGCTGAATGGTATTTTTGCATTCGCGCTGTACGATTCAGAAAAAGATGAGTTTCTCATCGCTCGCGACCTATCGGGGTGATTCCACTTTATATTGGTTATGACAGCGATGGCAAAGTCTATTGTGCCAGCGAACTGAAAGCGTTGGAAGGTTTTTGTGAACGCTATGAACCCTTTTTACCCGGACATTGTTATTATAGCAAGGACGGGAAGATGACCCGCTGGTACGTTCGCGACTGGACTCAGTATGAGGCAGTAGCTGATGCACCGGCATCGGTTAGCGCTTTGCGGGAAGGCTTGGAAAAAGCTGTACGTGAGCAACTGATGAGTGATGTACCTACGGTGTATTGCTTTCAGGAGGTTTGGACAGCTCAGTCATTTCTGCCATTGCCAAGCGTTATGCAGCCCGTCGTGTGGAAACGGATGGAAAGATGGCGGCATGGTGGCCTCAGCTTCATTCCTTTGCTATTGGTCTGGAGGGAGCCCCCGATTTGGCCAAGGCACGTGAAGTGGCTGATTTCATCGGTACCGTGCACCATGAAATTCACTACACCATTCAGGAAGGTCTCGACGCACTTCGCGATGTGATTTATTACATTGAGACTTACGATGTAACGACAGTTCGAGCTTCTACACCTATGTACTTGCTGGCTCGTGTCATCAAGAGTATGGGTATCAAGATGGTGCTTAGCGGAGAAGGAGCAGATGAAATTTTTTGGTGGTTATCTGTACTTCCACAAGGCCCCCGATGCACGGGCTTTCCATGAAGAAACTGTGCGTAAATTGTCCAAACTTTATTTGTACGATTGTTTGCGGGCCAATAAATCATTGGCTGCCTGGGGAGTAGAAGGACGTGTGCCGTTCCTTGACAAGGAATTCTTGGATGTGGCCATGCGGTTGAACCCGGAAGCAAGATGTGTCCCGGAAAAACCATCGAAAAGAAAATCGTACGCGAAGCTTTTGCCGACTTGTTGCCTGAAAGCGTGGCATGGCGTCAGAAGGAACAGTTCAGTGACGGTGTGGGATACAGCTGGATTGATACGCTGAAGGAATTCACGGCAAAAGAGGTATCCGACGAACAGATGGTGCATGCGGCTGAACGTTTCCCGGTGAATCCTCCCCGTAACAAGGAAGAGTACTACTACCGCTCTATCTTTGAGGAGCATTTCCCGAGTGAAAGTGCGGCTAAGAGTGTTCCCAGTGTACCGAGTGTGGCTTGTTCTACAGCTGAGGCACTGGCTTGGGATAAAGCTTTCCAGCATATCAATGAGCCGAGCGGACGTGCGGTAACCGATGTACATGAGGAGGGATACAAAAACTAAACTGATTATCAGATATGAAAATAGAATTTACAAAAATGCATGGTCTGGGTAATGATTGACATCTATGTGAATACGATGAAATACCCGCTGACTAATCTGGAAGAAAAAGTCCATAGCCTGGAGTCGTCCTCATACGGGGATAGGCAGTGACGGACTGGTGCTGATTGGCGATTCGGACAAGGCTGATTTCAGCATGCGTATTTTTAACGCGGACGGTTCTGAGGCCAAGATGTGCGGAAATGCCAGTCGCTGTATCGGGAAGTATTTGTATGAATATGGACTGACTACGAAGACGGATATTCTGCTGGATACGCTTTCCGGTATCAAGGAACTGCATTTGCAGGTGAAGGAGGGAAAGGTAGAGTCTGTTCGGGTGGATATGGGAATTCCTGCCGATATTCACTGGGTGGATTTGGGCGATGCTTATCCCTTCCAGAAAGGAGTGGCCGTGTCAATGGGGAACCCTCATCTGGTTATTTTTGTAGATAAAATGGAGGAGGTAGCTCTTGCTGAAGTAGGACCAGTGCTTGAACGTCATCCACTTTTCCCGGATCGGGTAAACGTAGAGTTCGCTCAAGTATTGGACAAAGAAAACATACGCATGCGGGTATGGGAAAGAGGATCCGGTATCACACAAGCTTGTGGTACGGGAGCATGTGCTACCGCTGTGGCAGCAGCCTTTTCCGGACAATGCGGCTCCCATGCAACAATCTGTATGGATGGAGGTGACCTGACCATCGACTGGGCAGGAGAGGGGCAGCATTTGTATATGATAGGGCCCGCAGTGAAAGTATTTGACGGAACAATCGAATTAAAAGAGTAAGACAAGATATATGATACAAGTAAACGATAATTTCATCAAGTTGCCCGGAAACTATCTGTTTTCGAGCATTGCTAAAAAAGTGAATGCCTTTAAATCGGCTCATCCGGAAGCTGCACTTATCCGATTAGGAATTGGCGACGTGACTCGTCCGCTTCCGCCGGCTTCTATCAAGGCTATGCACCGTGCGGTAGACGAACTGGCCGATGCCGGAACTTTCCATGGATACGGTCCTGAACAAGGATATGATTTCTTGATTCAGGCTATTCTGGAACATGATTACCGCTCGCGTGGAGTAGAATTGCGTCCGACAGAAATTTTTGTGAGTGACGGAGCTAAAAGTGACACCGGTAATTTTGGAGATATTTTAGGCACAGGCAATAAAGTTGCGGTAACAGACCCCGTGTATCCGGTGTATATTGACAGTAACGTCATGGCCGGGAGAGCTGGAGAATTGCAGGCGAACGGACAATGGAATCGTCTGACTTATCTGCCTTGTACGGCAGAAAACCATTTTATCCCGTCTCTTCCCCAAGAATCGGTAGACATGATTTACTTGTGCTACCCTAATAATCCTACGGGAACGACGCTGACCAAAGCCGAATTGCAGAAGTGGGTGGACTATGCACTGGCACATAAGGCACTGATATTATATGATGCGGCTTATGAGGCTTACATTTGTGAGAGTGATGTGCCACATTCTATTTATGAAATAGAGGGAGCTCGTTCGTGTGCCGTAGAATTCCGTAGCTTCTCCAAGACAGCCGGTTTTACTGGAGTGCGTTGCGGTTATACCGTAGTGCCGGAAGAAGTGAAAGCCATGACGGCTTCGGGCGAGCAAGTAGCTTTGAATCATTTGTGGAACCGCCGGCAGTGTACGAAGTTCAATGGTACCAGCTATATCACCCAGCGAGGGGCAGAGGCCATCTATACCGCCGAAGGGCAAGCTGAGATTAAGGAAACCATATCCTATTATATGGAGAATGCCCGTCTGATGCGTGAAGGACTGCTGTCTGCTGGATTTACACTCTATGGAGGAGTGAATGCGCCTTATATCTGGGTAAAGGCACCCGAAGGGCTGGATTCATGGAACTTCTTTGAAATGTTGCTTCACGAGGTCAATGTGGTGGGAACTCCGGGAGTTGGATTTGGACCAAGCGGAGAAGGATTCCTGCGACTGACAGCCTTTGGCAAACGTGAGGATTGCCAGGAAGCTATGAATAGAATAAAAAACTGGGCCGGACGTTAATCCGACCCAGTTTTTAAAACCGCCAGCCTATCCCGATCGAGAGTGAATGAAAAAATGGGCGCTTCTTTCCGAGATTCAGCATGTTTCCGTCGAAAACGGTTTCCCGGACGCCGAGTAAGGGTCAAGGTTAGAGAGGGTGTATCCCAGAGAGATTATCAGGCTTTCTTCTATTTCCAACGAAACGGAAGTTTCAGCTGAAAGGATAAAGGCTCCGCACGGGAAGTTGTGATTTCTTCATAGTGGTGGGGAGTCCATACACCTGTGGAGTTTGGGAAATAGGCCAGGGTTATATGTTTAGTGGGTGGAAACGAACAAGTGATGCCCGGACTGAATGTCAGGTACAAGGCATATTCCTGGTCATGTCCTAATATCCACGAAGGCGTGTAGAATTGTGGCGCAATTCTGCATGCGAGGTGGGTGGACAGAACCTTTTCATCGTTCAATTCAAAGCGGAATTTTTTGTCAGCCGAGACTCCGTTGAGATGGATGCCATCCAGGCTTTTGCTAAAAAGAAAGCTGATTCCGATGCCGGCATACTTGAAGGGCTGGAAAGTGACAGACGGCTCTACTTCCCATCTGTTGTAATTGTCCAGTGCGCCCTCCAGTTGTATCTTCCAAAGTGGGCGCTTTTCAGTCTGACCGTACACTGACAAGCTACAGATTAGCAAAATGATTACAAAAATTCCTCTCATTTTAAGCTATGTCTTGTTATTTCACCGTTACTTCTTTTTTGTCGTAGAAAACCAGTCTGATTTCTCCTTTGGCGGGAGCGTCATTGTCTTTGGTTTCCAGTTTCAGGATGCGTTTCAGCGTAAGCATATATTTTCCTTTCGGCACATTCTTAAACGAAATTCCGTCACGGCTTTCGTTCAATGTACCATAATAAGCGGTATATTCTTCCAAATGTGAGGGGCTGTCCAGCGTGGCCTCCAGTTCTTCATTGGACGCGATTTTCTCACCCTTCCATCCAACCACTTCCTGATTGGTAATCGTGATAAGTTCCGAAGGAATATGTATCTCATTAATCCATTCCTTGTAGGCATAATTGGTCAGCATACGGGTTTCTTGCTGCCGTTTGCGTTGGAATACGAATGAGACTTGTTCGTCTTTTCCGAGTGCCAGTGAATAGGAATAACCGAATATTGTATTTCCATCAAAATAATGGTATTCCATCTCTTTGCCATTGGCCATGATGGATGCTCCGCCTGTCAGTTTGATTTCTTTCAGGGGTACGTCTTTCTCTGGAGAGAAACGGGCGTAGGTCAGGGTAGGCTGTGAATCAGAAAAAGCTACCAGGTAGCTTTGATAAATAGCTACATTATCGGGTAGATTTTCTGAATTTTCTTCACTGCAAGATACAGTGAAGAAAATCAATAAGCCGTACATCATCCCATAAAGTAGTTGTTTCACTTTCATGAGTCGCGTATGTTTAAATAGATTTACGGCTGCAAAGGTAAAGTGAACAGATGGAAGTCAGGGAAAATCTGATGTACACAAATAAAATTTAATCTATTGGGAATTAGATAGTTGATAATTTTTATGATGTACATAACACTTAAAATGCGGTGATAAACTCGTCAAAACTGCTGTTTTCGATGTGCATTTTCTCCTTCAGTCTCATTTTCCGGCGCGAGATACTTCCTTTGGCAATATGGTAAATTTCGGATAGTAACGACATGGGAAGATCCATCTTTACCAGACAGCAGAAACGAAGTTCCTCTTCCGTAAGTTGCGGGTAACACTCCTTCAGTCGTCTGGTAAATCCGTCGAAGCAAGTGTCTGTGTTTTGCTGAATAATGTCCCATTCCTCTTCCGTCAGGTGAAGTGCACCTTGCGAGTTCCTTTTCCGCAACAGAGAAGGAAGCGTGATGGCATTCAGTTGCCGGTAGTATGCTACGCTTTTATTCAGCCGGTCAATTTCCTGCTGTTTCAATTTTTCCTGTTCGTGGGCCAGTGCCACTTCCGCTTCTTTCCTTTTCAGTGTTTCTTCCATGCGCATCCACTGGGTAGCCTTTAGTTCTTCTGTCAGCTTTTGCTTGTGCACGCGGATGCGGTGAAGAAGTAAAAGCAGGATAAGAATCACCACGCCTAAGGTGACCGCAATCCGGTAGAAAACCAGCTTGTGGTGCGCTGCCTGCATCTCCGCTTTGTTGGCCCGTTCGCGTTGCAACTTGTATTCGTGCATATCTTGTATCTTTTCGATGACCATTTCCTTTCGTTCGGCACTCAGCGAGTCATGCGACAGAATGTATTTTCGCATGTAGATGTTTTCCTGTTTCTCATTCTGTTTCTTTCCGTACATTTCGAATAGACGACGGTAAGCTTCTGTGCGTTGTTTTAAGGAGGCATCAGGTAAAAAAGGCAGGATGTGATGCGTGGCCGAGTCAGCTTGCAGAAGAAAGGCAAAAATGTAGCCCTTCTGAAGGTGTAAGGCGGCAGTTTCCTTTCTCGGCAAATTTTGGCAGATGGCGTTGTTGATGTAATGGAAGGCACTGTCCGTCTGTCCTTGTTCCAAATAAATGCGGGAAGGTAAAGTTCACTCTGTGCGATGGAGACCGGAGTGCCGGAAGGCATATAGGCAAGTGCTTTCTGAAAGAATTCTTTGGCTTTTTCCGGTTGATGCGGCAGGTAAAGCATGGCTTTCTCCTGCCATAAGTTTGCATATACGGACGAGTCGTTCAGACATTGAGCGATGTTTTCCGCAGCATCTAAGAAATGAGCTTCTTCCTGATTCTCTCCTTTAAAACGGCTGATGCGGGCCTGTTCAAGATAAATCCTGAACTGCAACAGGCTATCGGTATGAGTATTTATTTCTGTAGATTCAGGGGAAGGTGCTTCAGTTGGGGAGGTACACGAAAAAAAACGTATACTCCCACGGCAAGTATCCCTATAATGATGAAATATCGGAGTACAGACATAGGTTAGTCAGGTTAGTTTGGAGCGAAGATACTAAAAACTGCCTTTAAATGTATATTTTCTGAATAAATAAAGAAAAAATTTGGGGCTTTTTAAGCACAGGGGAAAAACGTACTTACGTTTGATAGAAAACACAAGTGCGTTTGGATTCAAACGAAGTACGTTTTACTTAAAACGCTTAGGCGTTTGAGTTGAAATGTACTTGCGTTTTTTGAGGTTTGAAGTGTACTGAAAATAGTTGTCAGTTTGAAGATTAATTCCTGACTAAGTTGACAAGTCAATATGTGAGGGATAGATTTAAATTTAGACAGAGTAAATTATATCATAATTTTATGCATTATCAGTAGATTTACACCCCCAATTATAAAACCAATAAATGCATAAAAACTAATAATTGAAATGGTAATATATGGATGGTATTGTATATAGCCCAAATACAATATGGAAGACAGCATAAGGTTGTTACAATTGCAGGTATATATTTTTGCCAAATGATAAATTGCAATAAATGAATGAGGAGATGTAAGCTGAATGCCGCAAGACAACAATACCAGTAGATGATTTGCCCTGTATATATACTGATAGTACAACATGTGGACACAATGATAAATTCTTCAGCAACAATTATAGAAAATTTATGTGTATCAATCTTTGATGCTTTCTTTATTATTGGGTATAAATGGGGGAATCGTTGAGTTAATTTGATTTGATTATGATTTATCCATTTTTGTATCATGATTATTTCTTCAAACTCAATGTATCATGAAAAGATTGGAAAAAGGAATATTATAATTATGAAATCACTCATGTTGTCTGTTCTTATTAAATTCTATATTATTAATTCGTTTGCAAAAAGAAATCAAATATCTTTTTTTTAGCTAATCGTATATGATGGACATTTTTTATCGCAGCCAGTTATTAATTTTTGTTTGTTTGCCTATGCAAGAAGTGAAAGTTATAGTATTAATAAAGTGTAATTTGTTTGATTCTCATGATGTTTAAAAGTTAGCTTGATAAAATAACAAAAATATAAAAATATGGATAGGACTCATCATTAAAAGAATTCATTTTTCATTTGTTATTCTATTTCTTATTCTTTAGATTTGCCGTTATAGTGTAGAAACATAGTAAAACGAAATGGAACATTTGCAGGATAGCTGTCCAAATGGCAGGTAATGGCTTTGTCTCGCGAGTTGCATCATGATGAGGCTGGCATCGGTAAGATGTGTGACCTTATGCTTTATGCGGAAGATGCACAGTCGGCATACAATGCGGCATGGATACTGTATTATTTATCAGCAGAAGACAAAAGACTTTATGTCTCTCCCTTTTATGATAAGATTGCAGACTGGGCAATGAAGCCTTGTTTGCATATACGTCGGGGACTTGTTCTATCTATTTTGATAGAGTTGTCTACGAAGCAGAACTTCAGGACAGGCTTGTTTGATTTTTGTCTTGCCCATGCTGTCGACAAAAAGGAATCGGACAGCAGCCGCTCGATGATGATAAAACTGGCTGCAAAGATGTGCCGGTTTGTTCCGGAGCTGGCAAATGAACTGGCGGCCTGTCTTGATATGCTGGAATACGAAATGACGCCAAGTATCGTAGCAGCCAGGAGAAATGCAATGAAAGTAGTCGAATCGCTGAGAAAGAAAATGATGAAATGGAGTAAAGTAATAGGAGTATGGTGCTGTTTATCCCACTGGCTATTTTAAATGGAGGACTTCGTGAATATGTATGGCATCGTTTCTTGTCTGAAAGCACAGCTTTGGCATTAAGCGGTGTATTACTTGCAGGATTAATTTATGTGGTAACATTTTTGCTTTTACCACCTATTAAAGACTTGACGAAAAAAGATTGTATTCTTGTAGGAGGATTATGGATGTGTCTTACGGTTTGTTTTGAATTTGGACTGGGATTGTCATCCGGTTCTTCTTGGAAAGAATTATGTCAAGCATATAATCCTATGACCGGAAATCTGTGGATATTGGTGCTATTGAGTACTTTGTGTTCACCGATGTTTGTATATAAGAACTTTAAAAAATAAGATATGACTGACAATCAAGAAAAATCATCTTTACGAAAAATCCCTAACGTAGGTTCACAGACTGAACAAGACCTGATAGCCATGGGGTATACCTCTATCGCATCACTGAAAGGAAAGAAAGCAGAGGATTTGTATGAGGAGGAATGCCGTTTGCGTGGGTGTACGATAGACCGATGCCAGCTTTATCTGTACCGGGCTTTAGAGTATTTTGTTCATACGGAAAACCCGGATAGAGAGAAATGTAATGGTGGTATTGGAAAGATGATTATTTTTATCCCTCTCCGTGTGGAGCTAGGTGTGTGGACTGTGCGTCATTCCCAAAGGAATGCAATGGATGCAGAAAGATAAAGGTAAGGTGTTCTGGCTTCAGTATACAGGCGATGCGGTATGTCCCATCTGGAAATGCTGTAAGGAACAAAGCGGGAAAACTGTGGAGGATGTCCGGATTTACCTTGTGGTCGTTTTATGAAAGACCCTTCCATTTCGGATGAGGAAAATGAAGCTAATTTGAAAAAGATGATAGCTAATCTTGCAATGTATAAAAAATAAAATATACCGCACATAATTATGGAAACAGAAAGACTGATACTCAGACCGTGGCGTGAGGAAGATGCCCTTCCACTCTATAAATATGCCAAAACCCGGCTGTAGGGCCGATTGCCGGTTGGCCACCGCACACGTCTGTAGAAAACAGCCGAGAGGTGATACGTGATATTCTTTCAGCACCGGAAACTTATGCGGTAGTGTTGAAAGAAGCCGATGAACCTGTTGGCAGTGTGGGCATTATGTTTGGAGACAGCGTACACAGCGCTGACATGCAGGAAGGAGATGCAGAGATAGGTTATTGGATTGGAGTCCCTTATTGGGGAAAGGGGCTGATTCCGGAGGCCGTCAATCGCCTGTTGAGGCGTTGTTTTGAGGAACTGGGAGTAAAACGAGTGTGGTGTGGTTATTATGACGGGAATACCAAATCTCGCCGAGTAATGGATAAATGTGGTTTCAAGTTTCATCATACGGAAGAGGGCAAACCTTCTCCATTGGGTGATGTGCGGACAGAACATTTTACTTTGTTGACAAAAGAAGAGTGGGAAAAATGAATCATTGAAACTATGGATAGTGTGGTAGACTATATTATTCGTCCTTTGTATCCAGAGGAAATCCATTTGTTGAGGGATTTTCTTTATGAAGCGATTTTTTATTCCTGAAGGAGTTGAACCTCTGCCAAGGGATGTGGTGGATTTGCCTGAGCTGAAGCTATATATTCAGGACTTTGGCAAGAAACAAGATGATTGCTGCTTGGTTGTCGAGTATGATGGTAAGGTGGTTGGGGCAGTGTGGACACGTATTATGAATGATTATGGTCATGTGGATGATGAAACTCCTTCACTTTCTATTTCTTTATATAAAGAATATCGGAATAAAGGGATGGGCAGACAGTTGATGAAGGAGATGATGAAACTGCTGGAAAGTAAAGGCTATCATCATGTTTCTCTTTCCGTTCAAAAGGATAATTATGCTGTTCGTATGTATTTAAAACTTGGATTTACAATTATGAAGGAAACAGAGGAGGAATTTATTATGGTGAGAGATATAACGAAAGAAGCGAGTAATTATCAACGTTTTTGTCTGGTGAGTATTGTAATAGATTGGATTCTGAGGTCTTGAATATGATTATACAGACAAGGGAACTCTTATCAATGCTTGATAATATCACCTTGTCAGAAGAAGAAAGAACTGCATTGTTTGTTCGCATGCTGGGCAAAGTCGGACAACATTCCAGTATTGGTCGAAATTTTACTTGTCAGTGTGGTAAACATATTTTTATTGGTGAAAAAACAATCATCAATGACAATTGTACGCTGATGGATGAAAACTATATTTACATTGGTTAGTAAAGTTTTGATAGCTCCTCACGTACAGTTTTTATACAGCCACTCATCCTGTGTTGTTTTGAAGAGCGTTTTGTGGAGGACTGGAATGAAAACTCTGGAGAATTGTTTTTTAGAACGAAAGCCCTGCCTATTACGGTAGAAGATGAAGTATGGATTGGCGGTGGAAGTATTGTCCTTGCAGGAGTGACTATTGGTCGGGGAAGTGTAATAGGTGCGGGAAGTGTAGTTACAAAATCTATCCCAGCACATTGTGTTGCTGTGGGCAATCCGTGTAAAGTCATTAAATGGTTAAAGCCTAACTATAACATTCGTCCGCTTGAAGAAAAAGACATTCTGGAAATGCAGCACTTGTTCCGTTCTACTGTGCTTAATGTGAATTTAAGGGACTATACAAAAGAAGAGGTAGTAGACTGGGCTTCTTGTGGTGATGACGTATCCCACTGGAAGGACCTTTTGTCCCAAAATTATTATATTGGGGCCTTTGATGAACAAGGTAAGATGGCTGGTTTCTCTTCTATGAATAAAGAGGGGTATTTACATTCCATGTTTGTGCACAAGGATATGCAGGGCAGGGGAGTAGCTACCCTGTTGCTTTCGGAAGTGGAAAAGATGGGCAAAGCGTATGGAGTTGATGAAATTACCTCGGAGGTCAGTCTGACTGCAAAACCGTTCTTTGAACAAAAGGGCTACAAAGTAGTTAAGTCACAGAAGTGCAGAGCCAATCAGTTGGAACTGACAAATTTCGTCATGTGCAAGCAGATTCTTTGATTTATCAGACTACTTTTGTGGTTACAAGTGTGTTGAGCTTATTTCATGTTGAAGCTTTTCCAAGAACTGGGCAGCATGAGCTCCGTCCATTTGTGTATGATGAAACTGAAATGACACGGTCAGGTGTTTTCTGAAAAAAACGTTTTTTGAATTTTCCCCCCATATCAGGAATGGATTATTGAAAAATACCGCTGTACATGCCAACTGCACCGTCTATCTCGTAGTTCACGAGCGCAGAAGTACCAATAACCATGCTTTCCGTTAAATCGTGGTTCTGACAGGTTTCGGCCACTTGTTTGGTTAGCTGGAGGTAGTTGTGATTAAACTGATTCAGGTCTTCAGAAAAAGGTATGTCGCATGAGCTTACCTCTCCATTCTTGTTTGTTACAATTGTATTAACAGCGATTGTATCATATTGAATCAGCTTTTTGCCAACTGGAAGCATATAGAATTCCTTGATGCCGGAAGCTGCTTTACCAATGCACCAGCACATCAGCATGTTCAGTTTTAGTCCTTTCTTTTTACTGATTCTTACAAGATTAGTTACATCAAGTGTCTTGAAAAATGTGACCATTGGCATAGGGGCCTGCATCCACATTTTGTATGCGTATGCACGTGTCGTTAAGGCGGGGTTTATTTCTCTCATTTTTGTGTGTACTTTAAATTAGAGCACAAAAATAAAACAGGCCTTTGATTACGGATAGAATAAAAGAGACATTATATTGGAGTAGTAAATAAATCGGAATATGGCTCGCATATTTTTATCAGTGATAAGGGGGTATATCTGCTTAATTCCCTGAATTCTCTTATGAAATGCGATTGGTCTGAATAACCGCATTGATAGGCTATCTGGGTTTGACTGATATTTTCAGTCTGATTCTGCATAAGCTTAAGGGACTTCTGAAAACGTACGATTCGTGCATATTCTTTCGGATTCATCCCGACTGTCGTAAAAAATATGCGTTCAAATTGTTTCTTGCTCAGGCAGGCAATAGATGCCAGTTCTGAGATTGGAGTATTGGGAGTAGAATACATTTGATGAACGACTGCCGCAATCCGGTTTATATCCACTTCACGTTTTGTGGTAAAGTTGGTTCTTAGTTGTGAGAATAACCATTGTTCGATAAGACTTATACAGAGGTCATTATCGTCACAATCAAAATTCTCGTCGCAAGACAATTTAATTTCTTGTTCTCCAGTCCATAACCGGAGACTTCCTGATTGTAGAATACAGAAATGGGAATATTAAGAAAAGCACTCATGGCATAAGGATGAAATACAACTACAATCATTTCGACACTATCTTCTGCACTGATATGGGATGAGAAATTCACCTGTCCACTAATAGTCAGTCGATCCTGCTTTGTGTTTAATTCCGGAATATATAAAGCTGATTTCTTATGAAATATGAGTTGGGGGCAACCGATTGGGAAGGTGTAAGTCTTTATCGGCTGATTACTTTCAAATATCCAATAATATCTGACGTAATCTTGTAATAATTGGCATGGCTTGTAAAATTTGAATCCCTCTGTCATTGCTTTTCGGTATTCAGTTAGACAATGTACAAAAATATTGAAGATATTTCGTTATTTTGAATTTTGAAAATAATAATTAATCTTGAAAGATAATGAATTTGTAAGGTGCAAATTGAAACAACAAGAGATGGAAATACATAATTTACTGGATGCAAAATCAAGAGCCGAATTGCGTGAATGGCTCATGCAGAACCATAAAAAGGAAACGGAATGCTGGGTAGTGGTGAAGCGTGGAAGGCCTGTGATGATGATACGTTCTGGTACATTGATGCTGTAGAAGAAGCGCTGTGCTTCGGCTGGATAGACAGCACTACAAAGAAAATGGCGGATGGCGTAACAGCCAGAAGCTTTGCCCACGAAAGCCACGAAGTAATTGGTCGGAGCTCAACAAGGAAAGATGTCGCAGAATGGAACGGTTAGGGCTGATGAAAGATGCTGGAAGAGCCGTTCTGCCGGACATGTCACCGCAAGGTTTTACCATAGATAAGGATATATTGCAAAGATTACAATCCGATTCTGTAGTATGGAATAATTTCTGTCAGTTACCGGATTTATATAAACGGGGTAAGAATTGATACCATTCAAATCAAGAGGAATCAGCCAAAACTTTTTGAAAGCCGCTTGAATAAGTTTATAGAGAATACACGAAAAGGGCTTCTCTATGGGGAATGGAATGATAATGGGAGATTATAAGAATACAAAAAGTATCAATCTGTCTCTATTTTCATTACCTTTGTGACATAGATGCTAAAAATAAAGATTGTTCAACACTATGAAATGGCAAGTGTGCATATAGCTGTGCATAATAATAGCATTCTCAATACAGGCTATTAATAATATATAGGCTTGTGATATTACTTGGACTACTTGCTGTTATCTATCTCAAAAAACAAGAACTATTAAAAGTTTGAATTTTCTGACTTCGCGTCACCCTTTTAGAGTGATGCGAAGTCAGAAAACTATCTATCAACGTATTGTAAAATTAATGTTTGATATGATGAGGTCAGGAATTGATTTTAGATTACATGGAATCCTTGTCGGAAAGTGTTGACGGATTAGATTTCATCTAATCCTCTTTAATACCGTATTGGGCACCGTAAAGCCGCAGTGCGTCATGAACCGCCTTTCTCCGAATTGTTGTATCATATCTTCCAGGTCGTATTTCAGTGCTTTATCGTCATGAGGGGTGAGACACATGACGCGCGACTCCATGTCGCAGTAACCAGGCAGCCTGAGGAACATACCTTGCGTAGACTGGTTGTGCAGTGACCACGCCGTTATCGGATATCGGAACGAGGTCGCTTCGCAGAACATATAGGCCATATCCTTGACATTGGAGATGTCCCAGCGGTCGAGTGGCTGATTGAGCTTTTCGCTTCGTTGAACATACAGTACATATTCTGTACGTTCGAGACATTCCAATCGTTCAGCGGCTGGTTGAAGCTCGAGGCTTTGGAGAACATCTCGCGCATATCTTGCACATTTGAGACGTCCCAGTCGTTCAGCGGCTGGTTGAAGCTCGACGCTTCGCAGAACATTTCACGCATGTTTTGTACGTTCGAGACATTCCAATCGCTCAGAGGTTGGTTAAATGCTGATGCGCGCACGAACATCTCTCTCATATTTGTGACGGCTGATACGTTCCATGCACCGACAGACTGGTTAAAGCTCTTTGCCATATCGAACATGTAGCACATGTCAGTAACGCTGGAGACATTCCACGAGTTCAGATTCTGATTGAAGGAGAAGGCACGGTAGAACATGTACTTCATACTGTGAACTTTTGAAAACGTTCCAGCCATCGAGCGGCTGGTTGAAGTGCTCTGCGCAGGAGAACATGTTGCTCATGTCTGTTACGCTGACCACGTTCCATTTCCGTAAAGGCTGGTTAAAGCGTTCGGCTTCGTTGAACATGAAACTCATATCCGTAACAGATGACACGTCCCAGGCTTCAAGTGGCTTATTAAATCTGTGTGCTCCTTCGAACATGTGGGACATATCCCGTACGTTAGAGACATCCCAGCTGCTTATGTCGTGGTTGAAGTAGATTGCGCTGGCAAACATGTGCTTCATCGTTACTATATTTGATGTATCCCATGTCTCGATACCGGCGAAGTTACTGCGTTTAGACTTTCGGAAGAGGCCTTCCATGTCGGTTATCAGAGATGTGTCGATATTGGCGAGCGGCATTTTTGCACCCATGTCCAGAAGTTCTATCAGCTCGCGTTTGGAGCGGGGCTTGCACTTCACGTCTCCCACATTGGTGCGGACGGAACCTATCAGCTCCGGATGGGCCGCTTCAAGTTCGCGCATATATTCCGCGGTGTGTTCGCTGCCGTAGCGTGAGAGTTCCGTGTATACTTCCGCCGGGTGGAGCTTGTCCAGTTTTTCTTTCAGCCTTGCGCGGCAGTTCTTTTTGGTAGCAAGGTGGAAGCAAAGCGTCAACGTCTTGACGTCGGTGAATTTCGGAGCGTACAGGAACATATTGCTTATGTCGCAGAACCGCGGTATCAGCCACATATCGAGCGACTGGCTGAAACTGCGTGCGTTTTTAAACATACGTTCGGCATCTTCTACGCGGCTCACGTTCCAGCGGTCGAGCGGCTGATTGAAGCTTTTTGAACCGTCGAACATGCGTAACATATACCGCACGTTCGAGACGTCCCAATCATTCAGCGGCTGGTTGAAACAGACCGCCCCCTCAAACATCCCTTCCATCCTTATTACGTTCGATGTATCCCACATGCCGATATTCTGATTAAATTTGGTGCAGCCGGCGAACATCCACGCCATTTCACGGACTTCCGATGTATCCCATTTGTCGAGCGGCTGGTTAAACTTCTCGGCTTCGCAGAACATACATGAAATTTTTTGGACCTTTGAGACGTCCCAATCATTAAGCGGCTGATTAAAGCTGCTGCAGCAGCCGAACATCGACTCCATATTTGTTACGGACGATACGTCCCAATCCTCTAACGGCTGATTAAAATTGCTGCAGCCGCAAAAGATGCATTCCATGTTCGTTACGGACGAAACGTCCCAGTTTCCTATGGGATGGTTGAAATATTTCGCCCTGAGGAACATTCGCTCCATCGTAGTGACGTGCGATGTGTCCCACGTTTCCAGTCCGTCGAAGTCGGTACGTTTTGAATCGCAGAACAGCCAACTCATATCCGTTATTAGAGATGTATCGATGTCGCCGAGGCAAACAGTCTCATTGTTCACTAGCTCCCTCAGTTCTTTCAAACTGCCGGGTTTGTACAGTTTACTCATAATTATGTTCCATATATTTGTAAATACCAATAGAAAAGTACACCCATTGGTTAACTGAACAGTGTACTCATAAAAAAGATTTTTAAAGGAAAGGGA
>ENA-OQAL01000030-OQAL01000030.1-human-gut-metagenome-genome-assembly--contig:-NODE-30-length-33405-cov-7.245838_pt1 | contig 33405 bp, 31 predicted proteins | sample MGYA00242491_ERZ504519 | MGnify/ENA primary metagenome ERZ504519 (study PRJEB26092, sample SAMD00036260) | human gut metagenome | host: Homo sapiens | study: EMG produced TPA metagenomics assembly of... | reverse complement strand
TGGCCTCGTTCGGGTGGGCGTCGAACCAGTCGCCGAGCTTGTCGGTCATGACGCGCTGCACGAAGGTCTTCGCTTCGGAGTTGCCGAGCTTGGTCTTGGTCTGGCCTTCGAACTGCGGGTTGGTGAGTTTGACGGACACGACGGCGGTCAGGCCTTCGCGCACGTCGTCGCCGGACAGGTTCTCGTCCTTGTCCTTGAGGATGTTCTTCTCGCGGGCGTAACGGTTGACCAGCGAGGTCAGCGCGGCGCGGAAGCCTTCCTCATGGGTGCCGCCTTCGGTGGTGGAGATGGTGTTGGCGAAGGTGTGCACGGCTTCGGAATACGCGGTGGTCCACTGCATGGCGATTTCCGCGGAGATGCCGATCTTCAGGTCCTCGGCCTCGAAGTCGATGCGTCCGGTTCGACCGGGGTGGCCTTGCGGGACTTCACCAGGTAGTCGACGTAGTCCTTGATGCCGTCGTTGTACTGGTAGGTGACGGTCTGGAACTTGTCTTCGGTTTCGGATTCCTCGCCGGAAACCTCGTCGCCGGCCTGGTCGGGCTCGCGCAGGTCGGTCAGGGAGATCTTCAGGCCCTTGTTCAGGAACGCCATCTGCTGGAAGCGGTTGCGCAGGATCTCGAAATCGTAGGTGGTGGTTTCGAAGATCTTGCCGTCGGCCCAGAAGGTCACGGAAGTGCCGGTGGATTCGCCTTCCTCCATCGGCTTGCCCTTGAGCAGACGCGCGGTCGGCTTCTGGTCGATGTAGGTCTGGGTCCAGTGGAAGCCCTGACGGCGCACTTCGATGTCCACACGGGTGGACAGCGCGTTCACCACGGAGATGCCCACGCCGTGCAGGCCGCCGGAGACCGCGTAGCCGCCGCCACCGAACTTGCCGCCAGCGTGCAGCTTGGTCATCACGGTTTCGACACCGGAGATGCCTTCGCCCGGCACTTCGTCGACCGGGATGCCTCGGCCGTCGTCCACCACGCGCACGCCGCCGTCCGGCAGAATCGTCACTTCGATGTGCGACGCGTAGCCGGCAAGCGCCTCGTCGACGGAGTTGTCGACGATCTCATACACCAGATGGTGCAGGCCGCGAGGGCCGGTGGAGCCGATATACATGCCAGGGCGGATACGCACCGCCTCAAGGCCTTCCAGCACCCTCAGATCGGACGCGTCGTAGTGTTCCGGAGACAGCGAATCGTCAAGTTGCGCATCTTCGAGCTGGTCGTTCTGGATCTGATCCTGAATCTGATCTTCCTGCGTGTTTTCAGCTGATTCGTTCAGCGAATCCGCATCAAGGTCTGCCACAGAGATTCCTTCCTGCATTTTTCCCGCCATCAAGGGTCATTTCCGCAGGTGATACCACCTAGAACGCAAATAAAGGCCCCTTCTAGGCGTTTACATACACTGCTGGATATTCTACTCATGGAGGGGGACAGCGCGCTATAGACATTTGTCCTTGGAATTCAACGGTTTCCAACGGCTTCGGCATGGTTCCGAACGCGTCCGACGAGCCGGAAAACCTCCGTAAACCCCGTCGCAACGGCCTGTTTCACGCGCGCCACAATCGATCTCTCCTGTCAGAGAGGTCGATTGTAAGTCGACTTCGCAATAGCCCTCAGTAGCGAATCTTCCTTGAGATACGCCCACGGCTGAACCCTTGGCTCTGCGGGCCGGTGACCCTCACCTCATTGATGGTCAGACCTTCGAGTTTCCTGCGGATGGTGTCCGTCAGCAACGGCGTCATATACGACAGGGTGGTGGTCCAGGCCGGGCTGTCGCAACGTATCGTCAGCACGCCGTCTCGCAGGCTGGCGGGGTAGGAGTGCTTCGCGTTCTCCACGCCCACCACCTGGTCCCAATGGTCGCGCATCTGCGCCATTTTGAGGTGGGGTATCCATGCGCCGTTCGATGCCAGCAGATTGAACAGGCTGCCGACGGTTTCCGGATCGCGTCCGGGTTTGCCGAAGCTTTCCCACGCCTTGCGCGCGCGTTCCTCGCGTTCCTTGAGCCGCCCGGCACGGTCGCTGATGCGGTCGAACACTTCGGCCGGCAGTTTGCGTTGGTCGAGGTTCAGCAGTTCGCAGATTGGTGGTTTCGGCATTAGGATTCGGCCTCGATTCCTTGCGATTGCGCGCCACGTCCGGCGGCAAGCATGGCCGCCATCGCCGCGATATCACCGTCCGTCTCCTGCGATTGCGCACGCAGCGCGGCAACGTCGATGACATGCGCCTCGCCTTGCGGAATATCGCTTGCCGCGGCGACGGTAATCAGCACCTGGTCCTGCCGTCGCGCGAAGTCGAGGATCTGCCCGCGACGGGACTCGTCGAGCTGGGCGAACACATCGTCGAGGATCACGATCGGCTTGACGTCGCGCTGCGCCGAAACCACTTCGTACAGCGCCATTTTCAAGGCCAACGCCATTGTCCACATCTCGCCGTTCGAAGCGAATTCGCGGGCTGGCATGTCGTTGAGCCGCAATGTCAGATCATCGCGCTGCGGTCCGATTAGATTCTGCCCACGGGCCACTTCGCCGGGGTAGATGCGTTGGAAATGACGGCTGATTTCCGCGGCCGGCTCGTCGAACAGAAGCACCTCGTCGAAGGACGGCTCATACACCAGGTCGGCCTGTTCCTCTTCGCCCGCCAACGAAGCATAGATGCGGGTGAACGGCTCGCGCAGCAGTCCGATCACATCGTTCCGGTCCTTGGTCAATTGCACGCCGAGGGCGATGAATTGGCCGGTCCACACTTCCAGACCGCTCAGCACGGCCTGACGCCCGTATTCGGGATCGATGCCGGAGCCGTCAGACAGCTGTTTGAGCAATGCGGCACGCTGTTTGGCAACGTGCGTGAACTGTTGCAACGACTGCGCATAACGGGGCAACAGCAGTGAAGCCGCCTGGTTGAGGAAGTTCCGTCGGGTGGCCGGATCGCCAGACACCAACCGCTGGTCTTCGGGGGTAAAGGACACGGAGGGGACCAAACCCACGATATCCCTCATATATTGCGATTTTCCGCCGTCCACGCGCGCTGTTGGCGCCTCGCGCGGCGATGGTGATCTCATATGTGCGCTGTTCGCCCGCATCTTCGACGTTGGCCCGGACAGTGGCGGAAGGGTGGCCTTTTTCGACCAGCGGCAGCGATGACGAGGTGCGGTGGCTGGAGCCGGTGGACAGCACTTCCACGGCTTCCACGATATTGGTTTTCCCTAGGCCGTTCGAGCCTTGGAGAATGTTGATTCCCGGTTCGAAATCAAGCACGCAATGGTCCCATGACCGGTAATGGTCGAGCGCGAGACGGGAGATATGCATGAAAACCGGGATTCCTTGAAGGTGATGGCATGGTGGCCCGGACGGGAACTTGCCGTCCGGGCCACAGGTGGAACGAAATCAGTTGTTGAAGCGCATCGGAACGAGCAGGTAACGGTAGTCCATGGATTCGTCGGAATCCGCTTCCTGCTGGCCGTTGAATTCCACGGGCTTGACCGCGGTGGTCATCTTCATGCGCACGAACGGCTCGCTGATGGCGCTCAGGCCGTCGACCAGATAGGAGGGGTTGAACGCCACGGTGATGTCCTCGCCGTCCATGTCGATGTCGAGAATCTCCTTCGCCTGTGCTTCGTCGGCGGTGCCGGCCGACAGCGTCAGCTCCTGGCCGGAGAAGACCATGCGGATCGGGGCGTTGCGTTCGGCGACCAGCGAAACGCGCTTGATGGCGTCGATGAGGGCCTGCTTGTTGATGACGGCATGAATCGGGTATTCATCGGCATACAGGCGGTCAACGGCCGGGAATTCGCCGTCGATGAGCTGGGAGGTGGACACGCGGCCGGCGTTCTCGAAGCCCAGCAGGGACGGGTTGTCCGCATCGAAATCGATGGTGACGTTCTGATGCTCGTCCAGCGAACGTGCCATGTCGCGCAGCAGCGAGCCACGGACCAAAGCGGTGGTACTGATGGTCGCATCCTCCGGCGTCCAGGTGAAGCTGGAACGGGCCAGACGGAAACGGTCGGTGGAGCTCATGATGACCTTGTCGCCCTGGAACTGGACGCGGATGCCGGTGAGCACCGGACGGTTCTCCTCACGGGAGACCGCGACGGACGCCTGGTTGACGGCCTGAGCGAAGGTGGGGGAGTCCACCTGACCCAGTTTCGTCGGCACCACGGGCAGATCCGGATATTCGCTTTCCGGCATGAGCTGCATGGTGAAGGTCGACTTGCCCGACGTGATGGTCATCGTGGAACCATCGGTGGAAAGATAGGTTTTCGCAGCGGGCAGCGACTTGGTGATGTCGGCAAGCAGTTTGCCCAGCACCAGAACGCTACCGGCCTCGTCCACGCCGGCTTCGATATGGTGGCGTGCGGAAATGGCGTAGTTGAAGGCGGAAAGCTGGAGTGTGCCGTCAATGGCTTCCAGACGGATGCCCGCCAGAATCGGGGTTGCGGGACGTGCGTCGATGACACGTGTGGTCCATGCCACGGCATCGGCAAGAGCTTGGGAATTGACTTCGACTTTCATGGGGTATTCCTCGTTTCGTTCGATCCACATGCCATTCTAGCGATAAGAGCAACGACGACGAAAGCGTGGGGAATTCCCCGCATTTACGAGAATGACGATGAAAGTAAGAAAAAACGTACTTTCGTAATAATAAGCCCTGTGGATAGTGTGGATAAGCTCGTTCAGCCCAAGCGCAGCAACGTCTCAGCACGAGGCGACATCTGTGGATAACTTCTGAGTCGAATGTGGATAAGAGCATGGGTTATCCACAGGCTCATGGCCGCGCAAAACTTATCCACAATTCACTGTGAATAATCCACGAGCCATCCACTGCCGTTTTCCGTGTTTCCAACGGCTTTTCCACAGACCTTTCCCCGAAATGTGGATATGTATGTGGAAAACTCGATGTACAAGAAATTATGTCCGGGCGTGTCACGCGGATAGTAAAAAGGCTGGTAAATAATTTACCAGCCTAAGGAAAACCGTTGGAAATACGCCGTTTGTTGTGGTTGCTTCCGTTACTTGTCGTTGGAACGCTGCTTGAGCTGCAGAGTCAACTCGGTCACGTAGTTGTAGATCTCCTGCTTCTCCTGCATCTCGTCGTTGATGCGCGTATACGCGTGCATCACGGTGGTGTGGTCCTTGCCACCGAAGACCAGGCCGATGTCGTTGAGGCTCATGCTGGTCAGCTCGCGTACCAGATACATGGCGATCTGGCGTGCCAGCGCGATCTTCTTGGTACGCGAACGGCCGACGATGTCGTCGAACGTCAAATAGAAGTACTTGGCCACCTGCGTGATGATGTCCGCGGGCTTGATTTCCACGTCGGTGGTGAAGAAGTCCTGCAAAGTCTGCTCCGCAAGGGCTTTGGTGACCGGCTGGTTGCTCAGCGACGCATGGCGGTCACACGGTTCAGCGCGCCTTCCAGCTCGCGGATGTTCTCGGTGAACCGTTCCGCGATCAGGTTGAACACGTCGTTGGGAATATTGGAGCCGTTCATGGTGGCGATCATGCGCAGAATGGCGATTCGCGTCTCCAGATCCGGCGGTTTGACGTCCACGGTCAGGCCCGATTCGAAGCGGGAGATCAGACGTTCGTTGAAGCCCTGCAGGTCCTTCGGCGGCACATCGGAGGCGATCACGATGCGCTTGTTGGCCTGATGCAGGGTGTTGAACGTGTGGAAGAACTGCTCAAGGGTCGCGTCCTTGCCGCTCAGGAACTGGATATCGTCGATGAGCAGCACGTCGACCTCGCGGTAGCGGCGGTTGAATTCCTTGATCTGGCCGGAACTTTGGTTCGTATCGGCCAGAGCCTCGATGAATTCGTTGGTGAATTCCTCACTGGTGACGTAGCGGACCTTCAGATTGGGGTCCTTGACCAGCGCGTAGTTGCCGATGGCGTTCAGCAAATGGGTTTTGCCCAGGCCGGAGCCTCCGTAGATACACAACGGATTGAAATCATGGCCGGAACCCTCCGCCACGGCCAGCGCCACGGTACGTGCGAAACGGTTGGAATCGCCGGGCACGAAGGTGTCGAAGGTGGCGTTCTTGTTCAAATGCGTTTCGGGGTCGAGCAGCGGCCTGTTCTGGCCGCTCTGGAAATGGTCCTGTTCCGGCGGCATCGTCGCGGGAATCGGCAACTGGCCCTGCATCGTCTCGTTCGCAGGGGACTTCGCCGGCGATTTCGCGGGGGAGAAGCGCGGATAGGTTTCCTCCGGCTGTTCCTCCGTTTTTGGCTTCATTTCAACGATTTTGAAGGCGGGGAAGATGTCCTGTTCGGCGGATTCGCGCAACGCCTCCATCAACGGCTTGTTCAATTCGGTCTGCAAAGCCTGCTGAGCCGCCTCACTGGGCACGCACAGCATGATGGTCGGACCCCACATGCCTTCGGGATAGACGTTCTCCAGCCAGCTTTTGTCACGTACGGACAGCGACGGATTCTGGTGCAGTAGGGCCAAAGCGTCGGACCACACCCCACGAGCCTGCTCGAGAGGATCTGTTGTCGTGTTATCAGCCACGGATAATCCTTTCTCGACAGACGTACCACTGATGTGCAACTGTATATTTGTACTCTCTTTTCCCCGAGTTATCCACCGGCGTGCGTGTTGAAAAGATTGAAATGTGAATAACATTGTTGTAGTTTGTGGATAACTTTTGTGGGGAATTCGGCGGAATCGCAACGATTATGTGGATTGTTTTATGCGGGGAATCCCCATGAAAATGTGAAGAAAAATGGACGACGCGACAATCTGTTCAGGGGTCAGAGTAATTTAGTAGAGCTTGACTCATGAGGAGCCGTGCTTGGCATGGCTAAAAACACCGGGAGCATTAATTATGAAGAGGACATTCCAGCCGAACAACCGCCGTCGCCACATGAAGCACGGTTTCCGTCAGCGCATGCGCACCCGCGCAGGCCGCGCTCTGATCAACCGTCGCCGCGCCAAGGGCCGCAAGTCCCTCGCTGCCTGATTTTTTAGTGGCATAGAGCGGTGGAACGGCTGAAAAGCCATCGCGATTTTGTTGCGGTGCTCAAACGCCGTCGTAGGGTATCGCGAGAAGACATCGTCGTGCATTATCTGATGCACGACGATGTCGTAACGGGCGATACAGCGACGGTGCAAGGCCGCCGTGTCGGCTTGGCCGTTTCCAAAGCTGTTGGCAACGCGGTCACGCGCAACGCCGTGAAAAGGCGTTTCCGTGTGCTTGCACGAAAGTACGAATCACTATTACCTGAATCCTGCGATATCGTGTTGCGTGCCAAGCCAAGTGCCGCACGTGCGATTTCCTGTCGCTTGAGCAGCAGATGGCATCGTGTTTCGAAGCGGTGAAACGTAAAACCGCTTCCCGGCAATGAGCAAGGGGCATCATCGCAATTGGATGGTGCGGCTCATCCGCTGGTATCAGAAACATATTTCCGCCCATACCGCACCTCGGTGCCGGTATTATCCCAGCTGCTCCAATTATGCGATTCAGGCGATTGAACGATTTGGCTGCCTTAAAGGTGTCCTTCTTGCGTTATTACGCCTTCTTCGTTGCAACCAGTGGAACCGTGGAGGAATCGACGACGTTCCGCAGCTCTATTCCTTGTTTTACAGATGTTCGTGGTCGAAGGCACACGAGGAGCCTCGTCTCACGCCTCTGGATGTAGATGAACCTATAGGCGATAAGGAGAATGGCCTGTAATGAATCAAGATCAATTCCTCCTCGATAGTGGTTTCTGGGGCTGGCTGTACAAGCTCCTATACCCCGTCGAGTGGCTCATGACGCAGATTATGGCCGGATTCCACCGATTCATGGTGATGCTGGGCATGAACGAGATCGGTTTCTCGTGGGTCATGTCCATCGTGTTCCTGGTGATTGTGGTCCAGGCGTGCGTGTTCCCGCTGTTCTACAAGTCCATGAAGGGCATGCGCAAGATGCAGGCCCAGATGGCCGTTTTGCAGCCCAAGATGCAGCGCATCCAAAACAAGTACAAGGGCAAGAACGATCCCGCCAGCAAAGAGGCTTTGCAACGCGAGATGATGAAGCTCTACCAGGACAACGACGCGAACCCGATGGGCGGCTGCACGTCGATGCTGCCTATGTTCGTGCAGGGTCCTGTGTTCATGTGCATGTTCTACACCCTGTCGGCCATTCCATACATCGCCCGTGGCAAGTTCAGGAACGGTTCCGGCCTCGCGCCTTCGACATCGCCACCGCCAAGCAGTTCACCTCCACCAACGTGTTCGGCGTGAACGTGGCCGAGAACTTCACCACCGCCGACATCCACGGCAAGATCATCATCGGCATCTTCGTGGCGTTGATGTGCTTCTGCCTGTGGCTCATGCAGTACAACAGCATGAAGCGCAACATGGCCCAGAGCGCTGCGAACAAGCAGACTGAAATGATGCAGAAGATGATGCTGTGGATGTTCCCGATCATGTACATCTTCTCCGGCGTCGCCATGCCGTTCGCAGTGCTGGTGTACTGGCTGACCAACAACATCTGCAACCTGCTGCGTTCCGTCTGGCAGATCCACGTCTTCCCGACTCCGGGATCCCCGGCCGCCGAGGCGAAGGAAAAGCGCGACCACGCCCACGAGAACGCCCGCCGCGCCAAGGCCGGTCTGCCGTCCCTCGAAGAGGAGGAGCTGCAGAAAGCCAAGAAGGCCGCGGAGGCGAAGGAAAAGAACGGCTTCCAGCGTCAGCAGCCAAGCCGCAAAAAGAAGAAGAAATAACATCAAGTGTGTGTCCTGTGTTTCACGTGAAACGCAGGACACACCGCTTTTGTATCGGGCGAATCGCCCATATGATACAACCCAATCAGTAGACTTTCAGTAGACTTGAAATAATACGAACCCCGCTCAAAGGAGTAAAACACCATGGCGCAGGATGCTGAGAAAACCATCGATCAGCTCAATGACGAAGCTGACATCGCTGCCGATTACCTTGAAGGATTGCTTGACATCGTCGACTACGAGGGCGATATCGAAATGGGCGTGCGCAACAACCGTCCGACCGTGCAGATCGTTGCCGACGACGACACCGACATCAAACATCTGATCGGACGCAACGGCGAAGTCGTGGACGCCCTGCAGCAGCTCACCCGACTCGCCGTACAGCAGAAGACCGGCGAGCGGTCCCACCTCATCGTGGACGTGGACGGCTATCTGAAGCGCAAGCGCCAGCGCCTGCACGACCTTGCGCTGGATGCCATCGACGAGGCGCGCGAGACTGGCGAGCCGGTGGACCTGAAGCCGATGAACTCCTTCGAACGCAAGATCATCCATGATGTGGTGCGCGAGGAAGGCATGAAGTCTCGGTCCCATGGCGAAGAACCGCATCGTTACGTCACGGTGTACGTCAAGCTTCCGCAGCCGATGACGCTGACGAGATCGACGAAGCCTGAAATTAGTTTCACGTGAACATGAAGCGTCGCGAGTTTCTCGCGGCGCTTTTTGATGCCTGTAGATTAGGATGGTGTGCATGAGTGATGTGAATGACGAATTGGATGGGTCGCCGATTCTTGAGGAAGTGCTTGGCGATGCATTGGGCAAGTTGAAGGTGTTTCACGTGAAACTTGCTGCGGAAGGAGAGCCGCGCGGGCTGATAGGGCCACGCGATGTCGGTATTATTTGGGAACGGCATATTCTGAACTCCGCGGCCATCGTACCGTTCATCCGTGAAGCAACGGCCAAGAGGCAATTCAAGACGGTGGCGGATATCGGCAGTGGCGGAGGATTCCCCGGTATCGTGGCGGCCGCCTGCCTGCCGGACCACCAGTTCACCTTGGTGGAACCGATGGAACGCCGTATCGAATGGCTTCATGAGTGCGTTGACGAAATGGGATTGGACAATGTCTCGATAGTGCGCTCCCGAGCCAACGCCGTAATCGAAGCCGTCCGCGGTTCGAACGGTGGCCGGAAGGGCAGGGGAGAGGATGCCGTCGATCTCGACGGGAATCCCATCCCGGTCAGGCATCCGTTTGCCGTGGTGACCTGCCGTGCGGTCGCGCCGATGACCAAACTATCCGGATGGACGCTGCGTGCTGGACAAAGGCGGACGGCTGGTCGCCTTGAAAGGACGATCCGCGCAGGAGGAAATCGTCAAGGCCACCAAAGAGATCTCCAAAAACGGCGGTATCCATCCCCGCGTGGTGGAGGCCGAGGTCGGTCCGGGTCTGGAACCGACGCATGTGCTGATGGTGGACAAGCGATAAGTTATCCACAAAATCGCGTGAGTTATCCACAGTATCCACAATCGCGGAAATGTGTTACGAAGCATCTTGAAGAAGCTTGGAATTGCAACGATTGTTCTGTGGATAACTTTTGGGTGGTCGGATGAGTTATCCACCAACTATCCACCGTTGTTCACAATGGTGCACATGGCTGTGAACAGGTGAAAATCTGTCCACCCAAATGATGAAACTTGATTGTTGAATATGTATAGGAAGGCTAGTTCATGACTGGACCTGAAGAACCAGACAATTTGACGTCGATGGAATCCGCCACGGAAACCATCAAGCGAATCTTCGAAGGCTCGACATCCCCCGTAGGCGCGCAAATCGCTGATGAATCGACGCGATACAAGGCATTGGAGCATGCGGTCTGCCCGAAGCCGGCCCAAACGCGCCTGATCGCAGTCGCCAACCAGAAAGGTGGCGTCGGCAAAACCACATCCGCGGTGAACCTGTCCGCGGCCTTGGCCCGTTTCGGATGCAAGGTCCTGCTTATTGATATGGATCCGCAGGGCAACGCCTCCACGGCATTGGGTGCCCCGCACGCCTCCGGTCAGCCTTCGGTGTATGACGTCATCGAAGGACGCAAGCGCATCGCGGAAGTCAAGTGCACGTGCCCTGATTTCGACAACCTCGACGTGGTCCCCGCATCCATCGATTTGAGTGGCGCCGAACTTGAGGTCGCCGACATGGCGGACCGCAACTCGCTGCTGAAGAACGCGGTGGACGAGTTCCTCGCCACCAGCGAAGAGCATTACGATTACGTGATCATCGACTGCCCGCCGAGCCTGGGTCTGCTGGTGATCAACGCCATGTGCGCCGTGCACGAAATGCTGATTCCGATTCAGGCCGAGTATTACGCCTTGGAAGGTTTGGGCCAGCTCATCAACACCATCGGACTGGTGCAGGAACATTACAATCCGTCGCTGCTGGTCTCCACGATGCTCATCACCATGTACGACAAGCGCACGCTGCTGAGCCGCGAAGTGCATGGGGAAGTGAAGAAGCACTATCCGACAATCGTGCTCGACACCACCATTCCGCGCACGGTGAAGATTTCCGAAGCGCCAAGCTTCAACCAAAGCGTGATCGCATACGACCCCAAGGGCATGGGTGCGATCGCGTACTGCGAAGCCGCGCTGGAACTTTCGCGTCGTTCCGATACGGTGCTGCAGGCAATCGATGCAAGAAGGATGAGAACTGATCATGGCAACTAAGTCGCGTTTGGGTAAAGGTCTTGGCGCACTGTTTCCTTCTCTTCCGGGGGAGCCGCAGCATCAGGAGCATGCGGCGCCTGCCGCTGCCGCCAAGGAAGTCAAGGCTTCCAAGACTGATGGGCATGTGGAATCCAAGAGCGCGTCCGCTACCGCACAGGCATCGGTGAACGCCGTGCAGGGGATGAAGCATGCTGTTTCACGTGAAACAACCAAGAAAAACCAGCATCGTCGTGCCAGCATGCCGTCGATTCGTTGAACGAAAGCGCGCATCCCGCGGACATGTTCTTCGGCTCCACCGCTCAGCCAGCTTCCGAACAGGGCGAGCAGCAGGGGAGTGTTTCACGTGAAACCACGCCGACCGAACATAAGAAGGACGAACCGGAACTGCTTCCCGTGCAGGGTGGATATCTGGTTGAACTGCGTTTGAGCGACGTCGGTCCCAATCTGCATCAGCCACGTACCATTTTCGATGAAGACGACCTGCGCGAGCTAGCCGAATCCATCAAGGAAGTCGGCGTACTGCAGCCAATCGTCGTACGCAAGCGTCCGCAATCGCAAATCGAAGCCGCCCGCAGGGAAGCCGCAGCCAAACCGGCCGAACCGCACAACATGTTCGACGGGCGCATGGATAGCATGTACGAGCTCATCATGGGCGAACGTCGTTGGCGCGCATCGCAGATCGCCGGCCTGAAAACGATTCCGGCCATCGTCAAAACCACCGCCGATGACGACATGCTACGTGACGCACTGCTGGAAAACCTGCATCGCGTCGCGCTGAATCCACTGGAAGAGGCGGCTGCCTACCAGCAGATGATCGACGATTTCGGCCTGACGCAGGCCCAACTGTCCAAGTCGGTGTCGAAATCCCGTCCGCAAATCGCCAACACCTTGCGATTGCTCAACCTGCCGGCCGCCGTGCAAAAGAAGGTCGCATCCGGACTGCTGTCCGCGGGCCACGCGCGTGCGCTGCGTGGACTGCGACGGAAGCGGATATGGAACAGCTGGCCACGCGCATCATCGCCGAGGGACTGTCCGTACGCAGCACCGAGGAAATCGTGTCGATGAAGGCCGCCGAAAGCGACCAGCCCAAGAAGCCGAAGGCCAGCAAGCTCAATCCGTGGGCTGGTACCCCCGTTCAGGTTGGTCTGGAGCAGCGTTTCGGCACCAAGGTCTCCATCAAGGGATCGAAGAAGCACGGGCGAATCGAAATCGTGTTCAAATCGGAAGACGATATGAAACGCATCGTCGACCTGCTTATGCAGCAGCAGAGCTGAACGAACCGAGCCAATCGAGCTCGGCGAGCGATAATGATTTGAACGATTTGAGCCTTACTTGAGCGAATCGAGATAAGCCTGCGCATCCAGCGCGGCGCGGCACCCCATGCCCGCCGCGCTGATGGCCTGCCGATAGACGCTATCCACGCAGTCTCCCGCGGCGAAAACGCCGGGTTCGCTGGTACGCGTGCTGGCGCCATCGACCGTGATATAACCGGCGGAATCGACGTCTACAAGCCCGTTAAGAAAAGCAGTGGCAGGAGTGTGCCCAATCGCCATGAAAACGCCGTTAGTGGGGATTACAGAGGTCTTTTCGGTGGCGGTGTTGCGCACCTCCACCTCCTGCACGCCGTTCTCGTCGCCGCGAATCTCCTGCACCACAGCGTCAAGCATGAAATCGATTTTCGGATTGCGTTGCGCACGCTCCACCATGATGCGGGAAGCACGGAACGTGGAACGCCTATGAATAAGGGTGACGGACGAGCCGAAACGGGACAGGAAATCAGCTTCTTCGAAAGCGCTGTCGCCGCCGCCGACCACCACAATCGGCTTGTTGCGGAAGAAGAAACCATCGCAGGTGGCGCAGTAGGATACACCTTTGCCTGCGTATTCCGTCTCGCCTGGCACGCCCAGCTTACGATAGTTTGAGCCTGTTGCGATGACCAGCGCGCGTGCGTCGTACACGTCGCCGCCGTCAAGGGTGACGGTTTTGATGCCGGAATTGGCATTCGAAGCAACCGAAACAGCATCGTCCCAAACGATACGCGTGCCGAACCGTTCCGCCTGCTTGCGCATATTGTCCATCAGATCCGGACCCATGATGCCATCGGGAAAGCCTGGGAAATTCTCCACTTCGGTGGTGTTGACCAACTGGCCGCCGGGCGTCAGCGCGCCGGCGACGACCAGCGGCTCGAAACCGGCGCGGCCAAGATAGATCGCGGCAGTATAGCCAGCCGGGCCGGAACCGATAATCACCACATCACGCATATCACTCATGGTTGCTACTGTAATGCAGTTTCCACGACGGTTGCGGGCGGTTTTGCAGATGGCGTTCAAAAAAGCGTTCAAAAAGGCGTTCAAAAAAGTCAGCTATCCGTCACGTTGTTTCACGTGAAACAAAAGGAGGGTGTGCGGAACAATCCGCACACCCTCCTTGTCTGCCGATGCGTCAGAAAATCTGCACCGAATCGATGTACAGCTGGTTGCCGGGAAGGCTGTCGAACGGCACCCACAAGAGGATGTCCTGGGTCTCCACGGCCTTGTTGAACTTGATTTCGGTGGTGCCGCTGGCGTCGAACTCGAACTGGGCGACCTGTTCACCCTGGTTCGGGCTGGACTTGGCGTTCACGCGAATGTAGCCCTGGCCGCCGGAAGAACGGATCTTGATGACCATGCGATACGCTTTCTGGGGCTGGCTGAGGTGGAGGTAATAACCGTAACCCTGTTGTCCGTCCGGATTGGACAGGAACTGGCGGTTGTCGATCTCATACGGAGTCGTGTTCTCCGGCATCTTCGGTTCCGGAACCTTCCGCACCTTCTTATCCGAAGTCACCACCTTGTCGACGTCCTTCTTGGCGGAATGGCTCTTCTTCGTGGTTTTCTTCGGCTTGCTGGAATCGGAGCTGCCGTTGTCGGAGCTGTTGGCATCGTTGGAATCGTTGTTTGCATCGCTGGCGGAGCTGCTGCCATTGCCGGAATCGCCATTATTGCCGAAAGGCACGTCGTCAAGGTTCATTTCCGGCCACGGATTGTTGGAATTCGTATTGGTGATGTCGTCATCCGGCTTCTTGGTCAAACCATGAATGGCGAATCCCAATGCGACGGCCACCACAATGAACGCGACCACAATGGCCACGACCTTGGTGGTGAGCTTGCCGAACAATTTGGCATTGGCGACCTCGGCCGGACTGGAGGAAGAGGCTTTAGGGGCAAAGCTCGGCGGCACCGCAACGGGGGCTCCGTTTTCGTTCTGATATGCCGCGTCGATCGCTTCCTGCTCCGCCTTCAACGCGCGTGCGGATTCCTCGCCCGGCTCGATGACCCGTCCGTCAGGTCCGATCACCGGAATGCGACCGGTCTTCTCCAATTGCGAATCGTCCGTATGATAATCGCCCTGCGGCGACGGCGTGGAAACACGGATGGGGAAGGAGAACGGCGAATCCACATCTTCGGAGGATCCGTCGAGGTCCTCTTCGCTGAGTAGTTCGCGGCTGTTGTTCCACAGCGATTTCACGGCACCGCCGGTCGCAGCCATACCCTTGGCCAAGGCTTCCTTGCTGTCGGAGAAATCAGTGTGTGGTTCAGGCGCTTCGAACGTCATTTCCGGAATGCTTCCGGTTTCAGCCAGCGTATCGGGCAAGGCGATGGCATCCTGCTCGAGAATCTGCAGCAGGGGCACGTTCACAATCGAGCATTCCGAATCCGCGGACGGTAACGCAATATCGGGGCCGTTAAGCTTCGCCAGCGGCTCGTAGTCGCCCAGCAACGCCTCCAATTCGGCGATGGTGGCCATCGGAACGGTCGGGAAACCGTCCTTCTCCTTGAGATTCAGACCACGCTTGCAAATCACGCGGAACTCCATCGGCACGTTCGGTGAAATCGCGTCAAGATGGTAGTTCGTGGACAGCGTCGACGGCGTGCGCGTCAGCAGGGAATACAGCAGGGAAGCGACCTGACGAATCGCAAGCTGCTCCTGGTTTTCCACGGATTGCACGCGCGAAGTATCGGCCAGCATGATGCTTACCGGCGCGTCGGCGATTTCAATGCCGTTGCGGGTCAATCGCACGGTGTCCGTGCTGATCGAGAAATGCGTGAGATTGTCTTTCTGCAACACGTGCAGGGCTTCGACGACCTCACCAAGAATGGAACGGATCGCGGTGAAGCTCAGCGGTTTGCTGGACTGCGTGAGATACTCGCTCAACGACATGCCGGCATCGAGCTGCGTGATCACCAACGCCACCTCGCCCACGTGCTGAAGCTGCAGCACCTGCGTGAAATGGGCGTCGTGGGAAATCGCCAGCATGGAGGCCGTCGCATTGACGTCCTGCAAAGCCTTGCGGTTGTTGACGATAAAAAGCTGGCAATCCCGGGCAAGCACGTGATCGCTTGCCTTCCAAACCTGCAAGCTGGTTTCCTCGCGCAATGGCGAAACCAGCACATAGCGGTTGCTGATGGTATCTCCCAGTTGAGGTTTCATGGTTTCCTTCAACTCTGTAACGATTGTTCTACCTACGCTGTTATTCTTGGTCGCCGTTTTCGGCGGTACTTTGCTCAAGTTTACCGTTGGGGCTGGCCGTTCCGCCAGACTTAGGCTTGTTGCCAAGCCCTGGTATGCGGGCGGCGAGCATGCCCACGACCGAAGTGAGCTCCTCGGCACGCAGCGCCCACAGGCACGCCAGATAGACGATGGCGATGACGATGGTGAGCAGTATCGCGGACAGAACCGCCTGACCCCAGTTCATAGTGCCGTCGTCGGGGCCGATATGCGCTCCGACCAGCCGGTAGACGCCGTTGCGGCACAGCAGGCCAATCACGCAGGCGGCTATCGTGGCCACCAGCGCCTTCGCATAAGCGGTGATGATGCGCTTGTCGTCCACATCGCCGTCGAAACGGGAACGGAGCATGTGCGTAAGCAGCGGATACGGCAGGATGAAGCTCACCGAAATCGCCAATCCGATGACGGTGATCCACTGCGTGGGCGGCAGAATGAACGTCGACGCGATGATGACGCCACCCTGGATGGCCATGGTGATCGCCATGAAAATAAACGGATGCTTGCCGTCTTCGAACGCGTAGAACGTGCGTTGGATGACCAAATACGAGCTGGAAAGTGGCAGGCCGATGCCCAAAGCGGCGAGCGGCGCGCTGATGAGCAGCGCCTCACGCACGCTGATGGACGGCAGCAGTGCGAGGATGATCGGCAACGGAAGCACGATGAACGCCGCTGCGAAGAAGCACATGATGAGATTGAGATTACGCAGGGCCGAGCTCAGATCCTTGCGCGCCTCGTCGATATTGCGGTCCGCGATGGCTTTCGATATTTTCGGGAAGATCGCAGTGGCGATGGACACGGCGATCAGCGAATACGGCAGCATGTAGATGGTGTACGCATTCTGATACGAGGCGTTGCCGGCCACGTCCAACTGGCTCATATGCAGCTGTTCCGAAGCCTTGAACGGCGCGCTGGTGGCCACGCGGGTGACGATGATGTTGACGATCTGATCGACGCCGACGATGCCGAGGCTCCACGCGGCGACCGGTCCCATCGAACGCAGTCCGATGCCGTGAACGCCGAATTTCGGACGGTATTTCAGGCCGATTCTCGTCAAAGGAATGAACAGCACCAGCGCCTGGAACGCCACGCCAAGCGTCCAAGTGCCGGCGGTCAGCGCGATTTTCGTCGGCGTCCAGAAGTCCAGCGGACGTTCCGTGGCCCTGCCGAACATCGCGATGAACGCGCCGAAACCGATGCAGCTGATGATGTTCGCGCCGACCGAGCTCCACGCATACGTGACGAAATGGTCCTTCGCCGCGAGAATCTGCCCGATCACCGTATACAGGCCGTAGAAGAAGATCTGGGGCATGCACCACAAGGTGAAGGAGGTGGCGAGGGCCATGGTTTCGGCGCTGCCGTTGACATACAGTTTGGTCAACAACGGCGTGGCAACGGCCATGAGCAGCGTCACACCCAACAACAAGGTGATGGCAAGGGTGATGAGCTTGTTGAGCTTGGTTTCGGCGTCCTTCGATTTCAGCGTGCGCACGATCTGCGGCACAAGCACCGCGTGAAGATGCCGCCGGAAACCAGCGTGTAGATGACCTGCGGAATCATCGAACCGGCCTGGTAGGCGTTGGCGGCATAGCCGGTGGTGCCCAAGGCCCAGGCAAGCAGGATGGTGCGGATTTGGCCGGTCACGCGCGAAGCGGCGGTACCGGAGGCCATGATCAGTGAGTTACGGCCAACGGAAGAACTCATTCGTCGGGATCCTTCTTACGGTTGAATTGACGCCACAGTCCCACAGCGCCCAAGAGCACGGCGAAGCCGATGATGACGAAACCGCTCTTGTCGCTGATCTGCAGCGCGCTGGTGATGTGGGTGACTTGCGTGGCTCCAAACGCTGCACCATTCCTGTCGAACAGGCTGATGGTGGCGTTGGCGGTGCCGGACGTGGACACACGGATGGTGAACGCCACCTGTGCCTCGCCGTGGGGCGGCACCTGCACGGTGTCGAATCGGGACGTGACGATCTGCATGGAATCGGTCAGCGACGAGACCTTCACCTTTACCGGGTACGGGTGGCTGTTGCTGATGGTCACCGGCATTTTCGCGGTTTCGCTGACCACGTTCACGCTTTCCGTCGGCGTGATCGCCACACCGTTGATCAGCAGGGCCGCGAGCTGGTTCGCGCCTTCCGCCATCGTGCTTCTGGAAGGCTTTCGCCGCCCAACGCGTGCAGGGCCATGATGGTGTGGGCGTTCATCAGCTGCCTGCTCCAGGTGTTGACGTCGGATTCGTCTTTTCCGTTCGGCTTGACGAGGATCGACGTATTGAAACGTTTGATGTTGCTCGATGAGTTCGCCAGCGTGCTCAGAGTCTGCTGGACGTCGCTGCGCCTGCTATCGGTAAGGCCGTCCGTTTGGGGAAGATCGGTTGACATGCTGGCCGCATCTTCGGAGATGTCGGCATCCTTCAACGTGGCAAGGTCAGTGAGGTTCAGCCACGGCGACTGCTCGATGTCGCTCATCAGCGCGTCTACAACACTGGGGTCGGAATCCTCGTTCAGACAGACCAGCAGGTTGCGTTCCGCATAAGGCTGTTCCATCTGGTAGAACGCGCTTTGCGCGACGAATCGCGCCAATCTGCCGGCCGTGGTTCCCTCGCTGTCGGCGTTGGCATCGTCACTGGTCGCCTTGCCTTGGGCCAGGCCGGAAAGCACATTCTGCGCGGAAAGCACGGTGACGTCCCCGGCGTCGGTGGAGACCACCGTCTTGCCGGTACGTACGGTAGCCGCATCGTCCTCTTCGAAGTCATGCGTGGCGATGACGGTGCCGTACCCCTGCTGGCGGGCCTTCGTCAACGCTTGTAGGGTCCAATTGCCGTTGCCCTGCCACGCGTATGCGGTGATGTCCGCGTTGCTGTCACCCAATGCCGATTGATAGGTTTTCCGGGCTTTGGCTGCGGACCATTGACGGTCGTTGATACCGGCTGCGCTGTAGGCCGGAGCGTTGTTCATGGCGCTGTAGGCGGTTATGTCGAACAATGCGGGCTGGGTGATGCCGTCGACCCGCGTTGGCATCGCCATCGCCTGCAGGTAGGTCGGATCTCCTACGACCTGCAGCATGTCGTGCTTGGCGAAGGTCTGCTGCAACGATTTGAGCCGTGCGTCGTCATCCTTGCTGGGCATGGCGATTTTCGCCAGTTTCGAGGAGGAAATACCCCCTTCATCGACCAGCTGTCCAAGCAGCTTGCTGTCGGTGGTCCACCCGTTGGCGGCCAGCGGCTGGGCGACGGTGATGTGCAGCGCCGGCGTGCTGGGCGTGTGGAGTCCCGCGCCGGTGCGCGTCACGAACGTATGCGATTGAGCAAGGGGGGTTCCGTTGGCGGAATAGCTCAGCAGCACCGGCTTCGGCCCCCAAGAGTTGATGGCCGCGAGCGATTCCTGATGGGCGTCCGCGTCGATGCTCACGTTGGCGCTGGCTCCCGGCTGCAACGCGGGCACATCGGCCTGTCCCACGGATTGCGGGGTGGGGATTCGCCCGTTGCCTTCAGACCAATCCTGGATGTCGTTGCGCGAAACGAACGTGTAGAAGGCGTTCATGGCCAGCGTCAGCGTTCCCGCGGGAATCTCCTGTCCGGTCGTGTTGGTCACCGTGGCGTTCAGATGGTATCCGGAGGTGTCCGTCAATACGGCCGTGGAAGAGTTGATGGACAACATACCGTCCGTCGACTCCGCCGATGTGGTCGATTCCATGGCCCTTGCCGATGGCGTGGGTGCGTATAACAACATCAACGCCATGGTCAATACCATGGCGAGGATGGATGATAACGCGCGAAGGCCACGCGAAACGTGCCGTTGTGCGGATTGATTCACTATTACGCCTGTCTGTTGAGTTTCCTTGCGTACAACCATGCTATCTTCCGTTCGTTCGGATAGCTCAGCACATCGTCCAAATCAGCAAAATCCACCCAAATGGCGTCTTCGGCCTCATGGTCGGGATCGCCTTCGACGGTCAGCTCGCCGCCGATCTGCCGCAACGCGAAGTGGTGCACCAGCTTGTGCACGCGTTGGCTGGTACCGGTGAACCAATAGTCGATGGTGGCGATGGAATCGACCACCTCGCCCAGAATGCCGGTTTCCTCATGCACTTCGCGCACGGCCGTCTGCTGCGGCGTTTCGCCTTTTTCGATATGTCCCTTCGGCAGGCACCACTCCAAATGCCCGCTGCGTGAATGACGTGCGATGATCGCCACGCGACCCTTGTCGTCGAACACCAGCCCGCCCGCCGAATACTCGCGCACCACCGGCAGCTCCTGCGCGTCAAGCGATGCGAACGTGGTCGGACCATCCGCGGTGCGCCGGCGCGGCATCATCGCCGGCGTAGGCGCGCTCGGCGTGATGATCGTGCGCTGTTGCAATTGCTGTAGTTGTTGCAGCTGCTGCAGCGAAACCGACTGCGATGTGTACAGCAGTTCGTCCGGTTCCAGCGGATTTTGGGCATGGTCGTCCGCAGCATGGGCAAGCATGCGTGCAAGGTCTGCGGGCGAATCATGATTCCAACCATACTCAATTCTGTGTGCAGGTGGGGTAACGGTATGCGTGGTAAACGGAAAACTTGTGGTGCTGAAAGGTATGGCGTGAACTTCGAAGTGTGGCCAGAGGCCATTGAATTAGGACGTATGTTTGCTGCGGAAGGCTACGAACTGGCACTGGTCGGGGGTCCTGTCCGCGACCTGCTGCTGCATCGCAAATCGCATGATTTGGATTTCTGCACATCGGCGCGTCCCGAGCAGTTTGAGCATATTCTGCGCCGTTTTGGGCATGATGGCTTCTGGGATATGGGCCGCAAATTCGGCACGCTCGGCGCGATGCGCAGGCGTGAGGACGGCACCGAGGTGAAAGTGGAGGTGACCACCTACCGTTCCGACACGTACGACCCCGACTCGCGCAAGCCGGAAGTCAATTACGGCGACACGCTGGAAGGCGATCTTTCCCGCCGCGATTTCACCGTCAACGCGATGGCGTTGCGTGTTCCGGAACTCGAATTCGTCGATCCGTTCGGCGGTGCGAACGATTTGGCCAAAGGCGTGCTGCGTACCCCCGTCGATCCGCGGCAGTCGTTCGACGACGATCCGTTGCGCATGATGCGCGCCGTGCGTTTCGTGGCGCAGCTCGGCTTCCGCATCGAGCCGGAAACCGCCGAAGCGCTGTCCGACATGGTCGATCGCATCGAAATCGTCTCCGCCGAACGTGTGCGCGACGAACTGGTCAAGCTGCTGCTGTCCGATCGCCCGCGCGCCGGCATCGAAGCGTTGGTCGATTCCGGTCTTGCCGACATCGTGCTGCCGGAAATTCCCGCGCTGCAGCTGGAAATCGACGAGCACCATCGCCATAAGGACGTGTTCGAACACACCATGATCGTCATCGAACGCGCCGTCGCCCTCGAACCGGTTCCGACGGTCCGGTGCCGGCCCCGGACCTGACGCTGCGTCTGGCGGCTCTGCTGCACGACATCGGCAAGCCGAAGACCCGTCGTTTCGAGGCGGGCGGCAAGGTGAGCTTCCACCGTCATGACGCCGTCGGCGCGAAGATGACGCGCAAGCGTTTGAAGGCACTGCATTTCGACCACCACATGGTCGAGGACGTCAGCGAGCTGGTCAACCTGCATCTGCGCTTCCACGGCTACGTGGAGGAGCCGTGGACGGATTCCGCGGTCCGCCGCTACGTCAAGGACGCTGGCCCGCTGTACGAGCGTCTGAACCGCCTTACGCGCGCCGACACGACCACGCAGAACAAGCGCAAGGCCATGATGTTCTCGGCGGCCATGGACGAGATGGAACAGCGTGTACGCGACCTGAAAGAAAAGGAAGACTTCGACGCGATCCGTCCTGACCTCAACGGCGACGAGATCATGCAGCTGCTAAGCATCGAACCAGGCCCGATGGTCGGCAAGGCGTACAAGCACATGCTGGAATACCGCCTCGATAACGGTCCGGTGGAGCGTGACGTGGCCGTTGCCGAGCTGGAACGCTGGTACAAGGAGCAGGGCGAATAGCGATTGACATGCGGTGGTTTCGCCGCATGCATGGAACAGTGTGCTTGGAACAGCTCGAATACGAAACCCGCGTTCCCGATTGGGGGAGCGCGGGTTTTTCATATTGCCTATATCGATTTCGATTGGCGGTCAGCTTTGCGGATTCACCGCATCATGCTCGGGCGCCTTGGGCAGGTCGGTCATCTTGTCCACCGCGACGCAGCCCTGGATGCCGGTGATCGCCTTGCCTGCGGCGGGAACCTTCTTCGTATCCTGCAGATTGTCGAATGTGGCGCCCACGATGACGTCGATCAGCTGGTCCTGACGGTCGTCCATAACCAGCATGGCATCGGTGAAATTGCTTGCCACGGTGTACGCCTGATTCACGCCGTTCTTGCCGAAGACGATCATCGTGCGATCCACCTTCTTGGTGTAGTTGTCCGGCGTCTGGGGGTTGAACTCGCGGTTCTGCAACGCGTCGCTCACCGCCTTGGCGAAGCCGGAGAACTTCGTGCCGTTGAGCACACGCAGCGTGATGTTGCGATTCTCCACATACTTGGCCTTGTTGCCGTCGGCTTCCTTGATGGGGCACGGTGCCTGCTGGCCGTAGTTCGGCTGTACGGCGGCCGACTTGACGTTGCCCAGGCCTCCGACATGGAAAAGAACAGCAGGGACACCACCATGGCGACCACCATGACGGCTCCGACGATGCTGAACACCGTCTTCTGACGGCGGCGAATGTACTCTTTGCGCGCGGCGCGCTCGTCGTTAGCCTGGGTCATTTACGAATTCCTTTTGAACAAACCAATTGCCATCAACTTTACTGTCATGCGGTGATATGTGTCATGCGGTGATATGCACAATCGGTCGGGCTGGGGCGTCGTGGCGATGATGCGATCGACGCAACGGCTGTCCTGCCATGCCCGCTGCACGGCGTCCGCCGCATCCTCCGTCGGCACGAACGCGATGACGGACGGGCCGGAACCGGAGACGAACGCCTGGCTGGCTCCCGCACGCAAGGCTTCCTCGATCGCCTGTCCGCTACGCGGATGCAGGGAGACCGCCGCCTTCTGCAGGTGGTTCTCATCGCCATCGCCGGCACCGATCTGATCGAATGTGGCATACACTTCCGGCGTGCGCAGTTCCGCACGGTATGCGCCGACCAGCAGATGGCCGGTAAACCCACGTTCCGTAAGATCGCGTACGATATCGCCATCGTCATCAAGCTGTTCGATGCGTGCGCCGAAACCGGTGCCGCGCGCGTAACCGCCGGTCAGACAGAACGGCATGTCCGCGCCCAGCGTGGCCGCGACTTCCTGCAGGCGTTCGATCGGCCAATCGAGATCCCACAACGTGTTCAATGCCAGAATCGTCGCCGCCGCATCGGCGGAACCGCCGGCCATGCCCGCGCCGACGGGGATGCGCTTGTCGATGTTCAACGCCACGTCCGGCTCATGGCCGCTCGCTTCGGCCATGGCGAACAATGCCAGCACGGCGTGGTTGCGGCGCATATCGCTGCCGGAAGAGGCCAGGTCGCCCAGATACGCGCCCTCGAGATTCAGCGAGAAGCCGCTTCCCGGCGCTTTGCGCGTGGCGGTGATGGTGTCGTATACGCCGACCGCGCAATAGATGGTGTCGAGTTCATGACGGCCGCCCCATTCGGCATGCGACGGGCCCACATGCAGGGTCAGATTCGTTTTCGCCGGGCAGTCCACGCTCACGGCGTGATGGTGGCCGTTCCGATGGCGGGCGAATCAATGGTGCTCATGACGCGAACACCTCATCCACGCGCGTGCCAACGCCACGAATTCGTCGATGGTGAGCGTCTCGCCACGACGGGTCGGGTCGATGCCGGCCTTCTCGAACGCTTCGGACGGCACGATTTTCTTCAATGCGGCGTGCAGGGTCTTGCGGCGCTGCCCGAAAGCCGCGTCGATCAAACGGAACACGGTTTCGCGATCCACCACGGAACCGTCCGCATTGTCCGCGGCGGGGGTGTGACCGCCCGGGTAGCGCTTGAACAGCACCAGCGCGGAATCGACGTTCGGGGCCGGCCAGAACACGTTGCGGCCGATGACGCCCACGCGTTCCGCGGTGCCGTACCATGCGAGCTTCACGCTCGGCGTGCCGTAGATCTTCGAACCGGGCTTCTCGCTCAAACGGTCCGCCACTTCCTTCTGCACCATCACCAGGAAGGTGCCCAGATTGTCGAAACGTTCCAACAGGGTGAGCAGAATCGGCGTGGCCACGTTGTACGGCAGATTGGCCACCAGCGTGAAGGAATCGTCATCCTTGAAATCGGGCAGATTCTCCGGATTGACGGTAAGTGCGTCGCGGTTGACCACACGGAAGCGGTCCACGGCGTCCGGCATGAATTCGGCGATGGTTTTCGGCAGGCGTTCGGCGACCGGCGGGTCGATTTCCACAGCCGTCATCGTGGCGCCGGTTTCCAGAATCGCCAGCGTCAGCGAACCCAGTCCGGGACCGACTTCCAGCACATGGTCGTCGGCGGTCACGCCGGCCTCGCGCACGATGCGACGCACGGTTCCCGGATCAATCACGAAATTCTGCCCGAATTTCTTCGTCGGGCTGATACCCGCGTCGGCGGCGATGCGTCGGATGTCGGCCGCCCCCAGCAAATGGCCCTGCGTATGCTCGTTCACGTTTTCCGTCATTCCCTCTTCTGTCATTCCCTCATTATCCGTTCATGCCGGTACGAAAATCGTTGGCGATTAGCCGGATCAGTACCATCCGGTCTGTTCGGAGTGCTGCCACGCCGCGGACGGGCTGCCGTACCGCTGTGCGATGTAGCTCAGACCCCAGTCGATCTGCACGGCGGCATCGTCCTTCCAATTCGCGCCGAACGTGGCCATTTGGCTGCCCGGCAACGCTTGTGGAATACCGTATGCGCCCGAATACACGTTTTCCGCGCTCCAGCTCCATCCGGATTCGCGATTCCAGAGTTTGACCAGATCCGTCCAGTTCTGGCCGGTCCAGCCGCGCTGCGCCGCCGCGCCGGAAGCGTAGGCCTGTGCCTGTGCCGCGGAAGGATGGTACAAGCGGCAGCCTGCGGAAGGATTGCTCGGCTGCGGCGTGGGCTGCGGTTTGGGCTGGGGTGCGGGAGTCGGCTGCGGTGCAGGGGTTGGTGTGGGGGTCGGTGCCGGATCGTCCTTCTTGGTGTTGTTGGAATTGTTATTCGAGTTGTTGTTCGAATTGTTCTTATCCGAGGAATCCGACTTGTTCGAATCGGTTTTGTCGGAATCGGACTTGTTCGAATCGGACTTATTGTCGTTTTTATTCGAGTCGTTCTTACCCGAATCGTTCTTGCCGTCGTCCGTCTTGCCGGAATCGCCGTTATCGCCGTTGCCGTTGCCGTTGCCGCTGTTGTCGGATTTGTCGGACTTGTCGGTATCGTCCGTAGTTTTTTCCGGTCCGACCGCAATGACTTTGTCGATGGCGATTTTCGTGGTCTTCTCTTCGGTCAGCGTCTCGCTTTCCTTCACGCCATCCACGTAGGTGACGGCGTACGTCTGCTGGATTTCGCCGTTTTCGCCTTCCTGCCGTACCGTGACTTCGCCCGGCTGCAGGTTCGGGTCGATGATGGTCTGCGTGCCGAACGGCACTTCCTTCGTGCGGGTCTCCTCACCATGCGTCACGCGGCGGACGCGCAGAATGGTCGTCTTGCCGTCCTTTTCGACACTGACGCGATCCTCCTTGCCCAACGTGATGCCTTTGGCGTCAAGAATGGAGGCAGCGGGCAGCTTGCCGTTCGGCGCCACCGAGCTTTTGCCGTCCGCGATGACGGTGACGGGCCCCTTCTGGTTGATGATGAGACCGCCGGTGAGCTTGTTGTAGACGTTGCTGATATTGACGGTGATTTTCGCCGCTTCGGTTTCGTTTTGGTTGAAGAAGTCCAGCAACTGCTCGGCGCTGGACGCGACCGTCCAGAACGGCACTTCCTGGCCGTCGATGGTGATGGTGGTCTGGTATGCGCTCTGCACGTTCACCACATCATGGTTCTTCAGCATGCTGGTCGGGCTGGTCGATTCCACCAGGTCGTGCGTTTTGACTTTCACGCCCTGCTCCTGCAGCAGACGGTCCACGCTCATCGCATATGTGGTCACCGTGGTGGTCTCCCCATTGACGGTCAACGCCACGGATTTGCGCGCGCCCACACCAAACGCCAACGCCGAAGTCAAAGTCAATGAGGCCACGCATGCCATGACGCGGACACGACGAAGCGTCACGAATCTCCGAGGGGTCCACCTTCTCGTCATTTATCCTCTTTTCAGCGCTGCCTACAACGCCGTTATTGTAACGGCTCAGCTGGAACGGTCGCCGTGCTTTCCGATGGTTTTATCCATACCGCCACATTTTTGAAAGCAGGTGCGAAAAGCGAAAAATAAAAAGGGGGCAGGAGAGAAGGGGATGTCCTGCCCCCGGTCGGACGAGACAGGTTGGGGGACGTCTCGTCCGCTTTGCCAGAAGTCTCAAGTTGGGGGAAGACTTCTGGAGCACTTACCCATGGTAAGAGGTCCAAGCCCGTCATACGGGTTCGAGCCTCCTGTCGGGATCGAACCGACGACCTGCCGCTTACAAGGCGGCCGCTCTGGCCATCTGAGCTAAGGAGGCATGTCCTCTTTTGCTATGAAAACAACAGAGGAACGATGAATAGCATAACCAGCGCTTCCACCGCAGTCAACTTAGCATTGCGGGTTGAGACGCGCCGGCTGCCCGTAAGGGGTTATTCGCCCGTGGTGACGGAAATCGGCCCCTTCTTGGCTCCGATGGACGGCATCTTGCCGGCAACGCCGACTTCGCTGTCCTTCAGGCCGATCGATTCCAACAGACCGTCCTTAACCGTCGTCTGGGCGGTGGTCAGCTGGTCCATATCCCAATACTTGCCGTTGATGATCACGGTCGGCGTGGTCATGCTGCCCTTGTAGCTGCCGGACTGATGCCACAGTTCGGAACGCTTCGGCGTGTAAGTGTCGATCGCATCAAGCCATTCCTGATAATCGCGGCCAAACGCTTGTCCGCAACATCCTTGGAAACACCCGCGGCGATCATCTGCTCCTTGATCTTGGCGTCGCTCACCGACTTGTATGCGGAGCCTTCCTCCGGCTGGAAATCCTCGGCGTAGACCTTCTCCAGGAAGGAGATCAGATGGTTCGGGTCGCTGTCATGCTCGGCCAGGTAGATGGCCGCGTTCGCCGCGCGACTGGAATACTCGTCGGTGGACCAACGGTCCATGAACGCCATGAAATGCAGGTCCAGATTGATCTGGCCGGCATCGACCATCTTCTGCAGGTCGGCGTCCAACTGGCGGTGCAGGTTGCCGCAGCCCGGGCACAGGAAATCCATGTAGAGCTCGACGGTCGGCGCGCCCTCCACAGCCTTGCCGTAGCCGTTCTTGGAAATCAGCAGGCCGCCCTTCTTATCGACGAGCTTCGGAGTGTTCTTCACTTTCTGCAACGCCGTGTACGCTTCCTGCACGGTTTCGGTGGAAGCCTTCGTTTCGGCCTTCTTATGCATGTTGTGGTACACGGTGAACGCGCCGATCGCCACCAGAATCACCAGCACCGCCACCACGATGCCGCCGATGATCGTCTGCTGCTTGCGTTCCTTCTCTATCTGCTCGGCGCGCGCCTTCATCGCTGCGGCCTCAGCGGCCCTACGCTCGGCGCGGCTGGTACGCTTCTGCGCATCCTTGCTGTTCTGGGCCATCGATATTCCTTTCGACCTCACGTTGTTATGCTGGGCACCATACTAGCGATGCCTTGCTATCGATTCGCCGGGAATTCCGTATTGCCTTGCGATTGCGTCGGCAGCTCGCTCAAGTGGCGCAGATACGGCTGTTTACGCAGTGCGCCGCCGCCCAATCGCAGTACGATCGCGCCCGGAGCGGCCACGGCCACAAGCCAGCCGATCGCGCAGAACGCAGCCTGCGCCAGCCCGCTTTCGGAAAGCGGACCGCCAAGCAGCGTCGGCATCGGAATCGTCAATCCAAATATCCACGTATCCATCACGGCATACGGAAGCTGCAGCACGACCGTGGTGAGCGACAAACCCAGCGCGGCCACGGCCAACATGATCAGCGTCCGCACGATGCGACGCCGAAGCCCTTCACGATGTGCCAGGCAGTCCCGCCAATCGCAGCAGCCAGTCGGAACTTTTCTTCTCGCCGCCACGTTTGCCTTCGCGCTCGAGCTGCGCCTCCGTGTTGAATCCGATAGTGGCCAGCGCACAGGCGAACAGCAACGCGGCTGCCATCGCCGTCCACAGTGAGAACAGTCCGCAGACGGCCACGGGAATCGCCATCAGCGCGCAGGGGAGCATGCCCCGGCCCAACATCGCGCCACGCTTCACATCGGCGGGATTGGGTGCTTCCGCAACGTTCGGCCCATCCATACCGGGTACCGGCGGGAATGACATTGCGGGCGATTGCTGCGCCGCGGCCACCGTGGCCTGCGGTATGACGGACGGCGGCTGCCGCATGGCGATGCGTTGCAACGCGGGTTTGATGGTCGGGTCGACTTGCGTCGGCGCTTCCGCTGGATTCCATGCGTTCTGGGCCGGCAGCATTTGTGTTGACGGCATGGATTGCGGCATTACCTGCGTGCCTGTCGGCATCGCCCGCGTGCTGCCCACGTTGGGAAGTGCGTCGGAAAGCACGCTGGTCTCGGCATCGTCAACAGGTGCGATCACCTGCGTTGCGCTCGCGTCGGATTGGCTGGTCACTTGTTTCCCGATTACTTGAGTTGCGCTCACATCGGGCTGCCCGATCGCCTGCGTTGCTTCGCTGAGCCTTGGCATCGTGCGCGTGCCGATGGCGTTTTCGCCGGTTATGTCGTCCTGCGATTGCCACAACGTGCGCGGATTGTCGGGCGATTCAACAAAAGGGGGCATCGCCTCCGTATCGCCATCCGCTGCGCCACCATTGTCGGCCGCAACCCACGCCTGCGGATTCAACGCATCCACGGCGATCGCCTGCAGCAAATCGTCCGGCGTGCACCGCTTCGTCCGATCCGGATTAAGCGCCGAACGGAACGCGGCCATCGTGCCCGCGGGAAGTCCCGCAAGATTGGCGCTGCCGGCCGCGGCGCGTTCCAACACGGTCATCATCGGCTTCGTGCCGAACACCGGCTCACCCGTAGCGGCGAACGCCAATACGCTCGCCACCGACCACCAATCGGTCATTTCATCCGATTCCGCGCCATCAATGATTTCCGGCGCGATGAACCCCGGCGTGCCCATCACCAGACCGGTACGCGTCACATGGCTTTCGCCTTCGCCCATAGCGATGCCGAAATCCACCAATACCGGGCCGGTGCTCGACACCATCACATTCGTCGGCTTGATATCGCGGTGCACGATGCCGGCCGCATGCACGGCACGCACCGCCTCAATCAGCTTGCGTGCCAGCCGTTCCAAATCGTCGCCCACATATCGGCCATTGACGCGCACATCCTCACGCAGATTCTTGCCTTCGATCAACTCGGTCACAATAAAAGCCAACGCGTCGTCAAGTTCCATATCCACAATGCCGCACACGCCCGGATGCCGCACCTTCTGCAACGCCATCGCCTCCCTGCGCAGGCGCTCGCGTGCGGTCAACTCGTCGCGCTGCTGCTGCGGGGAATCGTCGTCGGAGAGGGAATCACGCAAAATCTTCATCGCATATTGATGGCCGCCATCGTCCCGCACACGCCATACCGAGCCCATGGCACCCGAACCAAGCCGGGAAATCAACGTGTAGCCGCCAACCAGGCTGCCTGCTTCCAGATTCAATGCGCTTAAGTCGCTCATACTTCCATCGTACTTGGCGTGCAGATTATGCACGCGAATTGACAGGCTGGGGAAAACGCCATGTGCCGCACGTTGAAGTCTGATGAAATCGAATCATCGACATGAAGAAGTGTCTTCACTTGCCGCACGCATCTGCAGCCACTTCACCGAAACCATGAGATGCGGGGCAGTGTTGAATGGTTTCGCGGTTCCGATAAAGGCATCGGAGCCTACGTGTCGTTTGGTTATGAGAATCAAGGAGGAGGCAGACCATGCTGCAAATCAACATGGCTGACGTTATGAACGTCATCGGCTCATTGACGCCGTACCTTATTGCGATTGGCGTGCTGTTCGCGCTCGCGCTGATTATCACTTTTGCCGTCAACAAGAAGACGGTCAAGGAAGTGGCGACCCGTAAGATCGTCCATTCCGAATCCTGGCTGGTGGCGCTTGTCGGCATCGTCGTGGCCGTGTCCATGATGCTGACCGGCCCGCTTTCCACGCTGCTCAACAACGCGACCACCACCAAGTACATGCTGTCCGACACCACCGTTTCCAAAGCCAACGAGCTGGCCAAGGAAGTGCAGTCGGAAGCCATCACCATGCTGAAGAACGACGATTCCAACCTGCCGCTGTCCAACAAGAAGGTCAACGTGTTCGGTTGGGGCTCCACCAACCCGGTTTACGGCGGCACCGGCTCCGGCTCCATGTCCGACCAGTACGAGACCGTTCCATGCTTGACGGCATGAAGCAGGCCGGCATCGAAACCAATTCCGAGCTGACCAAGCTGTACACCGACTACCGCAAGGACCGCCCGATGGTGGCTATGTGGTCGCAGGATTGGACCCTGCCTGAGGTTCCGGCCAAGCAGTATTCCGACAAGCTGATCTCCGACGCCAAGGACTTCTCCGACGAAGCCGTCATCACCATCACCCGCGTCGGCGGCGAAGGCGCTGACCTGCCGACGAACATGAAGGCGAAGGGCATCACCTACAACAACAATTCCAAGGACTACGAAGATTTCAAGGATGGCGAGCACTTCCTGCAGCTGTCCCAGACCGAGCGCGACATGATCGACCTGGTCACCAAGAACTTCAAGAAGGTGACGCTCGTCTACAACGGCGCCAACGCGTTCCAGTTCGACTTCCTGTCCCAGTATCCGCAGATCAAGTCCGTGCTGTGGTGCCCGCCGGCCGGCCAGACCGGCTTCTCCGCACTGGGTGAGGTGCTCGCCGGCGATGTGAATCCGTCCGGCAAGACCTCCGACACGTTCGCGAAGGACCTGACCAAGACCGCTGTGTTCAACAACACCGATGGCACCGCCGCCGGCAACGCTTCGTCCGTCGGCACGAACGGCAAGTTCACTTACGACAATGCGGATGATCTCACTGCTTCCTACATGGGCTTCAGTGGCGACAAGGTCACGGTGACCCCGACGTCGTCAACTACGTCGAAGGCATCTACGTTGGCTACAAGTTCTATGAGACCGCCGCCGACGAAGGTCTGATCAACTACGACGACACCGTCATGTTCCCGTTCGGCTACGGCCTGTCCTACACGACGTTCAAGCAGGAGATGGGCAAGGTCTCCTACAAGAACGGCAAGATCTCGTTCGATGTGACCGTCACCAACACCGGCGACAAGGCCGGCAAGGACGTGGTCGAGGTCTACTACAACCCGCCGTACACCGATGGCGGCATCGAGAAGGCATCCAAGAACCTGGTTGCGTTCGAAAAGACTAAGAAGCTCGAGCCGGGCGCTTCCCAGACCGTGAAGATCGAGTTCGACGATGACGACATGGCCTCCTACGACCAGAAGGACGCTAAGGCGTACGTGCTGGAGCAGGGCGATTACGACATCTCCATCCAGTCCGATTCGCACCACGTGATCGACCATCAGAAGGTCACCGTGAAGGACGCCGTCACCTACGATTCCGACTCGAACACCCATAACGGCGATGCCGTGGCCGCCACCAACGAGTTCGATTACGCCGCCGGCGACGTGACGTACCTGTCTCGCGCGGGCCACTTCGCGAACTATGCCAAGGCCACCGCCGCTCCGACCAACTTCTCGATGAGCGACGAAGCCAAGGCCGAGTTCACCAACAACAGCAACTACGATCCGAAGAAGTATGACAACGATTCGGACGAGATGCCGACCACCGGTGCCAAGAATGGCCTGAAGCTGTACCAGATGTATGGCAAGGATTATGACGACGCCGATTGGGACAAGCTGCTCGACCAGCTCACCTTCGACGATATGGACGACCTGATCGCCAATGGTGGTTACGGCACTCCGGCTGTGAAGTCCGTCGGCAAGATCCAGCTGACCGACGCCGACGGCCCGGCCTCGCTGAACAACAACTTCACCGGTGTTGGCTCCATCGGCTTCCCGGCCTCCACCGCGTTCGCCTGCACCTGGAACCGTGATCTCGCCAAGCAGTTCGGTGAGATGATCGGCGACATGGCTCACGACATGCACGTGGCTGGTTGGTACGCTCCGGCCATGAACATCCACCGTTCGGCATTCTCCGGTCGTACCTTCGAGTACTTCTCCGAGGACTCCCTGCTCTCCGGTGCGATGGCCTCCAACGAAATCGCCGGCGCAAGTCCAAGGGCGTGTACTCCTTCATGAAGCACTTCGCACTCAACGACCAGGAGACCAACCGCACCAACATGGTGTGCACGTGGGCCAACGAGCAGTCCATCCGTGAAACCTATCTGAAGCCGTTCGAGATGAGCGTGAAGGAAGGCGGCGCCCAGGCCGTGATGAGCTCCTTCAACTACATCGGCTACACCTACGCCGGCGCTTCCAGCAACCTGCTGCAGACCGTGCTGCGCGGCGAGTGGGGCTTCAAGGGTTTCGTCCTGACCGATTACTTCGGCGGCTACGGCTACCAGAACGCCGATCAGGAAGTGCGTGCGGGCAACGATTCGATGCTTGCCACCACGAAGATCACCAACCACATCACCGATAAGTCCGCCACTTCCGTGAAGGCCATGCGTCAGGCCGCGCACAACATCCTGTACACGGCCGCCAACAGCTGGCAGTACGCGAATGGCGAGCCGAAGGTCGCCACCCCGATCTGGAAGACCGCCATGTACGTGGCTTGGGGCGTGACCGCGGTGCTCGTGATCGGCCTGGAGTTCCTGACCATCAAGCGCTACCTGAGCCGCAAGAAGGCCGTCGCCACGATTGAGCCGGCTGCAGAGCCCGCTCAGGCCGAGTGATTGGCTGATAACTGAAAACCAATAATTGAATACCAAGCCGGGAGTCTCCGTGGAACATGGAGCCTCCCGCTTTTGTATCTCATTGCCTTCGTTCGGATCCGTGTGCTGCTTTTTCTTGGCGCTGTATTTCCTGATATTGCATTGGTGCGGTTGTCAGGCTATGGATCTCATATCGCGTTCATAGCGCAGATGGCTGCATTGTTCGCGTCTTCGCTTCATCCGCATTTGGCTTTGCGATTCCGACACGCCGTGTGTTGTTGTTTTCGCGTTCACCTGGCCGTGGTTTTAGCGTCCTATGATGGTGTCATCGACGGTTTCAGGTCGCGTTTGGCTCGTTTTCGACACGCCGATGGAACGTTGGATTTCCAACGGTTTCACGCTTCGTCATGCCCGTCGGGTTGCGCGTTTGCGGGTTCTCGTGTAAGTTTATCTCTTGCTGCTCAGCACGGCGGC
>ENA-OQAL01000029-OQAL01000029.1-human-gut-metagenome-genome-assembly--contig:-NODE-29-length-34427-cov-4.232653_pt1 | contig 34427 bp, 36 predicted proteins | sample MGYA00242491_ERZ504519 | MGnify/ENA primary metagenome ERZ504519 (study PRJEB26092, sample SAMD00036260) | human gut metagenome | host: Homo sapiens | study: EMG produced TPA metagenomics assembly of... | reverse complement strand
CCCACACGAAGAAAATAAAACGGAGAAAGCTATCAGCCTCCGATGTATAGCCTTAATTTCATAATAAAAAGTTTTTTGGTATCTTATTTCTAAATTCTGCTGGACAACCAGGCTCTCCCACCTGGTTATCTGGTACAAAGATAATCACGTTTGTTAATATATACCAACATTTTCAAACACATTTTACTAAAGTAGATATTCTCTATCTATCTTTTCCAAAGGCCGTCACATAAAACAAGAAACATACTACAACTTTTTATGTTTTCCACACGCAAACCATAGGTTTCCAGGGCGAAACCCTACGTTTTCCGGACGGGAAACATACAGTTCCGCACCGGAAAACATAGAAAGCTTCCAGGCATTTTCAGCATACCGCAGGAAGATTTCCGGATACACGTGCCACGGTTCTCCCCTCACTAATCGGCGGTTTCCTGCGGTTTTTCCGCGAAAATTCCGTAAGTTGTGTAACGAAAACCCTAAAAACGACATCACACATGGAACAGCATCCCCAGCTTTTAGTCTACAAGGCTTCTGCCGGCTCCGGCAAGACCTTTACACTGGCGGTACATTATATAAGACAACTGATTGAGACCCGTATGCCTACCGCAGGATTCTGGCGGTGACATTCACCAACAAGGCGACGGCGGAAATGAAGGAGCGTATCCTGGAACAGCTATACGGCATCGCTACGGCCGACGAAGGTTCGGAGGGCTACCTGAAGGAGATTCAGAAGACATCAACCAAATCGGTTGAGGAAATCCGGGAATCGGCACGCGAAGCATTACGGCACATCATTCATGACTACAGCCGTTTCCGCATCGAGACCATCGACTCGTTTTTCCAGTCGGTGATGCGCAACCTGGCGCGTGAACTGGAGTTAGGGGCCAACTTGTCTATCGAACTGAACAATACGGAGGTGCTGAGCGATGCGGTGGATGCCATGATTGAGAAGCTGGACCGGCGCTCACCGGTGCTCTACTGGCTGCTGGAGTACATCGAGGAACGTATCGTGAACGACCGCCGCTGGGATGTGTCGAAAGACATCAAGGGATTCGGACAGAACATTTTCGACGAGAGCTACATCGAGAAGGGAGAAGGACTGCGCCGGAAACTGGCCGACCCGAACTTTATTCCTTCCTACCGGGATGAGCTGAAAAGTATCCGCGAAGAGGTGCTGGAATTCATGAAGGGATTCAGCGAACAGTTTACGGGCTTGCTCGAAATGCACGGACTGACTCCGGCAGACCTGAAGAACGGCTCACGGGGCATCGGCAGTTATTTCAACAAACTGGCCAACGGGAAACTGAGCGATGACATCCGCAATGCCACCGTGGAGAAGTGCCTGGAAAGCGAGGAAAACTGGACGACCAAAACGTCGGTCCACCGCGATGAAATCCGTTCGCTGGCGGCTTCGGAACTGATACCCTTGTTAGCGGAAGCGGAAAACCGTCGTCCGCAGAACAACTTGCTGCTCAACTCGTGCGACCTTTCGCTGCGTTACCTGAATAACCTGCGTTTGCTGGCGCACATTGACGAGGAGGTACGCTTGCAGAACCAGGCGCACAACCGTTTTCTGCTGTCGGATACCAATGCCTTGCTCCATAGCTTAATCAGGGAGGGAGATGCCTCGTTTGTCTACGAGAAAATCGGTACCACCATCGATACGGTGATGATTGACGAGTTCAGGATACCTCACGCATGCAGTGGGAGAACTTTCATCTGCTGTTGCAGGAAGTCTGGCACAGAAGGAAGGCAGCCTCATCGTGGGCGACATCAAGCAGAGCATCTACCGCTGGCGAAGCGGCGACTGGAAAATTCTGGCGGGACTGGGCAATGACCGGAGTTTCCGCATCAAGGAATGTACGCTCGACACGAACTGGCGAAGTGAGGCACGCATCATCCGCTTCAACAACGAGTTTTTCACGGCGGCCTGCCAGACACTGAACCGGCGCTATCAGGAGGAACAAGGCATGCCTTGTGCCCAACTGGAACAGGCGTACAGCGACGTGCGGCAGCGTTGTGCCAAGAAGGAGGAGAAGGGCTTCGTAAAGGTGACCTTCCTGCAGGATTCCAAGGAGAGGCCTTACACGGAAGCAACCTTGGAACAGCTTGCCGAGGAAGTGGAACGCCTCACCGCAGAGGGTATCCGCCTCAACGAGATGGCCATTCTGGTGCGAAAGAACCGGAGTATCCCCGACATTGCCGCTTACTTCGACGAACATACCCCCTACCGCATCGTATCCGACGAGGCGTTCCGGCTGAGTGCATCGCTGGCAGTGAGCATGCTCATCGACGGACTGCGGTATCTTTCTTCACCCGACGACCGCATCGCACTGGCGCGACTGGCGGTAGCTTATCAGCAAGGAGTATTGCGCAAGGACATCAGCCTCAACACGGTGCTGCTCGACGACCCGGCTCGTTACCTGCCGGCAGCCTTCCAGTTGCAGGCTAACGAACTCCGTTTCATGCCACTGTACGAACTGTTAGAGAAGTTGTTCGTGCTGTTCGACATGCAGCTTATCGAGAAGCAGGATGCATATCTCTGTGCCTTCTATGATGCAGTGACGGAATACCTGCAGAACAACTCGTCGGAGCTAACAGCTTTCATCCGTTTCTGGGATGAGAAACTGAACGCGAAGACCATCCCCGTCGGGCGAGATTGACGGCATCCGCATCTTGTCTATCCATAAGTCGAAGGGACTGGAGTATCACACGGTGCTGCTGCCGTTCTGCGACTGGAAGATGGAGAACGAAACGAACAACCATCTGATATGGTGCAGCGTGGCAGGCACGGGAAAGGAAACCGACATTCCGCCGTTCAACCGCCTGGACATCGTACCGGTGAACTATTCCGGTGCCATGGCGGAATCGGTGTATCACGACGATTACCTGGAAGAGAAATTACAGCTCTGGGTGGACAACCTGAATCTGCTTTACGTGGCGTTTACACGCGCCTGCAAGAACCTGATTATTTTCGCCAAAGCGGGACAGAAGGGAACGGTTTCAGAACTGTTGTACAACAGTCTGCCGCTCATGCAGGAAGTGGAACTGCCGCTGGCACAGGAGAATCCGGAAGACGATGCAGTGGGCGAATACGGGGAACTCTGCACGGCGCACGATGAGAAGAAGGCGGGCAAATCCAACCGGCTTTCGTCGCCCCGCGAGGGAGTGCCCGTGAAGATGGAAAGCATCGAAACGCACATCGAATTCAAGCAGTCAAACCGTTCGGCCGACTTCATTCAGGGTGATGACACGGAGGACACTCGCGGACAGTACATTCGTCAGGGACAGTTGCTGCACCAGGTGTTTGCCCACATCGAAAAGGCGGACGACCTTCCTTCGGCACTGGAACGGCTGAGCTTCGAAGGGGTGTTCGAATCGGATGAGCAGAAGCAGCAAATTCAGGGACTGGCGCACTGGGCCTTGCAGCATCCTTCCGTGAAGGACTGGTTCAGCGGCACGTGGGAGCTTTACAACGAGTGTGCCATTGTCTACACCGACGAGCAGGGACAGATGCAGACACGCCGCCCCGACCGCGTGATGCGGAAAGACGGACAGGTGGTCGTGGTGGACTTCAAGTTCGGAAAGAAGAACGAGGCTTACCGCGCACAGGTGCAGGAGTACATGGATTTGCTCACGCAGATGGGCTACACCCACATCCGGGGATTCCTCTGGTATGTGTTTGCCAATGAGCTGGAAGAAGTGACGCTTCCGGCCTGAGTTTATTTTTCACAACGATATTTCGACAATGCAATATATGGAAACTTTTTTGAAGCAGGTGGCCGCCGATTTGTACCGGAAGATGAACGGAGACTTCACGAAGGTGGCTGTGGTTTTCCCGAACAAGCGTGCCAGCCTCTTTTTCAATGAATACTTGGCACAGGAATCCGACCGCCCGGTATGGTCGCCGGCCTACGTGAGCATCAGTGAACTGTTCCGCCAGTCGTCGCAATGGGTGACGGGCGATTCCATCAAATTAGTGTGCGACCTCTACAAGGTGTTCCGTGAAATAACGGGCAGCAAGGAGAGCCTGGACGAATTCTACTTCTGGGGCGAGATGCTCATCAGCGACTTTGACGATGCTGACAAGAACATGGCCGACACCAAGTCGCTGTTCAGCAACCTGAAGGACCTGAACAAACTGACGGGCGAATATGACTTCCTGGAGGAAGGACAGAAGGAAGCGTTGAGCCAGTTCTTCCGTAATTTCTCCATCGAGCAGGTGACGGAACTGAAGCGACGTTTCATCTCATTGTGGGACGTGCTGGGCGACATCTATACGCAATACAAGGAATTGCTCCGCGAGCAGGGCATCGCCTATGAAGGAATGCTCTACCGCGAGGTGACGGAGACCATGGACGTGCAGCAGTTTCCCTACGACAAATATGTGTTCGTGGGATTCAACGTGCTGAATAAGGTGGAACAAACCCTGTTCAGCAAATTGCACGAGGCAGGAAAGGCCCTGTTCTACTGGGACTACGATACCTTCTACCTGAACAAGCATCCGCACGAGGCAGGCGAGTTTATCCGCCGCAACCTGAAGAATTTCCCCTCGGAATTGCCGCCTTCCCTGTTCGACCACCTGAACCATCCGAAAGAAATAACCTTCATCGAATCGCCTACGGGAAACGGACAAGCACGCTACCTGCCGCAATGGATTCGGGAAAACCTGACGGAGAACGAAAAGGAAACGGCCGTGGTGCTCTGCAACGAGGCCATGCTGCAACCTGTGCTTCACTCACTGCCGGATAACGTGCGCCACATTAACATCACCATGGGTTTCCCGCTCTCGCAGACACCGGCCTACAGCTTCGTAAAGACGTTGCTGGAACTGCACATTGCGGGCTACAATTCCCGCAGCGGACGCTACCAATTTGCCGAAGTCATCAGCGTGCTGAAGCATCCGTACACGCAACTGCTTTCCGAAGAAGCCGCTCCGCTGGAAAAGGAACTGACGGAAAAGAACCGCTTCTATCCCCTGCCCTCGGAACTGGAACGGGACGAAGCCTTGTCGCTGCTGTTCAAACCGTGCAGCCACAACCTGGAGCTGTGCAAACGGCTGGCCGACATCTTGAAGCAGGTGGCACAGCTGTATCGCAAGCAGGCAGCCTCCACCAGCGATGCCCTCGACCAGCTCTATCGCGAAGCCTTGTTCAAAAGCTTCACCATGGTCAACCGCTTCCATGCCCTGCTTGAAAGCAAGGACCTGGAGGTACAACCTGCCACCTTCCACCGCCTTCTGGTACGCGTCATGTCGACAGCCAGCATTCCTTTCCACGGAGAGCCGGCCATCGGTATGCAGGTGATGGGGGTACTGGAAACACGTAACCTGGATTTCCGTCATGTTATTCTGCTGTCGGTCAACGAAGGCCAGTTACCCAAGGCGGGTGGTGATGCTTCGTTCATCCCCTATAGCCTGCGCAAGCGTTCGGCATGACGACCATCGACCACAAGATTGCAGTCTATGCCTACTATTTCTACCGTCTGCTGCAACGGGCAGAGAAGGCTACGTTACTCTACAACACGGTGAGCGACGGCATGAACCGGGGAGAGATGTCGCGCTTCATGCTCCAGCTGCTGATTGAGTGGGGCTATCCCGTACAGCGGAAACAACTGGAGGCAGAGCAGTCGCCCATTGCTTCCTCACCCATCTGTATCCCCAAGTCGCCCGACATCATGAAACGGATGCAGAGCGTGTTCGACGTGCGGGTGAATCCGAAAGCCCTTCTTTCCCCGTCAGCCCTGAACTGCTACCTGGACTGTCCGCTGAAGTTCTACTATAAGTACGTAGCAGGACTGGCAGCTCCCGAAGAAGTAAGCGCCGAAATCGACTCGGCTAAATTCGGAAGCATCTTCCACTACGCTGCCGAACACATCTACAAGAACTACCACGGCACACGGAAAAGTCATCAACAAAGACACCCTGGAAGCTCTGCTCCAGGAAGAAGTGAAACTACAGAATTACGTGGACAACGGATTCAAGGAACTGTTCTTCCATCTCCCTACTGACGAGCGTCCGGAATACAACGGGGTACAACTCATCAATTCCGCCGTAATTCTGCGCTATATCCAGCAGCTGCTTCGCAACGACCTGCGCCACGCTCCCTTTACCTTCGTAGGCTCCGAACAACGGGTCATGGAGGACGTAGAGATACAGACACCCAAGGGAGCCATCCGCTCGCGCATGGGGGGAATCATCGACCGTATGGACAGCAAGGACAACGTACTCCGCATTGTGGACTACAAGACGGGAGGCAAGGCCGACACCCCGCCCAGCGTAGAATCGTTGTTCACGCCCGGCCCCAAACGTTCCAATTACGTATTCCAGACTTTCCTGTATGCCGCCATCGTATGCCGGAAACTGCGTGAACGGAATGATGACCGGAAAGTAGCTCCTGCCCTGCTCTACATTCACCGGGCTGCGGCAGAAGATTACTCGCCCGTCGTCCAGCTCAAGGAATCGTATAACAAAACCACTCCTGTGGAAGACTTTTCATTGCTGGAAGAAGAGTTCAGAACCCGCCTACAGGCACTTCTGGAGGAAATTTTCAATCCCGACCTGAGTTTCAGTCAGACGGAAGAAGAAGACCGGTGCACTTATTGTGACTTCAAGGAAATATGTAAACGATAGAAACAGAATCAAAACAAGTGTTAAAATTACATTTTTCTCTGAACAATCCAAGTGAACCGGATGTTATAAAGATGTTTTTCATAGTAATAGATAAGAACAGTATTGGTATTTGTGAAAATATCAGCTGTAAGGGCAAAAGCGTTTGTTCTTTAAAAAATAAGAGAGGCTGCATTTCCCCGGCAGCCTCTCTTAATTTTTTATCTCTACACAAAATGTTTTTTATTCCTGATAATCATAGTACCACCAGTAGGTATCGCCAAACTCGCGACGCATACGGTTGCGTTCTTCCAGCGGAGAACCCTCTTTCTGCTGCAAGGTCTGGTAAGCCTTGAAACGATCTAAAGTCAGACTGTCTGCACGCAAAGATACAGTATCATTCCGCTGAACATGATACAGCGTCAGAGCTTCCCGGTAATAACGCGGCAAGGTATCTTCCGGCAAATAGAAATCGGGAACGGCCTGTGCAAAGCTGTCCAGTTTCTTTTCAAGCAGCAAGGCAGAAAGGTAATAGTCCAGCGAGGTATATTTTCCGGTTCCCTTGTAGCAGATGTTCCGCAAGAATACCATACGGTCTTCTCCCTCATAAGGACGTGCTCCCAGCAGGTAATAAATGGAATCGTTCGTATAACGGAGCGTGTGCAGAGAATCCGTTTCAAAGAACAACCCGTCGGAACGGTAATACTGCGGATAAGCAAACAGCTTGTCGCCCATCTTTCCCAAGTGCGACAAGGCCACGGCACGATAAGCTGTCAGCGTACGGCTGGCCTCCAATGATTTTTCTCCTACGCGTAACACCTTGTCATACTCCCCGGCTCGCAGGTAATGTTCCGCCTCCAGCTCATGATGAAACTGCCGGTTGGTACTACCCACACACACTGTCAGCAGGCACAACCCCAGCAAGATAGCCAGGTTACTGTTGACCAGTCCCCAGAGACTTCCTTCGTGATTCAGCTGTACCCGAAAAACTCCACGCAGCCAGTAACCGATTCCCACAAACAGCAACACCAATAAAGGCAACAGCCAGGTCCACGGAGTATGGTAGTCGGAGATATACACTCCACGCCCTACATCCGTCAGGGCACAAAGCACCAGAAAGGACGGCACATACGCCAGGGCACGTACCCTTCCCTTCAGCCCCAGCAGACTGTTTACCCCCCAGCGCAGCAACAGCAGAATCAGCGTAATGACCAGCGCGCTGGCTATCGGAGCAAAGGTTGTCTTTCCATGTGCCAGCGAGAAATGAAGGGCTTCCAGCACATCGCGCTGGAACACATAAAGATATACAAAACTAAACAGAGAAAAAAGAAGACCGCATACAGCAATCATGATGCGTGCAGTCTTCTTATAAAATGCATTTGTGTAATCACTCATACAATATCAATTCAATCTTTCACTCGTTTAATACAACTGCAGAACGGGCCGGCACATACAGTTTCAGCCATTCTTTCTTGTCTTTTGCATAAAGCGGGTCGGCACAGGTGAAGTGGCGGAGACTGTCGTCTGAGAAGCCGAATCCACCAAACTGCTTGTTGTCTGTGTTCAGAACCACATCGTAGGCACCTCTCGGTACGAGGAAGCCATAATCGGTAAACGACGGGTCGGGTTGAAGTTGAACACAAATACCAAATCCTTGCGGCGGTATGCCAGAATCTGGTCACCGTCGTTATGCCATACCTCGATGACATCCGATTTCTGGATGTTCTTCACGCTGCGAATCAGCTTGACCATCGCCTCATCGAAGTCGCCCAGGTAATGATAGCACAAGTCCGGATTATCAACCAGGTTCCACTGACGGCGTGCATACTTGTATGACCATCCGTTGCCTTCGCGCGGGAAGTCAATCCATTCCGGATGACCGAACTCATTACCCATGAAGTTCAGGTAACCTCCGTTGATGGTAGAAGCCGTAAGCAGACGGATCATCTTGTGCAGGGCAACACCTCGTTCCACCACTCCATTCTCGTCGCCGATCTTGAAGTGCCAGTACATGTCGGCATCAATCAGGCGGAAGATGATGGTCTTGTCGCCCACCAGTGCCTGGTCGTGGCTTTCGCAGTAAGAGATGGTCTTTTCATCCTTGCGGCGGTTGGTCACCTCCCAGAACAGGCTGGACGGTTTCCAGTCTTCATCGCGACGTTCCTTGATAATCTTAATCCAGTAATCAGGAATGTTCATGGCCATACGGTAGTCGAAACCGTAACCTCCGTCTTCGAACGGAGCAGCCAGTCCCGGCATACCCGATACTTCCTCAGCAATGGTAATGGCCTTCGGATTCACTTCATGAATCAACCGGTTGGCCAGCGTCAGGTAGCAAATGGCATTGTCATCCTGATGACCGTTGAAGTAGTCACCATAGTTGCAGAAGGCCTCACCCAGTCCGTGGCTGTAATAAAGCATAGAAGTCACCCCATCGAAACGGAAACCGTCGAAATGGAACTCTTCCAGCCAGTATTTACAGTTGGACAACAGGAAGTGAATCACCTCGTTCTTGCCATAGTCAAAGCAGAGCGAATCCCATGCCGGATGCTCACGACGTCCGCCCTGATAGAAATACTGACAAGGATCACCGGCAAAGTTGCCCAGTCCTTCTACCTCGTTCTTCACGGCGTGTGAGTGTACAATATCCATAATCACGGCAATGTTCATCTGGTGTGCCGTATCGATAAGCTGTTTCAGTTCTTCCGGTGTACCGAAGCGTGAAGAAGGAGCAAAGAAGCTGGACACATGATAGCCGAAACTTCCGTAATAAGGATGTTCTTGAATGGCCATAATCTGAATACAGTTGTATCCGTCCTTCGCAATTCGCGGCAGTACATTCTCACGGAATTCATTGTACGTACCAACCTTTTCCGCATCCTGTCCCATACCGATATGGCATTCGTAAATCATCAGCGGAGCCACATTAGGCGTAAAGGTCTTTTTCTTGAACTTATACGGTTTCTCCGGATTCCATACCTGTGCACTGAAAATCTTGGTCTGTTCATCCTGCACAACGCGGGTAGCCCATGCCGGAATACGTTCACCGCATCCGCCTTCCCAGTACACTTTCAGCTTGTACAAGTCGCCGTGCTTCATGGCCTTTTCCGGCAGATTGATTTCCCAGTTACCCGTCTTGCGCACACGTTTCATGCGGAAAGCCGGTTTCTCCTGCCAGTCGTTGAAATCGCCCACCAGGTAGATTTCCGTCGCATTCGGCGCCCATTCACGGAAGGTCCATCCCTTGTCTGTGCGGTGCAGACCAAAATACATGTGTCCGGTAGCAAAATCCGACAACGTCTTCTTTCCTACCAGTTCCTTTTCTTTTTCTACCACATGCTGATGACGGCCGTTGATAGCATCGGCGTATGGTTCCAGCCACGGATCATTCTTTATGATATTCAATACCTTGTCCATAGTATTAGTAATTAGAAATTATTTGACACGTACTTTTACAATCACTTTTCTCACTCCGTCGGGAGTTACGCCCGGTGCATGTGCATCTTCCGGGAAGAAAATAGCAAACATACCCGACTTTACGGTCAGGTAGTCAGTAGCCAGTCCTTCATAGAAGGTAATATCTTTTTTCTGCATTGTAAGCAGCTTCGGGCAAATCCGTACGCGGCATATAGCCCATTACTTCCACCCCCGACAATGGAATCTGGATGTCGATGAAATCATTGTGTGTTTCCAGACGCGCTTCTTCCTTTGTCTTCGGACGTGCATCTGCAAAATTCACCATCAGTTCACCTTCCTTCAGCACTACCTTCCCCACTTCGTGTGCCTGCAAGTCAGTTGCCTTCAAAAAAGCTACAGCCTCTGCAAACAAAGGATTCAGTGACACATATTTTTCCAGATTTTCCAATTTGTCAATAACCATATTCTTTCAATTTTAAATCGTTAATATTTTATTCAAACTCATCTATCGTTTCATTTGTAAAATCGGCAAAGCGTTTCAGCTGGCGAAACACGTCGATAATCCGTTCCATAAAGTCCGGACGGGAAAAAACTATCTTCCACCCGCAGGCCACCGTAAAATCCTTGCAACGGATGTACTGCGGATAAGGAAAATCCTTCGGAAATCCCTTGGGCACCGTCTTCAGATGCGACTCGCCTACCACCGGGAAATACTCCTTGAAAGCCGGATCTTCCACAATGGCACGATACTCATCAATGCGGTCGCACACCGACTGACGCACCGCCCGCAACATATCGGCAGGCATGCACCAGCTTCCTCCGGCCAGCATACAGTTGCCCGGTTCCAGATGAAGATAATAACCACAGTGATTGGATTTCTTTCCCCTTGCATTGATATACCCTCCGATGTGGGTCTTATAAGGAGACTTGTCGGAAGAAAAACGGACATCCCGGTAGATGCGATACGTGCAGTCACGCGGAAGGACGTGCGCCACACTTTCATCCCATGGCGAAAGGCGGGCAATCACCCCTGCCAGCAACTCCTCGAAGTCTGCCTGCACACTCAAATATTCCGCTTTATGTTCCTGAAACCACTCCCGGTTGTTGTTTGCCGCCAGTACTTTCAGGAAATCCAATATGCCCGGTATATCCATATTCTTTACTTTTGAGTCACACAAACTTACGAAATTAATTCTTATCTGTCGAATAAAACGATATTTTTTACATTATCCCAGCAGATTCAACAGAAAATCGTGTACCTTTCCGTTGGAAGCCACCACTTCGCGGCCAGAATAGCATGAATCACCACCGGAAAAGTCAGTCACCCTTCCTCCGGCATTCTGTACCAGCAGGATACCTGCCGCCACATCCCACGGACAAGTGAAGGCTTCGGCACGCGCTTCAAAACGGCCGTCGGCCACGTAACACATCTCGCAGCCGCCGCACCGACCACCCGAATGCCTGCCACATGCCCGTAGCAGCCTTCTATCAGACGGTTGAACACCGGCTTGTAAGCCTCCGTTTCGTACGGAAGACCAAAAGCCATAAAAGCCTCATCGGGTACAGCTACCTGCGACACCCGAATCTGGCGGTCGTTACAATAAGCAGGTGCCCCCTTGTAAGTCCAGAAACACTCGTCGCGGCACACTTCATAAACCACCCCCAGCAAGATTTCCTCACGGTTACGCAAGGCAATGCTCACACAATAAGGTGCATGGTTATGAATGAAGTTGGTCGTACCGTCCAGCGGGTCAACCAGCCAGCAATACTCCTCATCGGTGTGAGTTCCGCTCCCCTCTTCTGCAATAAACCTGCCTCGGGAAGCAACTCCCGCAGACAGGCTACTATTCTTCGTTCCGATTCCTTGTCGACATACGACACATAATCGTGTGCGTGCTTCTTCTCAATCCGCTCACGGCTGAACTTCTTCCGTTCCTCACGGATAAAAGCCCCCGTGGCTACAGCCAGTTCACGCACCTTCAAAGTCAGTTCGGATAATTCCATCATTATTTTTCTCCTCCAATAAACGTCCGTATCTGAAAGTCCCTTTCCGGACAATATTTCCGTTGGCATCCATCTCTACGAATGGACCGTCTTTCTTTCCCTGCTTGAAGAAGCCCTCAAAGCGAGTGCCGTCCTTTTCAATCAGCACACCCTTTCCTTCTTCCTTTCCACGTACAAAGGAACCGGTATAGACAGAACCGTCGGCCATGTGAAGCACACCTTCTCCCTCGGCCATGTTGTTCTTCCACTGACCTTCGTATTCATCACCGTTGGCCCACTTGTATTTTCCGGTACCCGAGCGCTGGTTCTTCGACCATTGCCCGTCGTACACCGCTCCGTTGGCCCAGGTGAACGTGCCTTGTCCCTCCTGCTGTCCGTTCAGGAAATGACCTACGTATTTGTCACCGTTCGGATACGTATAGATACCCCTTCCCGTACGTTCGCCGTTGGCATAATCGCCCTCATAGCGTTCGCCGTTCTGGAAATAATAGATACCCTTTCCATCCTGCACATCATCCTTCCAGTCGCCCACGTACTTATCGCCGTTGGTATAGTAGAAAGTACCCTTTCCGTGGCGCATACCGTCCTTCCAGTCACCTTCATACTTCGACTTGTCGTCCCACACCATGGTGCCCTTCCCGTTCTTCAGGTCGTTCTTCCATTCGCCGGTGTAGACCGCTCCGCCTTTCCAGGTATAAGTACCCTGTCCGTTGCGCTTGTCATGATGCCAGGTTCCAGTATATAAGTCCCCGTTATAATAGGTCATCGTACCCTCACCCTCCTGGTAGTCAGTGTACCACATCCCGTCGTAACGGTTGTTGTTCATGAAATAATACGTTCCCTTGCCGTGCTGCTGGTCTTCGTACCACTCTCCCACGTACTTTTCTCCGTCGCTGAAAGTGTAAGTACCTTCGCCCTGGCGTTTACCCTTCACGTATTCACCTTCGTACACGTCGCCATTGCGGAACACCGTCTTCCCTTTCCGTTCGGGCGCGTCCTTTCAGTTCGCCGGTATATTCCGAACCATCCTTAAACTGGTAGTATCCCAATGACAACTGGGCCGAAGCCGATACCGAGCTGAATGCCAGCAGGGCAAATAAAAAATAATGTATGTTTGTTCTTTCTCACGTTCTTAGTCTCTTTTTTAATTCCGCTCAAAAATAGTCTTTTTACTTTTGCACGAGCCGGAAGGTTTATACTTTTTTACCTGCCACTACCTCTATTAAGTTTTCTTTGCAGAAATAGCGCTGAGCCAGCGAAAGCAGTTCGTCGGACGTCACCTCACGGATGGCAGCCAGCGACGCATCAAAGAAGTCGGGCTTCAATCCGGCCGTTTCGATGAATATCCAGGCATCCGAGAGCGAGAATGCCCCCTCGTACGAACGGCACATATCGCCCAGCATGTAGTTGCGCACCATCTCCAGTTCTTCTGCCGGCACCTTGTCCTGACGCAGACGGTCCATTTCATGATACACTTCCGTGATGACAGACTCCATGTATTCATTGGCCGCCTCCGTACTCACCACCAGCAGACTCGTGCCCGGATAAGACACCAGTCCAGCCCCGATGCCGTAGGTATATCCCTTATCCTCACGGATGTTCGACATCAGACGACTGCCGAAATACCCTCCGAACAGCGTAACCAGCACACGCAGTTTCAGGTAATCAGGATGCTTGCGGTCGAGCGAGAAACCACCCATGCGGAGCGAACTCTGCAAGGCATCCTCCTTCTCCACGTAAACCCGTTTGCGGGCATCCTTCACAATGTCCCACGTGCGTTCCACCTTCTCTGCCGTACAATTTCCCCAGGGCGCCTCTCCCCAGTGACGTTCGATGCAGCGCACCACCTCGGGGGTCACCTTACCCGACACGTACATGGAGCAGTTGCCCGAATGATAATGGCGGTGATAGAAATCCTTCAGCGCCTCCACCTGAATGCGTTCATAATCCTCCAGTTCGGCATAGCGTCCCAACGGATGCGAAGTACCGAAAAGCGAACGGTTCAGCTGCTTGCGGGCCAGTACGTCCACCCGCTGGTTGTTCACCAGAAACTGCTGGCGGTTGATATCGCAGATAATGCGGAACTGCTCTTCCGGAAACACAGACTCCTTCACCAGTCCGGCCACAATCTCCATGGTGCGGTCAAGGTATTTCGTCAGTGTATACAACGTCACAAACCCACAATTCACAGAAGAAGAAAGGTCGAGCCACGCCCCATAATAATCCAGGCGTTCGGCAATCTCGCCCGATGTCATGCGCACCGTTCCCTCACGCAGCATGCGGTTGGTAAACACGGCCTGAAGCGGCTGCGACTGGTCGAGCTGTCCGCTCCGCACTAATAAGTCGAAACGAATCACGTCCTCGTTTCCGGCCGAAAGCACATACAGCGGCATGCCGTTCTTCATACGGTGCAACTCCGGCTGCAAGATGGAAAAATGCTCCAGCTGACGGATGGCAGGCGCCACACTACGGTCGAGCTGCGTCATAGTGCCTCCTGCTGATTACGCAGAAACTCTTCGGCCCGTGCCAGATCCTGCGGTGTGTCAATACCAATGGTCTCCACTTCGCTGATGCCCACCTTGATGGAATAGCCGTTCTCCAGCCAGCGCAACTGCTCCAGCGATTCGGCCAGTTCGAGCGACGACTGCGGAAGGGATGTAATCTCCTTCAACACCGGAGCACGGTAGGCATAAAGTCCGATATGTTTGTAATACGTATGTCCGGCCAGCCACTCCTTCTTGTCGCGGTTACGCTGGTAAGGAATGATGGAACGGCTGAAATAGAGTGCCTTCATCTCCTTGTTCACCACCACCTTGGGCGAGTTCACGTTTTCCAGCGCATCAAATCCGTCGGCAGGCGTAAACGGTTTCACAAGTGTGGCAATCTGTGTAGACGCATCGTCAAAGCAGGCCTTCACAGCTTCCAGCTGCGAACGCTGAATGAACGGTTCGTCACCCTGAATGTTCACCACCACGTCATAGCCGCTGCCCACCTTGCAGTAAGCCTCGTAACAACGGTCGGTCCCGCTCTTATGGTCGACCGAAGTCATCACCACCTTTCCGCCGAAGGCCTTTACAGCCGCTTCGATGCGTTCGTCGTCGGTAGCCACGTAAGCTTCGTCCAGCACACCGGCCACTTGTTCATAAACTCTTTGTATCACGGGTTTGCCTCCCAGTAGTGCCAAAGGTTTGGCAGGGAAGCGTGTAGATGCATATCTTGCAGGAATAATTCCAATAAATTTCATGGTTATTGTATTTGGGTTATGCTTCGCAAATGTACGAATAAAAAGTGACAAACAGAAGATACATATTGAAATATCTCCACTTGCAGAGATAAGGTTCGTTGATTGCGATTGACTTCCCCGTCTGAGTATATTCGATATTGGCAAGGCTATTTACCCCTATTCGCTTCCTCTCTGTTTTAGTTCGTCTACCAATTCCTGATAGAGGCTACAGGCCCATAATGCCACAGCTTAGTGCTTTCGTCAGCCAGTCTTTTGTAAGTATCCGAATGATAGAAGCAACGCAAAGCCTCTATCAGTGTAACGTGATGTTCATGGGCATAGATTTGCGCCACGCGGCTGACTTTGCCGGGCAGCAGCAGGTACAGGTTTCGTTGGTTATGTCCAGATTCATAGGTTGACCTCTTTAGAATTAATCTTTTCGTCTATCTCCTCCATCAGCATTGATGGCCTTGTGTATGCAGTACCTCGAAATTCTCCTCCAAGTAGGACAACACTTCGTATCGGTCGAACAAAGAGACCACCTCATCCCCACTCAACTGATACTTCTTTCCATACTGCTCGATGCAGAAAGAAAGGAAATAGGCGATATCGAGTTCTTTATCTTTCATGCTTTATGTTTTAGACGTATTAAAGATACGATTTTTCTCTAAATGGGATAAAAGGAATGGAGTTTTTTACTATTCAGTACAAAGCCAATAATTGCCCAACTTTTAAGACCAAAGTGATGTTTCCCGCTGTCCTCCTGTTACAGCCTGAGATTAGAGACTTCGTTTGCCAAACCAACCGGCACAAAGCAACTCGCATGCTTTTTCATCTATCGTATCATCCTACCATATTAAGCAGTAAACTCAACTCAAGAACTGTGGTGTTTCTCAGGAACAGTGTCGCTCCGGATGTCAATTGCAGTTTTACCCACTTAATCGGAGATTCACCTTCAGGCTGTTTCACTTCCAACTTCACGGTTAGACTGTTACAAGATTTGCCGGTAATCTGGACTTTGGCAACCTTGGGTTGCTCAACCTAGACTATCTTACCCAACTTCTCACTCCACAGTTGGTGACGCTGCCAGTTCATGAACTTGTCGTAATTTACTCCATAATCCGTACAGAACTCCCGAAAATCCTTAGTCTCACTACATAACTGGCAGAGGTCATATACCTCCTGGTAGTTTACTTTTTCTTTTGCCATAATCATTGTTCTTAAAGGTTACGGCGCAAAGATAGGTTTAGAGAACATGCGTGTCAAGGCGGAAAATAGAATGCTTACGGAATACTTACTCAATAGACAATTAGCCAAATGTAATGCGGCTTATGAGAACTAAAATAAATCACCCGCTACTTCAGAAGCCTATGTAAAGCAATAAAGAGTGGGTGATTTTGTTTTATATCATTTTTGCAATATCAACTCAATGCCATCAGATACTCAAAAACTGCTGGTTTTGTCTACAATGTCATGACTCAAAAGATGATACCTCCAAGACTTTCCACCATACTTTGCGGTATACTCTGTCGCATTCTTGCAATACTCTTCAGCCGCTTTCCTCTTGGCCAGAACATCTTCAGCATTCATATCTTTGCGTGCCTTAGTCTCTACCATATAGATAGCCTCACTTGTTTCCACTATGAAATCAGGTTCATAGCGTTGAGAGCCATTATTCCAAAAGATGGCAAACTGAGTCGGAGCTGGCCGCAACCATTTCAGTACCTTTATATCAGCCTCCAATACATTAGCAAAATCAAGCTCCGTCTTACTGTCGAATTTATATTCCCTATAATATGATTTCAGAAAACCCGTGTAGATAAATTTCTTTACATAAGTCTGCGTAACAGGGTCTCTGTAATCCATCTTCCCAAAACCTTTTATCTCAGTTAAGTGCTGGTCTATAATACCTGCAAAAGGTAATACTTTGGGCTTCAGATAACCTAATGAGGTCACGACAAAGTGACGTTTCATTTGGTCGTAAATCATTGCAGCAATAGCTTTCCTGAATTGATTGACTACCTTGGACAAGTCATTCTTATCATCCAGATGGCCTTCAATAGCTTCAACGGCCTGCCCAGCCAAGTGGTACAACAGTTCTGCATTCTCGTCATAATCTACTTCATCATAATCCATCAAGGATCCAACTATCTGATCTACAGGAGGGTCAAATTTTCGCCCATCCAACACTTGCAGAACTTCCATCGTTTTCTCCCCTGCCCCGATGCTGACCCTCAGAATTTCCTGCTTCAGTGCCGGCAGGTCAAATCCCATTCTTGTGTCCAGGTCGAACCATTTGTATTCAGCCTTGTGCGCCTCCTTCTGAATGGTCATACGAGGTATTTCTATAATATTGTCAACAAAATTTTTGACCACTATTTCCACCACCTTATCTACCTCCTCCAGCAGCGGCTGGGCATATTCTGTAGAAAACAAAGGATTCACTTCATTTGCACTCTTGAGAATTTCATTCCTTGTCAGCACCTTAATGGCCTCTATATTTTCAGGGCGAGTCAATTCTTGAGCATTTTTTACCGCTGTATTCATCTGTGGAATAACCTTCCACACCGCCCGCTTGGCATCCGAAATGACATGCGCATTCTTCTTTTCAATCTCTGTCTTGGCCTCCTGAACAGCCTTCTGTTCTTGGATGTCAATCAGGGTTTGGGCTTTCACGACTTCCCCTTGAACGGGTGTCAAGTCATCGTCGTCCAATTCCACATACGACATTTTGCTCAATACGGAACTGGGATCGCTCGCTTGGCTATCACAGCTTCAAAATTTTCATGCGCAATGACAGTCAGCTTGTCAATGTCTGCATAGCCAGTTCGCTTGCCTCCATAAGGCAGGCGCAGCCCTCGGCCTATCTGCTGTTCCACGAGGATGGGCGCATCAGCTGCCCGAAGAGGAACAATAGTGTATAGATTAGTTACGTCCCAACCCTCTTTCAACATATTAACGTGAATTACAATTTCTATCTTGTTATCGGGCTTTTCCAAGGAAAGGAACTGTTTGTCTATTTCTTCATCCTTCTTTGTAGAGCTGTCTATCTGCAACACCTTACCTTTGTAACGTCCGTCGAACATCTCATCCTGTATCCGATGGAATGTTTCTGTGGCATGTTCGATATTTCGGCAGACAATCAGCACAAAAGGCTTCACCAAAGGCTGGTTGTTGTTCTTGGCATACATTTCCAAATGCAGCTTGGTATGTTCGTGCACGCTGATGGCATCCTCTATCTTCAACATGTCCAGTTCTTCGGGCGACAGGCCTTTCTTCTCGAAATCACGACGCTTGGCGATGGTCGGTATCTTGACATACTTTCCGTCCACCAACGCCTGAGCCAGGTTGTATTCATAGACAATGTTCTTGAACGGCTTGCCCTTTTCATCCGTAGGCGTGGCGGTCATCTCCAAACCCAATATCGGACGCAACTCGTTGATGGCTTTTTTTGAGGCATCAGCATGATAGCGGTGAGCCTCATCCATTAGGATAACAAGGTCGTCCAACGAGGACAGATAGTCGAAATAAGACTGTCCCAAGTACTCGGACAACCTCCTCATACGTGGCGTGCCTTTTTGCTTCCCTCCTTGCTTTCAGTATTGAATTTCGAGATGTTGAAGATGTTTATCTGAATCTGATTTTCGGAAAACAGGCTTCGCGCCATGTCGTAATTCTCACCTGTGATGATATAAGGCTCATTGTGTACAAACTCCGAAATACCTCTAAATACATATTTTTCGTAAGAAGGGTCGCCAAAATCCTTCATAAGCTTCTCATACAGTGTCAGGTTGGGTGCCAAGATAAAGAAATGCTTGATACCCTTGGCCAGATAAAGATAGGCAATGCATGCTCCCATCAGGCGTGTTTTACCGATACCTGTCGCAATAGAGAAGGCAAACGAAGGAAAATCACGCTCAAAACTCTTGCAGACGGGACACACTTCTTTTACCTTACGCAACTGCTTTTCCAAGAAAGCGGCATACGCTTCTCCATCCGACGGGCGGTTCTTGAAATCCAACTGCTCCACCAGCCTGGCCATCACGTCCAACGCCTGTGCCAAGGGCTCGCGCAAGGAAAGGCGTTGCTTAATATTGTTACTATAGAAATTACTCATACCGTCAATGCTTGTTCCACACTATTTCATCTTTAAACTCCGTTTCCAAATGATTGTCGCGGATTACCCAATACTTGAAACCTAACATTTCTTGTTCGATAGACAATTCGGCTGCTACCAAAGCCCGATTGGCAGACGTAGGCTCCATCAGAAATGTATTGACTTTCTCCAAAAACGGTTCATCTTCTGCTTGGCTTCATCAAAGAACCGTTGTTCTTTAATGACACGCATTTTTTGTTTGCCATTATAAAAGACGTGCAACATTCTTACTGTATTCTGATGGGGTGCATCATTAATCGCAGTAGTAAAAGAAGCCTTGTTCCTGCTGAAGTCTATCCGCTGCTCTATTTCGTCTTCTATATTCGTATCGAGCGGACACAGATTATCATCAAACGAGCTAGATTTCTTTCTATTACAATATCCGCAAGCCAGAAATAAGTTTGACCAGTCTTGTTGTAACTTAGAATAGTTTTCTTGACTTTTCAAATGCTCAATTTCAAAATCGGTACCCAACTTACGCTCACAAATATAACATTTCTCGTGTTGGTCCTCCAACAATTGTGCCTTTACGTCCTCTCCATCATATTGGGAGGTAGTCAACAAGGAGGACGGTACTTTCTCACTCTTTCTTTCCCTGATCATGACAACACTGTTTTAAGAACCGACGCATATCTGTTTTTGATTGTCATATAAGCCCCCACCAAGTTGGGCGAAACGGACTCCGGCACCTTGTCCAAATCCTCGACAAGCTGCCTGATGTCATATTTGTCTGAATCAGTCAGGTCGTTTTTTTTTTTCTGCAACAGCGATTCCAGCCGCTCCAGCTGCATCTGCATATAGCTGGACTCGGAGGATACTCCAAAATAACCTTCGGCCAAAGCCTCGTAAGAGTATTGGGTCAATTCATTGATGGTTTCCCGATGCTCCAAATCGAATGCCACGGCGTTGTCCAACGAGTTGAGTACAAACGGCGAGTGAGTTGTAATAATGAACTGGATATTGGGGAATACCTTCGTCAGGAAGGCATAATCATCTTTTGCAGTTCCAGATGCAAATGCGTTTCCACTTCGTCTATCAATACGATTCCTTTTTTCTGATAGGCGCGCGTCAAGCTGTCTTTTGTCTGCATTTTCAGAATCAAATCGACTACAATATCCAAGATAGCGGCATAGCCATCAGACACTTCCGTAAACTTGAATTCCTTCCCTTCCGTCAGGATACGAAAACTATAATCCTTATAGTTGAACTTCAAGTGTAAATCTTTATCTTGGAAAATTTGGCAAAGAAGTCCCCCAAAATCAATAAACCATTGATTGATTTCTTCCGCATCTTCCATCTGATTTTCATTTCGCGCCAATGCTTCTTGAATCTTCAGGTCTGACAAGAAGTTCAAGAATTGGCTGGTTATCGTAGTTTTTACCTCAATATTCGTATAATATACAGGCTTAGTAGGACTCTTTGGTTCAATCATTTGAGGTTTTCGGGCTGCCTGATAAAATGCGACAATAATATCGCCATTTTTATAATCCTTTACGAACTCTCCAATGTTTGTAAAATCGATACGAATTTATTCTCAAATACGCCGAATTGAGTCAAATGTGATTGAAAAAGTTTTTAGTCGTTCTTCTCTCGAATTAAGCAACATTATAAACGTTGAAGGATCCCTTTTTATTCCTTGAATCTGATTTGCTATCGCATTCAACAACACCGTTTTACCACTACCATTCTTACCCGTTATCATCAAGTGCGGTGTTTGTTCGTCGGCAATGGGTATATCGAAGTTCTTCAGATGGAACAATTCGTTGACATGTATATTTTTAATGAAGTAATTCATACGCTTATTCATTTAAAGTGGTTCATAATATTTTATTTATTCTTCTTCATCCATATCCTCCTCACATTCCACTTCGGGCACCTCGATGATATTCAGCGAATAATCATCCTTGCCGAACTCGCATCGGCCCAACAACATTTGAGGGATTTTCTTGATGGAAATATTGCTGAAAGCCTGCTTACATTCGCGCTGAAACGACGTGCAGCAGATAAGTAAAGATTCATCTTCCGCCATCGTCTCGTGAATGGCTGCCAACGATTCTACCGTCAGGAACTGGGTCGTCGTGTAGATATAATCGGTTTCAGAACCAAAGCCTTGTTTCCAATAGGTTTCCTGACTGGGCTGATAGGTGTAACCTTCCTGCTTAGCCATAGCCGCTGCCAACATATCGGCATTGTATTCTTTGTTGATAACCAGATTACCAAACTTATCCTTCTTCAGCAAGCTGGGAGCCAGTTCATAGAACTTGAAGCCACTCCCTCCCTTCCAATTCTGCGCCTTGCTGATACCACCTTGGTCGGTACCGTCTGTCACCATCTTCAAACGAGGTACGCAATGAGTGTAAGCATGGTTGCCAAGCTCAATGCCAATGTATCGACGTCCCATCTTTTGGGCCACGGCGGCTGTTGTACCTGAACCCAAGAAGCTATCGAGAACAATATCATTCTCGTTTGTAGACATTTCTATCACTCTTTTCAATAATTGTTCTGGCTTTTTTCCTCTAGGGAAATACACATTCCCCTCATGAGCAATATCAGCTTTAGGAATCTCTCCATGTGTCCACAAAGAAGTCATTTTTTGAGATTTTACAATTTTATTATCAACAACCTCTGCCGTATCTGCTAAGAATGATAAAAGTTCTTTATTGAAATAATATAAAGTAGTTTCTTTGTTTTCATATTTTCCTCTACTAGGTATATATTCAACAGAATACAAACTATTGTTCTCCATAATTGCGATAATATCATTTTGAAAAACATTTCTCTTTCTGTACTCTATTACCCCTAAAAAATATCAGATAAAATGATCAATATATATATTTATTATTTTTGATTGGTTAGCTTCGTAATCCTTTAATGATATAGATTCTATTTTGTAATCACTATGCTTATATAATCTAACAGGAGAACCATTAGATTTTGAAATGAATTCATTTACGAGGGTTTTATTTCCATAAGAAACAATATAACGATTATAACGTTTCATTGTTTAAGTTCCAACTGAGTATATGAATAATTATGAGTATCTGGTAAACTACATTTCTTATATAGTAAAATATGTTCTGTTGTATTAACCAAATATCCACCTTGCCCAAGTCCTGCAACAGCTGAACGTTCATATGTTATATGAGTTACAAAATTCCTCCTTCCAAAAATTTCATCTAAAATGATTTTACAATAATGTACTTCCTCTTCATCTAAATGAATCCATAACATTCCAAATCGTTCATCCAATAGTTTATATAAAGATTCTAATCTTTTATACATGAGATTGAGCCATATGGAATGTTCCTGAAAATCATCATAATATTCAAATGCTTGCCCCGTATTAATGGTGGGTCGATATAAATACATTTTATTTGCCCTGCATATTCATTTTCAAGAGCCTTTAAAGCAAGTAAATTATCACCATGAATCAGCATATTACCATTCCAAGGCTTTCCGTTGGGCAAAGTCCCTGTTTCAGGCTCTCCGTATGAATATTCTTTGTTCTCTATCAATATTCGTGGTTCCAAAGGCTTCCTTTCATCGTATTTGCCTATCCACGTCAGTTCGAGTTTATTTAGTTTATTCTGTTGCATATATCATATGGTATTTCAATTCTTTAAAATGATTTTTATTTGCACTAAAAAGCTTTTGATTTAGGCTTAAAATTAATATGCAATGTATCTTCAAATATGTATTCAAATAGCCATTGGGAATATTCTACAATATTTAAATTTTGCTTATATAATCTGCATATTGCATCATCAAAAGTGGGGACATAAGGTAATAATATTTTAGTAGTAAAAAGCAGTATGCCTGAAGAATCTACACCTTCTGAATGTCCAACGTGTTTAATTGTTTCACTAAAATAAAAACCACCTTGATGTTTGATATTGTTTGTCCCACTGCTTAATTCCATACTCTTTATCATCTGCAAAAGCATTGAACTTATTAAATCGCTTATAGAATTTCGCAAACTCTAAGTTTAGTATCTTTTAGTTTCTTTATATCTTCAGCAAATTCCGTATCTTTAGAAATCCATTTTCCGTCGATTCTTTCAATACAAGACAATTTACATTTCTTTTTTAATATCGTCTGATATTCTTCAGTACTTGTGTAATCAAAATCAGAAAAAAATCAAATGCGAAATAGATTATTTGTAGCAAATAATCATAACAGGCATTATAGTCTAAAATTGCATATTTTAAATAATAGGCTTTAAAGAATCTTTAGTGCATTGCTCTGATTGTTGGATGGAAAAATTTGCACTATCAATCAAATTTGATAATTCAAAAATTGCGTGCGGCTATGACAAGCCCCAATCACCAAGTGAAAGATACTCACTTTCATTTAATAAACAATATTGAAGATTCAATCCTAAAAGCTTTTTATCTTGAATGTTCATAAGAATTACTCTTTACATTTTTCTACAATACTATTTATCCATCCTGCAAACCGTGGACATTTCTCCAAAATGGATTTTATCCCGATTTCCAATGCAATCAGATTCCCCTCCAGCACTTTGTTGTAGTCAGACTTTATAGCCAACAATCTTTTGGAAGGTGCCCCTTCTGGAGAAGTATTAATATCTTCAGGGTTTTCGTAAGACGAAATGATGGAAGCTGTCTTATCTGCGGGTCTTCCGAAAAATAGTACTCAAAACCTTTGTTACTGGAAAACAGCAAAGCCTCAAATTCGTGCAACTGTATGTAAGAGAAAAAACGACGGTCGTCTATAGCCTCATCGATTGCCGCTTCCAACGACCGTATTTGCTCTATTTTGTCCGCCTTTTTCATGCTGTCCTCATAATGGGGCATGTCGTGGGGAAGTCTGAAAAAGTCAATAAAGGTAGTTACGATATAATCGCTTTTTTCGGACATCAGAAGAGGCTTAATCGTGTTTGCCAGATGTGAATAGTTCACCATTCCTCCTCGTCCTGTCCTACTTGTCCGAACCAAGACAGGCGTAACGCTCAATATACCAAATTCTTGCAAATAGGGAGAAATGACTGAGTTGACAAACTCTTGCTCCGTCTGTCCTTCGACGACAATGTACACACGTTTCATAACTGCCCTCCTATCATGTTTTTCTCCCACAAATCACTGAGAGACAATTCGTAATCGTCCATCCATTTTTCCAGCTCTTCCCGTTCCAGATGACGAAAAACCGATTGGTTGTCTGCCCTGTCCACTACAATGATATCTTCCACCTCAAAGCAATTGACCAGATTGGTGGACTGAGTAGACAAAATAATCTGGCTTTTGAGCGAAGCCTGCTTGACAAGTTGGGCCAGTTTATTGATAGCGGCCGGATGCAAACCCAATTCAGGTTCATCAATGATTATCACTTCCGGCATCTTGGACTGCAACAGTAAGGTTGTAAGGGCTATAAAACGCAAAGTACCGTCCGAAAAGCTATAACCATCGAGGTACATATCTGTATCCCTCTCTTCCCATTCCAGACGAATTCTTTCCTTGTTGTTGGCATCCGGACGGAGCTTGAAGCCTTTGAAATAAGGAGCAATGGAACGTATCACACCCTCTATCAAACGGAATGTCTTTTCATCGTTCAGCATCAATGAATACAGGTAAGCGGCAAGATTGGAACCGTTATCACGCAAATATTCATTGTCGTTAATCGGGCAATCTCCACGCATGGGAGAAGTGGCACTGGTATCGTGAAAATGATAGACTGTAAAGCTACCTAAATATTTTCTCAAGTAAGCAGCCCTCCATCTTGGATTATCCTTCAAAGAAGATTCTTCCACGGCAGAATCCCAAATCGTTCTGTTCCACTTGGAATAGTCTTTTCCCTCTTTATAAAAGTTATTGAAATAGTCACCTGTATTTTCTATATATCCTTTGTTATTGTTGGTTGCATTAGGTTGCATCGGCCTGACTTCAAAGAAAAAAAGCATTTGTATTGTCAAAATCAATCAACCCTCGAATAAACGGTGATAATTTTCTACCTTGACGCAACAAGTTATCGATTCCTCCTTTAGACAAGGTATAACTGCCAAAGCGTTGTTCATAGATTGCCTTGACCAATTCAAAGAATGAAATGAAATTACTTTTTCCAGCTCCATTTGAACCAATCAATACATTCAGCCGATTCAAAGGCAGCGACAAGTCTTTAATGGACTTGTAATTCTGAATCAAAACCTGTTCTATCATATTTTATCTTAATTTCCACTTGATCATAAACAAATACGTCCTCTCCACTTTCTGCTTCAGCATCTTTTCTATCTTGTTCAAAAGAGCTTCTTTCTTTTCGTCAATCTCATCTTGAGCGATATAAAGATTTCGCCGCTTCTCAACACGCTTCCGCTCCAAATCTTTAATGGCTCTTTGCGCCTTGACCTTTTCTTCCAATCGACTTTATCTTTTAGCTTCCGATTTTCGCAATTTAATTTCTTGATCCAAATCCGAAATCTCACGTTCCAAAGCCAGTTTCATGTCATCGACCCAACTGTCCAATTTCTCCATTTCCTCATCGAAGAAACGATTGTTCCGATCGGATGAAGAAGAAAGTATTTCTTGGTTCATTTCCTCAACCCTGTCACTCAAACAGACGGCAACAGCCTCCTCGATATGAGCAGGTGAAAGCAAGCATGCAGGCAGCATCAACATCTTTTCTGCAATTTCAGGATAAACCCAGTCGCCGCTTTCCGTCCGGCAAGCCACAACAAGATGGTCTTCCTGCTCGAAAGAGTCAATCGAAACTTTCTCTACCCGCATCACTCCACTTTGGCCGACAAGGTCTTCGAGCAACTTGGTACGCCCCTCGGTTCGTGTATAGTCAAATTCCACACATGCACTCTCTTGAAGCGGGGCAAGGTATTGGGCCAATACCTCTTTGGCCAAAGGACAGCCAATGCGATACGAATGATTCAACTCGTTCTCACCCTCTTTCGATAAGGTGTAAACATCGCCATTTGCCCGAAGTGTAAAGGCGAAACGCTCTTCATCGAACACGGCATCCTGTCTTAACGCATGCTTTGTGAGCATCCAAAGCCGTTTCTCGAATCGATCGAGGTTCTGCCGGCTTTGTGTCAGGTTGTCCCTTAACTTTTCTTTGACAGACTCATCGAAGTTTTCCAACAAGGCCGAACGGGCCTTGAGCATCTTTTCGGAAATCTGCTCCTGTAATTCAGCTTGCAAGGCATCGAAAGCCTGCTCTATCTCGACCGTTGTCCGACATTCGTTGTATATCTGCGCTATACGTTTTTCGAAATCAACCCCACTGCCAATGCTGCCCAGCACTTCGTCACTGGCGCCAAACACGCCGTTGAACAATTGAAACTTCTGATCCAGCAATTCATAGACACGCACATCAGCCGCATTGCCTTTATTCAAAAATTAATCACCACGACATCGAACTTCTGCCCGTAGCGGTGGCAGCGCCCTATTCGCTGTTCAATGCGTTGGGGATTCCAAGGCATGTCGTAATTGACGATAAGGGAGCAGAACTGGAGGTTGATGCCTTCGGCAGCCGCTTCGGTGGCAATCATGATGGTAGCCTCGTTTCGGAAGTAATCTACAATAGCTGCCCTCCTGTCCGCCGTGGGCGAACCTGTGATTTTGGCTGTACCCTTGTACTTGTCCATCCATGCACGATAAATGGCCGTTGATTCCTTATCAGAATTGGTGCCATTGAAACGCACCACACGTCCCTTATACCCTCGCTTTTCGAGCAACTCATAAAGAAACTCCTGCGTCCTTCTGGACTCTGTAAAATAAGTGCCTTGGGGGCAGCTCCTAAATTCCTCAACTGCTCAAAACCTTTGTCCAAAGCTACGAACAAATGTTCCGCCTTGCTGTTCTTCTTGATTTTCTCGGCAAGGTCTCTGAACGTTTCCAGCTCCTTGATTTCTTTGCGGATGCCTTCTATATCGGCCGGATGAAGTTTTTCGGCCTCATAAATTTCCACTTCTTCTGCATCCACCCATTCATCGTTGTCGTCGGCATATTCATTGACAATGTCATTATCTCCAATGGAGGCCGCTCCATTTCTGTCCAACATAGCTTGCAAACGTACAATCAGCGAACGGATAGTGCCATAGATAGCATAGGTGGACGAGGCCAACAGCTTCCTCAAAATCAACGTCATCAGTTGCCGCTGGCTGTTGGGCAAAGCATATAGCCGTGGCTTGATCAAATAATCGGTCACCATGTCGTAGAGCTTCTGCTCGCTGTCCGATGGAAAAAACTCCTCGACAATGGCTATTCGCTTGGTATATTTGATGTATTCCAATACCTGCCTTCTCAAAGTGCGCTTGCAGACAGGCTGCAAACGTCTTCTCAATTCCATGTAGTCCTTTTCTGTCAGGTTGTGCCCAAACTGGCTCTTAAAACTTCTCAAATCGCCAAACACATAATCGTCGATGATGGACACCAAACCATACAATTCTAAAATGGAGTTCTGTAAAGGCGTGGCAGTCATCAAAATCTTCTTTCTTGCTTCGATGGATTCCTTTATGACGTTAGCAATCCTGTTTTGAGGCTTATATACGTTGCGAAGCCGATGTGCTTCGTCTACAATCACCAAATCCCAGGCAGTACGCTTGATATAGGCGGCTTTTGTTTTGGCAAATTGCAGGGAGCAGATAACGATATTTTCTGTATCAAAAGGATTGAAACATCCATTTTCCACGGCCTCGTTGAACGACTTGGATTCCATGATGACAGAGGGAAGAAAAAATTTCTCCTGCAACTCACCAGCCCATTGTTTTCTTAGATTGGCAGGACAAATGACCAAAAGCCTTCTTTTGTGTTCAGACCAATGCTGAGAAAGAATAATACCAGCCTCGATGGTTTTACCCAATCCCACTTCATCGGCTAAGATTGCTCCTTTAGATAAAGGTGATTTGAACGCAAACAAAGCAGCTTCTACTTGATGAGGAGTCAAATCCACTTGTGCATCCTGCAAGGAGGCCGTCAGCTTATCAATATCGTTTGCAGGTAATCTCCGTGTCAACAGGTTGGCAAGATAAATCGCCTGATAATCTGTGATGGAGACAGTTCTATCCGACTGTCCTCTTTCATCAACGAAGTTATGTATGCGATTTTGTCCTTCCATCCAAATTCTAATAATTGTGTTAAATGCAAAATTAGAAAACTTTCTCAAAAGCCCTGCAACAATCACCCTTTTTATTGAAAACGTACAACCAGATTTAGTACTTCCAAACTTTTTCTTCAAGTAATAATGACCCATAAAAAAACGCAAAGTGCATTCAAAACAAAACGCCTTTGCGTTTTAGATCAAACGCAAGTACGTTTTAAGTAAAACGCAAGGGCGTTTCATCTTAAACGTAAGGGCGTTTTAGTCCAAACACAAAGGCGTTTTCCAGAGGATTTTTACACCTCTGAAAATCAACTAATTACATTTTCTTAAATTTTACGGATAACCCAATATCCTCCCACTACCTGCAAGAGCATTCCGGGAATACCGATGCGGAAATCCTGCAAGGCGGTGAACAAGCTGCCGGAAAGTGCCCACTCACCCAGCGTACCAGCCAGCTGATAGAACAGCACCACGGCCAGCAGCAACGGCAAGGTGACTTCTGAAAGCGGGCTGCCACCAAACCGGCACCTACAGCCAACAGCACAGATTCAGCAGGATGGCAGGCAGCACGGCAGGTGCGGGCATGCCGAACCACCACGAGTTGAGCAACGGCGAGAGTACGGCCGTTAGCAGTCCGGCCTTCCAGCCGTATTTATAGGCCCCTACCAGTGTGAAGAAATAAATGGGCAGCCAGGTGACTCCTCCCTGCGGCACCAGGTGGAAAAGCTGGGGCAGGACAATGTTTCCAGCCACAAACAGCAGGGCGGTGACGTAGGTCTTCACGCGACTGTATCCCAATGTGTAAAGTTTTACGGTTGTTTCCATGTGTATTCGTTATTTTTCTGAGATTGTTTTTTCTTTTTCTCCGGCTTCCCTCATGCGGCTTACAAAGTCTTCAATCACGGGATAGAGTTCCACGGGATTGTCCGACACGTCGCAAAGGGTTTCCAGCGGACACCGTCCTGTACGGGTGCGGTTGATGATGCAGGGCACTTCTTTGGCATAGGCCACCTCTACCCCTCCCTTCCGGAGCAAGGCGAGTGCAGGGGTGCTGACTACCCGGGTCCATACGCGGGACACACCGCCCAATACCATCAGGGCTGCCGCTCCCTTTCCGATGACTTTATCGGCCAGCCAGGCTCCTTTCAGGAAGGCGCGGTCTGTGGCATACAAGTCGTACAGGTCGGCCACGCCCCGACGGGAGAACGTGCGGGTTTCTTCGCCCTGACGCACCACGCAGGAATAGTTTCCTTCGTTCAGCAAGCGTATCAGTTCGTCCATCACAGTGTTTCCTGTTTCAGTTGTTCCACGTAGGCATCAATGCGGTGAAGCTCCTTCGGAATGTCGATGGACTGCGGGCAGTGCGGATTACATTGTCCGCAACCGATACAGTGACTGGCCTGACGGAGTTTCGGCACGCTGCGGTCGTAACCCACCAGGAAGGCACGGCGGGCCTTCACGTAATTCTCGTCCATGCGGTCTTTCGGCATGTTGCCCTCGTTCACGCACTTGTTGTAATGTACCAGCACGCCGGGGATGTCGATGCCATACGGGCAGGGCATGCAGTATTTACAGTCGTTACAGGGCACGGTGGGATATTTCTGCATCAGGTCGGCCGTATCGAGCAGGAACTGGTTTTCCTCGTCGGTAAGCGGTACCAGCGGAGAATACGTGCGGAGGTTGTCTTGCAGATGCTCCATGTAGGTCATGCCACTGAGTACGGTGAGCACCTTTTCCGGTGTACCGGCAAAGCGGAAGGCCCACGATGCCACACTGCCTTCGGGATTGCGTTCTTTCAGGCGGCTGAAGATGTGGTCGGGGATGTTCGACAGGCGTCCGCCCAACAGCGGTTCCATCACCACCACCGGAATGTTCTTGCTGCTCACCTGCTCGTACAGGTAGTCGGCATTCACGTTACGTCCCGATGCGTGCTGCCAGTCGGAATAGTTCAACTGAATCTGCACGAAGTCCCAGTGCACCTGGTCGTGCATGGCCAGTGCCCGGTCGAATTCCTCTTTTGTACCGTGGAACGACCAGCCCAAGTGACGAATACGTCCGGCTTCGCGCTCCTTGAGCAGGAAGTCGAGCAGACCGTTGTCAAGGAAACGGCCCTGCAAACCGCTTTTTCCGGGAGCACCCAGCATGTGCAGCAGGTAATAGTCGATGTAGTCCACCTGCAGGTTCTTCAGCGAGTTGTGGTACATCTTTACTCCGAAATCATAGTCAGAATTGGAGAAGTTCGACATTTTGGTGGCGATGAAGAACTTGTCGCGCGGATGACGCTTCAAGGCGATACCCGTCGACTTTTCCGACCAGCCCTGCACATAGACCGGAGCCGTATCGAAATAGTTCACGCCATGTTCGATGGCGTAATCCACCAGCCGGTTCACTTCTTCCTGATCGATGACGTTGCCGTCGCCCCCCGGTGCCGGAAGTGTAGGCCAGCGCATGCAGCCATAGCCCAGCAGCGACACCTTATCCTCGTTGGGAGGGAACTGGCGGTAAGTCATCTTGCCGACGGGCACTTCCTTAGTGCTTTCGCCGGCTTTTTTCTTGTCGGTCGTACAACCGTAGAAAGCCGCTGTGGCTCCCACCGTACTGATGCCGACTATTTTAAGGAAATCTCTTCGATTCATCTGTTTTTTCTCGTCCATTCTCTTTCTATATATAAAGGTAAGACAATCCGATTAAAGTACACGATGGCGTTCATGGCCTTCCACGTAGATGGCACTCAGCGGACGGGCCGGACACAGGTTCTCGCAGGCTCCGCAACCGATGCAGCGTGCTTCGTTCACTGCCGGAATCTTCAGTGAATCGGGGTTCGACGGGTCGGACGGAACCATGGTGATGGCGTTCACCGGACAATGGCGGGCACAGTTGCCGCACTCCTGCTTGTCGGTAAGCGGAATACACAAATCTTTTACCCACACGGCATGGCCAATCTGGATGGAAGACTTCTCTGCCTTGTCAATTTTCAGGATGGCTCCGGCAGGACATACTTCGGAACAGCGCGTACACTCCGGACGGCAGTAGCCGCGTTCGTACGACATGTAAGGCTGCATGAAAGTATCCAGCGAATGAGAAGGACGGAGCACTTCGTTCGGACAAGCCGACACGCAAAGCTGGCAGGCCGTACAATGCGACTGCAGATGGCGGAGTCCGCGTGCGCCCGGAGGCACAATCGGAGTTTGGCGTACCGGCTCTTTCTTGTCCACGATGTCGGCCAGTCCGCCGTCCATCTTGATGGCTTCGGCCTTCTTGGCTACCTGTGCTTTCAGCACCGAACCGGCCAGCAGCAAGGAACCGGCCAGGAACTCGCGTCGTCCGGCGGTACGGTCGGCTGTTTCCGGTGCCGGAGTTTCTGCCTTTTCGGCTTTCTTTCCGTAGGCAAACCGATAGCCGATGGCTCCCTTATGACATTTGTCCAGACAGTCCATGCAAGCCACACAGCGGCTGCCGTCTATCGCATGGTTCTTCACATCGATGCAGGCGGCCTTGCAATTGCGGGCGCAAAGCGTACAGCCGTTGCATTTCTCCTTGTCAATCGTGATGCGGAACAAGGCAAAGCGGGAGAAGAATCCCAGCACGGTGCCCACCGGACAGATGGTATTACAATAGGTACGTCCGTTGCGTGCCGCCAGTACCACTACCAGTACCAGCATGACGGCTACCACTATCAGCATCGGCAGACTCTTGAGCCAGACATCCACCGAATAGAAGGCATAGCTGTCCATGCGTTCGGCCATAGAAGCCAGCAGGTTGTTTCCCCACATCCACAAAGGTTGCAGGAAGCTGTGTGCCGCACGGCCGTACACGGCATACGGGTCGAGCAAGGCTACCAGGGCATGCACCCCCAACAGCATCGCCAGCACGAACACTGCCAGCACACCGTAGCGCAGCCAGCTTTTCGGCTTGGAATACGTGTAGGGCATCTTCTTACGTCCCCGGCCCAGACGGGCCACCACGTCCTGAAACACGCCCAGCGGACAAATGACCGAACAGTACACTCTGCCCGCTACCAGCGTGAGCAATATCAAACACAAGATTACTCCGGCGTTCAGTGCCAACAGAGCCGGAAGGAACTGTATCTTCGCCATCCAGCCGAGCCATGCATGAAGCACGCCCGTAAAATCGACGAACAACAGTGTCACGAATACCAGGCACAGCATCCCCAGCGTGAGCCTGACTTTTCTCAACATATTCACAGTAAAAGCAATTTTAGTTAGTTATTATATTCTTTCTATCACGTTTTCGTGGTAAATCCTCACAAAAATAAAGTAATTGTGTTTCGAAGAGTCTTTTTGCGCAGTTTTTTATCCCAAACAGTATAAATATTCGATTAACTTACGCATAAAGGGCCTTTTTGCAGCATTTATGCAGAAAAAATGTCATAAATATTGATTATCTGAATTACAAATTCTAATTTTGCTCCACTATTACCTAACAAAAGAACAGCAGTTACAACAATGACATACGCATTTATTACGGCAGCCGAAGCCGCTGCCACCATTCATCATGGGGATACCGTCGGCATCGGCGGTTTTTCATCGGTAGGTACACCGAAAGCCGTGCCGGAAGCACTGGCTGCCTACGCAGAAGCACAGCATGCACAGGGGAAAGAATTCAAGGTAGGCCTTATCACGGGCGGTGCCACGGGCTGTCAGGTGGACAGCGCGCTGGTCAAGGCGCACGCCGTATCGTTCCGTACGCCTTTCCAGTCGAACAAGGACATGCGCGAATCCATCAACCAGCACGAGGTGCAGTACTTTGACCTCCACCTGTCGCAAATCGGACAGGACGTGCGCTACGGTTTTCTGGGTAAAATCCACGTAGCCATCGTAGAAGCTTCCGACCTGACGGACGACGGAGAAATCATCCTGAGCACTTCCGTAGGTATCTCGCCTACCCTGCTCCAGGTGGCCGAACGGGTTATCATCGAGCTGAATGAAGCGCATACGGGAAAACTTACCGGCATGCACGACATCTATATTCCGGCCAACCCGCCTTACCGGACAGAAATTCCGGTGTATCACGTGAACGACCGCGCCGGACACATCAGCGTGAAAATCGACCCGAAAAAGATTACGGGAGTGGTACGCACGAATGCCCGCGACCACATCGCGGCCTTTACACCGCAAAATGAAACAACCCTGCAAATCGGACATAACGTGGCTGCCTTCCTGCTGCGCGAATGGAAGAACGGGGCCATCCCCAAGGAGTTCCTGCCCCTGCAGTCGGGTGTGGGCAACATTGCCAATGCGGTACTGGGTGCGCTGGGTGACGACCCGAACCTTCCGGCTTTCTCCATGTTTACGGAGGTAATACAGAACTCCGTCATTGACCTGATGATGAAAGACCGTATCCGCTTTGCTGCCGGCAGTTCGCTCACCTTGTCGGAAGACGTCTGGACACGATGTACGAGCACATCGACGACTTCCGAGAACGCATCCTGCTGCGCCCGCAGGAAATCACCAACCACCCGGAGATGATTCGCCGTCTGGGTATCATTGCGGTAAACACGGCCCTTGAAGCGGACATTTTCGGCAACGTGAACAGCACGCATGTATCGGGCAGCAAAATTATGAATGGAATTGGAGGCTCGGGAGATTTTGCCAGAAACGCATATTTGTCTATCTTTACCACCCCGTCGGTGGCCAAGGACGGACTGATTTCGTCCATCGTGCCCCAAGTATCCCACGTGGACAGTACGGAACACGACGTACGCACCTCGTGACGGAACAAGGCGTGGCCGACTTGCGTGGCAAATCGCCTTCGCAACGTGCCCGCTGCATCATTGAAAACTGCGCGCATCCGGACTACAAGCAACTGCTGTGGGACTACCTGAAACTTCGGAAGGAAAGGTCCTGCCACACGCCGATGTCGCTGCGCAACGCCTCAAGATGCATATAGCGTACGCCGAGACGGGTGACATGCGAAACACCCATTGAATCATAAGA